>ENA-UONW01001095-UONW01001095.1-human-gut-metagenome-genome-assembly--contig:-CS52-NODE-1095-length-35069-cov-6.055778_pt1 | contig 35069 bp, 23 predicted proteins | sample MGYA00242463_ERZ724010 | MGnify/ENA metagenome assembly ERZ724010 | reverse complement strand
CACACACAAATATTTTGAATATATGCTGTTTTTTGACAGGCTTAGAAATATAAAGATAGCTCTAGCAGTTGTTGCTATATTTATTGCTATCGGCTCGTTGGTGACTTCTAATCATCTTGTAGCAGAACTTCAGCGTGAGGAGTCAAACAATATGGAGGTATGGGCGGAGGCTATGCGCTCTCTTAATACGGCTGACAGTAATACGGACCTTAATCTAGTGCTTAAGGTTATAAACGGCAATAATACTATTCCTGTAATAGTGCTGGACAGCGAAGGTAATGTGCAGACATTTAGAAATATTGATGTTGAGGGCTGTGAGGATTCTTTGTCTGTAATACGTGGTATGGCGGAAAAGATGATGCATGAAGGGAATTCCATACGAATTTATCTTGACATGCCAGAAGAGCAGACGTCTGCTGGAGTGGAGGCAGACAATGAGTCTGTTTCGGCCGACGGTGATACAAACCGCTATACTGTTGAGACGGCGTCGGACAACGCTTATACCGGGGACTATATGGAAATATGCTATGATGAATCTCTTATGCTTAAACGTCTTTCGTATTTCCCATATATACAACTGGTGGTAATGTTGCTTTTTGTCGGTATTGCACTGTTTGCATTGTTCGTGTCGATGCGTGCGGAACAGAATAAGGTGTGGGTCGGTCTCTCGAAAGAAACGGCTCATCAGCTAGGTACTCCTATTTCGTCATTGATGGCTTGGACGGAGGTCTTGAAAGAAAGTTATCCTGAAGATGTCTTGCTTCCGGAGATGGAGAAAGATGTAAGGCGTCTAGAACTTATTGCTGACCGTTTTTCAAAAATTGGTTCATTGCCGGAATTGAAGCCCGGAAATCTTTGTGAACTGATAGGGCGTGTCGCCGATTACATGGACAGGCGTACATCTAGCAAGGTCGAGATTGATGTGGCTTTGCCTGACGGACCGGTTGTTGTCAACATGATGTCGTCTTTGTTTGAGTGGGTCATTGAGAACCTTTGTAAGAATGCCGTTGATGCAATGGATGGTCACGGCAGAATAGATATAAGTGTTGGGGTGGCCGGTAAGATTGTATATATTGAGGTTAAGGATAATGGGAAAGGCATACAGAAATCTCATTTCAAGACTGTCTTTTCTCCAGGTTTCACAACCAAGAAGAGAGGTTGGGGACTTGGGCTTTCATTGGCCAGACGAATTGTGGAAGATTATCATAAAGGACGTATATTTGTCAAGTGTTCTGAAATAGGAAAGGGAACGACATTCAGAATTGAGGTACCTAGGTGACAGCTGTACTTCGTGCGGCTATAGCATATTTCCACATAGCTGTGAACAATTTTATTCTTCAGAACGTTGAATATAGTGCATAAATGAAACTCAATCTGGATTTTTTGCAAAAGAACCGGAAAAAGCTGATTTGAAATACTACTTTCATTTTAAATAATTTGTATCTTTGCATTTCGAATGGAAAAGCTAGATAGTTTCACTATAGATTTGGCGGATCGCAACGTGTGTGCGGTTCCGTTATGCTATAATCTGAAAGATGACTTCTTTCAGAGAATGGAAGGTGATATCCTTGGCGGAGATGTTGTTTGCCGTGTGTCAGTGAGCGGGGGACCGACTCTTTTCAGATTGGCGATAACCTGCGAAGGTGAGGTCAGGCTCACTTGTGACAGATGTCTGGCTGAGATGACTTCTGATGTGGACAGCTATGATGAACTGTCGGTGAAGCTTGGTGATGCCTATTCTGACGAAGGTGATGTTGTTACAGTTCCTGCTGAGGATGGCATTTTGGACATAGAACATATATTGTATGAATATATATCTTTAAGTCTGCCGATAAAGCGCGTGCACGAACCTGGAATGTGCGACGATGCTATGATGGAGGTACTACGCCAACATCAGACTGCCCGAAGCAGTTTTGAGGGAGATGACGATGATATGAATCTGTGCGATGACGGTGAAGGTGTTGTTCCGGATGCCGACTCCTGTCATTCGGACTGGAAAGACAAGTTAAAAAATATTATTGATAATAATTAAAACAATAGAAAAATGGCACATCCTAAAAGAAGACAGTCAAAGACTAGAACTCGTAAGAGAAGAACTCATGACAAGGCAGTTGCTCCTACATTGGCAATCTGTCCAAACTGCGGAGAATTCTATGTTTACCACACTGTATGCTCAGCTTGTGGCTACTACAGAGGTAAGGTGGCAATAGAGAAAGAGACCGCAATCTGATAAGGAGTTTAATAGCCAGAGGATTCTGAAATACGTCTTCTCCGGCTACTTTTTTATTGTATTTGAATATCTATGGAAAAAATTAACGCTGTAATTACAGGAGTCGGTGGATTCGTTCCCAGCTACATTCTTGACAACGATGAGATGTCGAGAATCGTAGATACATCTGATGAATGGATAATGGAGCGCATAGGCGTGAAATCGCGTCATATCCTCAAACCAGAGGAGGGGGTAGGTACGTCGTTTATGATGACCAAAGCCGTTCAGGAATTGCTTGAGAAAACTCAGGTCGATCCTGACAGTATTGAAGCTGTCATTGCTGCGACAACTACACCTGACTATCATTTCCCGTCTACGGCCTCACTGGTGATAGGCAATCTCAATCTTAAGCATTGCTTCGGATTCGACATGGAAGCTGCTTGTGCAGGTTTCCTTTATGCTATGGAAGTTGGAGCGGGACTCATAAGTACCGGAAGACACAAGAGAATCATTGTCTGCGGAGGTGATTTCATGTCTTCAATGACCAACTATGAAGATCGTACGACTTGCCCTATCTTTGGTGATGGTGCCGGATGCGTTATGATGGAAGCCACTACTGAGGAATACGGATTGCTCGACAGCTATCTGCTTACAGACGGTAAGGGATATCCTTATCTGCATATGGCGGCCGGCGGTTCGGCTTGCATGCCGTCGCATGAGACTGTTGACAAGCGCATGCACTTTGTATATCAGGACGGAAGACCTGTATTCAAGGCTGCGGTTACAAATATGTCTGATGCTGTTGAAGAGATTGCACGCCGCAACAACCTTACAAAGGAAGATATCGCTTGGATAGTTCCTCATCAGGCTAACGTGCGTATCGAAACTGCTGTAGCAAGACGCCTCGGCGTTGACCCGAGTCATGTGATGATTAACATCGACCACATGGCAAATACCAGCGGTGGTACATTGCCGCTCTGTCTGTGGGAATACGAGTCTAAACTCAAGAAGGGAGACAACTTGATATTTACAGCATTTGGTGCTGGTTTCACTTGGGGTGCTTCATATATGAAATGGGGCTACGATGGTGATAAATTCAGCAAGAAATAAGGTATTTAGAAACTCTAAAAATATGTTTTCCAGAAAACGCATCGCCTTAAAACGGTGCGTTTTTTTGAATTTATTTGTTTATAATCAATTCAACTATTAACGGATACAAAGTTTTAAGCATGCATAAATCAGGATTTGTAAATATTGTCGGCAACCCGAATGTAGGAAAATCGACGCTGATGAACCTTTTTGTCGGCGAGCGTATATCTATTGCCACTTTCAAGGCTCAGACGACCCGTCACAGAATTATGGGTATTATCAATGATGAGGATATGCAGATTGTATTTTCTGACACTCCTGGCGTGCTTAAGCCTAATTATAAGCTGCAGGAGTCAATGCTCAACTTTTCGCAAAGTGCATTGATTGATGCGGATATACTTTTGTATGTTACCGATCCGGTTGAAAAGATTGATAAGAATGGTGACTTTATAGGTAAGGTTGCCAAACTTGATATACCTGTGCTTGTGCTGATAAATAAGATTGACCTGACTAACCAGGAAAATCTTACTGCGTTGGTCGAGGAATGGCACAGCATATTGCCTAAGGCTGAGATAATTCCTGTTTCGGCTATTGCAAAGTTTAATGTTGACGTTGTCCTCAAACGTATAAAAGAACTTTTGCCTGAATGTCCTCCTTATTTCGGAAAGGACCAGCTGACTGACAAACCGGCAAGATTCTTTGTGAGCGAAATAATGCGCGAAAAAATTCTTTTGTACTATGACAAGGAAATTCCATATTCGGTTGAAGTTGGCGTCGACAGATTTGAAGAGGACGACAAGCATATTCATATCGGTGTCGTGATTTATGTAGAGCGCGATTCTCAAAAAGGTATTATTATCGGACATGGAGGACGCGCCTTGAAAAAGGTGGCCACAGAGGCCAGAAAGGCTTTGGAAAAGTTTTTCGGAAAGAGTATTTATCTGGAGACTTTTGTAAAAGTTGACAAGGACTGGAGAAATTCAGAACGTGAATTGAATAATTTCGGTTATAACCCGGAGTGACGGAACTTTGAAGGGTGTGCATTGATATGGCATCTTGTGCTCCTCCGGATGATTAATGGTTTATATATATATCTGGCTGTGAAGCCGTCATTAAAGAGAAAGAATAAATATGGGAAATCTGGTAGCTATTGTAGGACGACCTAATGTCGGCAAATCTACATTGTTCAACAGACTTACGAAGACACGCCATGCTATAGTAAGCGACGAAGCCGGCACAACGCGTGACCGTCAGTACGGAAAGTGTGAGTGGGGCAACAAGGAGTTTTCTGTAGTAGATACAGGTGGCTGGGTCGTAAATTCTGACGATATATTTGAGGAAGAGATACGCAAGCAGGTGTTGATTGCCATAGAGGAGTGTGACGTCATACTTTTCATGGTTGATGTGAAAAACGGTGTTACCGATTTGGACGAGGAAGTTGCTTCTATATTGAGGCGTTCAAAGGTTCCGACAATACTCTGCTGCAATAAGACTGATTCTAATGAGTTGAGATATTACAGTGCCGAGTTCTACAAGTTGGGGCTCGGTGAGCCTTTGTGTGTGTCGGCTCTTACGGGAAGCGGAACCGGCGACCTGCTGGACAAGGTCGTATCGTCATTCACAAAGAATATGGATGACGTCATCGAGGAGGATATACCGCGTATTGCGGTCGTCGGCAGGCCTAATGCCGGCAAGTCTTCGTTGGTCAATGCTTTTCTCGGTGATGACAGAAATGTTGTTACTGATATTGCCGGCACGACACGTGATTCTATCTATACGAAATATGATAAGTTCGGCTTCAGCTTTTATCTTGTTGATACAGCCGGTATACGCAAGAAGAATAAGGTGAACGAAGACTTGGAATATTATTCTGTCATGCGTTCTATCAGGGCGATAGAGAACTCTGACGTGTGTATTCTCATGGTTGATGCAACAAGGGGTATTGAGGGACAGGATATAAACATTTTTCAGCTGATACAGAGGAATCAGAAAGGACTCGTCGTTGTTGTCAATAAATGGGATCTTGTAGAGGATAAGAGTGTAAAGGCTATAAAGTTCTTCGAAAATGCCATACGGCAGAGACTTGCTCCGTTTACGGACTTTTCGATAATTTTTGCTTCTGCACTGACAAAACAGAGAATATTCAAGGTTTTGGAAGAAGCGAAGCATGCATATATGAGCAGGACGAACAAGGTTTCTACTGCCAAGCTCAATGAGGTGATGCTGCCTATAATTGAGGCTACTCCGCCACCATCATTGAAGGGTAAGTATATAAAGATAAAGTATTGCATGCAGCTTCCTTCGACGTATGTGCCTACTTTTATCTTTTATGCCAATCTGCCACAGTATGTCAAGGAACCATATAAACGTTTTCTGGAGAACAAAATACGAGAGAATTGGGATTTCACCGGTTCTCCTATAAATGTTTTTATAAGACAGAAATAATTTGTTTGTACATGGGCCTCGGGAATATATTCTCGGGGCCTGTATCCATTATATAGAGCTTTTGTGTCGTCGGCATGATGTCGGCCGTATGTGCTGAACGGTTGGCTTATGTTTGCAGGTTGATTATTTTATAGATGTGTTTATGAGGAGATTTTTTGTTAGGAGTATTGCCGGGTTGATTTTTCTGACCGGCATTTGCATGTTGTCGGCATGCAATGGTGATAAGAAGTCGATTGATGCTACGTTGGCACCGCGGAAGGCAATGGAAGAGGCTCTGAATGCGTTTTATTCGAACGATTTCGATACTTATGTGAATCTTATTGATTATGGTGCCGAGTTGGATTCTGTTGAGCGTGGTGTCGTGTTGAACGTAATGTCGCAGTATCATGAGCGGCAGACTGCTAAGAAAGGCGGTGTCAGCCGCTATGATATATTGTCTGTGGACATGCCTAGCGATTCGCTTGCAACGGTATATTTTGATCTTTTCTTTGGAAATGATTCGGTTGAGATGTGTTCGGAGCATCTGGTGCTTCGCAATGGCCATTGGAAAATCAAAGTGCGTGGAATTGATTGATACGCATTTTGATTTTCCTGTTCGCGTTTCATGACTTGTCGGAGAGCCCCCGACAATATGATTTTTTTCTGTTTATAGGGATTTTTCTTCTTCTTCGGCTTCTTTTCTTTTCTTTTCGCCGATAAGCTGAAAGTCTTTGGGTCTCAATACAAAGTTTGATCCCAGATATTTGTCGCGTACAATCTGGTTCTCTGCGAGTTCGGATGGAGTACCTTTGAACAGTATGCGTCCTTCGAAGAGCAGGTATGCACGGTCTGTGATGCACAATGTTTCCTGCACGTTGTGGTCTGTGATGAGAATGCCTATATTACGGTCTTTCAGTTTCCATACTATATATTGTATGTCTTCCACGGCTATAGGGTCGACACCCGCAAAAGGTTCGTCGAGCATGATGAACTTTGGATCAATGGCAAGGCATCTTGCTATTTCTGTTCTTCTTCGTTCACCACCGGAAAGCTGGTTTCCTTTGTTTTTCCTGACTTTCTGGAGCCTGAATTCTTCAATAAGACTTTCGAGCTTTTCTTTTTGGTAGTCCAAGGGTTTGCCTGTCATCTCAAGAACTGTCGCAATGTTGTCTTCAACGCTCATGGTTCTGAAAACGGAGGCTTCCTGTGCCAGGTATCCTACACCGCATTTCGCTCTTTTGTACACTGGGTATTTTGTGATTTCCTGGTCATTGAGAAAGACTTTGCCTCCATTTGGGACTACCAGGCCGGTTGTCATGTAGAACGATGTTGTCTTGCCTGCACCGTTGGGTCCGAGCAGTCCTACGATTTCTCCCTGTCTTACATGGATGGAAACATCGTTTACGACAGTGCGCTTTCCGTAAGTCTTGAACAGGTGTCTTGTATAAAGTGTTCTTTTGTCTTCAGAGTATTCCGGTATTTCTGTATCGCCTGCATTAGACTGGTTGTTCTGCTTTCTGTCTTCAGCCATTTCGTCAGCAATGTCTCTTTCTTCGTTTTCAGTGTTTTGTTCTGTTGATGACATGAGCTATTGTAAATTTGTAATGTTTGAAAAAACTGGTTTACAGTCGCAAAAGTACGAATTGTTTATCTAATTGTCGTTCTGCCCGTCAAAAAACTACGTTAAAAGTTAAGCTTTAGTCCTTTATTTGTTACTTTTGCAACAATAAAAAAGCTAAAATGTTAACGTTGAAGAAAAGTTTGACCGGTATAGGACGGTATGTAATGCTTATGGGAAGGGTGCTTTCGCGTCCTGACCGTTTGCGTATGTTTCGCCGCCAGTATATAAACGAGATGTATCAGCTTGGTTATAACTCTGTCGGTATAGTACTGATAATATCTTTTTTCATAGGGGCTGTTATCTGCCTTCAGATCAAACTCAATATCCAGAGTCCATGGATGCCACGAATGGTTACGGGCTATACGACTCGAGAAATAATGCTTCTTGAGTTTTCTTCATCCATCATGTGCCTTATTCTGGCCGGTAAGGTCGGCTCAAACATAGCATCAGAATTGGGTACGATGAGGATAACTCAGCAGATTGATGCTTTGGATATAATGGGTGTCAATTCGGCAAATTATCTCATCCTTCCCAAAATCATGGGATTGATGACAATAATGCCTATTCTTGTTACGTTCAGTGTGGCATCAGGTATAGTCGGAGCGTATTGTACGTCCTTGATGGGTACTACAACTGTCTCGGAACTTACTGAAGGTTTCCATTATGAGTTCAATCAATGGTTCTTCTGGTGCGGAATGATAAAGGCTGTCGTTTATGCTTTCATAATAACCAGTGTGTCTGCTTATAAGGGATATACGGTGGAGGGCGGTTCGGTTGAAGTAGGCTCTTCAAGCACCGATGCTGTCGTGACAAGCAGTATTCTTATTTTGTTTGCAGACATCTTCTTAACAAATATATTGACATGATAGAGATTCTTCATTTATACAAGTCTTTTGGTGACAAGGAAGTGCTTAAGGATATAAATGCACGTTTTGACAATGGAAAGGTGAATCTTATAATCGGTCAGAGCGGAAGCGGAAAGACGGTCCTTATAAAGAATATCGTGGGCTTGCTTGATCCCACGTCCGGACATATATCATATGATGGGCGTGATTATTGTACAATGCTGAAAAAGGAAAAGATAATGCTGCGCCGTGAAATGGGCATGATATTCCAAAGTGCGGCGTTGTTTGATTCCATGTCGGTCTTGGACAATGTCAGATTCCCGCTGGATATGTTTTCCAATGAATCATACAAACAACGTGTTGAACGTGCTCAGTTCTGCTTGGAGAGGGTAAACCTTGCTGATTCCGGTGCAAAATTTCCGGGTGAAATAAGCGGCGGCATGCAGAAGCGCGTCGCCATTGCCAGGGCTATTGCAATGCAACCGAAATACCTGTTCTGCGATGAGCCTAATTCAGGCCTTGACCCAAAGACTTCAATCGTGATAGATGAACTTATACATGGCATAACGGAAGAGTTCAATATGACTACAATCGTCAATACGCATGATATGAATTCTGTAATGGGCATCGGCGATAATATCCTTTTTATTTGTGACGGGCGTGCAGAATGGCAGGGCTCAAACAAGGATATAATACATTCGGACAACAAGAAACTTAATGATTTCATCTTTGCTTCTGATATTCTTCGTAAGATGAAACAGGCAGAAGAGGCAGAAGCCTGATTTTTGTTTCTTATATGGATATGGCCCCCAATGCGGGGCCTTTTTCGTATTATTTGCTTTTGTAATGTCGTATATTGCAGGTTTGTGCAAATGTGCTTTTCACCTCTTTTATAAATAGAATAAAAGATTTGTCTTGATATTTTTGGCGGAAAAGGATAACTTTGCACCCAAATTTTAAAGTAAAAAGATTTGGTTTCGATAGAAAAATTGGGTGTTGAGTTTGGTACAACACCATTATTCCAGGATGTAAGTTTCGTAATCAATCCTAAAGACAAGATAGCTCTTGTAGGTAAGAACGGTGCAGGAAAGTCGACTATGCTGAAAATCATTGCCGGCATTCAGCATCCTACGTCTGGTACTGTATCTGTGCAGAAAGGGATAACTATTGGTTATCTGCCACAGGTTATGGTCTTGAGCGATGGACATACTGTTTTGGAGGAGGCCGAAACGGCTTTTGCCGACATCAGCCGGATGCAGGATGAGCTGGACAAGATGAACCGTATGCTTGCCGAACGTACGGATTATGAGTCGGACGACTACATGGCGCTTGTTGAGAAGTTTACTCACGAGAACGACCGTTTCATGATGATGGGCGGACATAACTATCGTGCAGAACTAGAGCGTACGCTTGTCGGTCTCGGATTCAAACGCGAAGATTTCAACCGCCCGACGTCTGAATTCAGCGGAGGCTGGCGTATGCGTATTGAATTGGCAAAACTGCTGCTTTTGAAACCTGATCTTCTCCTTCTTGACGAGCCTACCAACCACCTCGATATCGGTAGTATCCAGTGGCTCGAAACCTTTCTTGCAAATAGAGCAAATGCAGTCGTGCTGGTCAGCCACGACCGCGCTTTCATAAATCATGTGACAAACCGTACCGTTGAAATATCCTGTGGTCGTATATATGATTATAAGGTTAAGTATGACGAGTACGTGGAACTTCGAGCTGAAAGACGTGAACAGCAGCTGCGTGCCTACGAGAATCAGCAGAAGGAGATAGCCGAGATAAAGGATTTTATAGAGCGTTTCAGATATAAGCCTACAAAATCCAATCAGGTTCAGAGCCGTATCAAACAGCTTGAGAAAATTGTACCTATTGAAGTTGATGATGTAGATAATTCCGCAATGCATCTCAAGTTCCCTCCGTGTGTCCGCAGCGGTGATTTCCCTGTTATCTGCAAGGATGTCAGCAAAAGTTATGGCGACCACAATATTTTCCATGATGTCAATCTGACAATCAAACGTGGCGAGAAGGTGGCATTTGTAGGAAACAACGGTGAAGGTAAGTCTACGCTTGTCAAATGTATAATGGGCGAGATACCTTATGACGGTGTTCTTAAAATCGGCCATAATGTCCAGATTGGATATTTTGCTCAGAATCAGGCGCAGCTTCTCGATGGCGACATAACGGTGTTTGACACCATAGATCGTATAGCTAAGGGAGATGTACGTTTGAAGATTCGCGATATCCTCGGTGCGTTCATGTTTGGAGGTGAAGCGTCTGACAAATATGTACGTGTCCTTTCTGGAGGTGAGCGCAGCCGTCTGGCAATGCTGGTGCTTCTGCTCAATCCTGTAAACTTCCTCATACTCGATGAGCCTACCAACCACCTCGACCTTCGTTCCAAGGACGTCCTCAAGAATGCCATAAAGAGTTTCGACGGAACTGTCATAGTAGTCAGCCACGACCGTGATTTTCTTGACGGACTGGTCGACAAGGTCTATGAATTCGGTGGAGGAGTGGTGCGCGAGCATATCGGCGGTATTTACGATTTCCTGCGCGAAAAGTACGGCGCTTTGGAAAATCAGGATGTTAAGATGTCTTCCGAAGGCAGTCCTTCAGCATCAACGCCTGCCATTTCAGCTGCGAACACAAAGCCAGCCACAGCAGGCGGACGCTCGTCCTACGAAGCCGACAAGGAGCGTGCACGTGCCGTCAAACGTATCGAGAAGGCTGTTGCTGAAAAAGAGACCCTTGTCGGTAATCTGGAAAAACAGATAGCCGAGATGGAACAGAAAATGTCTACAGCTGATTCGGGTGCCGACTCTGAACTTTACGGCCGTTATGCCGATTTGAAAAAATCGCTCGACGAGGCCATGGAAGAATGGGAACGTCTTTCCATGGAGCTGGAGAATGCGAAGCAGTAATTATACCATTTAAAATTATCATAAAATGAAGTTTAAACACATTATCCCGTTTTTTGCTATGGCATTGACAGGTGTAGCCGGTGCTCAGGAACAGAACATCGGCATCAAGCTGGAGAACATGAATACAGCTGTTGCTCCAGGAACTGATTTCTATCAGTATGCATGTGGCGGATGGATTAAGAACAATCCGTTGAAGCCTGAATATTCGCGTTTCGGCAGTTTCGACGCTGTGTCTGAGAACAACCGCGAGCAAATCAAGTCGCTTATCGAAGATTTGGCGGCCGTACATCATGAGAATGGTTCAGTAGGGCAGAAGATTGGTGACCTTTATGCTCTTTACATGGATTCCGTACGTCTTAATAAGGACGGCTATGCGCCTATCAAGAAGGACCTTAAACGTATCAGCGCAATAAAGAAACGTTCCGAGGTGATGCCTCTTATGGCAGAGCTCAGCATCAAGGGTTCAAGCGAATTGTTCGGCATGTACATCGATGCCGACATGATGGACAGCAAGAAGAACCTGGTTCAGATCTATCAGTCAGGAATGACTCTCGGTCAGAAAGATTACTACCTCAGCGACGACGAAGCTATGGTCAAGATTCGTGAGGCTTACAAGAAGCACATCGTGAATATGTTCAAGCTCATCGGATATTCAGAGTCTGAGGCTCAGAAGAAGATGAAGTCTGTACTCGACATCGAGACTCGTATAGCCAAGGCTTCAAAGAGCAATGTTGAGCTTCGTGACCCGGCCGGCAACTATCACAAAATGTCGTATGATGAACTTAAGAAAGAATTTTCTGGGTTCGACTGGGATACATATATGGCCATAAATTATATCACAGGTCTCAAGGAAATATCAGTCGGTCAGCCGGAAGCTCTCAAGGAGGTTGTCGCTGTTCTCAATGATACTCCTCTCGATCAGCTTAAAGACCTTCTTGAGTGGAAGCTCCTTACAAACAGTGCAGGCGTTCTCGGCGACAAGCTCTATGAAGAAAACTTCGATTTCTTTGGCCGTACAATGTCTGGTGCAAAAGAACCTCAGCCTCGTTGGAAGCGTGCCGTAAGCATGGTCAACGGTGTTCTCGGCGATGCAGTAGGTGAAATGTATGTCGAGAAATACTTCCCTGCAGAAAACAAACAGCGTATGGTACAGCTTGTCAAGAACCTCCAGCAGGCATTGGCAGAGCGTATTGATGCTCAGGAATGGATGAGCGACAGCACGAAGCAGTATGCCAAGGAGAAGCTTGCAGCGTTCTACGTAAAGATTGGTTATCCTGACAAGTGGCGCGACTACAGCGGTCTGACTATCGACCCTTCAAAGACTCTTTACGAGAATCTTCAGTCTGTAGGCGTATGGGCAAACAAGGATGTGGTTGCACGCAAATACAACAAGCCGGTCGATCCGACGGAATGGCAGATGACTCCTCAGACAGTAAACGCATACTACAATCCTACAACCAACGAAATCTGCTTCCCGGCAGGTATTCTTCAGTATCCGTTCTTCGACATGAGCGCCGACGATGCCTTCAACTACGGAGCAATCGGTGTTGTTATCGGACATGAGATGACTCACGGATTCGACGACCAGGGCCGTCAGTTCGACAAGGACGGAAACTTCCGCAACTGGTGGGCTTCTGGCGACGATGTAAAGTTCAAGGCTATTGCCGACAAGATGGTTGCCTTCTTCGACAGCATCACAGTTCTTCCTGGACTCAAGGCCAACGGAGCACTTACCCTTGGTGAGAACCTTGCCGACCACGGAGGTCTTCAGATTGCCTACACAGCATTCAAGAATGCAACAAAGGACAAACCTCTCAAGACTGTCAATGGTCTCACACCGGACCAGCGCTTCTTCCTTGCTTATGCAGGCGTTTGGGCGCAGAACATCACAGATGAGTGCATCAGAGATTATACCAACAGAGACGTTCACTCAATCGGTGAGTGGCGCGTACGCGGTGCGCTCCCTCACATCGATGCTTGGTACGAAGCATTCGGCATAACAGAGAAGGATCCGATGTTCATACCGAAGGACAAGCGCGTTAATATATGGTAATCTAGTTGTGAATTTAGTTTGAAATAATACAAAAAGCATCCGGAGAGTTTTCTTTCCGGATGCTTTTGTTTTCTGTATGGCTGAACCTTTCGTCTTTTCTGTCAGCTCTTTGTATTTTTCATAAGTAAGTTGGCGGTTCAGATCAATATTCCATATATTCTGAAAATCGTTTCTGTTCCTATTCTACAGCGATTTTCTTCCCTCCGATTATATATATGCCCCTTTCCAAGTTTCTTGAAGCCTCAGAGGCCTTTACGCCTTTTCTAATGCAATACCCTTCAATGGTGTAGACATCAACAGTCTTGTTTCCGTTTTCTATTATGTCAGCAATGTTGTCTGGTATGTTCTGTTCAATCATGAGGCTCATGTTGTCTATTCCGGCAGCGTAGTTGGCGCTGTTCTTGTGAGTGATGACCAGCTTGCCGCTTCCGGACCGTCCAACCTTGAATTCCATTTTTCCGCTTACGAAGTTGCTCCCCCCTTCTAGGTTGTTTGGTGTTGCCGTCTCATTGCAGCATACTTCATCGCCGTCAGCATCGTATATTGTGAACAGCAAAGCATCTCCCGTATAGTTGCCGCCCCAGCATCCGCAGTCGTATGTCAGAGTGTACAAGCTGTCAGCCTTGAATTTCAGTTCGTATCCGGTTGTTGTTCCGTATGTATAGGCCGAAGTCTGGCTGCTGTTTGTTCCGTCGAATCTTATGTACATAAGGTTGCCGCTTTCGCGGTTGGTAGACAGCACTCTTGAGTGGAAACTTCCACCCATGGTATTGTCGCTTTGTATCCATCCGGTAGGTGCACTGTTTGCGGCAGTGCCCGAAAAGTCGCCGTTCTTTATAAGATTCTTTCCTCCCTGTATTTCAGTGATGATTTCATCTTCATACTCTATGCCTTGTATCTTGCATATTTCTTCTTTTGTGAGGGCGGTATTGTATATTCTGAAATTATCTATTGTGCCTTTGAAATCTACGTTGTCCGAAGCATACTGAGAATCCCACCATTGTGTACGTCCGATGTAGTTTCTTTCATCCTTGCTTATTTGATATAGTTCGTAAGCCTCGTGTGTTATGGCGCTTTTGTCGCTGGCTTCGGTCTTGCCGTTGACGTAGATTTTTGTCATTCCTGTTTTTGCGTCGTAAGTAACAGCAATCTTTATTTCTTCGCCAGTCTTCAGTGACGTCGGAGCGCTCAGAAGCTGTGTACTTCCGTTGTTGTACTTTATTCCTGTTGCCAGTCCGTTGGCTCTAAGAAGAATACTGTTTCCGCTAGACGAACCGAAGTCATATATACGTGGCTGGTTGGTCAATGCGTCTGCCTTTATGGTAGTCAGAAAGGTATAGCTTCTCATACTGTCTAGAATCTCGCTCGGTGCAACGGCGTATCCGTTGGTGCTGAATCCGCCAGCCGTATTGCTGCAGAGGTTCAGAGTCCCGTCAATGGTAGCTTTGCCTTCAATCTTTGCATCTCTGCCGTTGCCGCTCATATCTTTCACGAACGTCCCGTTTTCAGAGTTTATGACATCGTTCTTTTCGAATGTATAGAAAACCATGAGGTTGTTGTCTATGTTTCTAGGCAATACGTTTACGACGAACTCTTTGCTCATTCCGCCTATCTCGGCCGTAAGTGTGACTTCTGTTTCGCTTTCAGGAAATGTCACACATCCGTCTGTCCCTATTATTTCAGGGTTGCTTGATGTCCAGTTTATCTGTTTTGAACTGCTTGTTGTAGTAGGAAGTACAATGTCAGTTGTGGCTGTTGATGGAACAAAGAGGGAAGAAATTTCCCCCTTTGCTATCATCTTTTTTATTTCTGTCTGGTTGAGAGTCCTTGAAACGTTGGCTCCTTCATAAAGTGTACCGTCAAATCCACCTACGGAGACATCTCCATAGCTCATTTCTCCACATTCTATTTTCTGGTCTATAAGACCGTTTCTGTATGTCGTAAGTACACCTTTGCCGTCATTTCCTGCTTCATATGTTACCGTCAGGTTCCATCTGTCCAACTTGTATATTTCCAGCCATTGTCCGTTGGTTGTAGCATTCAGTCCTTGCCATGTGTCCGATGTGCCCAAGACATTCTGGCTTCTGTATACCTCATCGCCGATTTTCACGTAAGGTTTCAAAGTACTTTTGTCAAGTCCGTATTCAAAATCGCCGGTCTTGAATATTGTTCCTCCGTAGTTGTCGTGTGCAATGCTCAGGTCAAGGCTGATTGAGAAACCGTCCTTTGCTTCTCCTTCAGCATCTAGTGTGCAGCTTTCTGCAGCCGAAAGCTGTTTGTTGAATGCTTTCATGAAGTCCAGATTGCCTATTTCTTCTTCCGGCAGGTTCCAGTCGGCCTGGATGCTTGTAGGATAGCCTTTAGGATATGTCGAGTTGACAATCCAGTAGTAATACAGACCGTTCATCCAGGTCACTCTGAGTGGCGAATCGTTTGTGCCTTCAATCACGTACGGTCTCACGTTGTTCAGCTTGGAATCGTGTGTGATAGCCTCTTCATTCGTCACCTTGCCGTTCTCGTCGAGTGTATATTTCATGATTTCATACACTTTGCCGTATTTCCCCTCCACAGGTACAGAACAGTATACAGTTTCCGGATTATCCCTGTCTATTGCCATACCGCCGGAATAGCATCTTTCTGTTGTCGGTGTCTGGTGGAAATGTCCGCCTCCGTTGGCAAGGAACGTCTGTGTCCATTTGCTTCCGTTCCATTTTGCATAATAGTAGTCGTGCGAATCTTTTCCGTTGTTTATTTTTACCATTCCAATAGCCGGATTGCCGTTCTTGTCGAATGCGATGTTCCATAGCCAATCTCGGCTGTTGGACGTTTTGTCAACTATAGTTGCCGGGTATGTATTGGCAAACGATTCAGTTTTGTTCACTTTGAATGGTCCGTCGTCAACGCTGGACAGCACCTTGCCGTTGATATCCTCCATCTGTCTGCTGTTGATGTTGAACGCGTTGAAGTACAACCAGTTCGGATATTCATTGTCTGGGTGTCCGGTTGTGTAGCTCACGTATATCTTGTCCTTGCCGTTTGATATGTACTTCGCATACGGACGAGCACCTGTCGACTGCACCATCTGCTTAGGCCCCCAGGTCCACGAACAGTTGTCGTTCTCGTCCGGCATAGACAGCTGTGCCACAGTCGGATGCCAGTTGATGCCTCGCCAGCACAGATATATATGGTCAGGGTCATCGCTTAGGATGAACGGGTTAGGGTAGGTCGTATTGTTTGCCGTCTTCAGCACCTTCTCATCTCCAAGTGAGGTGATGTCGCCCGGTTTCTTCGAGATGCGATAGTAGAAACAAGGTTCGTCCGTGTGTCTGCTGTAGAATATCATTATTCTTCCGTCAGGCAATGCCAGAAAAGCAGGGTTGTTGTGGTCGTCAGGCTGGAAATAGCTGCGAATGAGCACCTCATTGGTCTTGTTGTTTTTGAAATCTACCTGTGTAGCCTTTATGCTTCCATGAACGTCTATATAGCCCATATATGTGGCATTTGTCTGTCCGTTTTCTACATGCATGGCTCTAGGGTCGGCAAACCAGCACCATGCACCCTCGTCTGCTACGGTATATCCGTTGAACGTCTCCTGAGCCGTCGAACCGGTAGGACAAGCCAGCAGTCCTGAAGCCATTGAAAGTGATAGCAATAGATTTTTTTTCTTCATAGATTTAAGTTTTGATAAATTAAAAAATATGGGAGAATTCACCTTTTGCGGATGGATTCTCCCATTTGTGTTGATTAGTGTGCATGCACCTTTACAGTGCAATGCATCGTTTCATTCCATCAGAACAGTTTTTCAGGATATTCGCCGGCGTCAACAAGAGCCTTGATTCTGTTTACGGTATCCTGGCGGTCAGCGGCATATGTTACGCCGAACCATTTGCTTGTAGTGTCGAGCACTTCAACAGTTGCTGTACCTTCGTTGATGAGTTTGTTGACCATGAGAGGAATGAAGAATTCAGCTTTGAGGTTCTCCATATTCTTAGGGTCAGAGAGGAACTCCTTGAAGTATTCCTGGCTGTATTCGAAGTAGTCAGGAGTGAATCCCCACATGTTCATGCTGACAGGAACGTTCTCTTCGAGAGGAATCCATTCGCCCTTCTCGTCCTTGTAGCAGATAGGACCGTTTACTCTCATGATTTCTGTACGTTCAACAACATCCTTCAAGTGGTGGTTGTTGTCGTAAACGCAAACGCCACGTGCTACAGAACCGTTCTCGCTGAGAGTGTTGCAGCAGCGGAATCCGACCATAGCATATTTGTTCTTGCTTCCTTCTGGCAGGTCGCTGAGGAATTTGCCTATTGTGGCAAATGCGTCACGTCCGTAGAAGTCATCGCAGTTGATTACACAGAAAGGCTCCTTGATGGCGTCCTTGCCCATGAGTACAGCGTGGTTTGTACCCCAAGGCTTAACTCTGTCTTTAGGGCAGGTGAAGCCTTCTGGCAGTGCATCGAGGCTCTGGAATACGAGTTCTGCAGGAATCTTACCTTCATACTTTGAAAGAATCTGAGTGCGGAACTGCTCTTCGAAATCTTTACGTATTACGAAAACAATCTTGCCGAATCCGGCGCGTATAGCGTCGTAGATTGAGTAATCCATGATTGTCTCACCGTTTGGACCCAGTCCGTCCAACTGCTTCAAACCTCCGTAACGGCTTCCCATTCCGGCAGCCAAGAGAAATAGTGTAGGTTTCATAATCTTTATATTTTTTTGATAAAGTTAAAAACGTCTATTCTGTTCTTCGTGCTGATATGTAATCAGTATTAGCCAATTGCAAAGTTAATTATTTATATCAATCTGCATTGGCTTTAAGCCTTTTTTTTCCGTTTTTAGTCAATCCTTACGGTTTTTTGCCACAGTCTTGCCATGTTTGTCGTTGCGCCCCTGGCAACCTTTGACGATAAGCCGCATTTTGTTCAGTTGCCGTTTGTTCCCTTCATCGAAAGCTGCATACGGCCTCGCTCCAGGTCCACGCCCAGCACTCTCACCGTGACATGTTCGTGCAGCTGGCACACTTCCGTAGGGTCCTTGACGAACTTGTCGGCCATCTCGGATATGTGAACCAGACCTTTGGTGTGCACACCTACGTCGACGAAGCATCCGAAGTTGGTGATGTTCGTGACGATGCCCGGCAGAATCATGCCCGGTCTGACATCCTCCAGTTCCTTGATGTTCGGGTCGAACTCAAATGCTGTGAGTTTGCTTCTCGGGTCGCGTCCCGGTTTCTCCAGCTCCTTCATGATATCTTCGAGAGTAGGCAGGCCGACCTTGTCTGTAACATATTTCTTTACGTCTATTTTTTTCCTCAGTTCGCTGTCCTTCATCAATTCTCTGACGTCGCATCCCAAGTCCTTTGCCATTTTCTCCACAATGCAGTAGCTTTCCGGATGTACGGCCGAATTGTCGAGCGGCTGTTCGCTGTCGGCTATGCGCAGGAATCCGGCAGACTGTTCGAACGCCTTTGCTCCCATACGCGGCACCTTCATCAGTTCTTTCCTTGAATGGAAAGCTCCGTTTTCGGCTCTGTATGTCACGATGTTCTGCGCCAGCAGCGGACCGAGTCCGGATACGTACATCAGCAGATGCTTGCTCGCGGTGTTGACATTCACTCCGACCTTGTTCACGCAGCTTTCAACGGTCATGTCAAGCGATTTCTTCAGTTCGCCCTGGTTGACGTCCTTCTGATACTGTCCGACGCCTATTGAACTTGGGTCAATCTTAACCAGTTCTGCCAGCGGGTCCATGAGGCGGCGACCTATTGATACGGCACCTCTGACCGTCACGTCGTAGTCGGGAAACTCCTCGCGTGCAGTCTTCGAGGCCGAATAGATTGAAGCACCGTCTTCGCTGACGACGAACACCTGTATGTCTTTCGGCAGTCCTATTTCCTTTATGAAAGCTTCCGTCTCGCGGCTTGCCGTACCGTTGCCTATAGATATTGCCTCTATCTTGTATTGCTTCACCAGGCTCCACACCTTTGCCGAAGCCTTGCTCTTCTCGTTCTTTGGCGGGTGAGGGTATATGGCTTCGTTGTGCAGCAGGTTGCCTTCGGCGTCCAGACAGACCACCTTGCATCCTGTTCTGAATCCAGGGTCAATACCCATCACACGTTTCTGACCGAGCGGCGGCGACATGAGCAGCTGCTCCAGGTTCTTCACGAATATGCGTATGGCCTCCTTGTCGGCATTCTCTTTCGACTGGGCCGCAAATTCTGTCTCAATAGACGGCTTGAGCAGTCTCTTCAGCGAGTCCTGTACAGCCTGTCTGACGTATCCTGCTGACGGCGTATTGTTCCTTACGAACATTCTTTCCAACCTCTCTGTGCATTTCTCGTTGTCGCCGCTTATGTCCACCTTCAGAATGCCTTCGGCTTCGCCTCGTCTGAGAGCCAGAAGTCTGTGAGAGGCACATTTTGCCAACGGTTCGGAGAAGTCGAAGTAGTCTCTGTATTTCTGTCCTTCGGCCTCCTTGCCCTTCACGACCTTGGATGAGATGACGGCCTCGCGCCTGAAGTTGTTTCTTACAGCATTGCGCGCATTTTCGTCCTCGGCCACAGTTTCGGCAATGATGTCCATAGCTCCTTTCAGGGCTTCATCCTCGTTTTTCACACCTTTTTCGTCGTTGACAAACTCCTTGGCCTTTCGCAGAGCATCACCTCCTGTCTGCAGCATAAGGAACTGTGCCAGAGGCTCCAGTCCTTTCTCCTTTGCCGCCTCGGCTCTCGTCCTGCGCTTCGGCTTGAACGGCATGTATATGTCTTCCAGTTCTGTCGGGTCCCACGACTTTTCTATTCTCGCCTTCAGCTCGTCGGTCAGCTTTCCCTGCCCCTCGATGGTCGACAGGATGGTGGCCTTCCGTTTCTCCACCTCTTTCAGTTTGTCGAGCATCGTGCTGATGGACGCTATCTGCACCTCGTCCAGACCGCCGGTAACCTCTTTCCTGTATCGGCTGATGAATGGTATGGTGCATCCGTCTTCCAGCAGCGAAAGTGTGCCTCCGACCTGCTTCTCGCTGATTTTTAGTGCCTTGCTGATAAGTTCGGCAAATATGTTGTTCATAATCTTTTCTTATATATATGGTGTTATTTGTTCAGATATCCTGCTGCCGCTTCGGCACATCTTTCTCCGTCGACTCCTGCCGACACTATACCGCCTGCATAACCGGCACCCTCGCCGCAAGGGAACAGACCTTCCACCTCTACATGCTGCAGCGACTCCTTGTCGCGCACGATGCGTATAGGCGACGAGGTTCTTGTTTCCACGCCTATCATGACAGCATCATTTGTGAGGAATCCGTGCGAACTCTTGCCGAAATTCTTGAATCCCTGTTTCATCCTCTCACCGATGAACTTGGGCATCCAGAAATGTATAGGCGTAGAGATGAGTCCCGGCGTGTATGATGTGTCGGGCAGGTCGTAGCTGAGCCTGTTGTTCACGAAGTCGGCCATCCTCTGAGCCGGCGCCGTCTGTCTCATATTGCCGAGCTGCCAGCTGATTCTCTCAAGCTCTTCCTGAAACTGCATCACAGCCAACGGACTGTCCGGATTCCATTTTCCTCCGTTCATGCGCTCTTCTATCGATGTTGCATACTCGTCGCTCACGAGTGTCTTGTCCTTAAGGTCCTCAGGGTGAAGCTCCACAACCATACCGCTGTTGCTCCATCTTGAGTTTCTCGTGCTGGCCGACATGCCGTTGACCACAGTCTGCATAGGTCCGCTGGCTGCCGGAACGACAGTACCTCCTGGACACATGCAGAATGAGTACACGCCTCGGCCTTCCACTTGGGTCACAAAACTGTATTCGGCAGCAGGCAGGTATTTGCCGCGTCCCTCTTTGCGGTGATATTGAATCTGGTCGATGAGCATCGATGGATGTTCCAGACGAACGCCCACGGCCAGTCCCTTGGCCTCTATGGCTACTCCGTTGCTGTAGAGCCAGCGGTACACATCCCTTGCCGAATGTCCTGTTGCAAGTATTACAGGACCGCGGAACGTCTCGCCGGTATTGGTCTCAATGCCCGTAACCTTGTTGCCTTCAATGATGAGGCTGTCCATCCTTGTCTCGAAATGTACCTCGCCGCCGCAGGCTATGATAGTCTTTCTCATGTTCTCAATCACTCCAGGCAGCTTGTCCGTACCGATGTGCGGATGTGCATCGGCAAGTATCGACGTACTGGCACCGTGTTGACAGAACACATTGAGAATCTTCTCCACATTTCCGCGCTTCTTGCTCCGCGTGTACAGTTTTCCGTCGGAATAGGCACCGGCGCCACCCTCACCGAAACTGTAGTTCGACTCACCGTCGACAATGCGTTCCCTCGATATCTTTGCAATGTCCACTCTGCGCTTGTGCACATCCTTTCCTCGTTCCACGATTATCGGTCTGACACCAAGTTCTATGAGTTTCAGAGCCGCAAACAGACCTCCCGGGCCCGCACCGACGATGACAACTTGAGGACAACCCTCCACATTGCGGTATTCGGTCCTGATGAAATCCTCATCCTCCGGCTCTTCGTTGATATAAACCCTAACCTTAAGATTCACATAAATAGTACGCTGACGGGCATCAATGCTGCGCTTCAGCACCTTCACATGATTGACACTGCGCACATCCAGCCCCTTATCCTTTTCCAAGAACTCCTTTATTCCGCTCTCGCTGGCAGCCGTCTGAGGCAGTACCCTTATCTGATATTCCTGTATCATCCCAGAATCATTTTGTTCCACATAAATCTTATCACCTGCAAATATACGATTATTTTGCACCACCGTCCTTCCCCCGAGCGCCCATCTTTGCAGTCGCGGGCGCTCATTTCTGTAATCGCGGGCGCTCAGAAAGTTCCTTGCGGGCGCTTAAAGTTTTTGTTATTGACGCTCGAAAAGCGTATCGCGGGCCCCGTGGCTCTTTTTAGACTTGTAGATAATAGAGTCGCATAAAGAACGTTCTTTTTATGATATTGCAATTTCACGTACCGTCATTTTATAAAGAAACATAATGTTGATGTTGTAGCATTTGCCACCATACATCCGTTCTTGGTCTCGAGTAGGAACCTAATGATTGCGTGTGTTGTGTCTGTAGCAGTGTCAGGTATGTTTTTATTGGTAATTAGGCAAAAGACGTAATAATGAGTTTTAAATGTTTGCGAAATTTGTTAATTCGGATTTATAAGATTATTTTTGCACGCTATTGAGCATATTCGCTTGAATGTGCATCTGATTGTCAGTATATCGATATGATGGCGGACAGGGGATGGCCGTGATTGTGAATTTGCCTATTTTTGAAACATAAATCAATATTAAATATATAAAAATTGCAGAAGAATGAATATTTCATTGCAAAACATTGACAAGGTCAATGCTCAGATTACAGCTGTGGTAGAACCAGCTGATTATCAGGAAAAGGTAGCAAACGCAATCAAGGATTTCAGAAAGAAGGCTAATATGCCTGGTTTCCGTAGAGGAATGGTTCCTGTAGGACTCATCAAGAAGCAGTTCGGCAAGTCTATCCTCGCTGACGAACTCAACAAGGTTCTTCAGGACGGGTTGTTCGGATATATCAGAGACAACAAAATCAATATGCTCGGAGAGCCTCTTCCATGTGAAATCAATAATGAGGTTGATTTCGTTGACGGACACTCTTTCACTTTCAAGTTTGATATAGCTCTTGCTCCTGAATTCAATGTTGAACTCAGCAAGGATGACAAGATTGCTCATTATAATATCGAAGTGGCTGACGATATGGTAAACCGCCAGGTGGAAATCTATCGTCAGAGAGGTGGAAAATATGACAAGGTCGAGTCTTATCAGGACAATGACATGATAAAGGGTGTCATCACTGAACTTGATGAGAACGGCAACGCCAAGGAAGGCGGTATTACTGCCGAGAACGTAGTAATGCTTCCTAAGTATTTCAAGAACGATGACCAGAAGGCTTTGTTCAACGATGCTAAGGTCGGCGATATAATCAAGTTCAATCCATCTGTTGCATATGACAACAATGCAAATGAGATTTCTTACATTTTGAATGTTAAGAGCGAAGAGGTTGAGAACTATAAGGGCGATTTCAATTTCCAGATTTCAGAAATCACACGCTTTGTTCCTGGACCGCTTGATCAGGAACTCTTCGATGCTGTTTACCCAGGTGGCGAGGTTAAGAGCGAAGAGGATTTCAGAAACAAAATCAAGAGTTCTATCGCTGAGCAGTTTGCAAAGGACAGCGACTTCAAGTTCCTTATTGACTTGCGCAAGCATGTTGAGGAGAAAGTCGGCAAGCTTGAGTTCCCTGACGCATTGCTGAAGAGAATCATGATGGCTTCAGCCAAGGATGAGAAGAAGGTAGAAGAGAACTATGACAAGAGCATCGAAGAGCTTACATGGCATCTCATCAAGGAGAAGCTCGTTGAAATGACCGGCGTTAAGGTTGATGACAACGATGTTAAGGAAATGGCCAAGGATGTTACACGCATGCAGTTCGCTCAGTACGGAATGCTCAACGTTCCAGAAGAATATCTTGAGAACTCTGTCAAGGAAATGATGAAGAAGCGTGAGACTGTTGACAATCTCATCGACCGCTGCATAGAGATGAAGCTCGGAGCTGCTCTCAAGGATATGGTTACACTCGAAGAAACAAACATTTCTGCAGAGGACTTCAACAAGATGTTTGAATAATCGATTATTCCTGATGCGCTTCAGTGCGCTGGTGAATATATGATTTGTGCACACCGCAAATGCCTGAAAATGGCTTTGCGGTGTGTTTCATTTGGTACTTCTTGTAGTGGCGTTTGACGGTAGGATAGACGTGCCGGACTTATATATGAAACAATATTTTTGAAAATAGATTTTGTAATAGCAACTTTTTTATATCTTTGTTCCATGAACGGATAAAAAGTTAGTTTTCGGGAATTCGTTTAGGTGAGATGCTTTTTTATTGAAAATTATAGAGTTTAAGAATTAATTATAGCGATTTATGATTGATGATTTTAAAAAGTATGCAACAAAACATCTTGGCATGAGCAGTATGGTGCTTGATGATGTCATCAGGTCACAGGCCGGTTATCTTAATCCATATATTTTGGAGGAGCGTCAGCTCAATGTAACTCAGCTGGATGTGTTTTCACGTCTGATGATGGACCGTATAATATTTCTCGGTACTCAGATAGATGACTATACTGCCAATACGCTGCAGGCACAGCTCCTTTATTTGGATTCTGTAGACAGCGGCAAGGATATCAGCATATATATCAATTCTCCAGGCGGCAGTGTCAGCGCCGGATTGGGCATTTATGATACCATGCAATTTATCAACAGCGATGTGCAGACCATATGCACGGGCATGGCTGCTTCTATGGCTGCGGTGCTCCTTGTTGCAGGACATGAGGGCAAGCGTTCAGCTCTTCCTCACAGCCGAGTTATGATACACCAGCCGATGGGTGGCGCCCAAGGTCAGGCTTCGGATATTGAGATAACAGCCCGCGAGATCCAGAAGCTGAAGAAAGAGTTGTATACTATTATTTCCGAGCATTCTCATCAGCCGTTTGAGAAGGTTTGGGAAGATTCCGATAGAGACTATTGGATGACAGCCCAGGAAGCCAAAGATTACGGTATGATTGATGAGGTTTTGACGAGAAAACAGTAATTATTGTGTGCGGCGCGTACGGACTGGCTGTTGAGGCCTTATGTCTGTGCGTGCCGTGTATATTTATAACGTACGTATGTCCTTGCAGATTGTGTTGGGGCAAGTATGCTTTATTGCGATTATTTGAAAGAATATTATATGGATAAGACTAGAAAATGTTCCTTTTGCGGACGTTCGGAAAAAGATGTGAAGATGCTCATTACTGGTGTGAGCGGCTGCATCTGCGATGAATGTGTCGGACAGGCTGGGGAGATAGTCAGGGAGAATCTGAAGAAGGAAAGCAAGTTCGCTTTGGATACCCTGCCTAAGCCTATGGAAATAAAGGAATATCTTGATAATTATGTTATCGGACAGGACGAGGCCAAGAGGGCTTTGTCGGTTGCTGTGTATAATCATTACAAAAGGCTTATGCATGGCAATGACAGTGATGACGTGGAACTGGAGAAGTCGAATATCATCATGGTCGGCAGTACCGGTACTGGAAAGACGCTTTTGGCAAGGACCATAGCCAAACTTCTGGTAGTGCCGTTTACTATTGTCGATGCGACGGTTCTTACAGAAGCCGGTTATGTCGGCGAGGATGTTGAGAGTATCCTGTCGCGCCTGCTGCAGGTCGCTGATTATGATGTGGCAGCAGCCGAACGCGGTATTGTTTTCATAGATGAAATCGACAAGATTGCACGTAAGAGCGACAATCCTTCTATTACGCGTGATGTTAGCGGTGAAGGTGTACAGCAGGGGTTGCTTAAACTGCTCGAAGGCTCGATTATCAATGTGCCGCCTCAGGGAGGACGAAAGCATCCGGATCAGAAGTTCATTCAGGTGAACACTAAGAACATCTTGTTTATATGCGGCGGTGCGTTTGACGGTATAGAGAAGCGCATTGCTCAGAGATTGAATACTCACGTTGTCGGATATAGTGCGGCGCAGAATGTGGCGAAGATAAACAAAGCTAATCTTATGCAGTATATAGCACCGATGGACTTGAAGTCGTATGGACTGATTCCTGAGATTATCGGACGTATGCCTATTCTGACTCACCTCGAGCCGTTGGACAGGGATGCCTTGAGACGGATTCTTACAGAACCGAAGAACTCAATCATCAAGCAGTATGTTAAGATGTTTGAGCTTGACGGGGTGAAGCTTACTTTTGAAGACGGCGTTTTCGATTTTATAGTAGACAAGGCCGTTGAGTATCGCCTTGGTGCACGAGGACTTCGTTCGATAGTTGAGGCTATAATGATGGAACCGATGTATGAAATTCCGTCAAAGAATGTCGAAAACTATGAGGTGACGATGCAGTATGCTAAATCGCAGCTCGACAAGGCCAATATGAGTGTGCTTAAGGAGCGGGAAAGCTAGTCTGAATAAATGTGAAAATGTAGCGGATGCCTGAACTTTTTTGCAGAAACATTTGCATATTTGTGTTTTATGTTTATAACTTTGTTAGGAGCAAAATTTCAGTTAATCAGAAGGAATTATGAATAAGCACGCAACATTGCAGGAGGCGTTGAAATATTATTTCGGTTTCGACGCTTTCAAGGGAGAACAGGAGGCTATTATAAAAACTCTTATGGAGCAGAAGGATGTTTTTGTCCTAATGCCTACCGGAGGAGGTAAGTCTTTATGCTATCAGCTGCCTGCTTTGCTTATGGAGGGGACGGCTATAGTGATTTCTCCGCTTATCGCTCTAATGAAGAATCAGGTTGATGCCATTAAGAATATCAGTGAGGAGGAGTGTGTTGCGCACTTCATCAATTCTTCGTTGAATAAGGCGAGCATAGAACAGGTCAAGGCGGATATATTGGCGGGAAAGACAAAACTGTTGTATGTCGCACCGGAGTCGCTGACGAAGGAAGAGAATGTGGAATTCCTGAAGACGGTGAAGATATCTTTCTATGCTATTGATGAGGCGCACTGCATATCGGAGTGGGGACATGATTTCAGGCCTGAATATAGAAAAATAAGGTCTATAATCAACGAAATCGGCCAGGCTCCGGTGATTGCTCTTACTGCTACTGCAACCGATAAGGTCAGGACGGATATAAAGAAAAATCTGGGCATTACAGATGCCGTAGACTTCAAATCTTCGTTCAATAGGCCTAATCTCTATTATGAGGTACGTCCGAAAACAAAAGATATTGACAAGGAAATTATAAAGTATATCAAGGCCAATCCGGGCAAGAGCGGTATTATTTATTGCCTTAGCCGTAAGAAAGTTGAGGAATTGGCCGACATATTGAAAGCTAATGACATCAAGGCCGCTTCGTATCATGCCGGCATGGATGCCGCTACGCGTTCAGCCACCCAGGATGATTTCATTATGGAGCGCATAGATGTGATTGTGGCGACGATTGCTTTCGGTATGGGTATTGATAAGCCGGATGTGAGGTTTGTCATACATTATGATATGCCTAAAAGCCTTGAAGGATATTATCAGGAGACAGGACGTGCCGGACGTGATGGAGGAGAAGGCAAGTGCATAGCATTCTATTCTTACAAGGATCTTCAGAAACTTGAGAAATTCATGGAAGGAAAGCCTGTCGCAGAACAGGATATCGGGCGTCTGCTGCTGAGGGAGACAGCCGCATATTGCGAAACATCCGTTTGCAGAAGAAAGATGCTCCTCCATTATTTCGGCGAGAATTATGAAGAGGATAATTGCGGTAATTGTGATAACTGTTTACATCCAAAGAAAAAAGTGGAAGCAAAGGAAAATCTTATGCTGGTTCTTGAAACCATCATTGACGTGAAGGAAAATTTCAAGGCCGATTATATAATTGATATTTTAAGAGGTAACGAGGCTGAAGCCGTACTCGCCCACAAACATGATGAACTTGAAGAGTTCGGGGCTGGTGCTGATGTCGAGGAAAAGATGTGGAATGCTATAATAAACCAGGCTCTTTTGGCTGGTTATATCGACAAGGATGTCGAGAATTACGGCATACTGAAAGTTACCAAGGAAGGACGCAAGTTCTTGAAGAAACCTACATCTTTCAAAGTTGTTGAGGACAATGATTTCGACGAAGACGAAGAAATCCCTATAGACGGAGGTGGCGCTGGGGTTACAGATCCTGAACTCTATGCCATGCTTGTAGACCTGCGCAAGACTTTGTCGAAAAAGCTGGAAGTCCCGCCTTATGTCATCTTCCAGGATTCGTCTCTGGAGGCTATGGCTACCATATATCCGGTGAACCTGGAAGAGCTTCAGAATATTCCGGGTGTGGGAGCCGGCAAGGCAAAGAGGTACGGTCAGGCATTCTGCGACCTTATACGCAGACATTGCGAAGAGAATGATATCGTAAGACCTGAAGATATGCGTGTGCGCACGGTTGCGAACAAGTCAAAGCTTAAGGTCAGTATTATACAGGCGATTGACAGGAAAGTGGCCCTCGACGATATAGCGATGGTCAAGGGTATTGATTTCAGCGAGCTGCTTGATGAAATTGAAGCAATAGTATACAGCGGTACCAAAATCAATATCGATTATTTCCTGGAAGATGTTATGGACGAAGACAGAATCGAGGATATATATGACTATTTCAAGGAAAGTGAAACGGACGATCTTGATACAGCCATGGACAATCTCGATGAGGACTATACAGAGGATGAAATAAGATTGGTCAGAATCAAGTTCATTTCTGAAATGGCAAATTGATTATTTATTGTGCATTAGATGTATATACGTTGTGTGCCGGTGTCTGCCTGTGTCTTTCGGGCAGATTCCGGCATTCTGCGTTATATAATGTGCGGCGACTTTGTATGCTTTTGCAGAAACGTTGCGGGGCTTGCTAAAAATGCCTGTAATTATTATGCATTTAACACTAAAAATGCTTATATTTGCACGCAATAAATTCCAATTTTTTATGTCATCATTTATTGCAGATAAAGTCGTTATGGATGGTCTGACCTATGATGATGTGCTGCTTATTCCGGCATATTCTGAGGTCTTGCCAAGAACAGTTTCTTTGACTACAAGATTTTCTAAGAACATTGAACTTAAGATTCCGTTTGTGACCGCAGCCATGGATACGGTTACAGAGGCATCTATGGCTATTGCCATTGCACGCGAAGGCGGTATCGGAGTCATTCACAAGAACATGTCTATCGAAGAACAGGCACGTCAGGTGGCTATTGTGAAGAGAGCCGAGAATGGTATGATTTATGAGCCTGTCACTATTAAGAGAGGTTCAACTGTCAAGGATGCTTTGGATATGATGGCTGAATATCATATCGGAGGTATTCCTGTTGTTGATGACAGCAATACGCTGGTCGGTATTGTTACCAACCGTGACCTTCGTTTTCAGGATGATATGACTAAGCTTATTGACGAGGTTATGACTCGTGATAATCTTATTGTTACTCATCAGCAGACCGATCTGGAGTCAGCTTCAAAGATTCTTCTTGAACACAAGATTGAGAAGCTTCCGGTCGTAGATGATAATTTCAAACTTATAGGCCTGATTACTTATAAGGATATAACAAAGGCAAAGGATAAGCCAATGGCTTGCAAGGATTCAAAGGGACGTCTGAGAGTTGCTGCCGGTGTCGGTGTAACCAATGATACTTTGGAACGTATGGAGGCTTTGGTGAAAGCTGGCGTTGATGCAATCGTTATTGATACTGCACACGGACATTCAAAATATGTCATTGAAAAACTTAAGGAAGCAAAGAAGGCTTTCCCTGATGTAGATATCGTTGTAGGAAATGTTGCTACAGGAGAGGCGGCAAAGATGCTTGCAGATGCCGGCGCTGATGCTGTCAAGGTCGGTATCGGTCCTGGTTCTATATGTACTACTCGTGTTGTTGCCGGTGTGGGCGTACCTCAGCTTTCTGCAATCTATGATGTGGCAGAGGCTTTGAAAGGTACAGATGTTCCTCTTATTGCTGATGGCGGATTGCGTTACAGCGGTGATGTTGTCAAGGCACTTGCGGCAGGCGGAAGCTGCGTGATGATAGGTTCGCTTGTTGCTGGTACAGAAGAGGCTCCTGGTGAAACTATTTTGTTCAACGGTAGGAAGTTTAAGTCTTATCGTGGTATGGGTTCACTTGAAGCTATGGAAAATGGTTCAAAGGACCGTTATTTCCAGGCTGGTGTGAAGGAAGTGAAGAAACTTGTTCCGGAAGGTATTGCAGGTCGAGTTCCTTACAAAGGTACCGTTGAGGAGGTCATATATCAGCTTGTTGGAGGTCTTCGTTCCGGTATGGGCTATTGTGGAGCAAAAGATATTGAAACTCTGCACAATGCCAAATTCACGAGAATTACGAATGCGGGTGTACTCGAGAGCCATCCTCATGAAGTTATCATTACCAGCGAGGCGCCTAACTATAGCCGTCCTCAGTAACTTGGCTGGTTCTCCGGTGCATTTTATTGTGCCGGTTGTATGAAGCATTATAAGTTATTGTTAAAAAAATAATATTGCAGGAGCTGTTGCGTGGTCAGCAGCTCCTGATTTGTTTTTTTTCAGTATCTTCGCAAAGTTTTCCGTGAAATGAATTATAAAAGGACTTTTGTAGATATGAAAAAAAACATATTGCTTTATGCCGGTTTATTGTTTTCTGTATGCGTGTCGGCACAGAATGCGGACCCTGTGATTATGACGATAAACGGCAAGGATATTACACGTTCAGAATTTGAGTATTCATATAACAAGAACAACGCCGATGGTGTCCTTGATAAAAAAGGTATAGAGGATTATGTGCCGTTGTTTGTCAATTTCAAGCTTAAGGTGGCAGCGGCGGAAGATGCACATATCGATACTTTGTCACGTGTCAGAAAAGAGCTCAACGGCTATAAAGAGCAGATGCTGATGCCTTATCTCGTTGATACGGCATATATAGAAAATATGGCGCGGCAGACTTATGAAAATACAAAGAAACGTTTTGACGGCATGGATTTGCTGACAGCATCGCATATTCTTGTTCTTGTAAAGCAGAATGCTACCCCGAAAGAAGAGGAAGCAGCAAAGCAAAGAATAGATTCTATATATAATGCTCTGCTTGCCGGCGCAAATTTTGAGGAACTGGCGAAGCAGTGTTCTGATGATAAGGGTTCGGCTGTTAGAGGCGGAAATCTCGGACAGTTCGGCAAAGGTATGATGATTCCGGATTTTGAGGCCGCGGCAAATGCATTAAAGGTGGGCGAAATATCAAAGCCGGTCAGAACGACTGTCGGTTATCACATAATAAAGCTTACCGACAGGCATCCTTTTGAATCTTATGAGTTCCATCATGATAATATCGTAAAATTCCTTGAGTCGCGCGGAATTAAAGACGTTTCCGCGAGAATGGCATTGGATTCTCTGGTAAAGAAATCTAACGGATTGAGCCGTCAGGAAGTAGTAGATGCCGAACTGGCAAAAATCGAAGCTTCAGATCCTGATGTGAAGAATCTTGCCAGAGAGTACAGGGACGGTACCATGATGTATGAAATAAGCAAAATGGAAGTTTGGGATAAGGCTGCCGATGACGAAAAAGCTTTAGCAAAGCAGTTCTCAAAGAATAAGAAAAAATATGCATGGAGTGAACCTAGATTCAAGGGCTTTGTTGTTCATGCAAAGAATGACAGTGTCATGAACAAGGTCAAGGAGGCATATGATGATATGGGTGAGTCTGAGTGGTTGGCAATGCTGAAGAAGGAACTTATGAACGATTCTGTGAAACTTGTAAGAATGGAGCGCGGATTGTACAAGGCCGGTGACAACCAGTATGTGGATTTCCTTGTGTTTAAAACAGGCAAGGATGTTTCCATGAAGAATTATCCTGTAACTATGGCCTTTGGTGAAAAAATGAAGAAACCAAAGAGCTATAAAGATGTAAAAGGACAAGTTACAACGGATTTGCAGAATAAGCTTGAGAGTGAGTGGATAGACGAGCTTAAAGACAAGTATTCTGTAAAAATCTATGAGGATGTTCTTTCGACGGTCAACAAGCATTGAATAATATGCTGCTTTGTCGAAGTATTGTTGAATATTTAAATTGGAAGGTCGTTATGTTGAAGTCTAAATTTCGTTATATAGTTTCTTTCTGCTCCTTATTTCTGGCTTTATCTGTTAATGCCCAGAACAATGTAATAGATGAAGTGATATGGGTCGTCGGAGATCAGGCTATTTTGAAGTCGGACGTTGAAATGGCACGAATAGAAGGACAGTCGAGAGGCGAACGGTGGGACGGTGACCCTTATTGTGTCATACCCGAGCAATTGGCTATACAGAAGTTGTTCCTGCATCAGGCTGCTATTGACAGTATAGAAGTTTCGGATAATGAAGTGCTTCAGACTGTAGAGGATCAGATAAACCTGTATATACAGAATTTCGGTTCGAAAGAACGTATGGAAGAAATATTCGGCAAGACGACTACGCAAATTCGTGAACAGCTGTTTGATATTGTACGTGACAATCAGATAATGTCGCAGGAAAGAAATAACCTTGTCAAGGACATCAAGGTTACTCCTGCTCAGGTCAGGCGTTATTTCAAGGATGTACCGGAGGATAGCATACCTTTTGTTCCTACGCAGATGGAGGTTCAGATAATAATGCGCGAACCTGTTATCTCTCAGGAGGAAATAGACAGGGTCAAGAATGAACTGCGTGACTATACAGAAAGAATCAATTCAGGGCAGACGCAGTTCTCAACTTTGGCGTTGATGTATTCTGAAGATAAGGCTTCGGCTATACATGGCGGTGAACTTGGATTCATGGGCCGCGGAAGCATGGTTCCCGAGTTCGCCAATGCGGCTTTCAGCCTTACTGATCCTAAAACCATATCAAAGGTCGTTGAGACTGAATATGGTTTTCACATCATTCAGCTTATAGAGAAGAGAGGTGACAGAATTAATGTCAGACATATATTGCGTAAGCCTAGAGTCTCTGATGCAGAGCTTACCAAAACAATCAATGACTTGGATTCCATAGCAAACGAGATCAGACGTAACATGTATACATTTGATGAGGCTACACAATATATTTCTATGGATAAGGATACACGCAACAACCATGGTCTGATGGTTAACCCTAATACTGGGTCTTCAAAATTTGAGATGAAGGATCTTCCTCAGGAAGTGGCTAAGGCTGTTGTCAATATGAATGTCGGTGAAATTTCTAAACCTTTTGTAATGGTCAATAATAAAGGAAAGGAAGTTGTAGCGATTGTCAAACTTAAAAATAAAGTGGAAGGACACAAGGCTAATATGAGAGATGATTACCAGCTTATGCAGGATATAGTTCATAACAAGCTTTGTGAGGAAAAGATTGACAAGTGGATTAGGGACATGCAGAAGACTACTTATGTCCGTATAAATGAAGAATGGAGAAATTGTGAATTTAAATATCCAGGTTGGATAAAATGACTTTGAAGAATTTTATCAAGAAGCACATTCTTGTTCTTAAAATGAGATCTTTGTCCCTGTGCGTCATTTGGATGCTGGGGGCAATGTTTCTGTATGCATTGGTGCCGGATGATGTCAACAGGCCAAGGAATAAGTCGCAGAAGAAAGTAGAACTTATTCATTCTGATATATTGTATAAGAACAGTGATGATCCGCGTGCGGATGTCCTGGTTGGGAACGTGGCATTGAGCCATGAAGGTGCTTATTTGTATTGTGACAGTGCCAAATATTATAAAGATGATAATTCTTTTGATGCTTTTGGACATGTGAAGATGGTTCAAGGCGACACACTCTCTCTGCATAGTGACACTCTGTATTATGACGGCGTGTATATGACAGCAAAAGCCCGAGGAAAGGTCCGTTTGGACCATAAGAAAACGAGGCTTGTCACAGAGCATCTCGATTATGACAGAATATATGATGTGGGGATGTTCATGAACGGGGGTACGCTGTACGACGGTGACAATGTACTTACTTCGGATTGGGGCCAATACACGCCCTACCTGCATGAAGCGTTCTTTACGGATAATGTGGATTTGAAAAATCCTAATTTTACGATGGTGTCAGATACCTTGTATTATAATTCTGCAACGGAGATTGCCAAAATCGTCAGCCCTACAAATATCAATTCCAAGGACGGAACGTTCGTTTACGGCTTACGCGGAAATTATGATACTAAAAATGGTACTGCTGATTTGATGGACCGTTCGTACATTATCCGTGACATGCGTAAGATTGTCGCAGACAGCATGCATTATGACAAAGGAAAAACTGTCAGCGAGGCTTTTAGAAACGTCATCGTCACAGATGATGAGAACCAGAGCATGCTTAAAAGCAATTATTGTATGTATAATGACTCCACCGGATATTTTATGGCTACGGATAGCGCCGTGGCAATGGAGTATTCAAGCGGAGATACGCTATACATTCATGGTGATACGTTGAAAATGTTCACATATAACTTGAACACTGATTCTGTCTGCAGACATTTGCATTGCTATCATCGTGTGAGAATGTATAGAACAGACATTCAGGCTGTTTGCGACTCTATGGTTTCGAAATCAGAGGAATATTGCACATACCTGTACGGTCAACCTATAATATGGAATGCTAATCAGCAGTTGTTCGGTGAGGAAATCCGAGTGTACAACAACGACAGCACAGTGGATTCTGTGCATGTGATAAATCAGGCCATGACTGTGGAGCAGCTGGATTCTGTTTCTTTTAACCAGGTAGCAGGAAAAGAAATGTATTCTTATTTCCGTGATGGCGAAGTATATAGGTCTGAGGCTCATGGAAACGTTTTTGTGGTCTATTATATGGCGGAAAATGATGGAACCAGGATCGGCGTCAACTATACGGAAACCTCCAAGTTGATACTTTATTTGAAGAATCGGAAGGTTGAAAAAATCTGGATGCCGGCTTCTGTGGGAACTATGTATCCGCTTGAAAAGACACCGGCCGACAAAAGCAAGCTGGCTGGTTTTGCATGGTTTGACTACATACGTCCTAAAGATAAAAATGATATCTTCATTTGGCGTAGTAAAAACGCGGATGCTATGTTGAAAACTACGGAAAAAAGGGTTGTGCCTTTGCAGAAACTTGAAAATGTCAAGTGAAGTTCTCTTAAATGTTGTTGTCCTCATGAGGTTGTGTATATGACGTGACGCGTGTGGACATTATGTTGATTAATAAAATGTAAGTTTTAAATATATGGGTCTATTTAACGTGAACAAACCTCGTCAGTACAAACATCAGTACATTTATTATGACGAGAGAAAGGATAAGCTTGCAAAGATCGAGGAGAAAGCTAAGCGTGAATTGGGAATGCTCCCGCCGAAGCCGTTTTCGCCGGAAGATATCCGAGGCAAGTTCG
>ENA-UONW01001091-UONW01001091.1-human-gut-metagenome-genome-assembly--contig:-CS52-NODE-1091-length-35142-cov-8.632371_pt1 | contig 35142 bp, 26 predicted proteins | sample MGYA00242463_ERZ724010 | MGnify/ENA metagenome assembly ERZ724010 | reverse complement strand
TAATGTTTCTTGTGCTCAATACTTCGGGACTTACGATAATTCCTGTAAGCATAATGGTGTATAGGGCGCAGATGGGTGCAGCGCAGCCTACTGACGTTTTCCTGCCTATACTTATAGCGACGTTCATCTCGACGCTTGCCGGAATAATAGTGGTCAGTCTTTACCAGAAGATAAATCTTTTTCATCCGGTACTTGTGGCTGTGCTGGGCGGTATGTGTTTGTTTGCCGCATCTATCGTATGGGTGTTCAGCCGCATGGATAAGGATACGATGAATGTGGTAAGTTCGTCTGTTGCAAGCATAATACTTTTCTGCATTATAATATCTTTTGTCCTGGCCGGGCTAAAGAAGAAAATCAATGTTTATGATGCCTTTGTCGACGGTGCCAAGGATGGCTTCTCTACAGCGGTGAAGATTATACCTTATCTGGTTGCAATACTTGTTGCCATAGGTGTGTTCCGTGCATCGGGTTGCATGGATATGCTTATGAAAGGCATTGCCTGGGTGGTCTCGCTGTTCGGATGCGACACTGATTTTGTCGACGCTCTTCCTGTTGCCATTATGAAGCCTTTGAGCGGCAGCGGTGCACGTGGATTGATGGTGGATGCCATGTCTGCCTATGGCCCAGATTCGTTTGCCGGTAGACTTAGTTGCGTTTTCCAGGGTTCAACCGATACAACATTCTATATTCTGGCCGTTTATTTCGGCAGTGTAGGTATCAGAAATACAAGGCATGCTGTGCCTTGCGGATTGCTGGCTGATTTTGCAGGTATAATAGCTGCTATATTTATTTCTTATATCTTTTTCGGTTGATTGTTCTAACTTTATGTTGAAAAGTAGTTAATAGTGTATGATTAATATTGTTATAATGGTTTATGGGAATACTTAATACAATTCTTGGAAATGCTTCGGACGTAAATCCTGAGGCTATAAGTAAAGAGTATGCAGATCTGCTCTGCGAGGGTGAGAATATTGAACTGGCTTTTTCTCTCTTGCGTGACAAATGGGTGTTTACTGACCGCAGGCTCATCATTCAGGATACTCAGGGTGTGACCGGAAAGAAGCGTGAATATCATTCTATTCCATATCGTTCCATAGAACATTTCTCTGTGGAAACGTCGGGCACTTTTGATTTGGATTGCGAAATGAAAATCTGGGTCAGAGGTCTGGACGAACCGCTGGAACAGAATTTCGGCAAGGGGGTGGATATAAAACTCGTGCAGAAAATATTGGCACGCCATCTGCTGTAATATTCAATTACGGTATGCGTATATAAACTATATCTGCCTGCTTTAAAATCTGTACAGGTCTAATAAAAAATAATCGGGGCGGTGAAAACTTGATAGCTTTTCACCGCCCCGATTTATTGTATGTCAGCTGAAGCTTTATTCAGCTGTCGCCTTTTTCTTTCTGGCGCTCTTTATGATTCCTCCGATGATGCCTATAAGCAGCAATGCCATTGCAATGTAGGCTATGGTCTCTGTTGTGCTTACACTGGTAGGATAGAACGTCATTTCAATCGTATGTTTGCCGGCAGGTACGTACATTGCACGAAGTACATAGTTGGCACGTCCGATTTCTGCATCCTTGCCGTCGATTGTAGCTTTCCATCCTGGATAGTATATTTCTGAGAATACCACTACGCCGCCGTTCTTGGAGTTCACCTCATATTTAAGTGCGTCTGCATCGTAGTTTGTGAGTTTCACTGTACTGCTTGAGTCTGTATGACAGTCTTTCACATTGTTCAGTGCACTGCTGAAGGTTTTGTCCACTACGGCTGTGTGCTTAGGATTTATGTGGTGGAGAGCATCGATTTCTTCGTTGGCATTGTTGACGTAGTCTATGTTGTTGACAAACCATGCATTTCCGTTTGCACAAGGGTTGTAGATGGCCATCTTGGTGTTGCCGTCCTTTCCGCCTCCCATTATGAACCATCTCGTGTTGAGCATGTTTATGACAGGGAAGAGGCTGTCGCAGTTGACTTCCTCGAAGCGGAAGATAGGATATTTGATGGTTGGATCAGACATCATTTTAACAGTGTCCATTCCTGCCATGTTTATGGCTGTGTAGACATTCTGCATCTCCTTGCCGATGTGCTCCTCAATGAGTTCCTGATAGCGTCTGAGCTTTGCTGCATGGTAGCCGCCGATGCTCTTGTGGTAGAACGAAGTTGTATTATCGTTGAATGTGCTGACAGTGTAGTTCAGTACACGATAATCCAGCTTGTCCTTGTCCTTCTCGAGTATGTATTCGTCGGCTTCTGTCTTCTGTACCGGTACAGGTCCGCTTGGATATACGAACATGCTGTCGTTGAGATATCTCTTGTTGACGCTCCACATGTCGATGAGACAGAGGACTATTATTGCGCTGACAGCGTATGCTGGCTTCAAGCTCTTTCTCTTTGAGTAGAAGAATGCCAGAATGAGAGTTCCTATGGCTATTATTATGAAGCTTCTCCATGCATCAGCCTGCAGCATGGCAAGTCGCATTTCGCTCATGCTTGCAAGGATATTGCCGGCTTCGTTTTGAGGTATATATCCTGCCTGCACATACTGGTTCATCATCATTGTATCGTTTGACGATATGCAGCTGCCTGTAAATATGGATGGAGCAACGGCGAATATAAGTGATATACCTCCGGTGATGATGGCGCTGAGACGAAGATATTTCATCGCTTCCTTGCGCCTGTCTTCGTTCTGTACTCTTTCAACAAACTCTTTTAGGGCAAGCATGCCGAGAAGAGGTATTGTGAATTCTGCTATGACAAGAATAGAAGATACTGTTCTGAACTTGTCGTACATCGGAATGTGGTCGATGAAGAAGTTAGTGAACGGCATGAAGTTCTTTCCCCAAGCCAGAAGTATTGACAAAATGGTTGCGGCAATAAGCGCCCACTTCATCGGGTTGCGGTTGCTTATGATGAAGAGACCAAGTACGAACAGTGTAATTACGAATGCTCCAGCATACACAGGACCGCTCGTGCCTGGCTGTTCACCCCAGTACTGCGTAAATGCTCCGTATATAGGTTCATACATAGGTGTTCCCTTGTCCATTGCGGTCTTGCTCTGGCTGAGCGGTACAGATGCACCTCCCTTAAAGTTCGGTATAAGCAGTGTCCATGTTTCTCCTATTCCGTAGCTCCAGTTGGTGATGTAGCTTCTCTCCAATCCTGAATCTGTCTGGTCGCTTTCTTTTCCGGCCTTTACGAGCTCGCTCTTTCCTCGCATGGTGTCCTTGCTGTACTCGTATGTATGGTATAGGTTGGACAGGTTCATGCACACAGCAAGTGCCGCCGCTACGATGAGTGTTCCAGTGGCCTTTAAGAATCTAGGCATCTGCTTGTCCTTGATGGCAGATACCAGATAGCCTATGAACATGAACAGTATAGGGAAGAGAAAATAATAGGTCATCTGCACGTGGTTGGAGAGAATCTGCAGAGCCGCAAATATTGCTGTTACTATTCCTCCCTTGAGGTATTTGCCTTTGTAGCACAACACCATACCTGCTATTGTAGGCGGTATGAAGGCAAGGGTCAGCACCTTCCATATATGTCCTGCAGCAATGATTATGAAGAAGTAGCTGGAGAATGCCCATATAATGGCACCCAACGCCGCCATCCATTGCTTGAAGTCGAATGCTCTCAGGAGAATGTAGAATCCGAGCATGCTTATGAATATGTAGTATACATAGTCTGGCAGGAACAGATGGTAAACTTTTCCGACAGATGAAAGAAATTTTGAAGAACTGTAGCTTGGAGCAATCTGATATGTCGGCATTCCTCCGAAAGCCACGTTTGTCCATCGTGTTGTTGCACCGTCGTGTCTGTTTGCGTAATCGACGATTTCTACGCCAAGACCTGCACCTGCACCGTTGTCGTGCTGTTCCAGACGTCGTCCGTCAAGGTCTGCTGGATAGAAATATACGAGAGATATTATTGCGAAGAATACTATGCAGATAATATCGGGCACGTATTTCTTGAAATTGATATTCATCTTTTTTATTTTTTATATGTTGATTAATATCTGTAGTGCTCTGCTTTGTATGGACCTTCAACCTTTACACCGATATAGTCGGCCTGAGCCTGTGTAAGGGTGGTGAGGTGTACGCCTATACGTTCGAGGTGAAGACGTGCTACTTCCTCGTCGAGATGCTTCGGCAATCTGTACACGCCGGTCTTGTAATCGTTTTTGTACAAATCGATTTGTGCGAGTGTCTGGTTTGTGAATGAGTTGCTCATAACGAATGAAGGGTGGCCGGTTGCGCATCCAAGGTTGACAAGACGTCCGTCGGCAAGAAGTATTATGCTGTGTCCGTCTGGGAAGTAGTATCTGTCAACTTGAGGTTTGATGTTCACGCACTTGATGCCTTGTATGTGCTTGAGTCCGTCCACCTGAATTTCGCTGTCGAAGTGGCCGATGTTGCAGACGATTGCCTGGTCTGGCATCTGCTCCATGTGGTCGGTGCGTATGACGTCGATGTTGCCGGTTGTGGTAACGAAGATATTTCCTATCTTGCATGCTTCTTCCATTGTTACGACTTCAAAACCTTCCATTGCTGCCTGGAGTGCACATATCGGGTCGATTTCTGTAACGAGAACCCTTGCTCCGTAGGAACGCATAGACTGTGCGCATCCTTTTCCTACTTCTCCGTAACCAGCGACAACGCAGACTTTACCTGCTATCATGACGTCTGTCGCACGTTTGATGCCGTCTGCAAGGCTTTCGCGGCAACCGTAAAGATTGTCAAACTTGCTCTTTGTCACAGAATCGTTTACGTTGAAGGCCGGGAAGAGAAGTTCTCCGCGCTCTTCCATCTGGTAGAGACGGTGTACACCGGTTGTTGTCTCTTCGCTGACACCTCTGATGTCCTTCACCATGTTGTTCCAGATGTTAGGATTTACCTTTCTTACCTCTTTGAGTATATTTAGGAGTTCTCTTTCGTCTCCGGAAGTAGCTTCTCTTTCAAGGATTGACGGGTCTTTCTCTCCCTGGGCTCCGAGATGTATCATAAGAGTTGCATCGCCTCCGTCGTCGACAATCATTGTTGGGCCTTTGCCTCCAGGGAAGTTCAAAGCCTGAAGTGTGCACCACCAGTAGTCTGCAAGGCTTTCACCTTTCCAGGCAAATACGGCAACTCCATCATCAGCTATAGCGGCTGCTGCATGGTCTTGTGTAGAATATATGTTGCAGGAACACCATCTTACTTCTGCTCCGAGTTTCACCAATGTCTCTATCAGTACGGCAGTCTGAATGGTCATATGGAGAGAACCCATTATTCTTGCGCCTTTCAGCGGTTTGCTGTCTCCGTATTTCTCACGCAGTGCCATAAGTCCGGGCATTTCGTGTTCAGCCATGTCAATTTCTTTACGGCCGAAATCGACAAGGTTCATGTCTGCCACTTTGTATGGCAGTTCTGAAAAAAGTTTCTGATTCATGTATTTGTATGTAGTTTGATTTATATAAATTCTATTCGTATCGTGCAAATTTACTACAAATTGATTAAATCAAATAAGTTTGAATAATTAAAAAGTTAATGCTGTGATGTTAAAATAAGTGTGCATGTTGCTGATATATAGTTCTTTGTAGAAATACTGTGCTGTAATCGGCCTGCACGATATGTTCAAGACATTCCATACTGGCATCAGATGAAAGCGTGGTACTGCAGTCATTCATGTAAAAATCTATCAGATGGTAAGTCTTTGGAATTTTAATTCTTTTCTGTAGTGAACGGCTGAGGAATTTTTTCAGCCAGTTTTCTACCAAATTCATTTATACCGGATATTCTGAACAATTGTTCTCTTATATAATCTATTCCGGCACATGCAATGAACAAGGCTGCAGAAATGAATATGCAGTGCAGTATTATCGGATAACTGAAATTTTCTGGCATTACGTTGCCCCATATTACAGGTCTTATCAATGGATGCTCGTGACACAGATAAATGCCGAATGTATATGGTGCCAGTTTGCTTAGTCTGTGCAGGTTTTTGCTTTCGCATTTTGCTTGTGTGAAGCATATAAAGATGAATAGTGACAATATAAATGTAAGATCGTTGTTGGCTGTTGATTTGATTGTGAATTCAGCGCCGTTGCGTATGTGGTTGAGCATGTTGGAGGATGCGTGTACGCAGAAGAAACATGCGGCGGCGATGAATGTCAGCATAACAGCATGTTTTTTTATCCATGGATGGATGCCGTATTTCTTTATATACCCTCCTGTAAAGAATAGGAAAATGAACCAGTTTAGCGACATACCTGTTGCAAATGTTTCACCAAATGGATATTTGAAAAACAGTATGAGCATGACCACAAGCAGGTAGAAGTGCTGCTTCGCATTAAGATGCATCGCTAATTTTGCCAAGAATGGAGAAATCAGAACCAAACCGATGTATTTTGCAACAAACCAGTATTTTGTTGTTGGTATTGGACTTATGCAATCTAAGTATTCAACAACAGATATATGCTGTCCGTATATTTGTGAAATTATCAATGATATTCCAAGGGAATAGAAAGCTACTTGAAACCATATCCGAAATATACCTCCTCGTATTTTTGTGGATTCTATAAGGAAATATCCCGTAATAAGTACAAAACAGTTTACTCCGGTGCTGGCAAAGAGCGATAAGAACTGGAGCGATGCATAATTTGCTGCGTCATTGAATGAATTAATGTCGAAGTGGCAAAATAGTGGGTTCTGTCTTATTCCATTGTATATGTAGTGGCTTACAATTATAAGCAGCATGGCAGTAATCCTTAATATCTCAATGTTTGTTTGTCTTTGTTTTTTGTGCTGTATTGGTTCCATATTTTTTACAAAGCATGAATTAGTCGATTACGGTTAAATCCCAATTTTTATTGGGCGATATCAAGGCTTGCAGTTCTCTGTTGTGTTGATTTATAGTATGTTGCATTTCGCGTATGGGCATAAAAAAAGGGGTAACGCCTTACCCCAACCTTTGTTAACCTTAAATCTAATACTATGAAAAACACGGTGCAAAGGTAGGTGTTTTGTTGATACTGACAATAGCAAGTGTCTAAAAAACACTCGTTGGTAACAATGTTTAACACTGATGCCCGGCTGTAGTGGCTGTTTTTACAATCGTAAACATTTTCGGACCGCTTTTTTGTGCGTTTTTGTTGTCCGAGACTCTTTTTTTTCAGCCGTTGTCATTGAGGGACAGGCCATTTCCATGTCCATAGAAATCCAAAAAACGGCAGGCAAGTTTTCTATTTCATCATAAAATGCCTATCTTTGCCACACTAGCAGGCCCTTGTTGTAGTTGAAACATATCTATTCTAGCTATATTGAGGGCTATATACCTGTAAAAACTCAAAATAATGAATATTTAAAGGCAAAACGATGAATTTTATTGAAGAATTGAAATGGCGTGGCATGCTCCACACGATGATGCCTGGAACAGAAGAGCTTCTCGAAAAGGAATGTGTAACAGCTTATTTGGGCATTGACCCTACGGCCGACTCACTTCACATCGGTCATCTCTGCGGTGTGATGATGTTGCGCCATCTTCAGCGTTGCGGCCACAAGCCTCTGGCTCTTATCGGCGGTGCTACCGGCATGATAGGCGACCCGTCAGGAAAAAGTCAGGAACGCAACCTTCTAGACGAGGAAACATTGCGCCACAATGTCGCTTGCATCCAGAAGCAACTGGCTAAATTCCTGGATTTTGAGAGTGATGCGCCAAACAGGGCTGAATTGGTCAACAACTACGATTGGATGAAAGATTTCACGTTCCTTGATTTTGCACGTGACATCGGTAAGCATATTACTGTCAACTATATGATGGCCAAAGAGTCTGTGCAGAAACGTCTGAACGGTGAAGCCCGCGATGGTCTTTCTTTCACCGAGTTTACTTACCAGCTTCTGCAGGGCTATGATTTCCTTTATCTCAACGAACATAAGAATTGTAAGCTTCAGATGGGTGGAGCCGATCAGTGGGGCAACATGACGACTGGTGCCGAACTCATCCGCCGCACAAACGGCAGAGAGTGTTATGCGCTGACTTGTCCGCTTATAACAAAAGCCGATGGACATAAGTTCGGAAAAACAGAGAAAGGTAATATCTGGCTTGACAGAAACTACACTTCTCCATATGCATTCTATCAGTTCTGGCTCAATGTCGCCGATGAAGACGCCAAACGGTATATAAAGATATTCACATCCCTGCCAAAGGATGAAATAGATTCGATAATTGCTGAACATGAGGCAGACCCGGGTCGTCGTGTACTTCAGAAACGTCTAGCCAAGGAAGTTACAATCATGGTTCATTCTGAGGACGATTATAATATGGCCGTTGAAGCTTCAGAGATACTTTTCGGAAAGTCTACAAAAGAGAATCTTCTAAAACTTGATGAAAAGACGCTCCTTGAGGTTTTTGATGGTGTGCCTCAGTTTGAAATCAGCCGTGCAGACCTTGAAGCCGGTATAAAGGCCGTAGATCTCTTTACAGACAATGCGCACGTATTTCCTTCAAAAGGAGAGATGCGCAAGCTTACGCAAGGAGGAGGCATCAGCATCAACAAGGAGAAGCTGGATGCATTCGACAAAGTCATAACTACTGATTATTTACTTGACGGCAAATACATTCTTGTGCAGAAAGGCAAGAAAAACTATTATCTTGTTATTGCCAAATGATGTATGTGCTGCACATGGAAACTATACTGATATAGTACGTCTTTATAAGGTCAGAGGCAAGAAACATTTATCTCTTTGCCTTTGACCTTTTTTTATCGGTGCATGGTTGAGCCTGCATGTTATAGTCGGATTTTTATAATAAAAAATGTTGTTTTACCATATAAAGTCTTGAACCGTAGGGACTTTAAGTTGCACTTCTGATTAAAAAAATATAAATTTGACACGTATATTCTGAATTATTAACCTAATTTTAATTTATAAGAAAGGAGAACTGAATAATATCATGGAACAATTTTTCGGTTATATCATCGGGCTTGGTGCCGCGGTGATGATGCCAATCCTGTTTACAATTTTGGGAGTCTGTATAGGCATCAAGTTTGGAAAGGCGCTTAAAAGCGGACTTCTTGTAGGTGTCGGTTTTGTCGGCTTGTCTGTTGTTACAGCCTTGCTTACAAGCAGTTTGGGCGAACCGCTCAAACGTGTTACCGAAATCTACGGACTAAGCTTGGGAATATTCGATATGGGTTGGCCTGCGGCGGCATCAGTGGCCTATAATACTTCGGTTGGTGCTTTCATCATACCTGTATGTCTGGCTGTCAACATTGTGATGCTTCTGACAAAAACCACCAAGACCGTCAATATAGACCTTTGGAATTATTGGCATTTCGCCTTTATCGGCGCAGTTGTATATTTCGCATCCGACAGCATCTGGCTCGGATTTCTGGCTGCTATAATATGCTACATAATAACTCTTGTCATGGCCGACCTTACATGCAAGCAGTTTCAGACATATTATGACAAGATGGACGGAATATCTATTCCACAGCCTTTCTGCCAAGGATTTGTTCCTTTTGCAGTCGTAATAAATAAAGTGCTCGACAAGATTCCTGGATTTGAAAAGCTCAATATAGATGCTGAAGGTATGAAACGCAAGTTCGGAATAATGGGAGAGCCTCTATTCCTTGGCGTCATTGTCGGATGCGGCATCGGAGCCCTTGCATGCAAGAACAGCCAGGAATTAGTCGACGGCATACCTTCTATCTTGGGCCTCGGCATAAAGATGGGTGCAGTAATGGAACTTATTCCACGTATAACATCTTTGTTTATTGAGGGCCTTCGTCCTATATCTGATGCAACCCGTGAATTGATAGCACGAAAATTCAAAAACAGTGCGAGCCTCAATATCGGTATGAGTCCGGCTTTGGTTATCGGACACCCAACAACGCTTGTTGTATCATTGCTGCTGATACCTGTAACACTGTTTCTTTCAGTTGTACTTCCGGGCAATCAGTTCCTTCCGCTTGCATCTCTTGCCGGAATGTTTTACCTTTTCCCTGCAGTTCTTCCTATTACAAAAGGAAATGTGCTCAAGACATTCATCATTGGACTTGTCGCATTGATTGTAGGACTTTATTTCGTTACAGATTTGGCTCCGTTCTTCACTCAGGCCGCTCACGACGTATACGTGAAGACCGGTGATTCAGCAGTAAAGATTCCTGACGGATTCCAAGGCGGTGCACTCGATTTCGCATCAAGCATATTCTCTTGGATAATATTCCATCTGATGCATGATTTCAAGATTGTAGGTTCTGCCGTTCTTGTGGTGCTGACCCTTCTGCTTGCCATTTACAACCGCAGGCGTATCATCAAGGAAAGCCGTGAAACAGCATCGCAGGCTAAATGATAAATAGCTGGAATATAAATAAACTCAATTAAATAGTTTTAATATGAAAAAATTTGCATTGGCTTTTGTGCTGGGCGTATCTGCAATCGCAGCGTCAGCTCAGGTAAACTATCGCATGCAGGTGGCATGCAATCCACAGGACGTGAAGACTTATGATACCGAGCGTCTCAGAAGCAGTTTCATGATGGACAAGGTCATGGTTGCCGACCAGATAAACGTTACATATTCAATGTATGACCGTTTCATCTTCGGTGGAGCCATGCCTGTAAACAAAGAGCTCAAGCTTGAAACCATCGATCCTCTGAAGGCTCCTTATTTCCTCTATAGCCGTGAGCTCGGAGTCATCAACATTGGTGGCGACGGAATTGTTACTGTTGACGGCAAGGAATATGAACTCAAGTTCAAGGATGCACTCTATGTAGGTCGCGGCAACGAAAATGTGACTTTCAAGAGTAAAGATGCTTCTAACCCGGCGAAGTTCTATATTAATTCTGCTACAGCTCACAAGGAATATAAGACACAGCTTGTTACAATCGACGGTAGAAAAGGTTCTCTTAAGGCAAACTCTTTCCCTGCAGGAAAGATGGAAGAGAGCAACGACAGAGTCATCAACCAGCTCATCGTAAAGAATGTGCTCAAAGAGGGACCATGCCAGCTCCAGATGGGTCTTACAGAACTCAAGCCTGGAAGTGTATGGAATACAATGCCGGCTCATACACACAGCCGCCGTATTGAGGCATATTTCTATTTCAATGTTACTCCAGGCAACATGATTTGCCACCTCATGGGAGAACCTCAGCAGGAACGTCTTGTATGGCTTCAGAACGAGCAGGCCATCATGTCGCCTGAATGGTCTATACATGCTGCTGCCGGAACAAGCAACTACATGTTCATTTGGGGTATGGCAGGTGAGAACCTCGACTATGGTGACATGGACAAGGTTTCTTATTCAGAAATGCGATAACACAATCTGACCCCGTACGGTCGATTGCATTGGTTATTGTGTCCTGCGCGGAGAGAATCTCTGCCGCAGGGCACTTTTTTGGTGTCTGCAGGCTCTGTTTCTTGAACAAATAGCTTCTTTTGTATGTTTTTGTTGAAGAACACCGTCTTGCTGTTGTACATTGCTGGACATACGGCATAGCCTTTGATATCATCGCACCGTTTGGAGGAAAACATTGATAATATTTCACAACTTTTAAAAACTTAGACGGCCATGAGAAAAATTATTTTTTTATTGACTATGATATTTACTTCAATCTCTCTCGGAGCAGAGGAAGGAAAGGTGATACGTATTTCCACAGATGCAGTGGACCTACTTCTGCAGGTCGGCGACAATGGACGTCTCTACCAGACGTATTTCGGCGAGAAGCTGCTCAACAGCGCCGATATAAACAACTTTAAATGGTATGTACATGCCGCGTCTGACGGCAGTGTGAGCCGTCGCGGATGGGAAGTCTGCAGCGGATCAGGCAATGAAGATTTCTTTGAACCGGCTTTGGCCATTACCCACAACGACGGCAAGACATCAACGTATCTTTACTATGTGTCTTCTTCATCGTCGTCTGTTGATGGAGGCACACATACTGTCATCAACCTGCGTGATGACAAATATCCTGTAGATGTCACATTGCATTACGTTGCATATGCAAAAGAGAATGTCATAAAAACCTGGAGTGAGATACGCCACCAGGAAAAGAATCCTATTGTTCTTACAGCTTATGCTTCAACGATGCTTTATTTCAGCCGTTCAGCCTATTACCTCACGGAGTTCAGCAGTGATTGGGCCTGCGAGGCGCGTATGAGCAGTCAGCAGCTGCAGTTCGGCAAGAAAGTGCTTGACACCAAGCTCGGCAGCCGTGCAGCCATGCACGTACAGCCGTTCTTCGAGATTGGTCTCGACCAGCCTGTCAGCGAGAATCAAGGAGATGTACTTATGGGTACATTGGGATGGACTGGCAATTTCAGATTTACATTCGAGGTGGACAATGTCGGAAACCTTCGTGTTCTTCCGTCAATCAATCCTTACGCCTCCGCGTATGAACTGGCCAAAGGCGATGTCTTCACGACCCCTGAATTTATCTTTACGCTCAGTTTCAGCGGAGCTTCGCAAGGCAGCCGCAATCTCCATGATTGGGCCCGCGCCTACAGCCTGAAAGACGGCAAGGGCAAGCGTATGACTTTGCTCAACAACTGGGAGAACACTGGATTTGATTTCAACAATGAAGTGCTGAGCGAACTCATGAGCGAAGCCAAGCACCTCGGTGTCGATTTGTTCCTTCTTGATGACGGTTGGTTTGCTAACAAATATCCGCGTAAAGACGACAAAGCCGGACTTGGTGACTGGGAAGCTACGGCCGAAAAGCTTCCTGGAGGTATACCTGCACTTGTTGATGCCGCCAAGAAAGCCGGAGTGGAGTTCGGCATATGGATTGAACCTGAAATGGTGAATCCTAAAAGCGAACTTTTCGAAAAACATCCCGATTGGGCCATACACGATGAGAACCGTGATGTATATTATTATCGCAACCAGCTTGTTCTTGACATGAGCAATCCGAAGGTGCAGGATTATGTATTCGGTGTTGTAGACAATATCATGAAGGAAAATCCGGATGTTGCTTTCTTTAAATGGGACTGCAACAGCCCTATAACAAATATCTATTCTCCTTATCTTAAGAATCATCAGGGACAGATGTACATAGAACATGTACGTGGCATATATAATGTGCTTAAGCGTGTAAATGAAAAGTACCCGGACGTTCCTATGATGCTCTGTTCTGGTGGTGGTGCACGATGCGACTATGAAGCGCTTAAGTATTTTACAGAATTCTGGTGTAGTGACAATACCGACCCGGTGGAACGTATCTACATTCAGTGGGGATTCTCGCAGTTCTTTCCTGCCAAGGCTATGTGTGCCCACGTCACTAGCTGGAATCGCGATGCATCAGTGAAGTTCCGTACTGATGTAGCTTCCATGTGCAAGCTCGGATTCGATATAGGGTTAAAGGAACTCAGTGCCGAGGAACTCGAATTCTGTCAGATTGCTGTAGCCAATTGGAAGCGTCTGCAGTCTGTTATAATGGACGGCGATCAGTACAGACTTGTTTCTCCTTATGAAACAAACCACATGGCTGTCAATTATGTTGATTCTGACAAGTCCAAGGCCGTGCTTTTTGCATACGATGTTCATCCGCGCTATTATGAGAAACTTTTGCCTGTGAAGCTTCAGGGACTGGATCCGCACCGCTCTTATAAGATTGAAGAAATCAACCTCATGCCGGGAGAAGAATCCAAGCTTGAGGTGAACGGAAAGGTATATACCGGCGATTTTCTCATGAAGGTTGGAATAGATGTCTTTACGTTCTCGCATATGCAGAGTCACGTGCTTGAATTTACAGCCATGTAGAAACATGGTTGTCTTCTCTTCCATTCAAATATGGCTTTGAGGCCTTGCAATAGATATTTCGGGGGCTCGGAATTTATCTTCCGAGCCCCCGAAATGTTTTTCTTAAGCCTGTATGATTTGTTGTACAGGCCTGATACGTCTTGGTTATGCTTGTAATGTGTCTGTGTATAGGTCTGGCTGTTATGCTTCTCTGGTATGTCTGCGGCGAAAAAAAAGACCATGCCGGAGATATATGTATTCTCGGCACGGTCCATTGAACTGTATAGTATCTGAAAAAGTTTACTTTTCCTATGTGCGTCAATCTTTTCTTGTGACGCTGTAGAGTGTGTTGCCGTCTTTGTCAACCATTGTAAGAACCAGTTCCTTGCTGTCTGCGGACAATACTGAAAAACCGCTCTTGTTGCTGCAGAACTGTGTGCCTTCTACAGGTTTTACATCTCTTGCCAGGGAGCCTGACGAGTTGACGACATAGTCTATATTGCTGCCTTTCATGCGTATATGCTGGAAGTTGTGGATGTGTCCGCAGATGTACATGTCGACATTGCTGTGCTTTCTCAGGATTGTGTCCACTCTTTTCTGCATGTCGCTTCTTTCAGAAGGATTCTTGTCTGTATCAGCATATATAGGATGATGTCCGAAAACGAGCACCCACTGCTCTTTTGCAGAAGTTAGTACGGAGTCTAGCCATGCAGTCTCCTTGTCGATGTCTTCTTTGCCGGCATCAGGATAATCCTCTGTATCCTTTCTGTACTTGTCGATGAGAGGTGGAGTGTCAAGCATTACAATGCGGACATACACGCCGTCGTTCTCCAGAACCTTGGTGTAATATCTTGCAGGCATGTTCCACCTGGCACTTACGTTCTGGTAGTCAAGCACAGCCTGTGTGTTGCCTCTGTATTCATGGTTGCCCATTATGGCATACCATGGGAGCATGAGTTCCGGGTGGCTGTATATGAGCTCGTAGTTGGTCATCCACAGCGGGTCGCTGGTGCTTCTGACGCCTTCAAAATGGTGTACGTCGCCTGGAGCTACCACGCATTCAATGTCGATATTCTCAGCCATACGTCCCATTGTCTCAGCAATAGGTTTCTGGTCATAGTATCCGTTGCGTCCCAAATCGTTAGCAATGAAGAAGTTCACAGACTTCTCCATTGCTTTCCAGTTTGCCTCGTTCTGAGCCGTAGCTCCTGCGCATACCAGTAGTGCGGCGAGGGCGAGGACGTATTTTCTTATATTTCTAATCATTACTATCTATGTTTTTTATTTATTCAAGTCCGTAGGCTCCGAAATAAGCTTTAACGGCAGGCGAAGTGTATGTCTTTCCGTTTACGCTTATACCTGTAGTCTGGAAGTAAGGTGCCATGTTTGCTTCGTTGGCAGTGTATGCTCCGTGGAGTGCAGGTGAAGACGAAGTGAGGTGGAAGTCCCAAGAGTTGTTGTAGACATATTCGGTGAGTAAAACTTCGTTTATATTGAAGTTTACGAACATTGGATCGTATGAGTTGTCCTTTGTAGCGATGAGGCTGTGTGCATCGACAACGCCGTTGTTGTAGTTCTCGTGGTTGAATCCGTAGCCTTCCCAAGAATAAGCGACTCCGCTTTCTTCTTCGTATACGATATCGCTCTTCTGAGAGCCTGAAGAATACATGTTGTAGTCGATGACAGATCTGCTGTCATAGCCTTCGTCCGGGTTGTTAGGGATGTCGAAGTTAGGAGTCATGGCTCTGAACTTGCAGTTTACCATCAGGTTGTTGTAGACGTTTGCGAGAACGTTCTTTTCAGCATAGATGCATCCGCCTTTTTCTCCGTCACGTCTCCATCCTGCGTTGATGATGGTGTTGTTGTAAGCCTGTATCTTGGCCTGTCCTCTTACTTCGCTCTGACCAGAGCTTGAAAGCTTGAGTCCGTTGGTGTTAGGGCTGAACATTACGTTTCCTGCAACATCGGCAACACATCCGGCTTTGATGTTTACAGCTTCTGCGCCGTCGTATCCGTTTGCGGCGAAGAGGTTGTTTGCTATGATTGCGTTTCCTCCCATGAGGTAAATGCCGTCAGACCAACCGTTGCGCAGGATAGAGTTTGTTATGACATATTTTCCGTTGATGTTGTCTGTTGTAATCTGTGGATAAGCGTCGTCTCCGGCTGTATAGATACCGCTTTCGGCTGCTGGCGAACCTTCGATTACTGCACCTCCTGTATATTCGATTATAGTGTGGTCGATAAGCATTTCCTGGCAGGTTGAAGTTGCTACGATACCACCCCAGAGTCCCTTGAAGATGTTGGCTTCAGTTCTCTTATCCTCTGCAACAGAGAGAAGCACCGGGTTTTCTTCTGTTCCTTCGCAGTAGAGGTTGCCGTCGACTGTGAATTCTATCGGTGTGTGGTTTACTCCGACGCCTTTATCGTCGAACAGTACTTTTACACCCTCCTCAATGGTAAGTGTTTTCCCTTCTGGAACAACTATGTGTCCTGTTACGCTTACCACAGTATTTGCTTTCCATACACCTTCGACATTGCCTGAAACTTCCATGTCGGCAACTATTCCGGAGTTGTCGCCGTTTCCGTCTCCGTCATTTCCATTTCCGCCGTTTCCGTTGTTGTCGTCGTCACTGCATGCGCAGAATGTCATGGACATAAGTGCTGCGCCGAACAATAAATAATTGAATTTCATAACTAAAATGTAGTTGTTGTTTGTTTATATGTTTATTATAGTTTGAATCTTACTCCTATCATGAATGTCTGGCCGTGCCATTCTTTTCTCTCGATGACGTTTCCGTCGGTACGTTTTGATGTTACGTCTTCTGTGTGCGGACCTTTGTTTATGTATTTCAGCATAGGTGTGTCAAGCAAGTTCGAAGCTTTTGCGAAGATGCTTATTCCGCACTTGAAACCTTTTTCGACTGATGCGTCAAGCTGAACGTAACCGTCTTCCCAGATATCATCATTGTACCAGTTGGAAATTTCGCTCAGACGTTTTCCTGTGTAGCTGAATGCAATCTGTCCTTCCCACATAGTCTTTGCTTCCTTGAAGAGAAGCGAGAGATTGGCGACATGGGCAGCCTGTCCGCACAGAGGTCTTGTCTGTTTTACGCTCTTCACTTCTGAACCTTCCATAACTCTTTTTTCAGTAGTTATGCTTGAATGGGTGTAGGTATAGTTTGCCTTTATTCCGAACCAATTGAAATATTTCATCACGTCGACCTCCACACCGAGGTTGGTTGCATTGCCGAAATTCATCGGCTTGAAATACGTGTCCTGTCCTTCATTGATAAGACCGTATTCGATAGGGTCCTGAAGGTTCTTGTAGAAGAATCCGACCATGAACTGTTCCGACGAGCCCGGGAAGTATTCGTATCTCAGATCGATGTTGTCGGCTATAGTATGCTTCAGATCCGGGTTACCCTTTTCCTTGTAGTCTTCGTTGATGATTGAGTAAGGTACAATCTCGAAGAAACTTGGTCGGTTGATGGAACGTCCGTATGAAAGTCTGAGGTTTGCGTTCTTGTGTATGTTGTATTTTGCGTGTACGCTTGGAAGAACGTCTGTGTATTTCTGGTTGCCCTCAGGGTCTTCGTTTCGGGCATATTTGAGCTCATATCCTTGGTCTGTGTGCTCTACACGTACTCCGGCCGTAACATCAAATTTTCTGTATGTATATTTGGCCATTCCGTATCCGGCGCCGATTTTTTCGGTGGCATCATAGTTGAGCGGATTGCCTATATCTCCGTATGGACGTGGCTCAAGCAGTATCTCGTCGAAGTTGTTCCAGTCTGTGCCTTCGTATTGAGGGTCTTTGAGACCTGTTGCAGAGTCGAATGTATATTCGTTGAAGAAACTGCTTCTTTTTTTGCTTCTGTACATACCTCCGGCCGAGAAGTCGAATGTTGCATCATTGTCCATCTTGAGTTTGTAGCTCAGGTCAAGATATCCGGCAATGTCATTGTCGGAGTTGTGCTCCCATCGGCGTGTAGCTGCGTTTGACGTCTGTATGTGTGACCCTTGCAGATATATTTCGGCATTGTCTGGAGTTTCATTGAATGCCCTTGAATATACGGCCGACCATTTGATTTTGAAGTTGTCGTCTTTCAGTACAGAATGTTCGCCCTGCAATGTAGAGTTGAAGATGTACTGATGGTTCCATTTCATTCTTACTTCTCTTGTCTTGTCGTCTTCGCCGTCGCGTACCTCGGCTTCTGTCATGTCCATATAGCCGTTGTACCACATAAGCTTGTTGCTCTTGTCTATTTTGTAGTCAAGCTTGAGATGCGTTCCCAGTCTGCCGTTCTGTGTAGAGTAGTTGCGGTAGATGGTTCCGTTGTGTGATGTTCCTGGACGGTAGTATATTTCGCTTTCCTTGCCTCTGTATGTATTCATGTAGCTTGCAGCAAGCATGACGCCGAGTTTGTCGTTGAAGAAACGGTCGCCGTATGACAGTCCTGCAGTAATGTCCGGCATAGGCTTTTTCCAGTCCATATGGAGGTTTTTCGTCGTGAAGTTGTCCATGGTGACTGCGTAGTCGTCAGGCTTTCCCATTGCTTCGTACGGCGATTTCTTGTTTATGGCGCCGTAGTTGAATGACTGAAAGTCGCGTCCGAAGTACATGGCATTGTATCCTGTAGATATGTTTGCCGTAAACTGTCTGTCTGACGGTGCATCTTTCATGACGAGGTTTACGGCACCGCCGATGCCGTCGCCTTCCATGTCGGCTGTCAATGATTTTGTGACCTCCAGTCTATCCAGCATTTCTGAAGGGAAGATGTCTAGCGGGACGAATCTGTTTTTGTTGTCCGGGCTAGGAATCTTTATGCCGTTGACGAGTGTGTAGTTGTAGCGCTTGTCCATACCTCGGAGAATGGCGTATTGTCCTTCTCCGCCGCTGTTGCGTTCAACTGTTACGCCCGACATTCTTTGTATTACGTTTGCAACCGTGATGTCCGGTGAAAGCTCAATGGCTTTGGCACTCATCACATTGATGACATTAGTGGAATTTTTCTCGATGCTTCTGGCTCCGGCTTCGCTTCTGCCTGAATTTTTTGAAACCACAGATATATCGCCAAGCATTATGTTGTCGCTCGAAAGCGGTATTACAATTTCGCTTACCGATTTGTTTATTTTCATTTCATATGATCTGTACCCCATGTAAGAGCATATGATAGTGAAACTAGGCTTGTCGACAGAAAGATTGAAGCTTCCGTCAAGTCCGGTTACGGTACCTTGGGATGGATCTTCTTTTATGACGACATATGCACCGATGATTTCTTCTCCTGTTTTCGAATCTTTTACCTTACCTTTAATTTGCATGGCTGCCATATTGGTCGACGCCAAAAGCAACAAACCCGCAATCCAATTGATCTTCATACAATAATCTTTTTACGGCTGCAAAAGTATCTACCGGATTTTACTATTTTATTACAGAGCTGTTGCATTTGTAATAAATTCGCAATTGTTGTCAAAAAAGAATAAACGCCGTACGGATAATCTCCGACGGCGTTTGGATTTTAATAGGTTTTATGGATTGTTTAACACTGTGTATGCCTCTTATTTCTATTCCGGCAGTTTGATTTTGTTTATCGTGTTTTGCCAATATTCCTTCAGGTCTTTCCATCTGTAGTATGGTCCCTGCATCTTTTTGACAGGTAGCTCTGCCTCGCGTTCGTTGAGCAGGATTTTTGCTATTATGTCGTTTGAATTGTTTCTGTAAAGAATCATCTGAATGTTTCCGCACATCGGTATTATCCTGTATGTGCGGTATGTGTCTGCAATCTTTTGCCAGTCGGATGTTGATTCGGAAAGACCTTTTATCCCCATAAGCACGGCCAGCGGTGCCAGGTTTGTATCGTGCCCGAAACGCAATGTTGCGGCGCAATGCCCGGAATTGATTACTGTATCGGCTGTGGTTATGAAGTTTTCAAGTAGATTGCGTTCAAGATAGTACATGTGGCCGCCACTGTACGGTGAGGCTCCTTTTTCGTAGTACCACTCGAAATTGTTGCGTTGCCACAGGTCGTATATCTCATCTTGTGTAAACAGAAAACTGAGGTCCTCTGCGTTGTAACTGCTTTGGCTTATGCCGTTGAGTTCAAAGAGTTGGCTCATAAGGGCCTTTGGGTCTTTTATACTGCTGATGAATTCTGCGTTGCTGAACAGTTGTTTCATCAATCTGTCGGGATGTATGTACACGCTGTCGGCAGCCTTGTATACAGAGTCCATGTTTGCGAGATGCTCCTTTTCGTATGTCGGATTCTTGTATTTTATATAGTAGGAATCGTGCAGACTGCTTTCTGTCGTTATTTCAAGTGCCGGATTGAGGCCCTTGAGTTCTATGCAGGCGGCCGCCATCGAAAGAAATGCACGTGTCTTGTATGTCGAGCGTGCATCAACATGTACTCCGTCTTTGAAAACAGAACGATAATTGTTGAAAATTCTTTTGATAAGGTCTTTATGCTGTTGTGCACCCTTGGGTGTCAGTTCGCCGTATCTGCCTTCTGCTTCGCGGCTGAGGCTTTCGATGATTTCTAATGCGCGCCTGCCGTCTTCCGTCAGATATCCGTTTCTCTTTGCTGTTTCCAGCACCATCCGTGGTTCATCATATTTTTCTTTGTCAGTGAGATAGCGGGAACCATGGCGGGCAAATGTTGATACGTAGAATGGTTCATATCCGTCGGGTACTGCCGTTGTTTGTGTTGTTGGTGCGATGTAGGCCATATATTTGCCTGCCGCCAATCTGTTGTCTGCAGAAATCTCTTCTTTTGCGCTTTGCGGACAAGCTTGCATGCATATGCAAAGCATTGCGGCTATTGTGATAATTTTCTTCTTCATGTATGACTTTGTTTTGTACAAAATTAATCAAGAATATTCGTGTTCGGAAAGCCTTGAATAGATTGGAACTGCAATTTAATCATATTGCAGCGTCTTTGGAACACGGCTGTTACATTTTACGACAAGGACGTCCGACGGTGGTCTTTATGCATGCTTTAAAATCTTGTAAAACTTATATGTCGATTGGAATGTGTTGAAAAGATTAGTATTTTTGCAGTCCGTTTGGCTGATGTCATTTACCCTCACGCTTGTATTGAATGTTGTGTGGAAGTATATGGTGCGGCCGCATATTTTGGTATATATTTCTAGGGATTAAGATGGAGATAATTGACAATATAGATTCGTATGTAGGGCAACCTTGTGTTGCTACAATCGGTTTTTTTGATGGCGTCCATCGCGGACATAGGTGTCTGATAGATCAGGTCTGCAATATTGCGGCAGAAAAAAAACTGGAGTCTGTTCTTGTCACGTTCAGAGAACATCCGTTGAAGGTACTCCATCCTCAGAAGGCTCCGTTTTCACTGACAACGGTGGAAGAAAAGGCCGGCTTGCTGGCGAAAACCGGTGCCGACAAGGCCGTTGTGCTGGATTTCACGCGTGATTTGTCAGAAATGGATGCTTATTCATTCATGAAGAAGGTCTTGAAGGACAAATTGAATGTGGCAGTTCTTGTAATAGGTTATGACCATCGCTTCGGACATGACCGAAATTGCGGATTCTGCGATTACGTACGTTTCGGCAGGGAGATAGGTCTGGATGTAGTAAATGCCGACGCGCTGAAAATCGACGGAGGAGCCGTGAGTTCGTCTGCCATACGTTCATGTCTTCTTGACGGTGATGTAGAGCAGGCTTCAACCATGTTGGGGTATAATTATTTTATAGAGGGAACGGTTGTCGGCGGATTCCAGAACGGACGAAAGATTGGATTCCCTACAGCCAATGTGGCTGTCGATTACTGCGACAAGCTTATTCCTGCCAACGGAGTGTATGCAGTACATGCCGTCGTTGACGGCGACGGTTTCAACGGTATGCTTAATATCGGAACGCGTCCTACATTTGCAAATGGCAGTAATAGGTCCATAGAAGTTTTTCTTTTCGATTTTTCCGGAAACATATACAGCGAGCACATCAGAATAGAGTTCTTCAGACGAATACGTGATGAGAAAAAATTTGCATGCATAGAAGAACTGAAGATGCAGCTGGAGGCCGACGAGCATGAGTGCAGAAGATTGATGCACATGTAATAGTTGTATTTTAGACATTGCATATCGTTGATATAATCTTTTTGTTATGGCCTTTTTAATCGAAAAGTATAAAAAAACGCCGTTAAATTTTGTGTCACACAAAAAAATGTCTACCTTTGCATTCGCGTTCGAATAGGATGCTATTGCATAGTTTGTTCTATGGTGTAATGGTAGCACAACAGTTTTTGGTTCTGTTTGTCCCTGTTCGAATCAGGGTAGAACAACTATTTAGGACTTGTAGCTCAGTTGGTTAGAGCAACAGACTCATAATCTGGAGGTCCCTGGTTCAAGCCCAGGCTGGTCCACTCGCTGAAGTCGGTTTTATCATTGACGGACACGTTATTTTAAACATAATTTTTACAATATTTAATCATTAAGGACTTGTAGCTCAGTTGGTTAGAGCAACAGACTCATAATCTGGAGGTCCCTGGTTCAAGCCCAGGCTGGTCCACGTTGAAAATCAGGCACTTACAGACTTTCTGTAGGTGCTTTTTCTTTTATCGGTGACCTTCAGGTGACCTTTTTGACGCGAAACTTTGTAAAAGTGACCCTCTGAAATTTCATAGAATTGCAGTAAATCTTTATGGATTTTTAATAAAAGATGCTGGTAAAAATCGGTTGCTTTTAATTTGCAATTACAACCTTAGGATAAAAGCAGGGGCAGCGGGTTCCATGTGAGAGCCGTTTTTTTATTTTTCACAGTGAACAGGCAGGACGCCTTTTGTGCATTAAAATAAAAACATTCGCCATAATCATGGAAAAAATAGCTATTTTTGCCGTACGTTAGGCATAAATCAGTATTATTGTTAAGAACATAACCAGATGTCAGGAAAAAGGCTCTTTGTATATCATAAAATCATTATTACGCTAATACCTGTATGCGCTGCGCTGATATGTTTCTTATCATGCGGCGATACAAAGGTGATGCGCAATGTTGCGACGGCAGATTCATTGACGGAAGTGAATCAACAGGAAGCGGTAAGATATATAGACAGCGTGGCCCGTGCCGATAAGGGAATGAGCCGCAACGGCAGGATGAAATTGCTTCTGTTAAGGATGAAGGCGCTCAATAAGCTGGATTGTCCGTTAGACACGGACACGCTTGCAAGTCTCGTGAAGTATTTTGACCGTCACGGTACGGCCAACGACAAGATGCTTGCAAACTACATCCTTGGATGTTATTATATAGGTAAAGGCAATCCGCCGGAGGCCATGCGCTACCTACACCTTGCGGCCGAGGCTGCCGACACGACCGACGCCGGCTGCGACTGGCGCACACTGCATAAGGTTCACGTGCATACGGCTCAGCAGCTGATGTACCAAAACGCCTTGATGGACGCAATGGACGAGAACGCCCTTGCGCTAAAATACGCAATGGCGGCAAAAGACACGTTCAACGCCATTATCACGCTGGAGCAACGCTCCAACATATACCTAAACCAAAAGCAAGATGACAAGGCTTTCGATATAAGGTCAAAACTGTACGGCATGTATAAAAATCACGGGTATGATAAGGAAGCAGCAATATCTGTATGGCCACTTGTAAGTATGTTGGCAAAGCGTGGCAACCTTGCCGCAGCTAAACGCTGTATTGGCATATTCGAAAAAGAAAGCGGACTGGTAGACAGCATTGGAAACATCGAGAAAGGGCGTGAAGCCTATTATGTTGACAAAGGCATATATATGTTCAAGCTTAACAAGATTGACTCAGCTGAATATTATTTCAGGAAATGCTTGGGTAACACTAATAGCCATTTCAACTGTAAGGACAGCTATGAAGGTTTAGAGGATGTCTATAAAAAACGGCACATCCCCGACTCTGTTGCAAAATACTCCGACCTTGCCCGTATAACGACAGACTCGATGTACGCGGAAATGAACACCACGCATCTGCAGCAGATGCGGGCCATGTATGACTACAATGAATACAAGCTGTCAGCCGAGGTATATAAAAGGAAAGCGCTAAGCGCAAGGTTGACCACTATTATAATAGCCCTCGTGGTGTCAATTTTAGCAATATGCGTGGCTGTTTATATAAGAAAGAAAAGGCGGGCACGCCGAATGGAGGTTTTAAAGTATGAAAGAAGCATAGCCGAACTTGAGAAGGCACGTCAGGAGCTGTACACCGTTAACGAAAGACAGCAGGCGGAAATGGCACGGATGATAAAGAAAAAGACCGACGAAATAGAACGGCAAAGAAAAACAGACGAAAGTTACATACACGAGTTGGAGCGGTCACGTGACGCGCTTCATGACCTGAGCGAAAGGCAGAAAGCAGAGTTCAACAGACTGATAGAGGCAAAAGACGCCCGGATAGACCAGTTATATCAGGAGAAACAAAAATACGAAAATGCTAAGGTTGACAATATCAACAGGTACACAAACGAGCCGATAGTAAAGCAACTAAAACGCCACGCAAGAAAAGATTTCACGCCCTTGACTGCAGAAGAGATTAACCAGCTGAAAGCTATCTTCGTTGATGCGGAACAGTTTAGCAGATTAGAAAATATCGTCAATGCCAACGAATACCAGGTGTGCATGCTGGTAAGAATCGGCTTTACGCCATCAGACATCAGCATATTGACGGGATTGTCGCAATCGAATATTTCAAATATCCGCAAGAGGCTTTTGACAAAATTAACGGGACGAAACGGCTCGCCAAAAGGCTTTGATGCATATATAACTAACTTATAATCACCCTCTTACGCTTTTACATCCTGCACTCTGTGAAATAGTTCACAAACTGCAGGATTTTTCTTTGTGAAATTCTTGTGAAATTTCACAGGATAAAAAACCTGCACTTGCCATTAAAAAGCCGTTATTTTTGCATCGAACAAAAAATCAAAACGACAACATTATGAAACATTTAGTTGCATTATTATTTATGGCGCTCGCAACAATAAACGTAATGGCGCAAGATGTAGTTTATCCTGACAATATGGAATATTTACAATTGCAGGTTATTTCAGAGAATACAGGCGACCCCGGTAAAGGTAATAATCCATCATTCGCACCAATAAGAAAGCCGACAATCGGAATCAGCGGTAACACCATATATTTATATGGGCAATTCGATGGGGTTACGTTAGAGTTAGTGGAAAACGACGTTATGGTGTACTCAACAATAGTTGAGGCGAACGCCAACGAAGTAACGCTGCCCGACGATATGTCTGGAATATATGAACTGCGATTGAACAACGGCAGATTTATCTACTCGTGTGAAATAGAAATACACTAAAAATATTTCACTCAATTTCTACACCGGTTATGAAAGAGAGTGAATGACAGACCTTACTGTAAAAAGGAGCTGCTGTTATGGTCAGCTTTAACAAACGTAACAAATATAAGTGTCTAAATTATGAATACATTATTAAGTAGGGACATTTACTGAATGTCCCTAAGTAATTTGAAAGTTGAAACCTTGTCCGAAAAAGACCTTAACGCGTTAAGGGGTGGCAAGACTGTCGTTTTTGAAAGAACGTTTACGAAAACGACTATTGACAGTGATGGCAACGTAACAAAACATACGTTTACAATCAGGGTTTATGATGACGGCTCGACTGAAAGAATTGAATAACATTATGTAACACTTCAGATTTTACAAATGATGTGTGCAAAATATAATAGTTGTCAAAAGACAGTCATACTCCTTATAAAGAGAAAACTTCCGATGATTATTTTTTTGCACACATTATTTCTTTATAGTAAATTCATTCTATGAAAAAATATTTAGTAATATTTTTATTGATTGCCTTTTCTGGAACCGTAATGAGCCAAGAACTATTCACTGGTATTGTTATGGATTCAACCAAACATGTAATAAAAGGCGCACAAGTATCATTAAAAAACAAAAATGAGGTTGTGGCTGTATATACGACAGGGGCAGATGGCGTATTTTCAGTTAAGGACTTGAATCCAGACAGTTATGATATAAATATAGCTTGTGTCGGATATAAGACCTATAATGGGAAAGTAAATGTCGGTAACGGAAATTTTCAGTTTTTCACACTCACAGAGAATGTATTTGATTTAAATGAAATAACAGTCACAGCCCATCGCCCACCAAAAACTACGGCCTTGGGACATATTTATTATTTATCGGAAAAAGCGAAAAAAAGTTACAACCCTTTTACAGCGCTGAAAGAAATACCGGGAATAGTAAGCGATGACGTTAATAATTCTATAAAATCAGCTGACGGTAAAAGTTTGCTGATATTGATTGACGGAGTGAAAGTCAATTCAGGCATAGCCCCAATTTCTCCGTCACAAATTGAGTCTGTAGAAGTGCAGGATGTTATTGAGGCAAAATATATTGGCGACAACGTTGGTAAAATATTAAACATACACTTAAGGGCTGATTGTGGAGCTTACCAATTTGTGGAAGCCGACATAAGAAACGACGCTCCAACATACAGTGGCAATAGCGGAATAAAGTTTGAGGTTGGCAACCCTAAGTTTTCACTGTTTGGCAGTATAACGCCATCATATTCGCACGATAATGAAACTGACGGTTGTATGGAAAGTGCATCGGCAGATTACAAAAGAACAGAAATGACACATATCAAGATGGGGTCGCGCAAGGTTGATTACTCTGCATTATTAAAATACAAAGCTACTGACAATGACAATTTTGCAGTTTATTTCCAAGGGGGGATAGAAAAATTTAAATTGAATTCTGTCGGAGAAGGTTCTTTCATTAATGCTTCAGGAAATGAAACTTATTCAGATTCAAACAGACAGGAACAACTGTCCAGAATTTTCACAGGCACGTTGTATCACAAGCATATTTTCAACAAACAATCCGATATTGAAACTTATCTTACATATTCCCACAATTTCAACAATCTGCATAACAATGTGTCACAATGGTATGGAAACAATGAATGGAATAATTTGTATGACTATGATACAAAACGAAGTCGCTTTTCACAGACAACAGACTATGTTTGGCGTATAAACAGCAAAACGTCTTTTTCGGTCGGCAATTCAACAGAATATACAAGAGAGGCGATTGGCCGAAACGACAATTATGATGGAAACTTCCTGCATCGGCAGGTAGAAGAATACATCTATACAGGCTTGTCAGGTTCGCTTGATCGGCTAAGGTATATGCTTTCGGGCGGCATAGATGGAGTATGGAGTTGGTCGGGCAAGACATTCAACCGTTATTTTTGTCCGCGCCTATCAGCAAGTATTGGTTATGATTTTAAAAAATATGGTTCACTGTTTCTTTCTTACAAAATAGATGATAAGAAACCATCAATAACTATGCTTAATCCGTATGTCACGACAATAGATTCAATAAGAATTAGTTACGGAAATCCTCTATTGACACCGCAGACAAATCACACGATAGGGTTGCAATACTCAATAAACTTTAAAAACAGATTTTATGTTACAGCTCGGACAGACTACACTCTGACAAAAGACATTATAAACGATTATGCGTTTATGGATAATGGTGTGTTCAACCGGACTTTTATTAACAACGGCCATTATCATTTCCTGACAACATCTTTGATGGCCATGTATAACAGCAATAATCTGAATGCCTTGATCCATGCTTCGCACAATGTATGTTATTATACAGCGCAGCCTGCCAAGAAGTATTTCCAATTTGTAGCATCATGCAGTTATGACATCGGTAAATTCAACATTTCGGCGATGATTCTTTATCTGAATTATGATTTCGCAGCCATATCCCGTACCCATTATGACAGACCTATTTCAAGTACGGTTTCGCTGACATACAGGTTTTCACGTCAAACTCAATTAACAATAGGTTTGGAAGATTGGCTGGGCAATGTAGAGGTTAACACATTGACAATATCTGACGGTTATCAGATGAGGGCTGTTTCAAAAGCAAAAACTTTTCGCCCGTTCATTTCTTTCAGATGGACTCTACGCAAAAATGACAAACGTAAAATAGACATTAACAATAATATAATGCGTGAACGAGAAAAATCTTTGGATATGAGAGTGAAATGACTGTTGTAACAGTAAAGACACTAACTCTTGTCGGTGTGAGGCATATAAGATTTGACGGCTGTGAGATTATGGCTGCATAGTCATGGAACGAAAGCTGTGCAAAAACAAGCATGCAGCAATAAAAACAACAATAATGAAAAGATTCAAGGTATATCTACAACACGACTCCATGGAATGCGGCATGACGTGCCTGCGCATGATATGCAAGCATTACGGAGCGGAATACAGCTCGGAATATTTGTCACGGTTGTGCTTCGCCACGAATGAAGGTGTGTCGCTATTGGGAATGAGCGAGGCTGCGGAACGACTGGGACTGCATACAATTTGCGGAAGGCTTGGACTGGAGCAGTTGCGCAATATGCCGCTACCCTGCATATTGCACTGGAACCAAAACCACTTCGTTGTGCTGTACCGAATAAGCAAGAACGGCAAGAAGTTCTACATAGCCGACCCGGGCAAGGGACTATTGACACGCTCAATAAAGGATATGGAGGAACACTGGGTCAGCACGCGCTCGGAGGGAGGCGACAAGGGCGTGGTAATGCTGATAGAAACCACTCCGATGTTTTACGACCGCATGAAAAATTCAGGCGACTGCGGCGAAAGCCGTTCGTTCCGCTTCCTGTTCGGCTACCTGAAGAAATACAGAAAGTACTTCGGGCAGATAGCCGTGGGGCTTGCCCTGGGTTGCCTGCTGCAACTCGTGTTGCCGTTCCTGACGCAGGCGATAGTAGACGTGGGTGTAAAGAACCGGGACATTGGCTTTGTATGGCTCGTGCTGCTGGGGCAGCTGATGCTGACGGTAAGCCGAACGGCTCTCGACTTCATACGCCGCTGGCTGCTGCTGCACATCAGCATGAGGGTGAACATATCGTTGATAAGCGACTTCTTCATAAAACTGCTGAAGTTGCCGATGTCGTTCTTTGACACGAAGCTGATGGGCGACCTGATGCAGAGGATGAACGACCACGCGAGGGTTAACAGCTTCCTGACGGGGCAGACGCTCGGAGTGGCGTTCTCTATGCTAGCCTCGTGGTGTTCGGGGCTGTGCTGCTGATGTATAATGTGGTGATATTCTTGATATTCGTGGCGGGCAGCGTGATTTACGCAATGTGGATAACGGCATTCCTGAGACGGCGTAAGGTGCTTGACTACGAACTGTTCGAGCAGCAGGCAATAAACAACAAGACTTATGAGTTTATCACCTAAATGCAGGAGATAAAGCTGCAGGACTGCCGAAGGCGCCGCCGCTGGGAATGGGAGGACACGCAGGCCGACCTGTTCAACGTGCAGATGAAGAGCCTGAAGCTGCAACAGACAGAGGAGGCAGGCAGCATATTCATCAACGAACTGAAGAACATCGTGATAACCGTGGTGTCGGCAACTGCGGTAATCCACGGCGACCTGACTTTGGGTATGATGCTGGCCGTGCAGTACATCATCGGACAACTTAATGCCCCTGTGGAACAGCTGATGAGTTTCTTATATTCGCTGCAGGACGTGAAGATAAGCCTTGAACGCATCAACGAGATTCACAAAGCCCAGGACGAGAACGCTGTAGGACATGACCTTATTCCACGCCCCGGACCGATGACGATAAGGATTGAACACATCAGCTTCAAGTATGACCCGCATTCACCGCACAAGACCATTGACGACGTGAGCATCGAGATACCGAGAGGAAAAGTGACGGCCATCGTAGGAGCATCAGGCAGCGGAAAGACTACATTAATAAAGCTGATGCTGGGCTATTACCCCGTAAGCGAGGGACGGATAACAATAGGCGGAACGGACATCGCAAGGCTGAACCTCGATGCCTGGCGCAGGCGGTGCGGCGTGGTGATGCAGGAAGGTGTGATATTCTCGGAGTCGATAGCGAGGAACATAGCCGTTGACGACGGCGACATCGACACGGAACGCATGGCGAAAGCCGCTGAGACGGCATGTATCAAGGACTACATCATGAGCCTGCCCCTGAAGTTTGACACGAAGATAGGACATGACGGCAACGGACTGAGCCAAGGGCAAAAGCAGCGGATACTGATAGCAAGGGCTGTGTACAAAAATCCCGACTTCATCTTCCTTGACGAGGCGACAAACTCGCTCGATGCGAATAACGAGCGCATGATAGTGGACAATCTCGACAAATTTTACAAAGGGCGCACCGTGGTTATAGTGGCCCACAGGCTGAGTACGGTGAAGAATGCCGACCGGATAATAGTGATAGACAAGGGACGTGTGGCAGAGACGGGTACGCATGAAAGTCTTACACGGCAGAAAGGAATGTATTACAAACTGGTGAAAAACCAGTTGGAACTTGGCACCTGACATATTGTATGTATGCAAATTTAAAGCAGAGACACATTTAAAATATTTTCAAAATAGCCCGTTGGCGGAATTATTTGTGACCTTTGCGACAAGCGCTTACGGTTTGTTGCATTTCAAGTACTTTTGCTTACGGTTCACGACTACTTCCGGCAAGTGTGCAAAAGGCATCCTTTTATCGTGTAAAAGGTGCCCTTTCACGAGACAAAAAGCCATGTTTTGCAGGCTGAAAAGACACTGTTTGAAACAGTAACTATCGTCATGCCACTAAAAATTATTCGGCAACGGAATTTAGATAAGGATTTTACAGGATAGAACGACAGACAAAATCAATAAAAACAATGGACGGAAAAGACAATATAGAATTGAGAAGTGAGAAGATACGCCACATCATAGGTGAAATACCACCGAAGCTGGTGCGGATGGGTACAGTCATAATAGTCGCTGTTTGCGTGTTGTTAGGGATTTGTCTATGGGCTGTCAAGATAGACGGTGAAAGTTTATTCTCGCTGATATTCAAAGTGAATTTGAATTGAATTGAACGCGTTTTATATTGAAAATCCACGATGTTGTCCGTGCCTGATTTTCCCGTCATATTTTCCCTCTGCCACATCGCCAACCTCTTTGAGAGTATGGCGGTGTTTTATTTCGTCAAAAGGCTGTCGGCTTTCCGCATAATCGCAGAGCCATGTGCCGACCGCATTCTGCTGTTCGGTTGTTTCCCCGTATTCCTGCATCACGCTCTTGATGTCGGCAGCTTCGGATGGGGCAAAGAACGATTGGTGCTGCTCCGTACCGAAATGGATAATCGCATCAATGGCTCGCCTAAAGACCTCGTTTGCCTTGTAAAGAATATCTGCAAGCATGTTTAGAATATGCCTGCTTGCTTTCAGCGCACTTTGCAGCAAGCGGATTGTCTTGTCTTTCTCCGCCGTGGCTTGGTTCACCGCTTGGCTGATACGCTGCCGCTCGCCGTCCTTTTGTTCCTGAAGCTGCCGTATCGCCTTGTCCCTTTCAATGGCAAGTGAACGGCTCTGCACCAAAGCCCTGTCACGCTCGGCTTCGGCTTTCTGCTTCTCTGCAACCAATGCCCTTGTCATTTCCTCCACCTTGTTCTTGACTGTATCGGGAAAGGCTTTTTTCATACGCTCGTTCTCGGCTTTCAGCTTGGCGTTTTCCTTTTCTATTGCTACGGATTTTCCCACCCCGACAAGGCTACTTACGCTATCCAATATGCTGTCCACTTTCGCCTTGCGCTTGTCTTTGAGTTGCCGCTCCTTGTCGGCAATCTCGCTGTCGAGGGAAAGGCGGTACTGTTCTTTCTCCTTGTTCTCGCCCTCGATGAACTGCCGTTCCGCATCGACTTTCTCCTTTGCGGCAAGGGCAGCTTTCTTTTCGGCTTTTGCTTTTTCTGCCTCCTGCCTCTGCTTGGCAAGGATGAAGTCCGTGCGTTCCAGATGCTCCTTGCCTGTTACCTCCTTTGAGGTGCCCCTTTCCATATCAAGACACTCAGCCAAAATGGTCTGCATCTCGCTCATGGCTTTCTCGTCCAGCTTGCAGGACTTGCCCGTTTCGTGGTTCATCCAGTCCCATACTATATGGGCGTGCAGGTTTGGCTTCCATGTGGCATTGTCGCCGGGTATTCCGTAGTGCCCATCGTCCCTGTGGATGAACACCTGCAGGGCTGTAACACCCCAACGCTCTTTACACACCTCGCAGAAACGCCGCAACTGCTTCATCGTGGTGTCGTCCTTGATGACGACCACGCCCTCCTTGAGCGGAGTGCTGCCACGGACGATGGTCACCTTGCCCGTCTTCTTGTTCACCCGTTCCCGGTCTTTGGTCTGCATCGCCCGACCTGTCTTTTCCTTGACCATTGCGGCTATCCGGTTGTATCGGTCGGTGAGCGTTGCTTCACTGAAATCAGGTGATACCCACGTCTCGTTTCCTGCCATGAGGTCGGTGCGGATGTAGAACTTCTCCTTGCGGATATTGGCAAGGTATTCGGTTGTCCGCCTGTTGTGCGCTTCGCTGCTGCCGATGTTGCACGGTTTGATGTTTACGGATGTTTTCTGTGCCATAGCTTGTCTGTTTTTTGAGTTTCACAAAACGGGTTATTAGGGCTGCGCCTTAATCGGAGGGTGCATGGAGAGGTTCACTTCCTGCTTGGGGTTCTTAGGGGCAAAAGCCACTGAGCGGAGTTTCCAAAGAGAGGGTCACTCTTTGGTCGGGTTGCAGAGGGCTGAAAGTCCTTGCCGGGTTCTTAGGGCAGTGTCCTAAGCCCCTCGGGAGAGCCCACAACTTCGGAGCTTGCGGAGAAGTTATAGTGGGCTATATCTGGGCAAGCCCAGTCAGCCAACGCAACGACAACGGAGTACCGCTGAAAACCTGTGCTGTGCGCCCGTCAATTCAGTCAGCCTGTATTGGAACCATCCACGCCGCCAACCGTGCCGTCCTGCGCCTCTTTCAGGCTTCCTGTGGAATTATTGCCATGTAGCCATTTACCGTCGTCTACGATGTGATTATTTTCATTATTATCTTCTTCATCCAAACTGTCAGAAGCAACTGGAAGACGCAAGGGCGGCTGCTCCGCCAGATGTCATACTTGTATTTGTTATTTTAAGAGTCATGTGATTGTTTATTTCCCGTTGATTTTGTTGACTTTGTTGAGAGAGTACCGACAAAAGGGGAAATAAAAATCGCATCCAACGGTTTAGGATTCTGCTTTTCTCTTTTGGCCAGCAATTTCTGTTGAAAACTGTTGAGACTATTGTTGAATCATATAAGCCTTGCTCATATATGTTTTCCCATATATTTCATCAAATTCAACGGTAATCTTTCAAAATTTCCCGGGTGACGGTGTAAAAGCGACCGACTTTCTTTGTTGATGCAGAATACTTCTGCCCCGGCAACACGGATATTTGGTAGGTGGAATAAGACAACGCATTGGGTGCAGGTTCCAGCTTCCAATATTGTTGCAAGACATTCCTCACCTGATGACGTTCTATCTTTACCATTGAATAGTTGAATAACGACAGCAAATCGTTGATGCAGAAATCCACCACATCCACCTGCATGCTATCCATGATGTCGAGCAGCAATTCTGCCATGTCAAGTTCTATGCGGCTCCGGTTGCAGCGGATGATTTTCTCCAATGCTTCCGTGCGTATGAGTGAGGGCGAAAACCACATTCGACTTTCTTCTTTGGTCGTTAAGTCACGATGCAACAAATAGTGTAGAAATGCCGGGATTTCATCTTTCAATTTCTGTAGAAACGAAGTATCGTCTTTCTCCAATCGACTAATTTTCCTTACCCAATAACGTGTTTCCTCCGGCTCAATGTAAACGGGGAAATTCTCGTTATTGGAACACAGCACGAACTTAGCGAAGGACTGCACTTCATAACGGTCTTTTCCTTTGGATTCCATTTTATAGGAATGGGCTGTGCTAAGGTTCTTCAACCGTTCGCTATCCTCACGGCGGTTGAGCAGCACCTCATCCACGACAATCATCAGTTTACCCGCCCAATCCGCATTAAACTGGCTGCGAAAATCCTCGTTGGTATTGAACGTGACATTCTCCTGAAACAATGCTTTCAGAAAATTCAAGAATGTACTCTTTCCCGTATTCCGTTCTTCCGAAACCAACAGGAGTATCGGCAGCTTCTGCGTTGGTTTCAAGTATAATAGTTGGAGGTAATCCATTCCCAACTCATATTGTTCACCGAAGATATGTTCCACCAACGAGCGGATATGCTTGAAATCGCCCTCCACAGGGATATGGGTTATCGGCTCGTAAAGATTGTAGAAACCTGCAACTTCTTTTTGATAGTTAATATGACTCGGTACTGTACAAAAGCCATTATACTTTGTGATGGAAGGAATATTGTTTTTTCCATAGTCCTGCCGGATAGTGCCAAAGCTCCATTGAATCCGGCGGGTGATAGTTGTACCATCGACCAAAGGCTGCTGCACTACCTTATATATTGTAGTACCTACCCGAATATATAATTCTTCCATATTGTTCCTCTTGGAATTATACATTCAATTCACTACAGCCAGAACCCTGTACTTTCGATTTCATAAGTGAAGCAATCTCTCTTTTTGAGTAAAGATTACGTCCACCTAACTTGTGAACGATGATTGTACCCTCTTTCTGCATACGCCACAAAGTGGTGTAGGTGATATGAAGCCGTTCACATACTTGGTCGCGCGTATAGTATTCGTCACTCTCTTCTGATGTCAAATCGGGCTGGGATTTCTTTCCTACCAACTCTTCCACTAATTCAGAAACAACCTGCTTGAGGTCATCCTTCTGTAACATGATAAAATTTCCTTGCATAATATGTTGTTTAGATGATTATGCCGCGAAATTATTATAGAACACAAAGAAAGCACCTCGGTAAAAATCGTGTCGATTTCTGCCGAGGTGCTTTTAACAGGATAGCGTTTCTTTTTAACTAATCAAGCGTTTATGATAGAATCAATATACATTGGGGGAAAGCAAAGTACGCAGTCTTATGCCCATCAACTTCGCTTGTTCCCTTCCTGTTTGAATAGTTTTTTCTGATAAGTTCAAATTATAGCTATAGTCGCCATGTTCATTGATAATGGCACTATAAAGAGCTTCTGCCCAATCAAAACCAGATTTGAATCCAAGGGCTGGGAACCTCTCCAAAATGGCAGTATGAAAAGTTCGGTAATTGTAAGAATCATTAAGCAAGCCGCCATTAGTCAACGCAGCAAAAATATAGGCAAGAACGGAGTCTGTAGCATTCGTTTCCATCCATTCGGTGAGTATTGTCTCTATCCCATTGGTAAGAAGTTCCGCATAAGGTTGTATAAGCATTTCTTCAAGCAGGACACAGACTTGCTTGCGTCCACGGCGACCTTTAGACTCCTGCAAGGTGGAACTGACTACCTCTTTTGCCCCACCATTTTTACCCATAGCTTTCCATGCCCCTTTGGTATAAGCCGCTTTGTCAAAACTGGTAAGCATTAAAGAGCGTATAAATTGCCCACCAAA
>ENA-UONW01001090-UONW01001090.1-human-gut-metagenome-genome-assembly--contig:-CS52-NODE-1090-length-35178-cov-15.104177_pt1 | contig 35178 bp, 25 predicted proteins | sample MGYA00242463_ERZ724010 | MGnify/ENA metagenome assembly ERZ724010 | reverse complement strand
ACGACCTTTGGGTTATGAGCCCAACGAGCTACCAACTGCTCCACTCCGCGATGTTTTTTCTTAATTGCGGTGCAAAGGTACGGACATAAATTGGGAAAAACAAGCCTTTTAGTGATAAAATATGTAAAAACACATCAGAAAAGGTCGGAATGTATCTGTTACTGAGTAAAAAAGAGGTGCTCACAGTCTTTGCATGAGGTTACGGAAAGGGAAAGCGGTGAAATATGTTTATTTATTTGTGTAGTCGGAAGAAAAAGTGTACTTTTGCTCAAATTTTATTTAGGTGTGCAATAGGAGAGGAGGAGCATGACAGTACAAAAGACCCGAGCTAAGCTGGTAGATGTAGCCCGTCAGTTGTTTGCGAAGAAAGGCGTGGAGGATACAACGATGAATGATATAGCCGTGGCTTCCCGGAAAGGAAGGCGGACTTTGTACACGTACTTTAAGAGTAAGGAACAGATTTATATGGCTGTGGTTGAGTCTGAACTGGAAATGTTGTCTGACCGTCTGACGGAAGCTGCAGAGAGAGCTGTGTCGCCCGACAAGAAGATACTTGAACTGATCATGACTCATCTGGACACCATTAAAATGGTGGTATATCGGAACGGAACCTTGCGTGCCAGCTTTTTCAGAGATATCTGGAGGGTAGAGGCGATGCGAAAGCACTTTGATCAGACTGAAATGGTTTTGTTTCGCCGTATTCTGGAAGAAGGAAAGATGCAGGGCTATTTTGATATTGACAATGTGGATATCACGGCAGACATTCTGCACTATTGCATCAAGGGAATTGAAGTTCCCTATATCCGTGGGCAAATAGGCGAAGACCTGGATGATGAAACAGGCTGGCGCTATGTCGCAAAGATCGTTTATGGTGCCTTGGGGTGTACGAAAAAGAACTTGTAATTATCATTAAAAATAAAGATTATGGGATTATTAACAGGAAAGACAGCCATTGTAACCGGTGCTGCACGTGGTATCGGTAAGGCTATTGCAATGAAGTTCGCTGCTGAAGGCGCGAATATCGCATTTACTGACTTGGTGATTGACGAAAATGGCCAGAATACAGAGAAAGAAATCGCTGCACTGGGCGTGAAGGTAAAAGGTTATGCTTCTAACGCTGCCAGCTTTGAAGATACTGCCAAGGTTGTTGAGCAGATCCATGCAGACTTCGGTTCTGTAGATATTCTGGTGAACAACGCAGGAATCACGAAAGATGGTCTGATGATGCGTATGAGCGAAGCTCAGTGGGATGCTGTGATCGGTGTAAACCTGAAGTCAGCATTCAACTTCATTCATGCTTGTACTCCGATCATGATGCGTCAGAAGAGCGGAAGCATCATCAACATGGCTTCTGTTGTAGGTGTACATGGCAATGCAGGTCAGTGTAACTACTCTGCATCCAAAGCTGGTATGATCGGTCTGGCTAAGTCTATTGCACAGGAACTGGGCTCTCGCGGTATCCGTGCCAATGCGATTGCTCCGGGATTTATTATCACCGATATGACAGCAAAATTGTCTGACGAAGTGAAGGCTGAATGGGCAAAGAAGATTCCTTTGCGTCGTGGCGGAACTCCGGAAGATGTTGCCAACATTGCTTTGTTCCTGGCTTCTGACATGTCTTCTTATGTATCCGGACAGGTTATCCAGGTAGACGGTGGCATGAACATGTAATTCGTTTAGATAAGGTAAAGAGTCGGGGATGAGGAAACGGACTTTTGTCGGTCGGTTTCTGCATTCCTGATTCTTTTTTTATACAGAAACTTTCATTGAAAGCTTATGACCGTAATTTATGAAGACAACCATATCATTGTGGTGAATAAGACGGCCTCTGAGATTGTGCAGGGTGATAAAACGGGTGATACACCGCTGTCGGAAACAGTGAAGCAATATCTCAAGGAGAAGTATGCGAAGCCGGGCAATGTTTTTCTGGGAGTGACTCATCGCTTGGATCGTCCGGTGAGCGGACTGGTCGTTTTTGCCAAGACGAGCAAGGCTTTGTCGCGTCTGAATGAGATGTTCCGGAATGGAGAGGTCAAAAAGACATACTGGGCAATCGTGAAGAATTGTCCGAAAGAACCGGAAGCTGAACTGACGCATTATCTGGTAAGAAATGAGAAGCAGAATAAATCGTATGCGTACGATAAAGAAGTGAAGGATTCGAAGAAGGCTGTTCTTCATTATCGTCTTATCGGACATTCAGTAAACTATTATTTGCTTGAAGTAGATTTGAAGACTGGCCGCCATCATCAGATTCGCTGTCAGCTGGCTAAGATGGGATGTCCCATTAAGGGAGATCTGAAATACGGTTCTCCCCGTTCCAATCCGGATGGTAGCATTTGTCTGCATGCGCGACGGGTACGTTTCGTGCATCCTGTATCAAAAGAGCTGATCGATCTGACGGCACCGGTGCCTGAAGGAAACTTGTGGAACGGATTTGCTGAGGTATAAAAGGAAAAGAGAACGCTTCACAGCGTTCTCTTCCGTTAACACATAGGCATCTTCATTTATCAAGAGATTGTGTCTCTTTCTTTTGACTGAAACACAACCTCCAAACTTTATTCTATGGGGTTGGGTTTATGAGTCTAGTTTAGTTTGTTTTTGAGTTTTTGTTTTATTGTCTTTTGAAGGTTTGTCCCTTCTCTTAAATAGTTGCAAGAGGCGTGCCACATTTTTCGGATATCTCTATTCCTCTGATTATCAATATTTATTTTATAAATCCCCATCCAAGATCATTGTGGAATTGTGGAAAATTGTGTGGAAAGGTGTGGAATTTTTCCACACCTTTATTGTGGAATATTGTAGAGTTTTAGTTTGTTGTAGAGTGTTTTCCGGTCAACTCCCAGAAGCTGTGCTGCTTTGGTCTTGTTGTTTCCGGTCTGCTGAAGCGCATTGAGGATGCGTTGTTTCTCCGTTTCCTCATCATGCAAAACGAAAGAATGCTGCATTTGTTGCGCATCAGGTGTGGCATGTTCCAGTATTTCGTCTCCCAGTTCGCGTATGGAAATGAAGTCTCCCTGTGCCAGCAGGGTTGCACGTTTGACGATATTCTTCAGTTGTCGCAGGTTGCCTGGCCATGAATAGTTTTGCATGGCTTCGCTGGCTGCAGCATCGAATCCGATGAGATGACGGTCGAGTTCCCGGTTAGCCTGATCGAGAAAGAAGTTGGCAAAAAGCAGAATGTCTTCCTGCCGGTCCTTCAAAGCCGGCATACGGAGGGTAAATTCATTGATTCGGTGATACAAGTCTTCTCTGAAATTTCCTTTGGAGATGGATTCTTTCAGATTCTCATTCGTGGCGCTGACAAGGCGTATGTCGACCTCAATCTCTTTGGTTGATCCGATCCTACGGATACGCCGTTCCTGCAAGGCGCGGAGTAACTGTACCTGCACTTCGTAGCTGAGGTTTCCTATTTCATCCAGAAAAAGAGTTCCTCCATTGGCTTCTTCAAAGGCTCCTACTTTGTCCGTAAGTGCTCCGGTAAAAGATCCTTTTACATGTCCGAAGAACTCGGATGCAGCCAGGTCCTTGGGAATGGAACCGCAGTCAATGGCAATGAAAGGTTTGTCAGCCCGTTTGCTGAGCTGATGGATGCGGTGGGCAACATATTCTTTTCCTGTTCCGCTGGCTCCGTTAATCAGGACAGACATCTGGGTAGGAGCAACCAGATTGACGTAATTGTAAAGCTGGCGGGCTGCTTCGCTCTCTCCTTCCAGAAAATTCTGTGTGGCAAAGTTTTCCTTGCTTTCCTTGGGTGTAGCAACAACCTTGCTCTCCTGTGAGATTGCTTCCTTGATTTTTTTCAGAAGTTCGTCCGGCTGTACAGGTTTGGAAACGTAGTCTGCAGCTCCTTCTTTCATGGCCAGTACAGCTCCCTGTATCTCTGCATAGCTGGTCATGATGATAACCGGAGTTGCTTTCTGCAGATCTCTCAGCCAGGATAACAGATGAATTCCATCTTGGTCAGGAAGGCGCAAGTCTGATAGAATGAGGGAAAAATCGCGTGTAGTCAGTAACTTGCGTGCGCGTGCGTTTGTACTGGCGGTTTCCACCTCATATCCTTTCTTCCCGAGCCATGTTTTCAGCATGGTGGCGAAAGTCAAATCATCTTCAACAATAAGTATAGACTGCGTCATTCTGTTCGATTACAATATTTATCCCACAAATATACGCTTTTTTGCGAAAAAAATCACCCTGCATATTTTTTTTCATTGTAAATATGCTGTTATCTGATTGCTTGTACCACTTCTTTTGCACATTCGATGATTGTTTGAGCCTTCCGGATCATCTCTTCCGTGAGGGTCTGACTTCCTCTTTGTTGTTCCAGATCTTTTAACGGCTGTATGGCTTTATGGGCTTCGATCATGGTGAAAGTTGGAAGCATTTTGTGTGCAACGGCGCATAATGTTTCAGCATCACCTTCATCTAGAGCCTGCTGCATCCGTTCGTAATTGCGTGTGGTTTCTTGCGCAAAGGTCGTTAATATTTCGTTGGCAGCTTCTTCGTCATCGGCAGAAAAGGCTGTCAGTGGAGCGAAGTTGTAAGCCGGACGGGAGGCGTCAGAGACTGATACAGAGCCGGATGCATCTGTCGTGGAAGCTGAAGGCTCTGTGTGGAGGTTACATGCTATTACCTTCCGGAGGATCTCGGAAAGATCATTCTGGTTGAAAGGTTTGTGCAGTCTGCCTGCAAATCCTTGGGCATGAAAGTCTCCGTCCTCCATATCACTTCGTGCCGTAATCGCAATAACCGGTAAGGTTCTGGCCTGTGGAACGTCCAGTTCACGTATGGCTTTCAGGAGTTCAAAGCCATTCATTGCCGGCATTTGTATGTCGGTGAATAAGATATCAAAACTTTCGTTCCGGATCAGACTGAAGAGTTCTTCCGGCTGTTCGCAGCATTTTACAATAACCCCTTTGTTTCCATCCTTTTCTTTTGGATCCAGCAAATTGTGGAGCATGGCCTCAGTCAGATTCATTTGGATGCGGTCGTCGTCAATCAGCAGTACGCGCAAGAGATTGTCTGAGAGCGGTTGTTCCTGTTTTTCCGGAGTCGGACGTTGGGAGATGGAGGGCAGAGGCATGCTGACACTGAACGTACTTCCCTGGTTCAGTATACTTTCGATACTGATCTTTCCTTGAAGCAGTTCCACCAATTTCTGGGTAATGGAAAGTCCCAGTCCAAAGCCTTCCTGTCCCTGGGCACTGCGTAAACGTGTGAATTCCTGGAAGATTCGCTCTTGTTCCTGAGGAGTCATTCCACATCCGGTGTCTGTAACCTGGAAGGTAAACTGATTGCCCTGATAATTGGTTTGAAGTGTAATACTTCCTTTGGCGGTAAATTTCAGCGCATTCGACAACAGGTTCTCTGCTATTTGACGGATGCGGAAAGGATCTCCTTCCAGGGTAAGCTGATGTGATATTTTTTCATCGAAGATCAGTTTCAGTCCTTTCTTTTCGGCTAGCGGGAGGAAACTTGTATAGATCGTTTCAAACAGTTGATGCGGGTTGAAAGCTACGGGATGTAAATCCATCTTGCCGGCTTCCAGCCGATGGTAATCCAACAGTGAGGTGATCAGATCCAGCAAATGCTGGGCTGAACTTTTCATGTTGGACAAATAGAACTGTTCCCTTTTGTCTTTGACCAGCCGGATGAGCAGGTCAATATAGCCGATGATGGATCCGGCAGGAGCTTTGATGTCATGCGTAATGGTCAGCATCAGCTTCTCGCGTGCTACCAGAAGATTCTCAGCATATAGTTTGGCTTTTTCCAGTTCTTTCCGGTAATGGTTGCTTCGGGTAATGTCACGCCAGATGATGGCAAAGAACACCAGTACAAGGATTACGGCGAGAATGGAAATGGTAGCCATGGTCCATGCGGCCTGGTTCCGGATATAAAGTTCCTGTTCCAGCTTTTTGTGTGAAGCGCTTTGCTCATCCAGCTCAATGCTTTCCAGTAATTGGTTGACACGTTTGCTCAGGTTACTGCCTGCAATGCGCAGTCTGTTGGTACGGGCATTCAGGGTACGTTGCTGCTGCTGCTGGGTCTGCAAGACTTTATCATGAATACCGGTCAGCATGTTGGCGATTGTATCTACCGGGCTGTATATTTCGTCGATTGTATCGGTGAATACCTCCTGCACCACATTGCTCACCTGAGTGGAATCTTCTTTTCCCGGTGCAAATACATCTTTCAGTCTCTTGAAGAATCCTTTCTTTTTGTGGTGAATGGTGTATGAATTGTGGTGAGTGATGACTTTCCTTTTTACTCTGGTAGCATTGCTTAGCAGAGAATCTTGCTGACTGATCAGGCTGTCCAGCTGCTGCCGGTACAGTTCATCGGTCGGATTCTGCCGGAGAGCCTCGAGAACAGAGCGCATGTTTCTTTCTTTTTCTTGCAGCAGTGAGCGCACGGTATCAAGTCGGGCCAGCTGCAAGGTATCGGTAAGCAGAATCTGTAAAGAGTCAATGGCACTGCCTACTTCCCGCATGGCTTTTTTATATCGGGGATATTCATGCAGCCTGCCGACATGCAGAGTCTGCCCTATGATTTCCGCTTCATAAAGCTTGCTGATTACCTGATGCGTGCTGCGTCTCCGGCTGTTTATGGTCTCTTCCAGGCCAGTCGGTTCGGTAAGCAGATTCATTTGGCGGTAGATATATCCGATAGCTCCGAAGAGCAAGGCTATGAGAAGGATGTATCCGCAAGCTATTTTTGATGAAGTGGAAAACATAAAGGCTTAAGATTTTGTCTGATGTCTGAATCGTAAATAATACATGATGCCGGCACTTGTCAGCCCTAAGGGGAATGCCATCCAGATACCTGTAGCTCCCCATCCTGCGATGAAGGCAAAGAAGTAGCCTGCAGGGAGCGAGATGATGAAATAGGCAATGAAAGCGAAATATAACATCGGCTTCACATCGGCAATGCCGCGAAGGGCGTTGGCAAAGTTGATTTGCAGTCCGTCTCCAAACTGATAAAGCAGGAAGGGAATGATAAGTTGAGCCACCATGATCCCTACATCCTTGTCATCGGTAAACCATCCTCCGATGTGATGTCGCAGTAAAAAGATCGGAATGGCTGAGCAGACAATCATGACTAGCATAATGTGAAATCCGCAGTTGGCTGTACGTCTTACGTTGTCAATGTCCTTTTGGCCGTAGAAGTTACTGATACGTACGGAAACGGCTGCTCCCATACCATAGTACATCATGAAGCAAACCTGTGAGACTGCAATCATGACCTGATAGGACGCAAGTGCCGTACTGCCGAGCCATCCTACCATGATTGCGCTTAGACTGAATGAAGCAGTTTCCATTCCCATCTGTCCGGCAATGGGCCATCCTAACCTGTTGAGCAGGACAAAGTCCGGTTTGTTGAGGCGCCCGTGGAAGAATCCTTGCCGGAATACGGTATAGCGGGAGGAACTGAAGAAAAGGATCAGATAGACTACAACCATCAGAATACGGGAAACCAATGTCGATATACCGGCACCGACAAGTCCCATTTCCGGCATTCCCAACTTACCGTAAATAAGGATGTAGTTCCCTAGAATATTCAGGATATTTCCTCCCAGAAGAATCCACATGGAAACCTTTGTATCAGTGATGCCGTCTGTAAACTGCTTGAAGGCATTAAACCATAATACGAAGGGAAGGGAGATAATCAGGACCGCCAGATAGGGCTTGATGTAGGGCAGCAGTTCTTCCGGTTGCCCCAGATGTTGTACGTTCAGAAAGAGTGCAATCATGGCTGCACATACGATAACCGCCAGGATGGTATTGGCAAATATACTGTTCTTGAGGGTTCTTCCGACCTCCTGATTTCTTCCTTGTCCGAAAAGACTGCCTACAACAGGAGTCAGTCCATAGGAAAAACCGGTACTGAAGATGATGGCCAGATTGATCATATTGTTGACAAAACTGGCAGCAGCCAGTTCTGTTGCACTATGATGACCGATCATTAACGTATCAGCAAATCCAAGCACAATGGTTCCTATCTGCCCGATGACAATGGGAATACCCAATGTGAGCAGTTCGCGATAATGAGTCTGTTTCATTGCTCAGCTAGATAATAAAGAATACTGCAGTTTTCGGGAACAAATGTTTGTCTGGCAGCTTTTTGTATTTGTCCGGCAGTTACGGCGCGATACTTTTCTACCTCCTTGTTGATGTTTTCTGCCTGACCGATCAATTCAAAATAGGCCAGATTGGTTGCTACGTTCAGGTAGTTCAGATTGTTGAAGATCTGTTCACTCTCATAACGGTTCTTGACTTTTTCCAGTTCAGTCTCCTCTACAGGAACAGTTTTCAACCGTTCCAGTTCTTTCCAAATGGCCGATTCGGCATCTTGAAGAGAGATACCTTGCGAGGGCTTTCCGGTGATTTGTAAGAGTCCGTCATCCAGGCTTCCTGAAATGTAAGCGTCAATGGTCGTGAAGATTTTCTGTTCTTGAACCAGCGACTGGATAAATCGGGAAGATTTTCCGTTTGAAAGGACATCGGTAATCATGTCGTACGTGTAATATTCCGGATGATAACGGTTGCAGATATGAAATGCCATATACAGCGTATCAACCGGAACGGGGCGTTTGACGCTTTTCCGGCGGATGACTGTCTGTGGCTGTTCCTGAGGCAAATTCCGGACAGGAACATTCCGACGTGGAATTGGTCCGAACCATTTTTCAGCCAGTCTGATGGTTTCTTCAAAAGAAATGTGTCCGGTGACGGCGAGAATGGCATTATTCGGTGCATAGAAACGGAAGAAGAAATCCTTCACTTCTTCCAATGTCGCATTGGCAATGTGACTGATTTCCTTACCGATGGTCGGCCATCGGTAAGGATGTGTCAGGTATGCCATTTCCCGTATCAAATGGGAAGCATCGCCATAAGGCTGGTTCAGATTGCGCTGCTTGAATTCTTCAATAACCACTTGCCGTTGTACTTCCAGACTTCGGGGACTGAAATCCAGACTTAACATCCGGTCGCTTTCCAGCCAGAATCCGGTTTCAACATTCTGATAGGGAAGCGTGATATAATAATTCGTGATGTCATTATTGGTCCAGGCATTGTTTTCCCCTCCGGCATTTTGAACCGGTGTGTCATAATCCGGGATATTTACTGATCCTCCGAACATCAGGTGTTCGAAGAGGTGGGCAAAGCCTGTATGATCCGGATCTTCATCACGTGCCCCGACATCATACAGGATGTTGAGGGCAGTCATCTGGGTTGACTTGTCCTCATGGTGTACGATGCGAAGTCCGTTTGCTAATGTATGACGGTTTACGTTGATCATTGATAAATTACAAGATTGAGTATTGTGCTACTTAGTTTTCCAGTACAGTGGCTTTCAGAATCCGGATGTCTGTGACTGGGCGATCTGCGCGGTTGGTCTTGGCACCTTCTATCTTTTCTACGACATCCATGCCGTCGGTTACTTCTCCGAAGATTGTATAGGCTCCGTCCAGATGAGGAGCTCCTCCTACGGTTGTGTATGCCTTGATCTGTTCAGGAGTAAATTTCAAGGCAGGTTCTTTGGACACAATCTCACGTGCCTGTGCTTCCAGTGAATCCTGAAGCTCCAGCAGTCCTTCGTTGTCTCCGGCCTTGCGCATTTTGTAGATTTCCTTCATATGCTGACGTGCCAGTGTGTTGAATACGTTTTCCAGTCGCGCTTCATTCATCTGGTTTTCCATATTGATCATTTGTGCTTCACTGAACTTGCGTCCTGTTACGATATAGAACTGGCATCCGGATGAGGCTCTTTCCGGATTGACTTCATCTCCGGTACGTGCTGCTGCCAGAACTCCTTTCTTATGAAAGAATTTTGTATTGAATTCTGCCGGAATGGTATAGCCTACATCTCCGTTGCCCAGCATGGCAGTGTCTGAAGCATGTTTGCTTTCCGGGTCACCGGCTTGTATCATGAAGTTCTTAATAACCCGGTGGAACAACGTACTGTCGTATACGCCTTCTTTCGCCAGCTTGATGAAATTGTCCCGATGCTTGGGAGTTTCATTGTATAGTTTCACTGTAATGTTACCCAGGGTTGTTTCCAGGAGAACCTGTGTCTCGTTACTTTTTTCCATATTGGTATTTTTTTGTTGACGGCTGTTGCATGCAGTCATGCAAGTTGCTATCAGGGTTAATAAAACAAGTACTTTTTTCATATTGTGCATTCTAATTCTTTGCAAATTTACGAAAAAGTTTCTAGAATGGATAGCCGATGGCAAAATGAAGTCCCATACCGTCCTTGAATCTGGGGATGTTGTAGTAACCGGATTTACCGGTGTCGTAAGGCACGTGCAGGGCGATACCCCAGTCAAGACGGAGTACCAGGAAGGAGAAATCATAGCGGATGCCGACTCCGGTTCCCAGGGCGATGCTGTCAAAGAAATGGTTCAGACTGAATTCGGCATTGGGGCGGGCTTCGTCTTTTTTCAGCAGCCAGACGTTGCCTGCATCCAGAAATGCGGCTCCATTTAAGTTTCCTCCAAGGAAGTTGGAGAAGATACGGAAACGGTATTCCAGGTTGGCTTCCAGTTTGATATCACCTGTTTCGTCCACATACGAGTAGGAAGAGGAACTTGCAGGATGGAAGCGTCCCGGTCCGATGGACCGTATAGTGAAGGCACGGATGCTGTTGGCTCCTCCGACATAAAACTGCTCGCTGTAAGGAGCGATTGTTTTATTTCCGTATGACCAGATCACACCTCCCATGATACGGGAAGCCAACTGGTGCTTTTCGCTGAATGTATACAGATGTCTGAATTCAGATGTAAACTTCAGGAACTGGGCAAAAGGAGTGCCCAGCAGCTTCTTGTCCTTTTGACTGAACTTTTGTCCGAAAGCTGCATATATCAGAGAAGTAACGTTTCCGGCAGACGTTACAGAGTTCTCCCACCAGATACGGTTCTTCTTTTTCTTGTAGGTGTCGTCGTAGGTCAATGTATAGGTGACTGACGGAATAAACTGGTCATCCAGACTGTGGAACAGCATCGGATTGGCATTGGCTATTGAATCAAAGCGTGCCGTACGGTGCTGGAGGGTGTTGAATGCCAGGTGCAGAGGCGTTACGGTATGCTTCATGCTGCGTTTAGGCTGGAAGCTGTAAGACACGGTTCCACCGAAAGAAAGCATTTTGAAATAACGTGCACGGTTCACCTGCTCGGCATACACCTTGAAGTTTGTATGCGACGGGAAGCGGAACGGGTCGACCCGATTGCGCACCCATGGAAGAACCAGACGTGGAAATTCCAGCGAAAGTGCTGCTCCCAGTTCATAGGAGTTCATGACAGAACTTTCTCCATCGACGGTCGAACTGGTCTGCCACTCATAAGAACCTTTTAATTCCAGGTTGAGAGATGCTCCCATGCGCTGGAAGTTTTTCTTGGAAAGATTGAAAATGGCTCCGGGTCCGGTCTGCTTGGTACTTTTGGTTGTGACGTTTAATTCCAGTTCACTGTCGTAAGGCAAATCGAATGTAGCATTGACGCGTACGTCCAGCGTGTCGGTAACAATGCTGTCGTTCATGCGGGGGATGTAGCGGAATTCACTGAATTTGAATACTCCCAGACGGGCCAGTGCTTCTTGCGTATAGTTTTGTTTGATCTGCGAATATTGTTCTCCCGAGCGGTAAAGAAAGCGTTTGCGCAGCACACCGTACCGCAATCCCGGCTTGTCGCCTGCATAATGAACCGTAAAGTTCCGTGTCTGCATGGAGTCAGTGGGCTGTTCTCCGTTGTATCCTGTCAGGTACACCGAGGTATTTCCTATATAATAGGTGCGCAGGGCTTCCCGGGGCACACTGGCCTTAGGGAGAATCTTCAGATTGACATATCCGGGATGCATCAGGGTATCTGCCAGAAATGTAATGAAGTCTGTCCGGTAATAGTAATATCCGTTGTTGCGGAACAGGTCGACGAGGCGCTGCCGTTCTTCATTCAGTTTAGTGACGTCGAAATGATCCCCCGGCTTGATGATACGCTCTTTGTAAGTTGCTTGTATCATGCTGTCTGCACGCGGACTGAATCCCTGATAGCGGATGGAGTCCAGATAATAAGGCTGCCCCATATTGACATGATAGGTCAGCTTGATAGCCCGCGGATTCTTGGTACTGTCTACCTGATACGTGACATTGCCGTTGAAATAGCCGTAATCATGCAGCAAGTTGCTGGCAACTTTCACCCGAGTGTCCGGATTGACAGTCGACAACAGGACCGGTTCGGCTGCCAGTTTCTTGAAGATCCATTTCCCGAGTCCTTTTTCATAACGTTTGAAACTGTTGTATATCCATAGTCCGAACGGGAAGGGAATACGCTTCTTGGCACTTCCGAAAAATGAATTGTTCGGGGCAATGCTGATGGCCGCTTCTACCTCAGCCAAAGCTTTTTCTCCCATGGGACTCTGGTCGTTCCGGTTGATATGAATGTCCTTGATACCTGTATACAACACTTCTCCCTCCGGCAGATTGCGGGTGGTGGAACAGGCTGTACCCATGAGCAGGAGCAGAAGTACCAGCAGTATATTATAGTTTCTTATCTTCATCCTTTGCTTTTTCATGATTCTTCTTTTTGTTTCTAAAGATGAATAACTCGCCCAGTCGGCTTACCTTCTTGCGAAGCACGATACCGGCTCCGGTTTCAATGACTTCACCTTCCAGGACACTTTCGTAGTTCTTGTCGTGGAATACCTTGATGTATCGGGTTCCGCTGTTGTCCAGACGGTATTCGATGGAAACGTTGTCGATGAAGGATTCATCCTGTTCCACGTTGTTACCCGTCGAGATCTTACCGCCTATGACAATGCGGAAACGGTTGTTCCAGAAGCGCTTTGCGAACTGGAAGTTATAATCCGTACGAGTCGAACCATCCTCTCCCTGATCGCTGGTTTCCATACCGAAGTTGACATCGAAGCCCTTCAGTGCACTTCCGGCAATGTTGTTGATTTCGCTTTGCAGGAAGGAGTTCAGGGCACTGTTGGCATCAAATCCACTGCTGCCCGCCGTATTACCTTCGGCCAGATACATACCGGTAACCAGCATGGTCACTGCCAGTTTGTTTCTTTCTTCAGCAGACATGGATGCCAGTTCGTTCTGTACACTTCCGTCATCGGGCGCTTCCAGCGTAAAGAGGAAACCAAGATTTTCCAGCCGGTTGGTAATGCTGACTCCTACATCAAAGTTCACGGTGCGCGATGCTTGTCCTTCCTGAGCTACGGAGGCGCGTACACGTTCGGAAGCCTTGATATTCAGGTTCGGGTTCATGACGTTTCCTGTCCATTCGATATAGCTTCCGTCGCGGATATGGAATGTCTTCAACGGAATGATCGGCATTTCATATTTCATCTCACCGCTCATAAGCGAATACCGGCCGTTTAATACCATCGTTCCTTCCGGTGTGTACTGGAAGGACAAGTCGCCTCCTCCTTCTACCAGCATGTAGTTGCTTCCGTTTTCGTTCAGGTCAACCTTGCATTGTACGGCCTCGTCTATATGGAGCGTCATCAGCAAGTCGATACCTCCCAGCGGAATGGTTGGAATCTGCCGTTTCCGGATATCTGTCGTATCGTTGAAATTGACGAATGTAACAGTTTCCCCTAACCGGTCTTCAACGGTAAGAGGAGAATCTTTCAGGATATAGGTAAAGTCACTGCTTCCCAGAATATTCATATTACCTCTGACTACCAGTGCATCCACTCTTCCTTTGACTCTGGAATTGAAGTCGACGTTCAGTTTTCCGTAGACCAGTGATTCTTTGGTACGTTTGGCATTGAAAACCTCAAAGTTTGAGGCGTTCATCTGCAGGTCGAGTGTCATGTTGGCCATATCGGAGAAATCAACATCCCCGTTGATGCGGAACGGTGATTTACCTTGTGTAAAGATCTTGAACTGGTTAAAATTCAGTTTACTGTCGGTGATCTTGACTGGCTGATTGTCAAAACGCAGGTTCAGGGATGCCTGCGGAATGCCGACCGTGACGCTGTCCAAAGCAATTTCCCCGTTCATTAGCAGTTTGCTTGAAGGGCCGGCAATCGTCATGTTTCCGTCCAGATCGCCGTCGAGTACAGCCATCCGGTCGGGGATGAATGTATTGGCCAGTTGCAGAGGCAGATGATGAAGTTCCATCTGTGCAGACAGACTACCTTCTTCCTGCGCAGGTGTGGCAGAGAAATAGGAACCGCTCATACTGGCTATTTCGTTGTCGTTGAGGGTTACATACCCGTCAATCCGATGTTCTCCGGTTTCTTTGGGCAGGTAGACAGCGCTCAGTGCCCAGTCACCCATCGGCTGCTGGTTGTAGGCCAGGCGGTCAATGCTTACTTCTGCGGAGATCAGTGATTCCTTATTGTTCTGTACATAGTGGGTTTCCGCACTGATCAGTCCGGCGATGTCGGGCATGTATGGCACAATTCTCCGGAACTCGGCAATGTCAATCCGGTTAAGCGCCAGGGTCAGATCCTGCTGCACGGTTGAATCCGGAGTTGAATAGAAATGAATACCAGTATGGTTTTCATCAAACAGGCTCAAATTGGCCTGGATACGTCCGTTGTCGCTGATGTTTACGTAATTATGCGGATTGGCATGGAAGGTACGATATACCAGTGTCGGATTTTCCGGCGATACATGTACGCTGAATCCGTACTCATGGATACGTGCCAGCAGGCCGAGCGAAACTCCACATTCTTTTTTCCCGTTCAGATAAGTGATCAGTGTATGGGCATCGTCGCTGCCGATATCTCCTTCAACAGATACGTCAAAGGCTTCCTGGAAAGGTTTGGTACCGGCTTTGACACCGCTGCTGAACAGGATTTTCCCTTCTGCCTGCGACGTGTTGAAATAGATGGTATCCAGAGACAGACTGTCGGTGCGTAATCCGTAAAGATAAGCATCTCCCTTCAGGCCCAGTTCAGGAGATGTCTCCAGACTGACCTTCATGCGGTTGTAGTTCAGCTGTTGGGCCGACAGGAAATTGGCAATCGGATTGTCTGTTCCGGAAAATATTCTGAAGCTGGTGGTCGGGAGAGTCCGTTTCAAGGCTTCCTGATCGATTTTCTTTTGTTTCCATTGCTCTGCCATCAGCCTGCTGGTCCGTTCAAGCCGTCTGGAAAGCCGTTCGATTCCGTCTTCCGAACGGAACAGAAAGACAAGATCCCCGGCATTGGCAAACGCCTTGATCGAGTCGCTGGCCGTATTGAGTCCCAGATGGATATCTTTGGCCTTGAAGGTCTTCTTGGGCGTGATAAGCTGGATTCCCGTAATATCTGCTCGGATACTGTGCTTTTCTTTCATGTCCGTCTTCAGGCGGATGCCGATATTCTGAGAAGTCTTGAAAGGCGATGCCATCAGGTTAAGTCCCTGCCAGTCCAGCCGCTGTACGTCCGTGTTGAGTGTTGCTTCAATCTCTTTGGGATGAAGCAGGGCTTCCAGTTGTGCAGATATGGCCATCAGATGATCCGTTGCTTTAAAATTCGCCTGTGCCCTGGATTGTTTGAGCCCGGCGTCCAGTTCGATGCCGGATAATATTCTGGTGGCATATTGCAGATGTACCAGCCGGAATCCGGCCTGTAGGGAAGTTCTGGGTGAGAAGAAGTCAAATCCCTGTCCTTCCGCATCCAGTGAAGCGGTAAGTGTAAACAGAGAGTCTTTCGGCAGAAAGGCATGCAGATCCAGTTCGTGGATATCCAGCTTTGTCTGATAAGCTTCTTTGGCCAGATCATACCGGGCCAGTAGGTTGACATTGCCGGAATCCTTTGCCAGTTTGAAGTCTGCGTCAAGAAGATTTCCCTTGAGTTTGATGAGGCCGTTCAGGGATGTTCCTGCCGGAACGAGCAGGTCTCCGGTCAGTGCCTGAAGGAACTTCATGTTCTGTGTATGCGCTACCAGGGTGAATTCTCCTTGCCGTTTCAGGCTGTCCAGCGGGAGATCAACCGTTCCATGGGCTTCCATCCGGAACGCTTCGGGCTGGGAAATGCTGAGAGATGTCAGCTCCAGCCGGTTAAGGTTACCGTCCACTCCGGCACGGATCTGGAGCGGAGACGACGGGAAGCGCTGGCGGAACTCTTCGGGAAGTCCGGGAATGAATTTGAACAAGTCGTTTTTGCCGATCTCGGCCATCAGCCTTCCACTCATCGAACCATCCTGCCCGGGTGTGGTGGCACTCCAGTCGGCCAATGCCTGAAAGTCCAGATAAGAATTTTCTGTCTTCAGCTGGAGTGAAGGGATGCTGATTGTCTTGTTGTTGGAAACGAGGTGTCCTTCCGTAGACAACACCTGGAGACCGGAACGTTCTTTCAGTTCCAGTTGCCGGATGCTGGCCCGTATATCGTTGCCCGCGTAATAGATTGAGTCAATGCCGATCTGGATATTGCTGACGGCAATGTGTGCAGGGTCGAAGCCCTCATCGGCCAGCGGGCTGTTTCCGCTGTTGTAGCTGGCCTGTCCGTCCGTGAGATTAAATGTGCCGATGGTATATGCAGCGTTGTGAAGATCAATGAGTCCGTCTCTCACGGATGCTTTTCCTACGCGTAGCTGCATGTCCATGCTGTCGAGCGGCATTTCCAGGGCAAAAGCAACGTTACTTAAATCGACTTTGTCGAGCCGGATTTTCCAGAAGGGCGGGGGAGTCTGCGTTGTGTCGGCAGCCGTTGTGTCGGCCAGACACAGGGACAGATCAGCATCTTTCAGCCGGATTGTATTGACAATGGCAGTTTCGGGAGTCAGGTCCACGCCGAGTGACTCGATGAAGCAGTCTCCCAGTTTTCCTTTCAGGAGCATGCCTTCCATAAGCTGGGCCGTGTTTACTGAAGCATTTTTCAGTTCGAAACCGTCCAGTTCCACCTGTTTTTTGAAGAGCGGCATCAGCTGAATTTTGACAGTCAGCTTGTTGACATCCAGTATGGTGTCCTGCCGGTCAATTACCTGCGTTTCGTGGACGACCAGATCAAGCGGGAACGAAAGTGAGAGTCGTCCGATGTGTATCTGCATGCCCGTTGCTTCGGAAGCATATCGGGTCGCCTTGTCCACCAGAAAGTTCTGGACAGGAGGTATGTATAGCAAGATACATATAATTATGAAGAGGGCAATGGGAGTCAACAAGACAATCCCCACCCATTTGAATAGTCTTTTCATTGCTTTCATCTAGCTGTATTATCATTGCGAATATATAAAAAATAACCGAATGCCGTGATATTTTGTTTAAGAAGTCTTTCGATGGATTCATATTTTATTTTTACCTTTGTGCAGTTACTAACTTTTTAAATAAGACTTATGAAACCAACCTTATTTGTATTGGCTGCTGGTATGGGAAGCCGTTACGGCGGTTTGAAGCAGCTCGACGGACTGGGTCCGAACGGTGAAACCATCATGGATTACTCTATTTTCGATGCAATCCGTGGCGGATTCGGAAAATTAGTTTTCGTTATCCGTAAGGATTTTGAAAAAGATTTCCGTGAAAAGATTGTCAGCAAGTATGAAAATCATATTCCGGTAGAAGTAGTATTCCAGGACATCAATGACCTGCCTGCAGGCTTTACTTGTCCGGAAGGACGTGTAAAACCCTGGGGTACAAATCATGCTGTACTGATGGGTAAGGACGTGATCAAGGAACCGTTTGCTGTGATCAATGCTGACGACTTCTACGGAAGAGACAGTTTTGCTGTATTGGGCAAATATCTGTCAGAACTTCCTGAAGGAGCAAAGAATGATTACTGCATGGTAGGTTTCCGTGTTGGAAATACACTGTCTGAAAGCGGTACCGTTGCCCGTGGTATCTGTTCTGCTGACGAAGCAGGTCACCTGACTACTGTTGTTGAACGTACCGAAATCATGCGTGTAGACGGCATCGTTTCTTACAAGGACGAAGAAGGCAAATGGGTAGGAATTGAAGATAACACTCCGGTTTCTATGAACATGTGGGGCTTCACTCCCGACTATTTCAAATATTCAGAAGATTATTTCGTTGACTTCCTGAAAGCTAACATCGGTAACATCAAGAGTGAATATTTCATTCCGTTGATGGTTAACAAGCTGATCAACGAAAAGACTGCTACTGTGAAAGTTCTCGATACTACTTCCAAGTGGTTCGGTGTAACTTATGCAGCTGACCGTCAGAGTGTAGTAGACAAGATTCAGGCATTGGTTGATGCCGGTGAATATCCTGCAAAATTGTTCTAAAAAATAGCTGACCGTTTTTAGACGGTGACTGGCAGATGCGGAATGTTTCCGCAGGCGTATACGCTTCGTTTGCCGGTCACCGTCTTTTTGTGTCTTTTTGTTCCGTTCGCACCGTGTATACGTTGCGGCAAAATCGACCGCACGTTTCCGTCTCATCGAGTAGTACTATTGGGGCTCATCGTGCGGTCGATTCGGCCTTAACGACCGCACGTTTCCAGGCCATCCTGCAGATGCCTTCTGCGGCCTTCTGAAAAGGCCACGGGCTTTTAAAAAAATGTTTCGGCGTTTACGGAAAAACGTCTCGGGCTTTTTAAAAAACGTTTCGGCGTTTAAATGGGGGGAATTGCGGGGCAGGTGAATTGCCGGAGCGGGGATAAAAAAAGAAGACCGCCGATTGCATCTGCTTCCTTGCGGTCTTCTCTGGTGATCCGCTTGGGTCTTGAACCATGCGGTTCACAAGTCTTAAAATCAATATTTTAATGTACCTAAACCCTTTAGGGGGTACGAATTGGACACTTTTTTGAAAGAACTTTTTGGCTTCCCTTGTCGGGGAGATGTCTGCCTTTATCTTCGGTTCAAAGATACAGTTTTATTTTGAACTGTGCAAGTCGTTGAAAATAAATCTTATGCGGTTAGTGTAAGGTGCAAGTATATCTATATATATAGCTTGCACCTTGCACTAAAAGTTCTATTTACAAAAAAAAGTAGTATTTATACCTACTAATAGATAAAATTGCTATATTTGCACCATTATGAATGATACAAGAAGTGAAATCCTACGGTTAGGAGAAGAATTTATTAGAACTAAGGGATATAATGCCTTTAGTTATGCTGATATTGCAGAAATCATCAAAATAAGGAAAGCTACAATTCACTATTACTTTCCTACTAAAGCAGATTTGGGTACAGAAATTATAAAGAATACGATTCAAAAATTTCATACTGCAATAAAAGAATGGGAGCAATATCCTTGCGACATTCAATTAAAAAACTGGGTGGCATTATATGCTGATAGCAAGAAAAGAAATTGGGTTTGTATAACAGGAGCGTTATCACCAAACTTTGATACATTGCCACTTAAGATGCAAATAGAATTGGAATTGCTAATTAATGATGTTTTTTCGTGGTTAGAAAAAATTCTGTCTAATGGGAAGGAGAACGGAATTTTCCATTTTGATGAATCGCCCCGATTAAAGGCTCATTTAATACAATCCTTATTATTAGCATCGCTTTTGTTTGATAAAGTAACTACAAACAATATATATGAAGAAGTAAAGAACTATATATTAAAGGAATAATTTTTTTTTAACCATATTATCTACCTATTAGTAGATAGAAATAAGAAAACATATGAAAAGAGTTGTAATTACAGGTATTGGGTGTATTACACCTATAGGAAATGATGTTCAGACTTTCTGGAGCAATCTAAAATTGGGTGTTTCTGGAGCTGGAAAAATAACAAAATTTGATGCTTCAAGGCATAAAACACAAATAGCATGTGAAGTTAAAGATTTCCAACTAGAAAAATATATAGACAAGAAATCTTCAAAAAAGATAGACTTGTGTTCTATATACGCATTAGCCGCTACTGAAGAAGCAATAAATGACGCTAAGATTGATTTTTCAAGTATTGATAAACTAAGATGCGGTGTTATTTATGCTTCTGGAATAGGAGGGTTACAAAGTTTGGAGAAGCAATTAGAAGAGTATTATATACAAAAAGACCCAACACGATTTAGTCCGTTTTATATAACACGCATGATTTCCAATATGCCCGCCGGTATGATAACAATCAAATATGGATTTCAAGGATTAAGTTTTACTCCTGTATCTGCTTGTGCATCATCTAATCATGCTTTAATATGTGCATTAAATTTTATTAGGACTGGACAAGCTGACTTAATAATTGCAGGAGGTACAGAAGCTTCAATAACAGAAAGTGCCATTGCAGGTTTCAATGCAATGAAAGCATTATCAGTCTATAATGAAAACCCGGCTGTCGCTTCTAGACCGTATGATATTAATAGAGATGGATTTGTTATCGGCGAAGGGGCTGGAACATTAATATTAGAAGAGTATGAGCATGCAATGAAAAGAGGAGCACATATATATGCTGAATTAATAGGTGGAGGTATGTCATCTGATGCATATCATATTACAGCACCAGACCCTCATGGTAAAGGGGCTTGTCAAGCAATGAAAAATGCTCTAAATGATGGGAATGTTTTATATTCAGAAATTAATTATATAAATACGCATGGAACTTCAACGCCTGCTGGGGATATTCCAGAATTAGAAGCAATAAAAAGTGTATTTGGAGAGCATTATCGTGAAATATTTATAAGTTCTACAAAATCTATGACAGGGCATTTATTAGGTGCAACTAGTGCAATTGAAGCTATTGCATGTATTATGACAATACAAGAATCCACTATACCTGCAACTATAAATACAGAACAGATAGACCCTAATGTGCCAACTGATACTCGTTTGGTAATTGGTAAGAGTATGCGATATGAGGTAAATACGGTACTTAGTAATAGTTTTGGATTCGGAGGACATAATGCTACTATCATTTTAAGAAAAGTATAAATATATGATTTCTACATTGAAAGAGGAGTTAGTAAATATATTGTCTGAGTTAAATTGGGAGATTGACAAAATCGACCTCTACGGCTATGACATTATTGAAACTTCTCTTTCAATGATACATAAGCTGCAAGCAATTCTAAATGACTTGAGAACGAGAATACAGACTTATGTATTTCCAACTAAAGAGGATGAAATCTTATTTTTCAAGACACAGAAACCTGAACTGCTCGGTCGTTTGTTATTCTTCTATAAGATATACAGGATTGAAACGCAATGTCCGACAGGAAGCAATGAGATAATCAGGTTATATCTAAACAATGAGTTAGGCAGCTTGACTTATTTCTTTAACCGCAATTTGGATTTTTATCAGTATTACCGTTCACATTCTACGGTACATGATGAACTTTATTTTTTGCGTGGAAAAGTTGATTTCCGTTTATGCACAGACAGCGCACAATTTGATAAAGACCCTAATTTTTCAACCGGATATGATTATAAAGTCGCAAAAATACTTGCTAATGAAATGTTACGCATTTATCTAAATAAGAAATTGCAGAAACTTGAATGCGACAGTTACATAGAGGATAAACAAACCGTTACAACAAAGATTCCAATTCGTTTTACAGGAAAAAAGAATGCCTTGATAGAATTAGGCTATGCCCTCGTCTCTTCCGGAGATATAAATCACGGCAATATAGAGATTAAGGAGTTTATGAAATACCTTAGTTCTATATTCAACATAGACTTAGGCGGCTATTATGATGCGTATATCGCCATGAGAGAACGAAAAGACCAGACCGCCTACTTGAATTTGCTGGCAGAAAAACTATCCAAACGAATGAGAGAAGATGAAAATAAGAGATAATCATCTGATATTCTTATCTATAAAATACCGTGTTCATACCGACACGGTATTTTTATTTTCATCTTGTTTTGTTCTCAAAACTAGCTTGTGCTGTACTTCTTTAAGCTGAAATCTCATTAAAAACAGTCCTAAAATACACTAAAAATATTTTTACCATGATGGTATGAACCATGACTTTTAATCTTTATCATATCCCGAACTTTGCGGCAAACCAATAAGTTAGCAATATGGATGTGATTACGATTGAATCAAAAGCCTATAAGGAGATAGTGGCTAAGATAGATGTGATAGCCAATTATGTGTTTTCACAGGAGGACACGAAAAACGAGGATGAAATCTGGGTGGACAGTTACGAAGTCTGCACATTTCTCCAAATCAGCGACCGAACATTGCAACGTTTGCGTGCAAAAGGTGTAGTCGCTTTCTCCAACATAGGAGGACGGTGTTATTACAAGATAGGCGAACTGAAACGCCTGCTGGAAGAACGGCTGATAAAGAGTAATGACGAATGTATGCGTAACCTGATAACCAATCATGAATTGTATGCTAAGGAAAGAAGAAATACTAAGCAGGACAAATAACGGCTTGTCGGTGTTCAAACACTACCTGCCCGGTAACTGGCGTATCGGTAGGAACTTTCTCAATCCGTTGTATAAAGACAGCAAGGCTTCCTGCAACATCTACTTTGACCGCCATAGCGGTATGTACAAGATGAAAGACTTCGGCAACGACAATTACAGCGGCGACTGCTTTTTCCTCGTGGGGCAACTGAAAGGGCTGGACTGTAACCGGGCTTTGGACTTCATCGAGATACTGGAAACCATCGACCGGGACTTGGGACTGGGCTTATCTTCCGGGACACCCGTTCCTATATCCCAGACTACCGACAAACGTATTGCGGCGAACACACCTGTTGAACCGCCCGAAAAGCCTGTCAAGCCTTACCAGTTCAGGGAACAGAAATTTTCCACCGCAGAAATGGAATACTGGCGGCAGTACGGTATCACTCCCGAAGTGCTGGAGTATTACAAGGTCTGCTCACTCCGGGAATACAGCAGCGAAACGGTAGAGGGAAAGCCATACACCTACATTTCATCGGCGGCTGAACCGATGTACGGCTACAAGGGCAAACAGTATATCAAGCTGTACCGTCCATTTTCCACACCCCGTTTCCTATATGGCGGCAGCTTCGGAGAAAACTACTGTTTCGGATTGGAGCAACTGCCCGCCAAAGGTGACACATTGTTTATCACGGGTGGCGAGAAGGACGTACTTTCACTGGCGGTACATGGCTTTCATGCCATCTGCTTCAACAGTGAAACGGTAATGATACCGTCCACGCTGGTTTATCGGCTGACGTTCCGTTTCAAGCACATTGTCCTGCTTTTCGACATGGACAAGACAGGCAGGGAGAGTTCAAGCAGGCAGGAAAGACTGCTGGGGGAATTTGGCGTGAAACGCCTTTCTCTACCGCTTCCGGGCACAAAAGAGGAAAAGGACATATCGGATTATTTCAAGGCAGGAAACACTCGTGAAGATTTCCTGAAACTGTTTATCAGTTTTTTAGACGACTTATACAGCGACACACTGATTATGCTTAAATCATGCGAGATAGACTTTAATAACCCGCCCGTCAAAGCACAGGTCATCATATCGGCGGGCGATGTTCCACTGGGAACACAAGGCAACCTGTTCGGTATCACCGGGGGCGAGGGAACGGGCAAGAGCAACTATGTAGCTGCAATCGTGGCAGGCTGTATCTGCCTGCCCGATACGGAAACAGACACGCTGGGCGTACGGATAACCGCTAACGACAGGCACAAGGCTGTTTTGCTCTATGATACCGAACAGTCGGAAGTACAGCTTTTCAAGAACGTAAGCAACCTGCTGGTACGAGCGGGGCAAAAAGAAAAACCAGAAGAACTGAAAGCGTTCTGCCTTACGGGAATGTCCCGAAAGGAGCGGTTGAACGCCATAATACAAAGCATGGATAAGTTCTACTACCAGTATGGCGGCATCCAGTTGGTTGTCATTGACGGCATCGCCGACCTCGTAAAGAGTGCCAACGATGAAGCGGAAAGCGTGGCGGTGATAGATGAACTGTATCGATTGGCGGGTATCTACAACACCTGCATACTTTGTGTACTTCATTTTGTCCCGAACGGATTAAAACTGCGTGGACATCTTGGAAGCGAACTGCAAAGGAAGGCAGCTACCATCCTGTCAATCGAAAAAGACGATGAACCCACACAATCGGTAGTGAAAGCCCTGAAAGTAAGGGACGGAAGTCCGCTGGATGTGCCGCTGATGCTTTTCGCATGGGACAAGAAAACCGGGATGCACACGTACCGGGGCGAAAAGCCACGTGAAGAAAAAGAGAAGCGCAAGGAAAGGGAACTGGTGGGTGTAGCCCGTGATATTTTCGGGCGGCAGACACACATAACTTACATAGACCTTTGCGAACAATTACAACAGGTGCTAGACATCAAGGAACGGACAGCCAAGAACTATATCCGTTTCATGCGGGAGAAAGAAATCATCCTGAAAGACCCGGCAAACCAGAGTTATTTTATGATAGGTCTCATTTAATTTCAATCGGGGGTAGCTTATGTATATAGACAATGACAACTTCGTGGCATGGATGGAGCGTATCATGGACAGGCTCGACATGCAGGATAAAAAGATAGACCGTCTGATGAACAGCCACAACTGCCTAAACGGTGAAAAGCTGCTCGACAATCAGGACTTGTGCTTTATGCTCAAAGTGAGCGTCAAGACCTTACAGCGTTACCGGAAGAAAGGCATATTGCCCTATCTCCTGTTGGACGGAAAATATTACTATCGGGCAAGCGACATACACAGGCTTATTCGTGAGCGCACGGATTAGACAGTGTTTTTTGTCATCATTCAATTAACCTTGTCCTGCCTTGTTGTGATAACACGGCAGGATCTTTTATTATATGCCATGATTTCTCGATGATTTTCACTACATTTGCAAGAGTAGTACAAGAGAATAGCGGCGATTGGACAGGTATTAACCGAGAATTACTCTTTCCAGATAGCTATACAACGTCCTTTAAAGCAAGAATGCATTTGAAATATTTTAACATGTCAAGCTCATGTATTAAGCATTCATTTCCTATTAAATATCTCTTTTTATGGCTCAAAAAGGGTTAAATACTTGAATTTGTGGATATATATAAAAAATATATTGTATTTTTGTCCCCGAATATAGAACAACAATGGCTAAAAAATACTCATTATCTATTGAAAATATAAATCAGGTTGCTAATGATTTTATAGCGACAAAACCTTCATATTCGATTAAAATAACAGATTGTAATGAAGGCAAATTAAAAAAAATAGAAATAACTCATAATAAGGAAACTGGTATCTTAAACTGTTATATTTGTGCTGGGCAAGTTTCTTATAGTATACAGGGAAAAGCTCATTTGAAAGGAGTGTGTGAAGAGTGTTGGAATGCTATTTATCAAAATACTTTAATTCCTTGCCCTGATAAGAAAACATTTACAGCAAAAGGAATAAGTGAAGACGATTTTGATACATTTATAGAAATGTTATCTGAAAGTGGTGAAATCGAAATAAATACGGTAAATACAGATAATAATTCTACTATCAGGAATCAATATCATTTGAAAGGTAAATATGATGCTAAAGTATCTATTATCTTTTATAATAATGGTACTTTGTTTTTACAGGGCGCTATAACAGCTTTTTATATTGAGCTTATAACAGAAGTAATGGAAACAATATCTTCTGCTCCTTCAGAAGTTATGGAAGACTTTTTAGCTATTCAGCCTTCAGTTGGATGTGTGATAGAAAAAGACTTGAATAAGCACATCACAAAAACGGAAAACATTGAAGGAACCATTCTTGAAGGTTTTATAAAAACATCTATAGCTCTTGCGAACTCTGGTGTTGCGGTTGATGATTATGGGTGTTATACATTCGGTATAATGAAGGCCTTGGATGGTCTTATTAGCAAAAGGCTTTTAGAAGATGCTCCAGATTTTAACGATTATGGCACCTATTTTGAAAAAGGTAAAGATGGAAATTATCACTTTTTGGAAAATGTGGGTACTTACAACAGTAATCCTTCATTAAAAAGAGCATTGGAAAAAGCATATGACTTCTATAACAAGAATAGACATACAACGTTCCATGTGGATCGTAGAAATTTAGAAACAAGCAGAATTTTATATTATGATGAAGCGTTGAACATAATAAATGATGGACTTGTTATTATAAATAATTTATGTACTAATTGGTAAAAATGGAAACGAAAGATTATCAAATAATCTCTTTAGGGGAACAAAGTCTCTTAGTAGTAATTCTGTCATTAGAAATGATGGATAACTATTGGACTACTCTCCAATCGGAATTAGCACAATACAATATTGCTAATGCTGAAGTTTATTTTGATTTTCTATACCGTAACGGATTAAAAAATAGATTTTTCAAAACTAGACTCATGGGAGTTAGTCTATTGAATAATTCTTTAAGAAAATGCAAAGCCACCCAAGAATGTATCATTGCTTCTGAAAAATTTTTCGCTTTGCATAAGGATGTGATTGAGCATAGTGTATTATCATCTGTTCAAAAAATGTTCTTTAGAAAGAAATTGGACAAAGACAATGTTCTTTTGGCAACGATGCTTTAATATTATCAAGGTATTGACGTGAGTGTGTGAGAATTTATTTTTAAACTATAAACTTAAGAGTTTAAAATCTGAGCATTCAAAAAGATTAAAGAAAGGGTCGCATCAAGCTCTAGTAGAGTAATGATACGCCCCTTTTTAATTATTATAGTTACAATCAGTAATCTCTTAGAGTGGTCTTTTTAGTTTTAATACACCACAATTTCATTCTAAAAGTCACTGAAATATAAATAATGAAATCTTTTTATTCACAAGGTTATTTCATCTATTTTGCATATCTTTGTAAAAATAGATAAGAGAATAGCGGCGATTGAACAGCTTTGACTGTGATTTCGTCTTTATATATAATACTGAAAATTAGCGTTCCGCTGAACGTCCTGATACGAAAACTGGCAAATTTTCAAATTGAGGGGATATTCAGTGCAGGATACGTTATGCAATCGCATAGCGTGGTCTTGCCTGTTTCCTCAAAGGTATTGCCAGTACCACGTATCGAAGCAGTGTAAGATCCACGCTTCTTTTTTGGGTACTGGCGGACAGTTGAATACGAATATTAAACTGTTAAATACCTGATAGTATGAAACAAATAAAAGCGCACATCGCCGTATCTCTTGACGGACATACAGCCACCTTAGACAAGGAACTGGACTGGTTACCCCGTGAAATAAAAAACATCGTTGGCAAGCAATACTTGGAAGCGGATTGCCTGCTCATGGGAGCGAACACCTACAACTACATCTTTGAACACTGGGGCGGGTGGCCGCACAAAAGCAAGCGGTCTTTTGTGGTGTCACACTACGACACCAACGTAACGCCGGACTACGGGGTGGAGTTCCTGACCGAAGAACCGCTGCAAAAGGTTTATGAACTGAAACAAACGCATGACATACTGGTGGTGGGTGGCGGAAAACTGATTACCTCGCTGATAAAAGCCAGACTGCTGGACAGTCTGACAATCTATACCGTTCCCGTCATGGTAGGCAAAGGCATCGGCTTTGTCGGGGAAACATTCGGCTCGCAGTGGAAGTTGTCGGAAAGTAACGTATTAGGAAACGGAATTGTCCGTTCGACCTACCTGTTTGACGGGAACATATAAAAAATGCGCCCGGTTTCCCTCCGGGCGCAACCACTAAAATTTCAATTATCATAAGCCTTAAAACCCATCACAATGAAATTTCAGCGGTAAAGATAAGTCATTTCTTCGGCTTTCCTTTCTTTTCAGGGAATGAAAAAGCGACATTGAACTGTTCGTCCAGTACTAGCGAAGCATCGAAAACCTTGCCGCTCTTTCCCTTGAAGCCCTTGATTAACCCGGTCTTCCGCTTTGTCACCAGTTCGACAACCTGCTTGTCGGTCAGTTGCTTGTCGCACTTGTTACGGAATATGGTAAGCGTACAGTCCACGTTGGAACATTTCGCCACTTTCGGGTAGAACAGGATGCGTCCGCTGCCACATTTCGGACAGGGACAGGTTTCACCTACGGCAATGGACAGTTGTACGGAAAGCAGTTCCACCGTGATTTGGGCGGCATAGACCTCGATGCCTTTCCTGAATGTGTCGGCATCCATGCAGCCCGCTTCTATCTTGGCAAGGGCGGTTTCCCACATACCCGTCATCTCGACATCGGCAATCTTCTTGTCCTTGACAATCCTGTAAACGGCAAGTCCCTTTTCTGTGGGTATAATATTCCTTTTCTCACGTACAATGTACTGGCGTGCGAACAGTGTTTCTATAATCGCTGCACGGGTGGCTGGCGTACCTATCCCGGCATCTTTCAGGCTGGCTTTCAACTCGGTATCCTCCAGTTCCCTGTCCGCATTTTCCATTGCGGCAAGCAGGCTGCTTTCCGTATGCAGCGGCTTCGGCTTGGTCTGCTTTTCGAGCAGATCCACACCGGAGAGCGACAAGATTTCTCCCTCCTGAAGCTGTGGCAGTCCGGCAGCTTCTCCGTCCTCGCCTGCTTCCTGTTCGTTGAACACAGCCCGCCATCCGGCTTCTTTCATTATCGCCCCTTTTACGGTGAAATCGGTATTTCCGGCGGACAATACAGCGGTGGTAACGTCTTTCACGCATTTGTCCGAAAAGGCTTCCAGCATACGCCCGGCTACCAGTTCATAGACCGCCCTTTCATCTTCGGAAAGTTCATCGGGCAGGTTCTCGGTAACGATTAAGGCATGGTGGTCGGTTACCTTGCCGTCATTCACGCTGCGGCGGTTCAGTGTGTTGCTGTTCAAGCTGGCGGCATATCCGGCAAAGCGGGGGTATTGTCCCAACAGTGCGATGCGTTCCGGCATTTCCTCGAATACATCCTCCGAAATATAACGGCTTCCGGTTCTCGGATAGGACATCACTTTCTTTTCATACAGGCTTTGTGCTATCGAAAGCGTCTTGTCCGCTGAAAAATCCAGCTTTGTGTTCGCTTCCCTTTGCAATGTGGTAAGGTCGTACAAAAGGGGCGGTTCTTGGCTGGTTTCTTTCCTCTCAACAGACTTCACCACAAGCTGTCCGGCATCCTTTACCCGTTGAAGGGCGGCTATGGCATCGGACTGCTGTTCCCACTTGTCGGTCGATTGGGTGGTGAAACCTATTCCCCCGCTGGCGGTCGCCGCTTTGAGCTGCCAGAACTTGGTCGGGACAAAATTCCTGTTCTCCAAAAAACGGCTGCATATCATCACGAGCGTGGGTGTTTGCACCCTGCCCAACGAGAACACGCCCTGCCCGGCGGCTACGCTCAACGCTTGAGTGGCGTTTATCCCTATCAGCCAGTCGGCTTCACTGCGGGACTTGGCGGAGAGGTAGAGGTTATCGTAACGTCCGCCCGGCTGCAAATTGTCCATCCCCTCACGGATAGCCTTGTCGGTAAGGCTGCTTATCCACAGCCGGACAAAAGGCTTGCGGCAGTTCAAGTAATGGAATATATACCTGAAAATCAATTCTCCCTCACGCCCGGCATCGGTGGCGACAATAATCCTGTCGCACTGGTCGAACACCTCCTTAATCACTTTCAACTGTTTCAACACGCCGGGGTCTGCCTTGTAGCCTTTCTCGGCTTTCACCTGACGGGGGATTAGCCGGAAATTGGACGGAAGTATGGGCAGGCTCTCCCTGCGAAAATTTGCCACGCCGTAGGCTTCGGGCATGGCAAGCTGTATCAAGTGCCCGAACGCCCATGTCACCATGTACCCGTTGCCGGACAGATACCCGTCATTCCTTTGTGTCGCCCCGATAATTCGGGCGATGTCTTTTGCCACGCTGGGCTTTTCCGCTATCAATGCAATCATAATTCTTCACTTTTTAATGGTAGGTACTACATTTTCATCCCTCTGGACTTCTTGGGCTTGTCCGCTTTCAGGCTCTTGTCCTGTGCTTTTTCCTGTTTCTCTTTCTGCTTGGCGGTGGGTTTCTGCTGTCCCTGTTTCAGCGGCTCTTTGGTCTGTTTGGTTGCTTCATCGGTCTTTCCTCCAGAATTGACCGCTACCTGCGTCCGGCTCTCGGAAACGGGGACAACATCTTTCGGCTGCACCTTGCCGGAGGATTTGCCCTGTACTCCGGGCTGCACATGACCGTTGAACTCCACACCATTGCCGTCCTTTAATCCTGTGACCTGCTGCTGTGCGGGCTGCTGCCCCTGCTGCAAGAACTGGACGGTAGACCTCGGCAGGAACTCCAAGCCACGTTCCACTGCGCTGACTTGAAGATAGGCACTGCGTTTCGTCCCGTCCTTGAATTGCAGATTTTCCATCTTGACGGGTTTCCCGGCTTCAAAAGCGGCTTTCTGTTCCGGGCTTACTTTCACGCTACAAACGGTATCGGGACATTTCCACTTGTCTGCCCGCATGTACTCCAGTTCATGGGTGTACCTGTCCCGGCTGACGAACACGGGGATTTGCTCCCCATTTTTCGGGTCTTTGATTGGGATAATACCGCCCAGATTGCCAGTACCCAGCAGGTTGCCTTGTTCCCGCTTGGAAAATTCGTGCCCATTATACGGACGTTGAAGCAGCTTTTCATCCATTTGTACGCCGTGCAGCTTAGGCACTACCGTCCCGTCCTTTGCCTGATAGAAAGAGAGCTTGACATCGGTAGGTTTAAGGTAGAAACCGCCTACCGTCCCCGAAACGGTATAGGTGTCGCGGGATTTGTAGCCACGCATTACCCTGTCGAAATCCTTTGTGTTTTTCAAAGTGTCGGCGGTAATGCCGACTTTCTTCAAGTCCTCCCAGTTGATTTTAGCCGGGTCGAAACGGTAGTTCTGCCTGCCCCCGTTATTGTCGGGATTCGGAACTCGCAAGATTTCCGCCCGTCTGTCGCCCTCCGGCGTGGGGTTGCGGTGGTTGTCCTCGATAGCTTTTGCGTCCTGTTCCGCTTCCGTAGCCTTGCTGCGGAACAAAGCAAGTCCCTCCGTGTCCTGATACCTGCGGAAAAAATTGGAAATGAAGTTGCTGAACACATCGCTGTTCCTATCCACCTGCATAAACTCGCTGCTATGGGATTGGGTCGGTTCTACGGTCTGCAAATTGCCCTCGTTGTCGGTACCTTTAACGGCACTCACTTTCCCCTGCTGTTTATCCAAGACCAGCAGCACGTCTTTTTCCTGCCCCTCTGCGGGCGGGTTCATTCTGTTTGCCATAAATAATTGGAATTTTAGTGGTTACGGGATTATTCCCGTCCAAAGGTAACGACTAAATATGCTATATTTTGACAAGCGGCAATGAGTGTCCCGATTTGTCCTGCACTGTCTAAATTTGTCTTATATATCAGAATCAGATAAAAACATGATAGTAAGTGATTTTTTCTTTGTACTTTTGCATAATAAGGCATTTGTATAATGCGGAACTATACTTTAAGCAAAAATGATTAGAATAGAAAACATAATAGCATCTCTTGGGTTAAACGAAAATAATGGACTTTTTTTTGTTAAGGATAGTCTTTGGAAAGCGAAAACGTCTTTCCCTAATAGAATAAAAAGACTAATAGAATACAAAATAAGGCCGGATGCTTTTTTTTGTTTTGATAATAAGCCTTTGCTTCTGTTTTTTGATAATCCTTCTAATAAGGAAGAACTTTATGAAGCCATATGGAACTTTAATGAATCACCTATAGCTATTATCATTGAAAATGACCATGTTGATATATACAATGGATTCAACTTTCTGAAAAATAAGAAAGCGTTAGAAAAATTTGGGGGAATTGACAAACTGGACAATTTTTCTTATTTTGAATTAGTCACAGGTAAAACTTGGGAAAAATATGCTGAACCTTTAGATTATAAAAATAGAGTTGATTATTATCTGCTAAAAAATATCGATGCAGCTAGAAGAATTTTAATCTCTGAACAGAAGTTAGCTTCCAAAATTGCTAATGCCTTAATTGGAAAAGTTATTTTTGTTCGATATTTAATAGATCGTAGGGTAAAACTTTGTTTTGAAGGAAATTCCAAATATTGGACTAATGAAGATTTTTGTAATCTTCTTAGTAATCCTCAAAAGACTAGAGACTTTTTTGATTATTTGGAAAATCCAGAAACAGGCTTTAATGGAGACTTATTTCCTTTGTATGATGAAGAGTATATTCAAATACAATCTATTCATTACAATACTATAAAAAAATTATTAAAAGGAGAAGATTTGGACAATATGCAACCTTCTCTTTTTGAATTTTACGATTTTTCAATCATCCCTATAGAATTTATCAGTAATGTATATGAACTTTTTATAGGAAAAGATAATCAAGAGAAAGAGGGGGCATACTATACACCGTTGTTTCTTGTTGACTATATATTGAAAGAAACCATTGAAAACAAATTAAATACTCAAGAAAATTACGATTGCAAAGTTTTGGATCCAGCGTGTGGTTCAGGAATTTTTCTTGTTGAGACTCTTAGAAAAATAATTGAAAAATATATATCATCAGGAGTGGATGTAAAATCCATAGAATTTAAAGAAACTATTAAAGATATTACAAAAAAAAATATTTTTGGTGTCGATAAAGATTTAAATGCTGTTCAAGTTGCGATTTTTTCTATATACTTAACGCTATTGGATTACTTAGACCCTCCAGCAATAGAAGACTTTAAATTTCCTAGGCTTATCAATGAAAACTTTTTTGAATCAGATTTTTTTAACGATAAAGCTGAATTTAACACTCTGTTTAAAACTATAAAATTTGATTTTATAGTTGGTAATCCACCATGGAAAGGTGGAGGTATAGGAGATTTAGGTAGTAAATATTTGAAAGACAGAAAAAAGAGAGAAAAAGAACTGTCCCTAAAATTTGATATAGCTATTAACAATAATGAAATAGCAGAAGGTTTTGTATTTAGGGTTAGTGACTTTTGTTCTGACATAACTCAAGTTGCATTAATTATAAGAAGCAGTAGTTTATATAATCTAGGATATAACAAAGAGCATAATAGTTCATTTAGGCAATACTTGCTAGAAGAGTTTTTTATTGATCGAGTTTTCGAATTGGCACCTGTACGGCATGAGGTTTTTGAAAAATCAAATGATCCAGCAATAGCCCCTGCCGCAATATTATTCTATAGATATGCCAAAGGAGCAAACACGAATAATAACATTGTAAATCATATTACATTAAAACCTAGTCGTTTCTTTTCTTTATTTAAAATATTTACCATAAATAGGAGTGACTACAAGTTAGTTCAACAAAAAAAGTTTAAAGATTTTGATTGGCTTTGGAAAGTATTAGTATATGGTTCATATTTAGATTTTAATTTTTTGAAACGTCTAACAGACGAATATGATTCAATAAGAGATATAATCTCTGATAAATCTAAATTTATTGAAGGTACAGGTATTCAATACAGTAGCAATCCATTATATGATGCTACTCATTTAATCGGACATTCTTTTATAGATTCATATAGTGTAAATTCATTTTTTATTGATTTTTCAAAAATTTCTCTTTTTGAAAAATTGAAAGTACATAGACGTAGAGATGAAAGATTATTTAAAGCGCCAATGCTCTTAATAAGGGAAGGTATTGAATTACATAACTTGACTGCCAAATGTGCTATTTCAACACAAGATGTGCTGTTTAAGGATTCAATAACATCTATTAAAAGTCTAAGTAATAATAATATAGATACAATCTATAATATAGCTGCGATATTAAGCTCTTCTTTGTTTGCTTATTATGCTATAAATACATTTGTGTCTATTGGTATTGAACGAGAAAGAGTTAAAAATTATAACAAATACAGCTTGCCTTATATTGATTTAAATGTTAAAGATAAAATCAAATCAATTGAAAAGGCATATCAAGAGATATATTTAGAGAAAAAAGAGGTATTACAAGATAACCAAAAGATAGATGCGCTAAATAAAAAGATTCAAACAGAATTAAACAATATAAATGAAACAATTTATAGCAGATTAAGATTAAATGAAATCGAGACTGCATTAATAAAATACTCATTAGACATTAATCGGATTTTTATTGTAGGAAATAATGAAGAAAAAGTTCGGTTGTTTTTCCCTTTAAAATATGAAGATGTTATTATAAATAAATATGTGTCATTGTTTATACAACAATTCAAATCGAAATTAAGTAATGAAAACAGAAAATTCATTGCTGAAATATGGTATACAGAACAAATTATAGGAGTATTTTTTAGAATGATTCCCATACAAGATTATCAGCAAGATATAGTATGGATCAATAAGCAAAATAACGCTGAACTAATATCTTTTATATCTAAAATAGGAGTAGAAAAAATTACAGATAAATTATTCGTGCAAAAGGATATCCGTGGATTTGATTCAAACGGTAATGATTTTTTCATTATAAAACCTAATGAAAAGCGTCTATGGTATGAAGCTATTGGCTACATAGATGTAAATGAGTTTTCTGACGCTATTATTAAAATAGGGAGGGGCTTATGATGTTTTCAGAATTAAATGCTTCAACTTATAAATATTCGTCTGTTTATTATTATGCAGAATTTGAAAGTATTTTATCAAAAATAATAGCTTGTTACCTTTTAATGTTAAAAGAAAAAGTAGACGTTTATAATGATGAAAATAAGATTAGGGATGTAATAGTAAACAATTATTTAAAAAAAGAGCATTATAAGCAACAATTTAATCTTACGAATTATTTATTCGATTCTGAAACACCTGAAAATAAAGGAAGAATAGATATTAGAATAATGCCTATCAACCCATTTAAAGGTGATGAAGCATACTATATTATAGAATGTAAAAGATTGGATGCCAACAATCCTAAAGGTACAAGTGGATTAAATGGAGAATATATTTCAGAGGGAATTTGTCGTTTTACTTCCTCTAAATACTCATGCTATTATAAAACAAATGGTATGATTGCTTTCATCGTACAACCTATAAATATTCAAGAAAATATTGATTCTCTTAATTACATTATAAAAACTTCAAGATTCCCTTCCCATACAATACAAAATATACAACAGCGAAAAATAGTCAATAATTTCGATTATTCATATTATTCAATACATAGAGTTAATAATAATAATATAACGATTTATCATTTGATGCTCGATTTCTCAAACAACATAAAGAAGTAAAGTTAAATGATTCTATACATTATTCATACTTCAGTAGATTTTGCAATTTAGGATCATTCTTGATACGGGTTATCTCGTCCTCGACAATCTGCCGGACTTCCTGGCGGATGCGCTCGTAGTTGGCTTGTATTTCCTCCTGCATACGGTCGTTACCGTCCTTGTCTGTGAAGTCGATAATCTGCGGCAGCTTCACGTAACGGGCAGTTTCCCGTTTCACCTTCTCGTTGTCCACCACGATTTCACAGTGGAAAATCTTCGTAAGCTTCCGGTAAAGTACGTATTGCAAAATAGAAAAATTAGTCCCGACTCGGT
>ENA-UONW01001079-UONW01001079.1-human-gut-metagenome-genome-assembly--contig:-CS52-NODE-1079-length-35542-cov-9.289317_pt1 | contig 35542 bp, 25 predicted proteins | sample MGYA00242463_ERZ724010 | MGnify/ENA metagenome assembly ERZ724010 | reverse complement strand
TTTCAGCAAAGATATAAATTTATCGGATTTACTCCTCAGGTTTTTACGTTGACCCGCAAGTTTTTCATTCAGCTTTCAGCCGGTCTATCTGGACAGCCGTCTGTTCCCAGCTGGGGCGGATGGCCGAACCGTAGTTCACAATTACTCCCTCCTTATTCACCAGCAGGAAGAAAGGTATGCCGTCCTGCCCCAGATGCCTGGACATTTTCTGCAAGACATCACGCCCGGCAAAGTCTTCCCAGTGCAAACACTCCAACGCTGTTTTCTTGAGCGAAAAGCGTTGCAATATACGTTCGTAATCGGTGCGTTTCCCGCTGACGCAGAGGCTGACCATCGCCACGTCGTCCGTACTGTACCGGGTACGCAGCTTCTTCAACGGCTCCATCTCGGCCAGACAGGGAGGGCAGAATACACCCCAAAAGTCAATGTAGAGCACTTTGCCCCGATGCTTGTCTATCAGCGAACGCAGAGGCGCCATATACTGTTCCGCCTCGGGAGTATCGGCATCGCCATGCAACAGGTAATGGGAAAAGACTTCGGGACGACGCAAGTAATCGGCCGTCCGCCGATAAAACAGGTCCAAGGAGTGGCGGAGTACAGGTACCTGCACCAGCGCATCATATTCCCGACGGGCGGAATCCCAAGCCACCGTATCGTTGACTGCCAGTGAAGTACCCAGCAAGTCGGCCAGCAGGAACTGGGCCACTCTGTTTCCTTTCTGTTCATCGACCAAATCCTTGCCGGTGAAATCAAGGTCGCCCGCCGCAGCACGCCTATATCTCAAATAAAAAGTCAAATCACGAACCAGGCGGAAATGAGCGGATGTGATAATTTTGTCGGCCAGCAACGCGTCCACCTCGGGCATCAACGCCTCGCAGGCAGCCGTTTCCTTCTGCCAGTCCACTTGTTTTTGGCCATAAAGCCGCCTGATGCGTTGCTGCGTATAACGAAAACGCTCGGTGTAATAGTCGGCCAACAACAGACGCTCCGTCAGTTCAGCCACGTCACTGGTAGGGCAGTAACGATCCAGAAACTCCGCCTGCTTCTGCTTCCGAAGCGCATATTCCTTCTTCAAGGCCTGCTCGAACGCCTCAACCGACGAGTTGACATCGTCCGTATAAACATAATCCGGCTGATAGAAACCTCCTTCCGTAAAAGCCAGCATCCCCTGATTCAAGGCAGCCGAAGTCCCCTCCACTACCGGGTGGAGCAGGTCATTAAAATCAATCTGCAAACGGAGGTTGTCGCCTGGCTTCAGATACAGACGGGGCGCATAATTGCGAAGAGAAAACTCGCACACCGCCTCGCAAAGCGGCACGCTGAACGAGAAGGTGTCGTCCTCCCTGATAGGAGCCTTATACACCGTCTCCTGTTTGGCGTTAAAAGAAACCAGTACCAACTCCAGTTCCTTTTCGTTCGGATAGACCTCCCTGTTCAGAATACGGCCCTGCACCACAGCCATCTTGGAAGGTTCGTAACCGTCGGCCTGAAGGCCGTTGAAACCACACAAAAACAGACAGATCATTAAAAGCAAACGTTTCATAGGCAATCGTGTAAATCGTTGGATAGAATTTGGTTTTCTTCCCACCCCAAAAAGATACAGCAAATATACAGAATCATCCGTTTCGGACGCACAAATAAGAATCCAAAATACGAACAAATATACCAATAAATCTGTAAAGGTTTTAATACATGTTATAAAACAGCCTGTTTCACTCCCAAAATTTGCAGATTTCGCCAAAGTCCGTACCTTTGCAATGTGTTTTTCATAGTATTAGATTTTAAGGTTAACAAAGGTTGGAGTACAGCGGTACTCCTTTTTTTATGCCCATACGTATCCTTCTCCTCACGATAAAAATCCATTCCATACGTTCGCAAGGTTTAACAAACATGTAAGCATTCTAAAACATGTTATAAAACAGGCGTTTTTATTTGCAAAATTTGCAGATTTCACAAAAGTCCGTACCTTTGTAATGTGTTTTTCATAGTATTAGATTTAAGGTTAACAAAAGGTTGGGCTCAGCGGAGCCCTTTTTTATGTCCGTAAATAACGCATACTCTAATTTATACATCAAAATCTCTCCCCAATAATATCTATCTCATACTTACAACAACAAAGTTTGATTTGGACAATCGAAAGTTTGAAATAGAAAAAAATAGATTTGATTCTAAAAAAGCCTTTTTGCATTCCGTTCATTAATTTTGCTCAAAAAAAGAACTGATTCTTATTCATCCAACAATAAGAATCAACTTTAAAACCTAATAAACTTTTAATTATGAACAGAATAACAATACGCTACCCGACAAAGACACAATAATGTCATTATATAAAATTATATATAAAATCCCAAACACTATCATTATAGAAAATGTTGGTTTTGAAAAAGTATTCAACCTTATCCAAAACGACATAATATGTAAGTTTATATAGAGACAGACTTTCCAAAATTCCAATTATCATTATTCAAAATCAATACTACGAAATATGAAATATATCGTTACACTATTTTTACTCATTTTCTCAAGCCTGAGCTATGGACAAAATCTCAAGCAAGTGACAGGAGTTATAACCGATGCAAACGGTGAGTCAATCATCGGTGCAAGCATTGTTATCAAAGGTACCTCCCGAGGAACTACCACAGATATAGACGGACGCTACGTATTGACAGATGTTGACCCTGATGCAACATTGGAAGTTCAATATCTTGGATACAAAACAGAAAAAATAAAAGTAGATGGACGTAGAAACATCAATATCATGTTATACGAAGATTCAAAAGCCTTGGAAGAAGTTGTTGTCATAGGTTATGGAGCACAAAAGAAAGAATCTTTGGCCAGTTCCGTCACTTCTATAGACAGTAAACCACTGGCTTTGGCCTCTACACGAAATCTGACCAATGCCTTAGCAGGTCAATTACCAGGTCTGATATCAGTACAACGTTCGGGAGAACCCGGCTATGACAGTTCTGAATTCTGGATTAGAGGTGTAAGCTCTTTCAGCGGTGGAACTACTCCTCTAATTCTGGTAGATGGTGTCCCCCGATCCATGGATGATATCGAAGCGGACGAAATCGAAACATTTACCTTGTTGAAAGATGCCGCCGCAACAGCTGTATATGGCGCCGAAGGAGCCAATGGAGTAATCTTGATTACAACCAAACGAGGTACAACAGATAAACCGCGTATCTCTTTCCGGGCAGAAACCACGATTGCCACTCCAACCCGACTGCCAGAGTTTATGAATGCGGAAGAGACATTGACACTTTACAATGAAGCATTACGAAACGAGGGAAAACCCGAAATATACGATCCTTCCTTGTATGCAGAAGGAGCCGACAGAGACCTGTATCCTGATACTGACTGGTTGGATATCATGTTACGGGATCATACTTATAACATGCGTTACACACTAAACGTACAAGGAGGTTCAAATCGGGCTAGATACTTTGTTTCAGGTGCTTTCTATCAGGAAAATGGTATCTTCAAAGAATTAAGCAATGAATACAACAACAACATTGGAGTAAAGCGTTACAACCTGCGCAGTAACATTGACCTTGACGTAACTAAATCGACAGTTGTAAAAGTTGATGTTAGTGGACAATATCTGCAGACCAATTACCCGGGAGTAGGTACATCTACCATCTTCCAGCAAATGTGCCGCACTCCAAGTTTTCTTATGCCGGCCGTATATTCGGATGGTACCATTGCGGGACATCCCAATCCTTCCAGTCAGCGCGTAAATCCTTATAACTCCTTGGTAAATTCCGGTTACTCCAAAGAATGGCGTACGGCCATTCAATCCAAAGTAGAATTGGATCAAAAACTTGATTTCGTTACAAAAGGTTTAAGCTTTAAAGCACTGGTAAGTTTTGACGCCGATATGGAATATACAGTGTCACGTACTAAAACACCCAGCCAGTATGTAGCTACAGGACGCGATGAAAACGGAAACCTGATATTTGACGAAGTAGTTCAAGGTAGTGATGCTTTATCCGAAAGCATGAGCAGTAGTTCAAACAAGAAGATTTATTTTGAATCTTCCATAAACTACAATCGTACATTTGCTCAAAAACACGAAGTAGGTGCCATGTTATTGTACATGCAAAAAGAAACCCAATATCACAATGTAGCCCTGCCTTACAGAAAACAAGGTGTAGTAGGACGTGCCACATATGGTTACGACGGCCGCTATTTTATCGAAGGAACTTTCGGATACACCGGTAGTGAAACCTTCGCTTCCGGCCACCGTTTCGGTTTCTTCCCTGCAGTAGGTGCAGCATGGTATATCAGTAATGAACATTTCTATCCCGATGGATTGAGAAATTATGTAAACAAATTGAAATTACGTGTATCATACGGCCGAACAGGTAATGACGATACAGGTGGAGACAGATTTCTGTATCGCGAAACGCTGAATCAAAGTGGCAGTGGATATAACCTGGGATTCGGAAGTACAGGAGCAACAGGTGGTGTTGGAAACGGCATTGTAGAAGGACGATTTTCTGCCCCTTATCTAAGCTGGGAAATTGAAGACAAACAGAATTACGCCTTGGAATTAGGTTTGTTCGACAACCGTATAGATCTGCAGGCCGAATATTTCAATTATCGCCGCCACAACATTCTGTTGCAACGTCGAACCGTATCCAATGTAACTGGTTTCCAACAGATGCCCTGGCAAAACTATGGTATTGTAAATAATCAAGGCGTAGATGGTAGCGTAATTTTGAACCAACGTATCGGCAAAGCCAATTTAAGTGCCCGATTTAATTTAACATATGCCCACAACGAAATTGTCGAATACGACCAGGTAAAACAAGCCTATCCATGGATGGAATTGAAAGGAACCAGTCTGAATGGCTGGAATATCTATATTGCCGACGGTCTGTATTCGGAAGACGATTTTATCATTACCGGTGAAGGTGACAACCGTACCTATACTCTCAAAGAAGGTGTACCCAAAGGCCTTTCTGAAGGTGTTAAACCCGGAGATATTAAATACAAAGACTTAAACGGAGACGGAGTCATCAACAGTTATGACAAGGTCCAAGATGTTGGTAACCCCAGTGTTCCCGAATTAATGTACGGGTTCGGATTTAACGTAGAATGGAAAGGATGGTATGCAGGTGTTTTCTTCCAAGGAGCCGGCAAGACGTCTACTGTATTAGGAGCAAGTAATCCTGAGGCATTCTTCCCATTTGTATGGGGAGTCGAAGAATCGGCCGTCCGTTCGGTAGTAGCCGACCACTGGTCAGAAGATAATCCTAACCCCAATGCAATGTTCCCTCGTCTACATTCTGGTGCATTTGAAAACAACACGACCCCAAGTACTTATTGGATGCGTGATGCAAGCTTCTTACGTTTCAAGAATTTGGAATTTGGATATAATTTCCCAAAATCATTATTGACCAAATTAAATATGCAGGCATTACGTATATATGTAACTGGAAACAACATCTGCGTATGGGACAAAATCAAGATGTGGGATCCTGAATTAGGAAATTCCAATGGAGGATTCGCTTATCCACTAAACCGTTCATTTACAATTGGAGTTGATTTGACATTCTAAATTCATCACTAAAATTGATTTGATATGAAAATTCTACAAAACACCATAATATCTCTGCTTTTAGCAGGATCAACCATCTTGCCATATTCATGTGCCGACTATCTGAATGTGTCGGATGAACTGGCTGCCGAATTGACATTGGATCAGGTTTTCAACAATGTAAACTATACCAAACGGTTTCACCGATATATTTACTCTGGCATTCCGGATGTATCGAATATCATGATCAATTCTAGCTATGCAGGACTGACAGGTCTCGATAATCCTTGGCCCACCCTATCTGACGAATTAAAGGCCTCACAAAACAACACCAAAGATATTCCGTCTGTCGGATATACAGCTGCATCCGCCAATTTTACACGCTGGTCTCTATATAAACAAATCAGGCAAGCAGGTATATTCATCAGAGATGCTCATGTCATCACATCAGGTGAAGCTACAGGTTCTGTCATTACTGAAACAGAACTAGCCACACTGAAAAACGAAGCAAGATTCTTGCGCGCATATTATCACTTTCTGTTGTTCGAATTATATGGCCCCATTCCTATCATGAACGACGACAATATCGCGGAATCTTCATCGGCTGATTTGGATTACTACCGTGCAACTGTAGACGAAGTTGTAGACTTTATCGATACAGAACTCAGAGCATGCCTGGAACTGTTGCCTGATGTAGAAACAAGTAGCGACCGTGCAGCGGCTCCTACCAAAGCTGCTGCTTATGCAATTTTGGCCAAGCTGCACGTATATGCGGCCAGCCCATTATTCAACGGTGGTTATCAGGCTGCCATGGATTTAAAAGACGCAAGAGGCGTACAACTATTTCCTGAAAGAGATGACTCAAAATGGCAAAAGGCCGTCAGCGCTCTGGAAGAACTGTTCACCTATTTGGATTCCCAAAACCGCAACGAACTGTTTATCGTAAGAAATGAAGACGGTACCATCAATGCCGAAGAGTCTCTCTATCAGATTAATTTTGTATTTACAAACAACCAAAATCCCGAAGTACTGTGGTATACATCCAATGAATCATGGGGATATGTCAACAATGAAGGACGTGAACGCAGATGTACTCCAAGAGATGTTTACAACGGCTTCAGCGGTATTGGTATTACACAGGAAATGATTGACGCCTACTTCATGGCAGACGGACTCTCTATCGACGAATCGGATTTATATGACAGAAGTACTGAATATGAACTGGATGAAAACGACATTGCCAATATGTATAAAAACCGCGAGCCGCGTTTCTATAATGATGTGACCTATTCGGGCATCACATGGCAAAATACGGAAGAGAACGGCAATCCTAAGAAAATATATTTCTATTTGGGCAGCGGCAACGACAATTCTTCTGCCAACAATTGCTACACAGGATATTTATTGTACAAAGGATGTTGTCGGGATATTCTCAATACAGGTAACTATCTGAAGTATCAATATAGACCTGGCATTCTGTTCCGCTTAGCAGACTTTTATCTCTTGTATGCAGAAGCTCTGAATGAAGTAGATCCGAATGATTCAAGGATTCTTGAATATATTGACAAAGTGCGTGTTCGTGCCGGTATCCCCAAATTGCAGGATATCAAACCTGAACTCAAGGGAGATTACGAAGCCCAATTCGAGGCCATACGCCATGAACGCCGTGTAGAATTGTTTGCCGAAGGCCAACGCTATTTTGATGTACGGCGTTGGATGCTGGCAGACAAAGACGGTGATTGCCGGCAAGGTGGCGCTTTTACAGGAATGAATATGAGTGGTTCATCCCCCGAAGAATTTATGGAGCGGGTAACGTTTGAAACACGTATCTTTGAAGAAAGAATGTATCTTTATCCGATACCAGAGGATGAAATAAACAAATCACAAAAACTCATTCAAAATCCTGGTTGGTAAAAACTGGTTAGAAAGCCAGGCGCGGGTCATCAAGAATAATGCAGATACAAACTGACGTATCTACAATATCTTGTATAACCCGCGCCTGAATAACAAACGTATCGTTTATAAAGAATAGGTACGCAATTCAGTAGGAGAAATACCGGTATGTTTTTTTATGTACTTGCTAAAAGAAGATATTTCTTCAAAACCCATTCCCCAAGCTATCTCACTCACAGTATATTGAGAAAACTTCAACAACCAGACAGATTCTTGTACAATACGTTCATTTATGATATCTGATGTCGTGGAACCTGTAACGGACTTGATGACGCGATTCAAATAATTAACGTGGATAGACAACCGATTCGCAAAATCGGCCGCATAGCGCAATTCCAATTTCTTCTTTAAAGGATCTACAGGAAACTGACAATCCAATAAAGAAAAGAACTTCTTAACAATATTGTTTGCGGCGGTCTGATATGAAAAAATATGCTGCGTTCTATTTTCAACCATCTGACGCAACAACAGATAAAGATAGAGACGCAACACGTCTATTCTATCAAAAAATACTTCTTTCTTGATCATATTGGCTATTTCCTGTATGCCATTCAAAGCCTGGTTATCCAAACTGTAAATACATTCTTTTGACGAACTATCAAACAATGATTTGATATAGGTCTGTTCGACCCAGTCATAGCCAACTAGGAACGACTCATTGAACAAACAAAGCCAACTAAAATCATCGGAAGAATCCGATAGAATTTCAAAAGCATAAGGCACTTGGGGAGGAAGAAGTACTAAAACAGGATGATCAACCATCAGCCACTTATTGGAATAAAACAATCTTCCCTTACAAGATACAAATATTATCTTGTAACAATTTTTACAGACTGATACTAACTTGCCTATAGAATCCTCACACACCTGAAATGTTATGTATGGATCATTAGTTGTACATATCGTATTCATATAAACATTGCATAAATGCTTTGGTTAATATTAAAAACATCAGACATCCCGATTAAAACAAGTTCCAGCATTTTAATGAATCAACAGTATACAGAGACTCCTCCCTCCAACTGTTGCGACACGATACAGATACGGAAAGCCGACAGACATACAAACGCCTGTACTTTGACTCCCCGGCATCAACTCATACAACTTCAGGTTTTTCCATTATGACTTTCTTCATAGACTTGCTTCGAAGCAAGATTCAAGTGGTGGTATCAGAACGATTCGGTATAAACAAAGCTGGTTCAGGAATTATTCTTCATTTGCAAACCGGTGTTCTCTTAAATCAAACATATATTAACAAGGTTAGAAGAAACAATCTTTTGCAAATCACCACTTTCCAACATTCCACTCATTGTTTCATTTCATAGATCCAACCTCTCCCATCATCACGAACAGGCCTACAGGACGCATCCGTACCTTTGCCGATACGAAGCGAACCAAGAAGGCGCATACACCGATATAGCTTTTTCAGTATTACAAGAATGACAGCAAGAAACACTTGCCAAACTGTGATTACCAAAAAAACAAAGAACTCATCCGCAAATGATCTTTATACGCCTGACTGAAACAAATATTCAGAAAGGTTTTATATCATTTGTTAATCGGATGCAAATATACTTTTTGTATTTTATAAATCCAATATTTTATCTAAAAAAATCAGATAATTTAGATAGATTAACCAATTGATTGACAATGAATAATATTATAATTAAAGGTAAAAAAACAACAGCCGCCATTTTCCACTTATTGTATGGAAAACGACGGCTGTTTCACCGCATTTACGCCAATGGTTCAATCCTCACTCATCATCTTTCTTCCTGTTCTGGCGCACCCTCCGGTTTATGGTTGGGCATCGGCTTCTGGCTCATGCCCAACCATTGGTCATATTGGGTTTCGGTGAGTATCTTCTTCATCTTCTTATTCTTTTTTTCAATCCGCTTCTGCATATCTTCGGCACTCTCATGCTTCGGAGCACCCATCATCGGAGGACGATGCATGCCTTCGGGACGACCTTCTCCCATCGGAGGCATTCCTCCTTCGTGAGGCGGACGAGGACCTCCCTCGCCTCCCATCATGGGCGGACGTTGTGTCATACTCTCAAGCAGTTCGCGCTGCTCCTTCAACAACAGCTTATAAACCTTCTTGTATTGCTTGTCCGTCAAAGCCAGTACTTCCTTGAGGCGGTCCGTTTCCTTCTGCGCAATCTTTTCCGGATTGGGCACTTCACGACGCATCTCCCGCTTGTCGGGCACTCCATCTTCAGGAGCCGTCTGCGCCTGTACCTGCAAGGCAAACATCGAAATACCGATGCCGAGCAATACATGTTTCATTCTTATTTTCATCTTTTATTCCTCCTTCGTTCATTGAATGACACTGCAAATGTAAGCCGAAGTCTGATAACAAGAAAACAGAATAGACGAACGGGGATTTTTCAACGATGAAACCCGAAATTTTCCCGCATCCGATTGTGACAAATGCACCTCAAACAGCGACTAACAACAGAAAAGCCCTGCAAATGATTAAACAAGACTACCTGATACGCATGATACAGCAGATTGTCTCCATGATTGTGGAAGCCCTGCTACACAAGAAGAAAATCCGCCAGAAGGAATGGGAAGACTACGACCACCTGACGCGGCAGATACTGGGGACAGACACCCGCGACCTGTTCAACACCAGCGCCGACGAGCTAACGGCCCGCTATGCCGGTACATCCGACGGCATGGAGAAGCTGGAACTGGCCGCCGTCAACATGCTGAAGCTGGCCGAAGAAGTGGACGAGGACAACCCTCTGCTGAAGTCACGCCTCCGTCAGGAAGGTGTCCAAGTACTGAAATACATCCAGCAGCACAGCGGAAGCTACTCGCTCCAGCGCGAATTCCTCATCGGCCTGCTGGAAACGAACCATTGATTTACGCCCCGTAAAACAGCCTTTTCGGACATGGATTGCACCGTTTTCCTACAGACGCTTCCGTCCGATGCTTCTCCATGTCCGAAAAACCTTGTCATTCGTTGTCCTGACGCGAATACTCCGAGAATTCACAACCGAAGCGCTCTATCATCCAATTGTCCATCTCATCGGCCCGACGGGCCAGGTTAACCAGATTGCAACGGATGGCTTCTTCCGACTCGTCGGTCAAGTCGGACAGATGGATGCGGTAGGCCAGATAAATCTGACGTCCCTCAATGCCCATCTTGTAGGGCGAGAAATCTTCGGACAACATATAGTCGAGTACCGGCTCCACCTCCTTTTTAGGAAGTAGGTTGATGGGCGACACGGCAAACAGATAGGTGTTGTCGTAGACAAAAATGCGTATCTCCGAACTACCCTTGTGGAACGTCCACGAGTCGTAGCCGTCGCGTGCCAGCACTGGGTTCACTCCCATTTCCGTAATGGCCTGTTCGCAGAAGACGGCCAGAGGCGAAGTCTCGTGCTCGGCAAAAATGCCTTCGGGCAACTTCTCGCCACATGAAGGACAATATTCTTCCTCCTCGCCGATCAATTCATCACAACTGTCACATTGTACCTGAAAGCATGAACGGTCGATACCACCGGCCGACTCAAGCAGCTTGCGGAGCGCCTCCACACGGATGCCGAAACCCATGTTGTCGGCATTGCTGAACTTACTCACGGTGACGCCCACCACCTCATTGCGCTCGTTAAAGATGGGACCTCCCGAGTTACCCGGATTGACGGCCGCATCGGTTTGTATATAATACTTGCCGTCCACCAGCTGTTTGGGCGAAGAAACCGAACCTTCGGTCACCGTAAAGGGCATGCCATAGGGATAGCCGGCCACACTTACCTTGCCGCCTATCTCCAGCGAGTCGTCGGAAGCAAGGTTCAGTTCGGGCAGGTGCGAAAAGTTGCCCTCGGCGGCCAGCAGGGCAATGTCGAGCGAAGGATTCACCAGCACCACACGGGCCAGGAAAGGACGACGGTCGTTATCATGCAAGGCCACGGCGTGGTATCCGTTGACCACATGATAGTTCGTCACAAACAAGTCGTATGATTTCAGGTAAAAACAGCTTCCGGAGCCTCCGGCATGCGTCACCTTGTACACCAATTTATATATATTCTGATCCATAAATCTATATCCTCCATTATTCAGTTATAACCCCATTGCTTTCCTTTGTATCTCGGCTACGAGTCGGGTATATTCCTCCATATCGCCACGCATCATGGCCTGAGCCATCTGTTGTTGCAACTGTTGCATCTCTTCGCCCGCCATGGCCTGATATGCCTTCTGCTGCATCTGCATGGCCATGGCCATCTGTTGCTGCATGGCTTCGGCAACATCTTCGCCCCCCGTCAGGCCTCCCAAACTTTCCAAATCGGGCAGGAAATCATCGTCCAGGTCACCGTCCATGATGCGGTCCATGGCTTCGTAGAGCATTTCCGATGCCTTCTCCACCGTCTGCCCGCCGGCTGCCTTGAGCGCTTTGGACAGGATACGGTTGATATCGTCCTGCATGTCGTTATAGAAATAGGTTTCATAGAAAGCGTAGAGCAGACGCACCGCACTACGTTCGTAATTCTCGCTCTGCATGGCTTCGGCAGCTTCCTTGTAAACTCCCTGAAAATTCTCCTGCACGTTCTTCAGTGAAGAGCGGCGTTTGGTAGAAACCAGCGTGTCGGTGAAGTAAAGGTCTTCGGCCAACTTTCCGCGAGGCGTGGCCAGTAATTTCTCCAGGAAGGCTTTTCCCTTGGCCACTACCTCCACAATGGGCCGTTCGGCATCCATCTCGTCCACTGCCTTCTCCAGATCGTTGAGCAGTTGTCCCTGCGGACGGGCAAAGTAGGAAATCTGGTAGAAAGCTGTGTCAAGCACATTCCACGAGTAGCCGTAGCGGCGGTCGGCATCGTATTCCTTCAGTGCTTCAAGCGTGGACTTACCGACCGTCTGTATGGCTTCATAGATACGCTCCACCTCTTCGGGCGGATAGGGAGTAACCTGCGGCTCGTAGCAACGAGTGGCGCCGAACTTGGTACAGAATTCGTCGTCGTACTTGTCGCCGATGTGGCAGATGTTCTGCAACACGTAGAACATCTTGTGCGGATGGCTCTGTGACAAGGAGCACGAATACTCCATCTTGAGCTTTTCTCCCTCTTTCACAAAGCGGGGCAGCAGCAGTTTGTTCAAGTTCAGGTCGGCCACCTGGCGGAGCATGGCCACACGTCCCTTCTCGGGCAGGCGCAGAAAGTCGGCCACCACGCTGACCGTATTGCCCGCTATGCGGATATGCACCAGAATGGAACCGTGGGGAATGTGGAATTCGGTACCTTCCGCGTTGCCATACTTGGAGCGGAAACCCGCATTCAGATAATCGAGCAAACTGTGAAAGGCATCCAGATAAGCTCCTTGGCCATACAGGTCAACACTCTTCTCATAAGCCTCCATACACACGGAGCTCTGTGTAGAATCCGTCACAGGCGGAATAAAAATAGGTGTCTGTTTCATATCATGATATCATTTTAAAAAGGATAGGTTCAGCATTCGTTCTATACCCCGTCCGCCACACGGCAGGCCAAGGTAATGTCATTGTAGATTTCCTCCAACATCCTTCCTTCCCCTTTCAGCGCATCGGGCCGAAGACGCAGAAATCCCCAGGGCATGGAAGCCGCGTAATAGAAACAGCCGCGACTGAAAGAAAACATCAAGTCACGCCCAAAGGCATCACGCAGGGCGGTAAGACGCCGCATCAGGGCCGGCGTCAACACCATACGGGCCGTCACTTCATTGTCGGCATACACCACAAACCGCCGCTCAAATTCGGGATCTTCCAGCACCACGAGGCGGGCATGGAAACGTTTGTGCAAGGCCTGTATCTGTCGGGCCAGGTAGCCAGCCTTATCCTCCAGATGGTCGGGGAGCACTAGAATATCGCCCTCGTAGCGACGTTCCGTCCGACACCAGCCGAACATGCCGCGGAAGTTGTACGCACTGCTCTCCATACGCGCAGCAAAGACAGGCCGCAGCACATGACGGTAGAGCATCACGAAATAGCCGGCTATGGGATGATACTGCCAACGATTGACCCATCCGTAGGAGACGGCCACGTCGGCCACATGCAGCCGGCCGTCGGCCGATTCGATCTCGCCGTAGGTTTCCACACCCAACCGCGGGTCGCCGAACGACACCGTGAACAGACGGCTGCCTCCCAGCAGTTCGCTGTCCGCCTCCGACGACAGGGAGAAACTGACCTGCGGCACCAAGGCCTGCATCACCCGCCTTGTAGCCGCCGCTTCCTGCCGCTGAAAGGATGCCATGCTGCGCGACAACAGAAAACCCAATACCACCAACCCGATAAATACAGGTATCAGGGTCTGCGTCAGCATTCCATAGTCTTCCCAGCCCAACCGTGCCAACAGCATGCCACCAAACAACACAAACATGAACCAGCAGAACACCAACGAATAGACCACCACACTCAGTACACGCACCACGCGGCACCATCTTTCCACACGGGCCAGCTCGCCGTGCAGTTCCATTTCCAGTGCCTTGAAATCGATTGTATCCATAGTCAACTATTTTATGAAGGAATCAGGCCGATACATTCATGAACTTATCTTCCGAACAGTCCGGCCACATCGACATTGCGCCGTTCCTCTTCGGATGTCTCAATCAACGGCTCTTCAACATGACGCTGTCTGCGGGCCACAAGGGACGAAGGAAACATCTCGATGGCGTTGTTATAGTCCGTCACCGCCGCATTGTAAGTCCGGCGAATGGCTTGTAGCTGGAGCTCCATCTCCTCGATGTTGGCCTGCAGCCGATGAAACTGCCCGTCGGCCTTCAGTTCGGGATAATCCTCCACCGACACGTTCAGCCGCGACAACAGGGAGGACAATTCGCCGCCTGCCCTGATCTGCTCGCCTTCCGAGGCCGAAGAAGACAGACGCGAACGCAGTTCAGCGATACGAACCAGTATCTCACTCTCATGTCCCATATACGCCTTTACACTCGCCACCAGATTAGGTAGCAGATCGTTGCGCTGCTTCAGCACCACACAAACGCTGCTGCGACATTGTCTGACTCGATTCCGTTTGGCTATCAGATTATTGGCCGTCCACACATACCAAAGTATGAAAAGCAATACCACACCAAGCAGTCCACTGATAAGAGCTGTCATATTTCCCTCCGTTCTATTATGAAACGATTAATTTTTATATGAGCAAAAGTAACGTCTAATCCATAAACATGGAAATAGAGGAGGGGGATAAAAGGGAAGGAAAAGGGAAAATCATAAAAGTATGAAAAACAAGAAACTAACCTTTTCGAAGAAGGGGAACATAAGGGGACAATTTATAGATTGCCTCCATCTGAAACAGCAATCGGAAGAAGACTGCTCCCAAGAAAGGCAGAAACTAAAAGTGAAACAAGCCGTCCTGACACAGTGCTTTATGAGGTTGCAACACAGTGCCTCATGACACCCTGACGAAGCACTGCATGACACCCTAAGGAAGCACCGTGTCAGAGGTTCATGAAGCATCGTGTCTCAACCCCATCAAACAGAACAAAGAGAAACGATAGCATACTTTATGCCTGCCCATACTTCCAAACCAGGAAGAAAAGCAGGTCAGAACTCCCTCAACAGATCTTCCAGCGTAATGCCTCCCTCAGCCCCCATCTTTTCCGTGCGGATACGTTTCAGACGCTTCTTCACCGAATCTTTTTCCAAATGCATAATCTGTGCCATCTCGGCCTGTGACAACTGCATCTTTACCATACAGCAATAACGCAAGTCTTCCTTGTTCAGAGCCGGAAAACGCCGCTGTAGACGACCGGTGAAACCATCGAAGATAGAATTGGCATTCTGCACGATATCGTCCCAATCTTCGTCGGAAAGAATGATGTTTCCACCCCGTTCTATTTCCTGAAAGACCCGCTGGCTCAGCCGGCGGAAAAAGGTCTCCTTCAGACAGGCTTCCTTCCGTTCCATTTCGGCTACCCGTTGACGGTGGCGTGACGATGTCTCCCGTTCCTGTTCCAAAGCTTCAGCCTGTGTGTACAGACGTCGTTGTTGAAGCTTTACCCGTCTGCGGCTACGTCGATAAAGCAGTCCGACAATAGTGACCAGCCACAACAACAAGAGAAAAGCAAGCGTCAAGCAGAGGATATCCGTACGACGACGGTCGGCTTGCGTACGCCAATAGAGGTTCTCCACTGCCAGTTGTTCATGCCGGTAAAGTTCCTGGAGAGCAATGGCTTCCTCCGTATGCCGCTGCTCACGGATGGTATCGGAGAGCGTCATGAAGCGTGAAAGCAGCGAATAAGCCTCACGGTCATTGCCCGTCTTATGATGAATTTCCGACATGTAATGGAGAGCGTCGGCCTGTACACTGGGAACAGTACAACCGGCCGACAAACGGTAGTAATAGACCGCCGAGTCATATCGGCCCATTTGTCCGAAAAGGTAGCATTTAGTCGTATAAAGACTCATAATGGCAATGGAATCGCGAGCCGGACGCAAAGCCATCGAACGGTCGATATATTCCAAGGCACGGGCTGGCTGGTTCATTTCGGCATAGATGCTGCCCAAGTTATTGTACACGTGCAGTAACTGACGGGGAACCGAGTCAGCCAAAGCGGCCTTGTAAGCCTCCTGCGCATAATGAAGAGCACTGTCCTGCCGGTTCAGAAAATAATATCCGGTAGATATATCACACAGAGCCATATTCTTATAGAAAACATTCCCCAAGTTAAGAGCTGCTTCCAGTGCCGCTTTCGAATACTTGACCTTGGAAGTATAGTCACCCTGATTCATGCAGACTACACCCAACCATGTGTTTACACGATAAAGTTGCTCGTAGTCGTTCCTACCCTGCAGAAACGACAAAGCCTTGATGAACGACTGCATGGAGGCATCCATCCGATAGAGGCGTCGTTCCAGATGGGCTTTGCAATAAAGGGCCCGTTCGGCATACGAGGAATCGCCCGACTGGCTGAAATATTGGATGGCAGGCAGCAACAAGGTATCGGTAGCTGCAGTAAGCTGCCCCCTGCGATGTGAAGCCTCTGCCATAAGGAGGGCATAAAGCGCATAGTCGCGTCGGGAAAGCCGTGACGGATTTTCAATACGTTGCATCACGCTTACAGCACTGTCGGTCAGTCGGTCAGCCATCAGCTGTTCGGCCAGGGAAATGCGACGGTCGGGGCCGCAACCGGCCAACAACAGGCAGAATACCAACAGGACCAAAGGTAATTTAAAATTGTATTTTACAGACATCATTTGATTCATTTTCCTGATTTTACAGATATATCGGACCACACTTCACTAGAGGACAACAGGGAGTCGGCCCTTACTTCACCCGTCTGTCCATGTACCGACATCACCCTGATGCGGTCGCCGTTCATAGCATTGCGCATGTAAATACGCCACGTGGGGATGCTGTCCATTCCTTCCCAATAACGGCCGATACGAACCCGGGTCGTATCTTTCCAATCGATCCCCCGTAGGCGGGCAAAGATAAGAATATCTCTCCACGTATAGGTAAAGAGATGATTCCTTTTTACAGAAGGCAGCGTGTCAGTTTCTTTTTCAGTTTCCGTACAGACAGCCAGGGAACAGTGACGGATGTCTCCCCATCCCAACCACCCTTCGGCCGATTTCACTTGCAAATAGCACCCGCGTATAGAACTCAAGCGCCGGGCTTCGGACAAAGGAAGATACAGCCGGCGGAAACCCAAACTATCTGATACCGTTACTTCGCCGTAAGAAAAAGTATTAAGCAGCTCTCTCGCAGAATACCGGCCCGGGAAAGAACGGGGAGTACGGTCATGGAGTTCCACTCGGATGACGGCATAAATATGTTCTGTCACCTCCGAGACAAACCGACTGTTCAGCCAGAACAAAAAAACTATGACCACATTGGTACAAAGCACCATCGCACCTGATGCCCAATAACAGCCATGAAGGAAGTTTATCAGCAGCCACCCCCACAGCTTGTCGTCCTTGGAGGGCGGTCTGTACCATCGGGCATAGAGCATCCATCCCCCCAATCCTATCGCACCAAGTACCAGTGTACAATTTCCTGTGATGTCCTGATAACCGACATCAGCCAAAAGGACACGCCACAACCATTCTTCCTCGGCATACCACATCCGGCAATGCAGCAGGAAAAATATCACAATGACAGGTACCACTATCTTCCATGCTGTCAAGGGGGGCCGTTCTCGTCTGGGAGCCATGCGGGCCCGTATCGGTTCACCGCCTCCGTTCATTTTCCGTTTTTTTCTGCTCATAGAAGTAAAAAGCGTTCAGATAGCCCGTCAGGGCAAACAATTGACACAAGACTGCCTCGGCATACTGTGCCGAATGGACAGCCATCGGAGTAACCATCAGTAGCAGACCACTGATTTCAAGCAAAGTCATCGGATAGGAACGGGAACCGCACCTGTCGAAAACACGCCCCATGCGCATCAGCCGCCAAGATGCCCAGGTATAGACCACGGCAAAAACCAGTAATACGGCTTTCTCATATTCTTCGGACACCCATTTCCTCTCCAAACCTAACACATAAAGTAACGAGAGAAAACACAGCAGCAAGTCGCACCACCCGAAAGCAGGCAGGTAAGTGCGCAGGAGATAAGACAATTCAGGGGGCGGACAGCGTTGCAAGTCTTTCTTACGAAGATAAACCGTCTCGTTTCGAAGGCCAAAAAAGTAAACATACCCCACTCCCAATCCATAGACTACCAGCGAAGGAAGCACTACCAGCAAACGTTCCCAACCGTGAAAGGCAGGCACCATTTCCCAACCGATAACCATCCAGACGGCCGACACCCCCAAAGCAATACACACCAGCCACACATGACCGGCCACGCGGGAAAACAGACCCGGATACCAACGGCTGAACAACCGATGCCACAACAACGCCAACGGCAAGATTATCAGACAACAGGCAGCCGCAAACATCACACAAAAAGCCGAACCATCTGCCAGCAACCAGCCTATCGCGCCCGTCTCCACAACCCATAAGGGCAGGCTAAGGCACAGATAAGGCTTCACATACTTATCTGTCAGAAACTTACGCTTTATATTTCCTGCCTTTTCTTCCATTCCGAATTTTAATTGTAAACTTGATTACTATCCTCTCTCCGCCTGCGCCAGTACCTGCTTCATCTCTTCCAGACTGAGACCGCGAAACAGGAGATGGCCATCGGCTTCGTCCACCACGTAAGGTTGGAGAAGTTGCAGGGCAGTGTGGTATTCCAGCATGCCGATGTTCTGTTCGTCGTCGTAACTGAAGAAGGTCAGTACCCATAGGCTGATGTTGTGGCCATCAACGGCGTAAAGCTCCTCAGGAGCCTTGGGCAGAATGGTAACCACAGTGTCGGTCAGGGTGAAGTTCACCATCAGCGTGCCGTCGTTGCGTTCAAAAACATGTGAATGGGCTTCGTAGGCATCGGTCCAAGGATTGTCTTCGCCTGTTTCCTCATCGTCATCCTGCGTATTCATCAGTTCGAAGAGCAAACGCTGGTGTACCACTCCGTCGCCCTTTTCAACCGAAGCGACCGATTCATCTCCTCCCAATGCCAAGGCGGGCACAAAGAAGAAGATTTCTTTATCGGACAGAGGACCGCACTTTTCGAGTGCCTGAGTGAAAAGCTCTTTGTCCAGCAAAGTGCCTGCGGCAGTATCATCGGAAAGGAGCTGCACGAACTCACTGAAACTATAGGCACACACGTCGGTACGGCGATGATGGATGTCGAGCAGGGCAACATCGTTTTGAGTATCGTTCAGCCTCCGATAGTAGAGAATATTGCCGAAACCGGTCACCATGATGGGGATGCGGGTGGGATTTTCCCCGCCCAGCCAGGCAGAAAGATTTGCGGCATAATCAGTGGGATTGATCACCTTAAGCAGACCATTACCATAATTGCCGAAACCGTATGTCTGCCACAAATCCAGCAACTCGTCGGGAAGGCGGTGTCTAAACTGGTTGAGAATGTCTTCGGAAGGTTTGACCAAGGTATCCGAAGGCGGATAGTTCTGTAGAAAGTCTTCAAACAAATTCATATCTTGATTTTTAAAGGATTAAAAGCTTGCATCAAGCGATTCCTGTTTGTCACCACAGATGACACAGATTGCCACAGATTTTTGTTTAAACTCCATATGATAATCCGTGATACTCTGCGCCATCCGTAGTGGATTTCTCACGCTTACATCGTCTCTTCCCATTCCTTCTCCAGCTTGCCGTCGATGTCATAGAGTTTCCAGCGGCCGATGCGATGCCCGTTGCGGTATTCGCCCGCTTCGCGCAGACGGTCGTTCTTGATGTAGCGCGATTCAAAAGGCCCTGTCTTACGCCCGTTGACAAAGGTAGAAGTCTCCCAATAGTCATAACGATTGTCGCGCACCAGCCGACGTTCCTTGCCGTGCAGACGGCCATACTGATAAGTGGCTTCGTAAATCAGTTCACCGTTGTGGGGGTTGTATTCGCGGAAAAGCCCGTCGGGACGGTCGCCCTTCATGTGATATTCCTTGGTGCGGGTACCTGTTTCGCGGCTGAAACGTACCTGCAACCCTTCCTCACGCCCGGCACGGTAGGTGGCAATGTAGAGCGTATCGCCGCTTTCGGCTATTTCTGTCCATACGCCGTCCTTCTGTCCGTTGGCATAGTGGCCCGTGACGCGAGGCTGGCCGAAGGTGTACACCTCGGTATACTCGCCGTCCTGCATCCCCTGCTCATTATAGTAAGAGGTCTGGTAATACTCGTGCGAGCCCTGTATGAACGAATACTGCTTGCCTACCTGACGGCCGTCACGGTAGTTGTGCTCGCGGCGCAGGGTGCCGTCGTAGTCATAGTAAAGTTCCTTGCCGTCCTGACGGCCGTTCTTGTAATTCACCTCGCGCTCCAGCTGGCCCGAGGTGTAAAAGGTACGGTGCACGCCATGCAGCTTACCGTCCTTGTAGGGTTTCTCTTCCTTCACCCTACCTTCACTGTCATAGAACTTGAAGGTGCCTTCCTTGCGACCGTCACGGTAGGCGCCTTCGCACCGCAGTTTGTTGTATTCGTACTCGGCATACTTGCCGTTATAGAAACCGTCCTTGAACTCCGCCTGGATGTAGGCCGAATGATAGCCGTCGATGATGCGTCGGTCGCCGTCGAGCGGCTTGTCGGTCTTCAGGTCACGATAGAGGAAGCGCCCATCACCCACATTGATGACCGACACCTGCTCTATGGGATACTCCTTCTGGGCAACTGCCTGCCCTGCCATCAGGAGGGCAAGCAGCAGAAAAAAACATATTCTTTTCATGGTCGACAATAGATTGGTTGCAAACAATGACAAAGGGGAGAAATCATTCCTCGCCGTCGCACATGTGATAAAATAGCTCGGCATTGTCTTCATATTCCGTACCCTTCAATACGACAGGTTCGGCCAGACCCACGATGTTGGAACTCGACGTATAGGTAGTCAGCAGACAATAGAATTCCTTACCGAGACTATCCTCCCAGACGTGAAGCTGCACAGGCTGGTTGTTGCCGCTGGGCAGGGCGGTGAGGTAGCGGAAGTCGTGACGTACGAAGGCCTCCACTATCTTGTCGGCATCCGTCTCGTTGCGGATGAACTTCTTTATGTTCAGGCTCTTCACCTTGCCGCCACTCTCCACATTATATGTGTCCGACGAAGCCATCCAGGCACCGATGCCGAAGAACAGGACGCCTATCACGCCCGCCACCCGAATGAGCCACAAAGGCAACAAAGGTATAACCTGCGGAAAGATGACGACAAACACGCATACCACGGCCAACAGACCATAGAAGGCAGGCTTCACCATATTTTTCCGTTCTTCAAACTTTTCGGGCCAGGCCTGAAAAAACTCACTCATGTAACTGGGAAATTCCTTGTCTCCCTTTACACCATAATACTTTTTTGTTTCCATACAGATTAAGTTATTTATGTGAATAAAAATATTTGTCTTTCCTTCCATACCGAACCGCCGCAAAAGCGACCGTTTCCATCCTCATGAACCAATCTGAAAAAGGGATGGCAAAGCCTGCCATCCACCCTTTTGCAGACAACTTCAAAATTAAGGAAGACACCCTAGATGAAGAAACAAAGCAGGGGTATAAATGAGTGGGACAACCGAAAAGATTAAATATCTGTTTTACAGAAATATAATATAGATTTAATCTCCAAGAAAAGGGGGACATTTGTATTAGGAAAGGTAGCAGAAAGCCGTGCAGCGCAGGCAAAAAGAACGAAAACGGCAAAGCCATCACACAGATTGTCTACGCTATTGCATTTTGTCAGATTGTGACACTTTGCCATCCCAACCGCCTGAGAATCGCCTGTTTCGACCCGAAGGCAAGGCCGATGGAAAAGAACGAAGCGCGGAAGAGCTTACTTGCTCACTGACAAGACGATAGCGAAATCCTTACAAAAATTCTGGAAGAAAAACAGGGTCAAATGCCGCCTTTCGAGGAAGCGAAAAGCCGAAAAACAGAGTTTCAAAGCCCGAAAGCAGGAAAAACATTGCTTTTTCCCTCGGAAAACAATGCTTTTCCCGAGAGAAAACATACAACTTGACGAGGGAAAACATACTATCTGACGAGGGAAAATACACACTTTGCCCTGCTTGAACGGACGTTTTCGCCCGCTTAAACCTTCTGGTTGGTGCAACTTGAAAAAGGGACGTGTAAGCAGAAAGGAGGTTTTCCATGCAAAAAGAAAGCCAACAGAAAGAAATAATGACACACCATCTTTACTTCTTCCCCGCCAGATAGACGCCGAACAATACGCAGGCAGCACCCAGCAAGGCCACGGGTGTCAGCGGTTCGCCCAAGAAAATCAGGGCGCCGACGGACGTAAAAATGGGGTTCAGATACAGATAATTGGAAGCGCGGACGGTACCCAGCCGCTTGAGGATAAAGTTCCACACCACGAAGCATCCCAGCGAAGCCAGCACACTGAGGAACAACAGGTTCATCCAGACGACAGGCCGCGCGAACGACTCCAGCGGAAATTGCCAGGGACGAACCACGAAGGCGGGAAGTATGGTGAGCAAGCCATAAAAGAAAACCTTGCGGGTAATGAAGACCGTGGAGTATCGCTCGGCCACCTGACGCATAATCAGGCTATAAAAAGCCCAGCAAAGGGCAGCTGTCAGCGAGAGTACGTCACCCAAGGGCGAAAGCTTCAGCACGAAATTGCCGTTGAAGATGACCAGTCCTACGCCCAGCAGAGCCAGCAACGAACCGCCCACCAACCTCTTCGTGGCCCGCTCGCTCCGATAGAAAAGCCGAGCCAGCAGCAGGGTAAGCAGGGGCGTGCTGCACACAATGAAGGCCACGTTCGTGGTGAGCGTCACGCCCAGCGCCGTATTCTCCGTCAGGAAGTAGAGCGAACCGCCCGTCACGCCCGCCAGCAGCATCCACCCCTCGTCGCGCCACGTGCGGCACAGCAACGTTCGTGGCGAGATGAACCAGATACCCACGTAGGCAATGAGGAAGCGCAACAGGAAAATCTCCTGCGGCGTAAGTCCGCTTTCTATCAGCACACGGGTCGAAATGAACGTCATACCCCAGATGCCTACCACCACGATGGCCGTCAAGTGCCACCTGAAATCCTTGCCTTCTTTCATCATCCCCTCTCCTACTCCGTCTTCTTGTCCAAGTTTTTCGCTTGCTTCTCTGCCTCATAGGCCTCCATTTCGGCACGGCTCTTGCTGGAAGTCACCAGCCATACACCGCCGAAAATCATCACGACGGAAAGCATCTTCGTCAAGTTGAAGCTGTCCATGCCCCAGCAGATGGCCACAATCGTGGCGACCAGCGGCTGGATGTAGTTGTACATGCCCGCCACCGTCGGCCGCAGGTTCTTCTGCCCTACGATGATCAGGATGTAGCTGAGAAACGTGGCGCCCACCACCACGAAGAGGATGGAGGCGATGCGTGCCCCGTCGAGGGCCAGCCAGTCGGTTGCAAGCAAACTGCTATACGAGAAAGGCAGCAGGCAGATGAAGGCATAGGTGAACATCCACTTCATCACCGTCACCGCCGAATACTTGGCCACGAAATTCTTGAACAGCACAAAATAGAAGGCATAACTGCACTGCGCCAGGAGTACGAACAGATCGCCCAGCACAGGATTGTCGCCCTTCGGTGACGAACCGGCTGCCGCTTGCGAACTTCCCAGGATGAGCAGCAACGCGCCCGATGCGCCCACGGCGATACCCAATATCTTCCGACCCGTGATGGGTTCCTTCAGGAAGATGGCCGCCAGTATCATGGCGATGAGCGGCATGCTGGTCGTGATGATGGAAGCGTCGACGGGCGAAGTCAAACCTACGCCGAAGATATAGCTTCCCTGATTGAAAACAATGGCCAGAAGCGAAGCCACGAAGAGTTTCATCAAGTCCTTGTGCCCCACGTGTTCGGGCTTCTGGAAGAAGGAAAAGACCCAAAAGAGAACCATCGCGCCAAAGACGCGCAAGTCGGTCATCACCAGCGAACTGACCGCCCCTCCTATCATGACGAACTTGGCCAGCGGAGCCATCAACCCCCACATGCTGTTGGCCGCCAACATCGCGGCATGGCCTTTCAATTTTGCTGTGTCCATAAGTGAATATTTCTGTTTCGGCCGCAAAATTACGAGAAAAGTAGGCAACGTATGCCCGCAACCCAATGTTTTTTATGCACTTGATAGCCAAATCTGAAAATAAACATGTAAATTTGCAACGGTTTATTAACCGCATTATAAACCGAAAAAAGAAGATATAAACACGTTTTCAATAAATTATTAACAGACATCAGTATGGAATACAATTTCAGGGAGATTGAAAAGAAATGGCAGAAACGATGGGTGGAAAATAAAACCTATCAGGTAACGGAAGACGACACAAAACAGAAATTCTATGTACTGAACATGTTCCCCTACCCCTCGGGTGCAGGCTTGCACGTGGGACATCCGCTGGGATACATCGCTTCGGACATCTACGCCCGCTACAAACGACTGCAAGGTTTCAACGTACTGAACCCCATGGGCTACGACGCCTACGGCCTGCCCGCCGAGCAGTATGCCATCCAGACCGGCCAACACCCTGCAATTACTACCGTCAACAATATCAACCGCTATCGCGAACAGCTCGACAAGATAGGCTTCTCGTTCGACTGGAACCGCGAGATACGCACCTGCGATCCCGAATACTACCACTGGACGCAATGGGCTTTCCAGCAGATGTTCCAGAGCTACTACGACAACAAGTTGCAGAAGGCACAGCCCATCGCCCAGCTGGTGAAGGCTTTCGAAGCCAACGGCACCGAAGGACTGGACGTGGCTTGTAGCGAGGAACTGAGCTTCACGGCCGACGAGTGGAAGGCCATGAACGAAAAGCAGCAGCAGGAGACGCTGATGAACTATCGCATCGCCTACCTGGGCGAAACGATGGTGAACTGGTGTCCTCAGTTGGGCACGGTACTTGCCAACGACGAAGTGGTGGACGGCGTATCGGAGCGCGGCGGTTATCCTGTTGTACAGAAGAAGATGCGCCAGTGGTGTCTGCGCGTGTCGGCCTACGCCCAGCGTCTGCTCGACGGACTGGAGACCATCGACTGGACCGACTCGCTGAAGGAAACGCAACGCAACTGGATAGGCCGCTCGGAAGGTACCGAAGTTCAGTTCAAGGTGAAGGACAGCGACCTCGAGTTCACCATCTTTACCACCCGCGCCGATACGATGTTCGGCGTAACGTTCATGGTACTGGCACCTGAAAGTGAACTGGTTCCGCAGGTGATAACCGAAGCCCAGAAGGCCGAAGTGGAAGCCTATCTGGACCGCACCAAGAAGCGCACGGAACGCGAACGCATCAGCGACCGCAGCGTGACGGGTGTCTTCTCGGGTTCGTATGCCATCAATCCTTTCACGGGCGAAGCAGTACCCATCTGGATCAGCGACTACGTGCTGGCCGGATATGGTACAGGTGCCATCATGGCTGTACCTGCCCACGACTCGCGCGACTACGCCTTTGCCAAGCACTTCGGCCTGGAAATCCGTCCGTTGGTCGAAGGTTGTGACGTTTCTGAAGAAAGCTTCGACGCCAAGGAAGGCATCGTCTGCAACTCGCCGAAGGCCGGCGCCACTCCCTATTGCGACCTTTCGCTGAACGGACTCACCATCAAGGAAGCCATCGCCGCCACCAAGAAATACGTCAAGGAACACCACCTGGGCCGTGTCAAGGTGAACTACCGCCTGCGCGACGCCATCTTCAGCCGCCAGCGCTACTGGGGCGAACCGTTCCCCGTCTACTATAAGGACAACATGCCCTACATGATTCCTGAAAGCTGCCTGCCGCTGGAGCTGCCCGAAGTGGCCAAGTTCCTGCCTACCGAAACAGGCGAACCGCCATTGGGACATGCCACGAAGTGGGCTTGGGACACGGTAAACAACTGTGTCGTTGAGAACAGCAAGATAGACAACCAGACCGTTTTCCCGCTCGAACTGAACACCATGCCGGGCTTCGCAGGCTCCAGTGCCTACTACCTGCGCTACATGGATCCGCGTAACCACACAGCACTGGTAGCCCCGAACGTAGATGCCTACTGGAAGAACGTGGATCTCTATGTAGGCGGTACGGAACATGCTACCGGCCACTTGATCTACTCCCGCTTCTGGAACAAGTTCCTGCACGACCTGGGTATCTCCGTTGTGGAAGAACCTTTCCAAAAGCTGGTGAACCAGGGTATGATTCAGGGACGAAGCAACTTTGTATATCGCATCAAGGATACCAACACCTTCGTGTCGCTGGGCCTGAAAGACCAGTACGACACTACCCCACTCCACGTGGATGTGAACATCGTGTCGAACGACGTGCTCGACGTGGAAGCCTTCAAGAACTGGCGTCCTGAATACAATACCGCCGAGTTTATCCTCGAAGACGGCAAGTATATCTGCGGTTGGGCAGTTGAAAAGATGTCGAAATCGATGTTCAACGTCGTAAACCCCGACATGATTGTCGAAAAATACGGTGCCGATACGCTGCGTATGTACGAGATGTTCCTCGGCCCTGTAGAACAGTCCAAGCCTTGGGATACGAACGGTATCGACGGTGTACACCGCTTCCTCAAGAAATTCTGGTCGCTCTTCTACGACCGCTCAGGCCAGTATCTCGTGACCGACGAAGCTGCCACGAAGGACGAACTGAAGTCGCTCCACAAGCTCATCAAGAAGGTGACGGGCGACATCGAGACCTTCTCGTACAACACCAGCATCAGTGCCTTCATGATTTGTGTCAACGAGCTTTCTGCCCTGAAGTGCAACAAGAAGGAAGTGCTGAACCAACTGATTGTAGTATTGGCTCCTTTCGCTCCTCACGTCTGCGAGGAATTGTGGGAAACACTGGGCAATGCAGGTTCCGTATGCGACGCCCACTGGCCGGCCTACAACGAGGAATATCTGGTGGAAAACACCGTGAACTACACCATCTCCTTCAACGGAAAGGCACGCTTCAACATGGAGTTCCCCGCCGATGCCGCTTCGGATGCCATCCAGGCAGAAGTGCTGGCCGACGAACGCTCAGCCAAGTGGATGGAAGGCAAGTCAGTAGTGAAAGTCATCGTCGTGCCGAAGAAGATTGTGAACGTGGTAGTGAAATAAATCAGTAAACTATGCATATCAGTAAACCAAGTAAAGCAGCATTGATGAGGGAGTTGAAAGACTATGTCATGATTACCCTCGGACTCATCAGCTATTCGCTGGCATGGGCAGCTTTTCTGATCCCCTACCAGATAACGACAGGTGGAACCACAGGTATCGGAGCCATTATCTATTATGCCACCGGCTTCCCCATCCAATGGTCCTACTTCCTCATCAATGCTGTACTGATGACTTTTGCCATCAAGATACTGGGTCCCAAATTCAGCATCAAGACGACTTATGCCATCTTTATGCTGACATTCTTTCTGTGGCTGTTCCAGAAGATTGTGAACGGTCCTGACGGCATACCGCCACAGATTCTGGGACCGGGACAGGACTTCATGGCCTGCCTGATCGGCGCATCGATGTGCGGTTTGGGCCTGGGTGTTGTGTTCAACTGTAACGGAAGTACAGGCGGAACGGATATCATCGCCGCTATCATCAACAAGTATCGCGACGTGACACTGGGACGTATGATCATGGCCTGCGATGTGGTTATCATCAGTTCGTGCTACTTCATCTTCCACGACTGGCGCCGCGTGATATTCGGCTTTGTAACGTTGTTCGTCATCGGCTTTGTGCTTGACTACATTGTGAACAGTGCCCGTCAGTCGGTCCAGTTCCTCATCTTCTCCAAAGAATACGAGAAGATAGCCGACCGCATCACCAAGGAAACCCATCGTGGCGTAACGGTGCTCGACGGTACAGGCTGGTACAGCAAAGGTCACGTCAAGGTACTGGTAGTCCTGGCCTACAAGCGCCAGTCGGTCGAAATCTTCCGTCTGGTCAAGGATATCGACCCCAATGCCTTTATCTCGCAAAGCTCGGTCATCGGTGTGTATGGTGAAGGTTTCGACAAACTGAAAGGAAAATAAATACTGTCAAGATATGAAGAAATATGTCTTTGCAACCAACAATGCCCACAAGCTGGAAGAAGTGAAAGACATCTTAGGTGACAAGATAGAACTTCTCAGCATGAAGGACATCAACTGCCAGGCAGACATTCCCGAAACGGCTGATACCCTGGCAGGAAACGCCTTGATAAAGGCAAGATACATTTACGAAAACTATCACATGGACTGCTTTGCCGACGATACCGGCCTCGAAGTGGAGGCGCTGAACGGTGCGCCGGGCGTCTATTCGGCCCGCTATGCAGGCGATGCCCACAACTCCGAAGCCAACATGAAGAAGCTGCTTCAGGACCTGGAAGGCGTGGAGAACCGCAAGGCTCAGTTCCGCACCGTCTTTGCCCTGATCATCGACGGAAAGGAACATCTGTTCGAAGGCATCGTCAAGGGAGAGATTGTCAAGGCGCGGAAAGGGACTTCCGGCTTCGGCTACGACCCCATCTTCGTGCCCGAAGGCTATACCCAGACCTTTGCAGAGATGGGAAATGCGGAAAAGAACAAGATCAGCCACCGGGCCAAGGCTACACAGAAGCTCTGTAAGTTCCTGAAGTCCATCTGATGTAAGTTACTATACAGACTATATAAAAAAGAGTGCCGACATAACCGAATGTCAGCACTCTTTTTTTATACATTACAACCTATTATTCAGAAAACTATAATCCCAGCTGTGCCGATATCTCGAGCATGCGCTTGATGGGACGGACGGCCTTTTCGGCAACGGCTGGATCGACGGTAATCTCGGGACTCTCGTCTTTCAGGCAGTTGTAGAGCTTCTCCAGCGTATTCAGACGCATGAAGTTGCATTCGTTGCATCCGCAGGTGCTGTCCATCGGAGGAGCAGGAATGAAGGTGGTCTGCGGACACTTCTTGCGCATCTCGTGCAGGATACCCGCTTCGGTAGCTACAATATATTCCTTTTCAGGATGAGCTACGGCATACTTCAGCAGGGCGGCGGTCGAACCTACGACATCGGCCAACTTCAACACAGCTCCCTTGCATTCAGGGTGGGCCAGGATGACGGCCTGAGGATGCTGCTTCTTGATTTCAACCATCTTTTCAACCGAGAACTGTTCGTGTACGTGGCAGGCTCCATCCCACACCAGCATGTTGCGGCCCGTCACAGAGTTGATATAATTACCCAGATTCCGGTCCGGCCCGAAGATAATCTTCTCGTCCTGGGGGAAGCTTTCCACAATCTGACGGGCATTGGTCGAAGTAACCACCACATCGGTCAAAGCCTTGACAGCCGCCGTAGTGTTGACGTACGAAATGACGGTATAGCCCGGATGCTCCTTGACAAACTGCCCGAACTTGTCGGCCGGACAGCTGTCGGCCAGCGAACAGCCGGCTGCCATGTCGGGCACCAGCACTTTCTTTTCAGGGCAGAGCACCTTGGCCGTCTCGCCCATGAAATGAACACCGCACATTACAATGATGTCGGCCGTCGTCTTGGCGGCCTGCTGGGCCAGAGCCAAACTGTCGCCGATGTAGTCGGCGATATCCTGTATTTCACTCCGCTGGTAGTAGTGACCCATGATCAGGGCGTTCTTCTCTTTCTTGAGACGATTGATAGCTTCTATGAGATGATCCATAATAAAAATTTTATTTCTCTTTCTTCTTTTTAAATCCCTATAGTGGTGATAATAGGCTGTTAATACGGTGGAAAAGAAAATACGTTTTTTCTTGCCGGATTGGGTTATGAGTCTCATGCCTCCGGTTATCCCCAGCTTATCAACGGGTGAAAAGTGGGTGAACGGCTGATTATAAGCTTCCTTCCATTTTCTATCAACATCCTGTTTATAATGTACAAAGTTAATAACTTTTGCGTGATAACCTACGGAAAAGATGCTGAAAAATCGGTTTAATAGTCGGGAGAAAATAAAGGCTATCTTTTTTGCATTATTCATAACCGGAGGCTGATATACTTTCTTTTGAATCGTGCAAGAAAAAGTTTTCATTTTCTTTTCCTCGAGTTTCCACATGTTTTCAACGGTTGTTAACTGCTCTATAAACGGAAAAGGGGAGCTTTGAACAAGGTTGGCAGAATATTCGGGCAAGCTTGATGTTTCTGCCCTTGATTTGTCGTATCTTTGTGCAGCAATTTTAATACATTCACTTATGGAGCATCGTAAATTGAAGATTACCGAACTGAACCGCATCAGTGCCGAAGAGTTCAAGAAGGCCGAGAAACTGCCTCTGGTTGTGATACTTGACAATGTGAGAAGCCTGCACAACATCGGTTCGGTTTTCCGTACGTCCGATGCTTTCCGTGTGGAGTGCATCTATCTGTGCGGCATTACGGCCACTCCTCCCCATCCCGAGATGCACAAGACGGCGTTGGGAGCCGAATTCACCGTAGATTGGAAGTATGTTAATAACGCGGTTGAAGCTGTTGATAACTTGCGCAGGGAAGGCTACGTCGTGTTTTCGGTGGAGCAGACCGAAAACAGCATCATGCTGGAAGACATGCGGTTGGAGCAGGGGAAACGCTATGCCGTGGTGCTGGGCAACGAAGTGAAGGGTGTTCAACAGGAAGTGATCGACCATAGCGACGGTTGCATCGAAATCCCCCAATATGGCACCAAGCACTCGCTGAACGTGTCGGTAACGGCAGGTATCGTCATCTGGGACCTGTTCAAACAGTTGAAAACCTTGTAAGCTTCCGCCTCTTTCCGGGCAGGCTTTTGGAAGTATCCTATAATGTGACGCTCGTTCCCTTTAAAGGAAACGGTTGTTCCCTTTAAAGGGTAACGGTCGTTTCCTTCAAGGGGAACGACTGTTTCCAAGTGGAGGAAACGCTTGTTTCCAAGTAGGGGAAACGGCTGTTTCCACGTACAGGAAACGGAGGAAAGAAGCCGCTTGCGGGAGGCGGCATGGTTCATAACTTATGAACAGAACCAATCGTTTGATTCATAGCCTGTTGTATTCTTCTGGCTTTGATAGTTAACCGTTGTTTCAACAAGATATGAACATGCTTTTGAAGCCGGAAAGGGCGGGAGTGGAGAGGGGTGGCAACGGGTTCAGAGCTGCCCTCTCTCCACGAGCAGGATGACGCGTTCGGTCAGGGCATCGTCGCCCGTCGGGTCGTATTCTTTCTTGAGGCTGGCGCCGAACATGGCGGCAAAGGCTTGGTAGAAGCCTGCACGGAAGGGACCGAGAAAGGCTTTCACGAGTTCGTAGCCGGTAGATTGGGTCTGGCGGTCTACCAGCTTTATCAACAGCTTGCCTTGCGAAAAGGTGAGTTTCTTCATGCGGGGCATGTATTGTTCCTTCAGGCTCTTTTCCACCTGCTTCAGGTGTTTCTGCCGCTCCTTGGGCGGAAGGGTCTGCAAGTATTCGTAGGTTTCGATGATAATCTGGTTCACCTCCTTGGCGATGGGCAATACCTTCTTGACGTCGCGCACCAGCCGGTAATATTGCGTGCGCGCCCGCTTGTTCTTGAACTTGAGCGGTTTGAAGATGTAGACGGTGGGAAGCTTCACATAGGGGATGGTATCGCCCTCGTAAACGGTCATGGGGGTGAGGTACACCTTGCCTGTGTGCTTGCTCTGCTGCTGGGCATAGACGGAGGAAATGCCGGTTATCAACAGGAGGACGGTTAATATGAGGAGCTTTCTGTTCACAAACGCAAAAATACATCATTCTTTGAAATCTTTTTGGAAGACTTTTCCTTTTTCCTTGCATCGTTAACTTATTTAAGGTAACTTAGTCGCTCTGTAAACAAAAATAAGTATAACCCTTTTTCAATGACATTCCCATGAAAAAAAGACAACTTCTGGTATCTTTCCTTGTAACGGCCAGTCTGTTTCTTTCGTCCTGCGAAGGAAAGCTGACCGACCATGTAAATCTTATCCCTCAGGCTGATTCGGTCGAGATACAGAACGGCTCGTTTGCGGTAAGCAACTTGAAGAGCATTCAGTGTCCCGATGAGTGGAAGGCGACGGCTGCCTTGTTTGCCGATGACCTGCGCAAAACTTCCGGCCTGGATGTAGTGTTTGTACAGGAAAATCCGTCGGTAAGTGTTACGAAAAACGTTGATATGCCTGCCGAAGCCTATAAACTGGTTGTCACGTCGGGCGGCGTGAGCATCGAAACAGCCGATGTGGCCGGATTGAACCATGCGTGGAGTACCTTGCACCAGCTGGTACTGACGGCTGTCGATGCCAAGCTGCCGGCATTGACCATACTGGACAAGCCACGCTTCGGTTATCGGGGCCTGATGCTGGATTGCAGCCGCCACTTCTGGACGGTGGAAAACCTGAAGGAAACCATCGACCATCTGGCTTTCTTCAAGTTCAGCCGCCTGCAGATGCATCTTACTGACAACAACGCCTGGCGTCTGGCCATGGACAAATATCCTGAACTGACAGAAAAAGGAACGTTCTATCCCGATTTTCCTGAATTGTCGGGCAAATTCTATACCAAGGAAGACTTGAAGGAGATTGTAAAATATGCTGCCGACCGTGGCATTGAGATTGTCCCCGAAGTCGACCTGCCCGGCCATGCCATCGCGCTGATGTCGGCACTTCCGCAGCTGTCGTGCAATGGCGGGCAGTTCGAACCCTATCCCGAAGAGCGTGCCCTGAACAAGCGCAGGCGGGGAGGAGAGACCATGATCTGTATAGGCAATCCCGCTTCGCTGGAGTTTGCAGAAGAGGTGGTCAAGACCTTGACAGAAATCTTCCCGTCGCGTTACATTCACCTGGGAGGCGACGAAGTGCCTACGGCCGTTTGGGAGAAGTGTCCCAAGTGTCAGGCATTGTTCAAGCGTGAAAACATGAAACATCCGGGCGAGTTGCAGGATTACTTTACGCGCAAGTTGGGCGAGATAGTCCGTGCACATGGAAAGGTTATGGTAGGCTGGGACGAGATAAACGACCGCAATGCCGCGACACCTCAGGACATGCTGACCGTGTGGAGAGACAAGGGTACGCCCAACCAGCTGAAAGCCTTGGAACGTAACATACCTGTCGTGATGTGTCCGCAGCATGGCTGTTACTTCGATTGGGGCTATGCCGGCAACTCAACCCGAAAAGTATACGAATGGGATCCAGTATCGGAAGAGGTGACGGCCGACAAGTTGCCGCTCGTCAAAGGCGGCCAGGCTGCTCTGTGGACAGAGCGTATCGCCACGCAGGACAGGGTAGAATGGATGCTTTATCCCCGCATGTGCGCCATGGCCGAAGTGCTTTGGTCGCCGAAGGACAAGCGCGATTGGGAGAATTTCTATGAACGCATTACGAACTTTTATCCCGTTATGGAGAAGTTGGGCATCAACTATTATGAAGACGACGCCATGAACGAGAAGGAATTTGTACCGACCGAAGAGAAACCGGCACTGGTGCGTCATGCCTTTATCGAGACCAACATCCCGACAGCCCATCCGTATCATGCAGAATATGCTTTCGACGGCAAGAGCAATACGTTCTTCTGGGGAGGCTTGTCGGTAGGTCCCGAACACTATTTCACCATCAAGCTGGGAGAACCGACAAAGGTGGAAGAAATTCAGGTGATTTCGGGCGACTCGAAAGACTACATCACCAAAGCCGACCTGCTGGTTACGGAAGACGGTGAAAACTTTGTGAAGGTCGGTACATTCAACGATTTGGGCGAAGCTTCGGCCAAGTTGGGTGGAAAGGTTATCAAGGGTGTGAAGATTCAGATTACAGGGCAACATACCTGTTGGCCCATCCTGAAGGAAGTAATCTTGAAGTGATGATTATCCGGCCCGGCGAGGGATTGCCTCTATGAAATACATCAAGATAGGAATCGGATGCATGCTGTGCCTGTGGGGGCTGACCCTGCAGGCGCAGACACCCGACCTGATGCTTTGGGAGGAAAACCTGGAGCAGCTGGCCGCCGAAGCCGAAAGTACCGACTGGGAAGACGAACTGGAGGAACTCTCCCGACGGATGAAGCAGAGGCTGAACCTGAACACAGCTACACGCGAGCAGCTGGAGCAGTTTCCCTTCCTGTCGGAAGAGCAGGTAGAAAACCTGCTGGCCTATGTCTACGTGCATGGAGCGATGCAGACGCTGTACGAACTCCAGCTGGTGGAGGAGATGGACAAGGAAACCATCGACCGTCTGCTTCCTTTTGTCTGCGTCCGCCCTTCGGAGGAAGAGACGCGTTATCCTTCGTTCAAAAATATCTGGAAGTATGGCAAGCACGAAGCGACAACCCGCTTCGACATTCCCTTCTACACGCGCAAGGGGTATGAGAAAGATTATTTGGGGCCTTCCGTCTATCATTCGTTGCGTTACAGTTTCCGTTATGGAGACCGCCTGCAGGCAGGCGTGACGGGTGAGAAAGATGCGGGCGAGCCTTTCTTTGCCCTGCACGACCGACAGGGATACGACTACTATTCGTTTTACCTTCTGCTGAAGGGGTGGGGCAGGCTCGAAGCATTGGCCGTGGGTAACTATAAGGTAAGTTTCGGGCAAGGGCTGGTGCTGGGCAACGGATTCGGGTTGGGCAAGACCTTTTCGCTGGCTACGGCGGAGTATCGCACGGAAGGCTTCCGCAAGCACAGTTCGTCCGACGAGTACAATTATTTTCGGGGGGTGGGGGCTACCATCCGTCTGGCTTCCCGCTGGAGGGCATCGGCCTTCTATTCGCACCGCAACCTGGACGGCGTGGTGGAGGACGGTGAAATCACTTCCATCTACAAGACAGGCCTGCATCGCACGACCAAGGAAGCGGCCAAGCGGCATGCCCTTGTAATGCAGGCGGCAGGAGGAAACGTTGCCTACGAAGGTACGCATCTGAAGGTGGGTGCGACAGGGCTCTATTACTTCTTCGACCGTCCCTACGAACCTGCGTTGCGCAAGTATGCCCGCTACAACCTGCGGGGCAATCATTTCTACAACGTCGGTGTGGATTATGCCTACCGTTCGGGGCGTTTCGCCTGGGTGGGTGAGGCAGCCAAGGGCAAGCAGGGATATGCTTTCCTCAACCAGCTTCGCTATCAGGCAGGCGGGCAGTATAAAGTGATGCTCATCCACCGCTACTATTCGCACGACTATTGGGGGATGTTTGCCCATTCGTTTGGAGAAAGCAGTGCTTTGCAGAACGAAAACGGCTGGTATCTGGCCGGCGAAGCATCGCCTTTTGCCCGTTGGCGTTTCTTTGCGTCGGTCGACCTGTTTTCGTTTCCCTGGTGGAAGTACCGCATCAGCAAGCCGTCGCAGGGAGTGGACGGTATGCTTCAGGTAACCTTTACTCCCAACAAACGGTGGTCGATGTACGCCAACTACCGCCTCAAGTGCAAGGAGAGGGATGTGACAGGTAGTGAAGGCGAAACCATTCTGCCTACCCGGCATCACAAGGTGCGCTATCGGCTCAGCTATGCGCAGGGCTTGTGGAGCCTGCGTACCACGGCCGATTACAACCGTTTTGTCCAGGCATCGCTTCAGTACAGCCAGGGATGGCAGGTCACGCAGATGTGTGGCGTGCAGTTGCCTTCTCTTCCGCTGGCCGCCACGTTGCAGGGCACCTATTTCCATACCGACGACTACGACTCGCGTGTCTATGCC
>ENA-UONW01001075-UONW01001075.1-human-gut-metagenome-genome-assembly--contig:-CS52-NODE-1075-length-35578-cov-6.515835_pt1 | contig 35578 bp, 29 predicted proteins | sample MGYA00242463_ERZ724010 | MGnify/ENA metagenome assembly ERZ724010 | reverse complement strand
GACTTTGAGTTTTAAAAAAAGAATTGATATTATATTTAATTGCTAATGATTCATATTGTTCCATACAATGAGTGCCTGCAGGATGCATGGGATTCTTTTGTAGAACGTTCTAAGAATGGCACGTTTTTGTTAAAACGCACTTATATGGATTATCATAAAGACAAGTTTCCGGACTTGTCTTTAATGTTTTATTCTGGGCAAAATTTGTGTGGGATAATTCCTATTACGGTTGATTGGACCAATTCTATAGCTAGCTCTCATAATGGATTAACTTATGGTGGGCTAATAGTCAGTGAAGATGCTGAATATGAACTGGTTAGAGAGATGATGGATAGTACCATTCGTTTTTTTAGGCACAATAATATATCAACTTTTTACTATAAGGCCATTCCATATATTTATCATAAGTACCCTGCGCAAGAGGATCTGTATTGGCTTACTTCAAATGGAGCAAAACTATATTCTCGTTCTGTATCTTCTGTAATAGAGTTGGCGAAAGCGCATACTTTTTCTGCTTTAAGAATAAGGAAAATAAAAAAAGCGTTGCAATATGGCATTGAATTACTGGAATGTGATATAGATAAGCATTCCGAATTGTGGAAGCAATATTGGACAATATTAGATTTAATATTAAGTTCTAGGCATGGAGTTGCGCCAGTGCACACATACAAGGAAATTTGTTTTTTGAAATATGCTAATTCCGCTTCAATTAGATTATACGTAGCTCAAGATAAAATTTCGAAGGAGCTTCTTGCTGGAGTCGTTACGTATGAGACTGTTCAAGTAGAACATTGTCAGTATATCGCGGCAAGTGATAATGGATGTAAGTATAATGCTTTAGATTTACTTTTAGGCTGGATGATTAATCGTAGCAAGTCAAAATTTCGTTATTTTGACTTTGGGGTTTCTACAGAAAATTCTGGACTCTTTTTGAATAAGGGATTGTTATTTCAAAAACAAGGTTTTGGAGGTCGGGCTGTTTGCTATGATACGTATAAATGCATGTTATGATTACTTAAAAAGAAAGGCAATCAATTTTGATTGCCTTTCTTTTTTTTATTTGATAATTTCCAATTCTTTAAATACTTTCGTCAGAGCCTGTACTGCTCTTTCTACTTGTTCTTTTGTATGAGTGGCCATTAGTGCTACTCTAACTAATGTATCTTGAGGCGCACATGCTGGCGGGATGACAGGATTGATGAAGACTCCTGCGTCAAATGCCATTTTAGTCACTAAGAATGTCTTTTCAACATCTCGTACATACAACGGAATGATAGGCGATTTGGTATCGCCGATTTCAAAACCTTCTTCATGGAAACGTTTCAATGCGTAGTTGGTAACATCCCAAAGGGCTTGAATACGCCAAGGTTCATCTTGAATAATATGGAGCGCTTCTAATGCTGCAGCAGTTGCGGCGGGAGTGTTTGAAGCGCTGAATATATATGTGCGTGCATTGTGGCGGAGCCAGTTTATGATGGGTTTGTCTGATGCAATAAATCCTCCAATTGATGCCAAAGACTTGCTGAATGTTCCCATAATCAAGTCAACTTCGTCAGTTAAGCCAAAGTAATCACATACTCCCCTACCCTGATTGCCGAATACGCCAATGCCATGGGCTTCATCAACCATTACAGTGGCGTTATATTTATGCTTTAATCTAATGATTTCTGGCAAATTAGCAAGATCACCTTCCATGGAAAACACGCCGTCAACAACTATTAATTTCACAGCTTCAGGTTTACATTTCTGTAATTGGCGCTCTAGGTCCTCCATGTCGTTATGCTTATATTTCAGACTCGTGGAGAAAGACAATCGACGTCCGTCTACAATTGAAGCATGGTCTCTGTCATCACAGATGATATAATCTTCACGACCTGTTAAACAAGCAATCACGCCAGAATTCACTGTAAATCCGGTAGAAAAACATAAAGCTTCATCTTTTCCTACAAATTTTGCTAATTCTTTTTCCAGTTGAACATGTAAATCAAGCGTACCGTTTAGGAAACGTGATCCAGCACACCCCGCACCATATTTCCGCATGGCTTTAATTCCAGCTTCTATGACGCGCTCGTCACCAGGCAATCCTGTATATGCATTGGAACCGAACATAAGGACTTTGTGTCCCCCCATGTCCACTTCAGTACCTTGTTTTCCATCAATTTCACGAAAATAAGGATACACTCCTTGCTTCATGTATTGCTGTGGCAGAGTGTATTTTGCTAATCTGTCTTGTAATATGCCCATAATTTTTTGTATGGTAAATTCACTCGGTTTATGCCATTTGGCTTTTATAATTATTTTGCAAAGTTAGTGATTTTAGGATGAAAATAAAAGAATATCGGCTGAAATTTATCAGGTGCCGAAAAAAACCATTTAAAGTTGCTTAATAGTCGTGTTTTAAATTTTATATTTGTATTTGTAATCATGAAAAAAATGGATAAGCAAAGAATCTTATTTGTAGTCAATCCGATTTCCGGAACAAAGGCGAAAGCCAATTTGAACGAATTAATTCATAACAAATTAAATTCGGACGTGTTTGATTATGATATAGTGTATACGCAGTATGCAGGTCATGCTTCCGAGCTTTCCGTGAATGCTGTAAAGCAGAATGAGAATATAATTGTGGTTGCCGTCGGTGGAGATGGTACCATTAATGAAGTAGCAAGGACTTTAGTAAAAACTAACGCTACATTAGGTATAATTCCTTTTGGATCAGGAAATGGTTTGGCTCGACACCTTCGTATTCCAATGAATCCAGAGTCTGCAATTGATATTATAAACAAGAAAATTGTGAGAAGATTGGATTATGGATTGATTGACGGACGTCCTTTTTTCTGTACTTGTGGAGTCGGCTTTGATGCTTTTGTGAGCTTTAGATTTGCAGAATCTGAGCGCCGAGGAAAGCTGTCTTACTTAGAGAATACGTTGAAAGAGGGTTTAAAATATAAGCCTGAGACATATTTAATTGAAAATGAAGATGGAACTCAGCATTATAAAGCTTTCCTAATAGCTTGTGCCAATGCTTCCCAATATGGGAACAATGCATATATTGCTCCTAGGGCTTCAATGGAAGATGGATTGCTTGATGTGATTATTATGGAACCGTTTAGCGCTATTGAAGCTCCACAAATTGCAATTCAGCTTTTTAATAAGACTTTGGACCATAACAGCCATATTAAAATGTTTCGTTCCAAGAAAATAAGAATATATCGTGAACATGATGGAAAAGCACATTGCGACGGAGAGCCTATCATGACTGGTACAGAAATTAATATTGAATTGAGAACACACGGAATTAATATACTGGTTAATCCGGAAATTTATGAAATAGATAGTAAAGAGAATATCTTTCAGATGTTTGCTGAACGTTTTCGCGAAATTTCAAAATTACATAACGAATTGCTCCGGAAAAGTGAAAATTTTAATAAATCGATAATTAATTCAATTAGAGGACGGCGTAAATAAATTATCTTGCGTCTTTACGACGCTTCTATATATGAATAAAAATAAACGACTTTTATATATTGAATAAGTTTATGAACTTGTTTTTGTGAAAGATGACATATAAGTTTATCCTTATTGGGAATTTGGTATCATTATTTCTTTTATGTTCATGTAAAAGTGATGTATGTCGTGATATTTCTACCGAACTTGGAATTGATGTTTCACGCAGTAGTGAAATTTACAATTACGATTCACATAGTGGAAATGGTGATGGTTGTTGTTATGTTGTATTGCAATTCCACAATAATGAACTATTAGATGAAATAGTGAAAGATTCTAGATGGAGGAAATTTCCGTTGGATAAAACGGCGCAAACATTGGTTTATGGCGTTAAAGTCGGTAATGGGTGTAATGGTCCATATCTGGTAGATGATAGAGGTGTTGCTCTGATTCCAAATATTTCTAATGGTTATTATATCTTAATTGATCGTCATGAGCAAAAAGGTCTAGATCTTTTAAATCGTTTCTCCTATAATTTTACAATAGGATTATATGATATTGATTCTAACAGATTATATTTTTGTCGATTTGATTCTTAATAAAAAAGGTCCCATGGAATTTAAATTCCATGGGACCTTTTTTATTTTAGAAGCCACCTTATTTATTCAAACCAACGTACGTAGCAGAAATCCTGTCTGTGTGGTAAATTTGAATTTTTCGGGAACATTCTGTATGCAACTTTAAATGAACCTGCTAAATCGATTTTTGTCGTGACAGAGAAAGTATATAGATTGCCTTCCTTCTTTACGACATTCATTGGAACTACAGTATAAATTTTATCTCCTTCTTGTTGAGAGTTTAAAACTACAAGTTCTACGCCAATAGCATCGTCAAGACCTTGTTCATCAATTACATGGGTTATAGTGAAAGGCTGACCACTCACAAAGTTAGAGTTTTCTGCGTTAGCTGAACGTGTGCTGGAAACAACTTTGATCGAATCCCAACGCTCTGCTACGTTTTCTTTCCATAAAGCAATTTCTTTTGCTTTTCTGAAGTTGTCGGCACTCAGTTCTTTAAAACGTGCTGCTTCTTTATTATAGAATTTTTCGTAGTAATCATCCAACTGACGCTTCATCGTGTAGTGAGGCGCAATTTGTGCTATAGAATTTTTAATGGTTCTGATCCAATTTTCACTGATGCCCTTACGATTTCTTGCATAATAGGTCGGAATAATTTCTTGTTCCAGCAAAGAATAAATAGTTGAAGCATCTAACTTATCCTGATATTCCTGATTTTGATAGGTTCGCTTTTCTGTAATAGCCCATCCGGCTCCTTCTCTATAACCTTCAAGCCACCATCCATCTAATACAGACAAATTAACTAATCCGTTCATCAAGGCTTTTTCGCCAGATGTACCTGATGCTTCGAGTGGTCTTGTTGGAGTATTCATCCAAATATCTACGCCAGAAACTAGACGACGAGCTAATTGCATATCGTAGTTCTCAAGGAATAAAATCTTTCCTAAGAATTCAGGACGCTGAGATATCTCAAAGATTTTTTTTATCAGTCCTTGGCCGGCACCATCTGCAGGGTGTGCTTTTCCTGCAAATAAGAATTGTACTGGATAGTGAGGATTATTTACAATTTTGGAGAGTCTATCCAAATCCGTGAAAAGTAGATGTGCTCTTTTATATGTAGCAAAACGACGTGCAAATCCTATCAAAAGAGCATTGGGATTAATTTTGTCAAGTAAGGATACTACTCGGGTCGGATCACCTTGGTTCTTAAGCCAAGTCTCACGGAAACGAGCACGAATATAGTCAATTAACTTATTCTTTAATATCATTCTGGTTTCCCAGATTTCTTCGTCAGGAACATTATAGATCTTATTCCAGATTTTCGGGTTACTCTGATCCTTATCAAAACTATCATCAAAGTATTTACGGTAAAGGCGCTTCCATTCTTTTGCACTCCATGTGGGGAAGTGTACACCATTTGTAACATAACCTACATGGCTTTCTTCAGGGAAATAGCCCTTCCATATACCACTAAACATATGTTGCGAAACCGTTCCATGTAGTTTACTTACACCATTTACTTCTTGGCAGGTCTTGCATAAGAATGTAGACATACAGAATTTCTCTGAATGGTCATCCGGATTGGTTCGGCCAAGACCGATAAAGTCTTCCCAGCTAATTCCTAATTTTGCGGGGAAACTACCCATGTATTTGCCAAATAATCCTTCATCAAAATAGTCGTGTCCAGCAGGTACTGGTGTATGAACGGTGTACAGAGATGAAGCTTTAACAAGCTCTAATGCTTCATTGAAGTTCAAACCACTTTCGACATAATCAACCAATCGTTGAACGTTGCACAGTGCAGCATGTCCTTCATTGCAGTGATAAATGTCTTTTTTGATGCCTAATTTTTTGAGCATCAACATACCTCCTATACCTAATAGATACTCTTGTTTCAAACGATTTTCCCAATCTCCACCATATAAAGAGTGAGTGATGGTGCGGTCAAATTGTGAGTTAAGATTATTATCTGTATCTAATAGATATAATTTGATGCGTCCAACGTTAACTTGCCAAACATAGGCATGTACTTCGTAGTTAGGAAATGGTACATCGACAATCATTTGATTACCATTTTTATCCAAAACATGTTCTATCGGCAAACTTTCGAAGTCTTGAGGCTCGTAATTGGCTATTTGTTGGCCATCCATTGAAAGTGTCTGGTTGAAATAACCATAACGATACAAGAAGCCTACACCACACATGTCAACATTGCTGTCCGATGCTTCTTTTAGGTAGTCACCAGCTAAAATACCTAAACCTCCTGAGTATATTTTTAAAATATGATTTAGACCATATTCCATGCAGAAATATGCTACAGAAGGACGTTTAGCATTTGGCTTTTCCTTCATGTATGTTTTAAACAAGTTGTAGACATTATCCATGCGAGTGATGAACTCGGTATCTGCAGCAAGTTCTGTTAGACGTTCGTAGCTGATACGGCGTAATAATTCAATTGGATTGTGTTTTACTTCAGAAAAAAGGTTTTTATCCAAACTTCTGAAAAGTTCAAAACCTTCTTCATTCCAAGTCAACCATAAATTGTGTGAAAGTTCCTCAAGCTTTTCCAGAGCTTCAGGAATATGGGACTTTACAGTAACTGTGCGCCAATTGGGCTCATTTGAATTACAAGTTTTAACCTTCATAATATTGTTATGTTCAGTTATTTATACGAATTAATTGTTGGTTCTCTCTAATCTCTTCTCTAATGCTTTTTCGTATGCATTATAGTAATGGGATATAAAATGTTTCCATTGAGCTTTCTTGGATATATCGCTTGCATGGCGACGTGCTTTTGTTATTTCTGTACTAGGTTGTGATGTGTAGCTAATTATGTCTGAGCATATGCTATTAACGACATCCCAATAATTACTGTCTGTGCGGTGTATTACATGTACGCCATCATTAATGTCGTCACCCTTGCCTAATGCTTGTATCCATTGGCCGAATCCTGAGAGATCTGTAGTTATGCTAGGGATTTTGAAAGCAATACTTTCCAACGGAGTATATCCCCATGGTTCATAATAGGATGGGTAAATACAAAGGTCGTTAGCAATAAGAAGTTGATAGTATGGCAAATTAAATATGCCATCGTTCCCATCCAAATAACAAGGTATTAGCATTACTTTGACCGTTGAAGAATCCTGATTTGTCAGACCTTTTTCATTCAATAGTCTGATAAATGTATCGTCATAGAAATTATGGATTTCGTGTGTGACGAAAGGGGTTTTTAATGCTTGGGCAAATATAGTTGGATTTTCTATCCGTTGTATGAGATCTTGTCTAGGTCCAGTGCACCAACACGGTACTTCAATTAATGCAAGAATATTATTTTCTATTTTTTTGTTTTTTAGAGTATTTAAGCTGTCAATAAATACGTCAAAACCTTTACATCTAAAGTCATTTCTGCCACTTGTGGAAATAATAAGCGTCTTGTTATCTAAATTTAGCCCCATTAATGCATTGGCCACTTCTATAATCTTTTTTCGTGCTTGTTTACGTTGTTCGGTAAAAGTGCGTGCTTTGGGAACAAATCTGTCTTCAAATCCGTTGGGCAAGATTTCGTCCGGCTTGATATCTAATAGTTGTTCACATTCTCGAGCAGTGAAATCACTCACTGTAGTAAAGCAATCTGCTGCATGTGCAGTTTCTCTTTCAATGCTGTGCTTTGACTGCATGCACAATTCTTCTGCCATTTGATTGCCATGATAACCTTCAAAGTAATCGTAGAGAGGCTTATTGTTTCCTGCAATAGAGCGTCCAATACTGGTTGCATGGGTCGTAAACACTGTCGCAATTTGTGGAGCATGCGATTTTACCCATAGCATTCCCAATCCTGTCATCCATTCGTGGGCTTGGTATATAATATTGGAATACGAACTTAATAGGTTGTTTTCTACCAAGCATACTACCAATTTTCCTGCTGCAATAGAAAACATGGAAGCCTCGTCATAATCGCCATAGGCATGAAGGGAGTCAACCTTGTAATTTTCCCATCCCCATGCATAAATATCATTTTTTTGCTTATACATTTGGGAAAAATCTACCAAAAGCACTATTGGCGATCCTGGAATATTCCATTTACCAATCCTGATTGGTATTTTTGCTTTACTAGTTGCAACTTGCCACTCCTTATAAAGTGAACAGTCTTCAATAAAAGTATCGTTATTTTTATTTTTCCATATATCCGGGCCAATAAAAATTAAATTTTTGCCCATCTTTGATTGTAGTGTGCTGGCATGGGTGGAAAGAACAGTATAAATTCCTCCAACTTTATTACAAACCTCCCAGCTTACTTCAAATATTAAATCTGGATAATTCATTAGAAAAAATTTAAATCTGCGCTACAAAGATAACATTTTTTTTTGTATTTAATATTTTATCATGTTTTTTTTAGTCTTTTGATTCTGGCGTGTTCCATAAAGCATCAATTCTTTGTTGCATGGCGCATTCTGCAGGATTGTCTTGTGAATGCCAAAACTTTGTTTTGGTGTAGTAGTCTGGCATGTATTGTTGGTTGACAAAGTGATTTGGAAAGTCATGAGAATATTTGTAGTCAGCGCCATATCCTAGTTCTTGCATCAGATTCGTAGGGGCATTTCGTAAATGTAATGGAACTGGTAATTTGCCGGTACTTTTTACAAAGTCAAGTGCGGAGCCAATTCCTTTGTATGCAGAATTACTTTTAGGGCTTGTCGCGAGATATACAGTTACTTCCGCTAAAGGAATGCGTCCTTCGGGCCAGCCTATTTTTGAAACCGCATCAAATGCTGCATTAGCTAATAGCAATGCATTAGGATTGGCAAGCCCAATATCTTCTGCAGCAGATATAATTAATCTGCGAGCAATAAATTTAGGATCCTCTCCCCCATCAATCATACGTGCTAGCCAATAAAGCGCAGCATCGGGAGCACTTCCTCTGATACTTTTTATGAATGCCGAAATGATGTCATAATGCATTTCTCCTTTTTTATCATAAGCAAATGATGGTGTTTGTAATTGCTTTTCTACGAGTTCATTTGTAATGATAATTTCCTTGTTGGCTGACATTGAATTAATGATCACTTCAAGGATATTCATTAATTTTCTGGCATCTCCTGAACTATATAGAAATAGAGCATCTGTTTCTTGTAATTTAATGTCGAATTGCCGGAGAATTGTATCTTTCTTTATTGCGCGCTCTGCCAATGTAAGCAACTCTTGCTTCCCCAGTGGCTTTAGTACGTATACTTGGCATCTGGATAGCAGAGGGCTGATTACTTCAAATGAAGGATTTTCTGTTGTCGCTCCAATGAGTGTGGTAATGCCTTTTTCTATGGCAGACAGTAAGGAGTCTTGTTGTGATTTATTGAATCGATGAATCTCATCGATAAATAAAATAGGCGAAACAGCATTGAAAAAAGTATTTTTTTGTGCTTTTTCTATCACTTCTCTAACGTCTTTGACACCACTAGTAACTGCGCTAATGGTATAAAAAGGTGCAGATATAGTATTGGCAATAATTCCTGCTAATGTGGTTTTTCCTACACCAGGAGGACCCCAAAGTATAAAAGAATTAATTCGCCCCCGCTCTAACATTTTGCGGATTATTCCATCTTTACCTACTAAATGTTGTTGGCCAACATAGTCATCTAATGACTTTGGCCTCATCCTTTCTGCTAAAGGCATTGCCATAATACAATCTTTTAAAATGCAATATTATCATTTCCTGGAGCAAATGGCATGAAATCTTGCGGTAAGTTCGATTGGCCTTCTTGAGAAATAGATGCACCGATATTATCTGAAGAATCTGTATTAACTTTTCCTTCGAAGACATCATCCTTAGGATTTTGAAAACGAGTAAACTCTTTTTTGAATGTCAATACGACATCACCTACGGCACCATTACGATGTTTTGCAATAATTATTTCAGCCTTTCCTCGATAGTCGATTCCATCCAATTGCAGAATACGATAATACTCAGGTCTGTGAATGAACACAACCATATCCGCATCTTGTTCTATGGCACCTGATTCACGTAGATCACTTAATTGTGGCCTTTTCCCCTCATTGCCCTCTCGACTTTCTACACCACGATTGAGCTGGCTTAAGGCTAATATAGGAATATTTAATTCTTTGGCTAATCCTTTTAGCGATCTACTGATAGTAGAAACTTCTTCTTGACGGCTACCGAAACTCATGCCCGAAGCATTCATTAACTGCAAATAATCAATCATGATAACCTTTACGTGATGTTCCCGAACTAAGCGCCGTGCCTTTGTTCTTAATTCAAAAACTGATAAGGACGGGGTGTCGTCAATGTATAATGGTGCACCGATTAATTCGTTTAACTTGTAGTCTAATTGCCCCCACTCATATGGAGCAAGCTGCCCACTTCGGATTTTCTCACTTGAAATTTCACAAACATTTGATATTAGTCGATTGACGAGCTGAACATTTGACATTTCCAAAGAGAAAAAAGCCAATGGTATTTTTTGATCTACCGCTATATTTTTAGCCATACTTAAAGCAAATGCTGTTTTTCCCATTGCTGGGCGTGCAGCAAGAATAACAAGATCTGAATTTTGCCAGCCGCTGGTTATGTTATCAAGTTGTGTAAAGCCACTTGCAATACCGCTTAAACCATCACCACTTGCTGCCGCATTTTTAAGCATTTGGTAGGCTTCTTTCACAACAGGATCAATTTGTGTGTAATCCTTTTTCATATTTTGTTGTGAGATCTCAAACAGCTTACCTTCTGCTTCTTGCATTAACTCATCTACATCTTGTGTTTCATCAAAAGCCTTAGTCTGTATGGCGCTTGTATATGTGATGAGCTCACGTGCAAGATATTTTTGAGCAATGATGCGTGCATGGTACTCTATATGGGCAGAAGAGGCCACCATGCCGCTTAATTGTGTGATATAGAAAGGGCCACCAACTTCTTCAAGAGTGCCATCTTTCTTTAATTGTTCTTGTACAGTAAGTAAATCTACAGGACGTTGTTCGATGTTTAATCTTTGTATGGCTGCAAAGATGAGTTGATGCCTATGATCATAAAAACTTTCTGGATGTAGAATTTCACTGACCATAGAATAGGCATCCTTTTCAATCATTAGGGCGCCTAATACTGCTTGTTCTAAATTGATTGCCTGTGGTTGCAGGTGGCCATATTCATCTGTGGCCTTAGATTCGGATTTACTTTTCTTTATTGTGCTTCGTTTAATTGGCATGGCTTTAGTGCTTTTGTCCTGATGAAAATGTAGATTGGTAACATCCAATATCTGGCAAAACATTATGTATTCTGTCCACCCCTACTCTATCTGTGGGGTAATATTGCAAAGTAATATTTCTATCGGCATGACCCCGTGCTGTTGATAGACTGTCAAGTTGAAAAGAATAGTCCAGTTGTGCTATGTTGAATTGAAAATTCTTTTCTCTATATACGGAATTGTTATTTGAATCCCATAGACAATTTACAATGTTTTCAGTTTCTAGTACAGGTGTATCTAATAAGCAATTTTGGAAATAATAATTAAATGCAATATTGTTATCGGGAGATTGCTCTCCTAAAATTTCATCATCAGAAAGACCGGTTATAATACAATTGTAGAAATTAGCCTCAAATAGTGGTAAATTAATTCCTTTATATTGATTGCTAAAATTTAAGGCTTTGCCCGTGCGTATGTCAAATGCATAGAATGACCCTATTGTGCAATGTATAAATTTATGGCTACCACCTGCAATTAATACGCAATTATCTTTTGCATTTGATATTTGTGTATTTCCTATAAAGGATTTACAATTAATTAATTGTAGACAATTGTTATTTGAATTATGTAGAATACTATTTTCTATTCTTATTTTCTCTTGATCAATATTAGAAGAGTCACAAACAATCCCAATTGATGTTCCATGAATATCACAATGGTTAATATAGTTGCTATAACTTGTCCCTTTAAATTCTATTCCATTCCATTGGCCAGGAAGTTGATCGTATGTCTGATTCGTAAAAATATTACCAAGGCGGTCTCCGCGCATTAATATTGGGTTCGCAATTGTTCCATTGGCATTTAGCGTTCCATAGACTATGACTTTTGCTTTATCATGAAAGTACAATCTTGTACCTGCGTTTAACGTAAGTGTCGTTCCTGCGTTAATTACTAAGCTATCGTATATCTGATATGGTATTTTAGAAGATAGAATAGTATCATGATCAATAATCCATCCACTTTTTTTTGTTTCCACATCTTGTCCGAAAGCTTGAAGAGTAATATCTTGTGTGATTGTACTTTCTAGTTGGAAATGCAGATGGTCTGTAATTTCTTGCGGTGAATCCTTTCCAGAAATTGGTGGAGTCATTTCGAGAAAAACTTTGAGGCTGTCGCCAGCTGGTATATTGAAGGACGTTGGCATATCATCGGCTATATAAATTCCATCGACAGAGATTCTGAATGGAGATGCCTCGCCTAGATCTTTCCATACTTTTGTAATTCTAATTCAGTTTTTATTATGATTGTAAATCTCAAAGTCGACTGTATGCGTTCCTTGTCCACTTATAACAGTATCAAATTTTACGGTATCTATAGAGAATGTAAGGCGGTCTTGAGGTGATACTGAAAAGTTTTCATCAGTCATACAACTGATGAAAACTTTCATAAATAAAATTAGAATTAAAAGGGGAGATATTCTCTTACTTTTCATTTTTTTGGTATGCGCTTCATGATATCTAGTAAATGACGCCAAACCATGTCAACAGTTGGAATAAGTAATTTTTCATCAGGAGAGTGGACACCTCTTAGCGTAGGGCCGAAACTTACCATATCCAACTGGGGATATTTTTCGCTAAATAGTCCGCATTCCAATCCAGCGTGAATTGCTAAAATTTTAGGCTCTTTCTTAAAGAGTTTTAAATAACTTTCTTTTGTCAGTTGAAGCAATGTACTATTAGGATTCATTTTCCATCCAGGATAGCCTTCGTTCGTGATAGTTTGTGCACCAGCTAATTCAAATACGGAGCGAATAACTGCACTCATATATTCTCTTTTGCTGTTGATATTGCTTCGTTGACTTGTATTGATTATTATTTTATTACCTTCTCTATGTACACTCGCAAGATTCGATGAGGTTTCTACTAACCAATCTAAATCTTGGCTCATAGATTCAATTCCATTGAAAACCGCTATTAAGGAGAGTATGAATTTATCTGATATGTTCTTTTTTATACATTCCTTATTTTCGATAGAAATGCTTTCAAGTGGCATCTCAATGTGAGGTTCCGTCTTAGCATATTCCTCTTCTATTTCTGTAATAAATAGATTTAATTCTACTCGAACATTTTCTTTATATGCAGCAGGTACTGCAGCAATTGCATATCCGTCACGCGGAATCGCATTGTGAAGTCCTCCACTTTGAATATCAATTAAGCGCAAATCAGTTTTGTTCTTGAGACGGTATAGAAAACGGGCCAATATTTTGTTTGCATTTGCTCGTTTTTTATTAATATCATCTCCGGAATGACCGCCGGTAAGTCCTTTAATGCTTATTTTAAATGCGTAAAAATCAATGGGAAGTTCTTCTGTCGTAAAAGAAAATGTTGCAGTTGTTCTAGCTCCACCAGCACAACTGACAAATATTTGTCCTTCATCCTCTGAATCTAAATTGATCAAATATTTTCCGTTTATAAAACCTGGTTCTAGTCCTAATGCTCCCGTTAATCCTGTTTCCTCGTCCCGTGTGAACAAACATTCAATAGGTCCGTGTTCAATGGACGTAGATTGAAGGATGGCCATTTCAATGGCCACACCAATTCCATCATCAGCTCCTAAAGTGGTGCCTTTAGCTTTTAACCAATCGCCATCAACGTATGTTTGTATAGGATCATTGTTAAAGTCAAAGTCAACGTCTCGGTTTTTTTCGCATACCATGTCCATATGACTTTGCAGGACTAATGTTTCTCTATCTTCAAAACCTTTGCTTGCCTCTTTTTTTATTAAGACATTTCCACATTTATCTTTATAAGTCTCCAATCCGAGCGATTCTCCAAACTGCATTAGAAATGCAATCATCTTGTCTTCTTTTTTAGAAGGCCGCGGTATTTTATTGATTTTACTAAAACATTCAAAAACCTCAGAAGGTTTTAATTTTTCTTGTTCCTGTGTAGTCATTTTTATGATAATTCTTAAGAAAAACGAATATGTTATGAAAAACCACTGCTTTTATCATTGAGTTTTGCTAATTAGCAGTAACTTTGTGGCACAAAAATAAAAAGAAATGTTGCAAACTCTTCTCTTTTCAGTGTTAATAATTGCTTTTTGTGTTTTGATGTTATGTGTCAGACTCTTTTTTAGAAAGCCATTCGTCAATTCACACGTGAGTGGAAGCAAAGCCATGAGGGAAAAAGGCATATATTGTGCACAGGTCCAGGACAAGGAGGAAAGAAGTAAACATTTAATGAAAGAATGAATTTAAGTATAGAATAATGAAACTAACGACAATGGTTAAGGCAGGGAGTTTTTTCCTGCTCAGTACTCTACTGATGGTAGGTTGTGGCAATGAAAAAAGTCCAGCTGACGTAAAAAGTAATGGCCTTCCTAAGGCAGGGACAAAAGTAATAAGTAATACAATTGCTTATATCGAAATTGATACCTTGATGAATCAATATCAGTTTTGTAAAGATAATACGTTGCTTATCACAAAAAAAAGTGAATCATATAAGCGTCAATTAAATAATAAATCCCAAGCTCTACAGCGTGCTGCTGCAGACTTTCAACAAAAAATTCAGCAAGGGAAATTTTCTTCCCAGCAGCAAGCAGAGCAAGCGCAAGCTGCATTACAAAAAATGCAGCTGGATTTACAAAAATTACAGGAAAAATTATCTGCGCAATTTGACAAAGAACAGCAGCAATATAATAATCAGCTTCGTGATAGCATCAAAAATTTCCTTAAGGAATACAACAAAGACAAACGCTATTCTATGATTATAAGTAAGGCAGGTGACAATATTTTAATGGCGGATCCAACCTTAGATATTACAAAAGATGTCGTAAATGGATTGAACAAACGGTACAAGAAAAAATAATGAATTAAAAGCGTGTATGTAAGGAAAAAATTATACCTTTGCAGACGTAAATAAGGAAAGATGCCAGAGTGACCGAATGGGGCGGACTCGAAATCCGCTGTACGGTTTATCCGTACCGGGGGTTTGAATCCCTCTCTTTCCGCTTGTTAGAAGATTGGTGCCTGGTCACCAATCTTTTTTACTTTTAAGATTTATTGCATGAGCATAAATAAGAATCATTTTATAAGCTTTACTGTAAAAACTCCTACAGCATTACTTGATTTTGTGATGCAGAAAATGGATGGCATTAGCAAAAATAAAGCAAAGGCTATATTAAGTGGTGGTGGCATTACGGTGAACAAGAGAAAAATCTCCCAATATGATTTTTTGTTACGTCCGGGGCAAATTGTTGAGATAAGCAGAGGAAAGCGTCGTGAAGAGTTAAAGAGTAAGTTCGTAAAAATTCTTTATGAAGATCATGATATTATTGTTATTGAAAAGGCTACAGGGATACTTTCAATGGGCACATCACAGCATGTATTTTGCGTGAAAACAATACTAGATGATTACTTTCATAAGTGTCATTCGAAAAGTCGAGCACATGTAGTGCATAGATTAGATCGTGAGACATCTGGTGTAATGGTCTATGCCAAGAATATAGAGGCAGAGCAAATTCTAGAGCACAATTGGCATACAATTGTGACAGACAGACGTTATATAGCAGTTCTTTCTGGAAAAATGGAACAGAAAGCGGGAACTGTGGCGAATTGGTTAAAAGATAATAAGGCCTACATCACTTATTCATCCCCTGTAGATAATGGTGGAAAATATGCTGTGACGCATTTTCATACCATTCAAGTTTCTGATAATTATTCATTAGTGGAGTTCAAATTGGAAACGGGTAGAAAAAATCAGATACGCGTCCATTGTTTGGATATGGGACATCCTGTTTGTGGCGATATAAAATATGGCGACGGGAATGATCCGATAAAGCGCTTGTGCCTGCATGCTTTTAGATTGAATTTTTACCATCCAATTACAGGCGAACCGATGTGTTTTGAGACGCCAATTCCAAAGCCTTTTGTTAAAATTTTTGAATCTAATTCTCGCGAAAAATAGTTGTTAAAGGCCTCATATTTTTAATTATGAGGCTTTTTTATTTGACCATATTGTAATACCATGATCTCGTCTTTGAGGCATAAGAAAATGCTATGCAAATTTTATTTTTCGGATTTTGTAAAAAAAATTCATGAGTTCTGGTTATCTTTGCAATATAATTTGTATTAATTCTTAAATATTTATGATAAAAGAGATTAGGTTACGTAAAGGTCTTGATCTTAAACTTGCAGGAGAAGCTGTGCAGCAAACAGAAAAATTAAAACAATCTTCTGTGTATGGCATACAGCCTACTGATTTTGCAGGTTTGAAGCCCAAGTTGGTAGTAAAAGAAGGAGACCGAGTGAAAGCTGGTGAGGCGTTGTTTGTTAATAAGCTCTGCCCTTCCGTGAAGTTTGTATCGCCTGTTAGTGGTATCGTGGCTAAGGTTGAGCGTGGTGAACGTCGCAAACTCATGTCGATACAGGTAACAGCCGATAGTTCTATTGAGTATCGGCAATTTAGTCCTGCTCATGTAGATAAAGCTGACAAGCAGACTATTTTGGATTTGTTATGCGAAAGTGGTCTCTTTGGATTTGTTAAGCAGCGGCCTTTTGATATTGTAGCAGATCCACAGACTTCACCTAAGGCTATTTTTATATCTGCATTTAGCAAGATGCCTTTAGCTGCAGATTTTACCTATACCGTACAAGGTCAGGAATCTGATTTTCAAATCGGTTTGACAGCCTTATCAAAAATATGTAAAGTGTTTTTGTGCATTTCTAAGGAACAGGAACATTCTAAGTTAGCGCAGATGCATGATGTGGAAACCACCATTTTCAATGGGCCCAACCCATCTGGAAATGTTAGTGTACACATCAATCATTTGTCTCCCATAAATAAAGGCGAAATTGTATGGACTCTGGCGCCAGATGTAGTTGTAATGATTGGGCGTCTATTCAGCAAAGGTATCGTCGATCTGAACCGTACCATAGCTGTGGCGGGAAGTATGGTGACAACACCACATTACATTACAGCAATGATTGGAACTCCAATTGCAGACATTGTAAGTGGCTTGTTAAAGAGTAATGAGCACGTTAGAATGATTAATGGAAATCCATTAGTCGGAACACGTTGTACATTGAAGGACTTTGTTTCTGCTTTCTCTACTGAAGTAACTGCTATTCCGGAAGGAGATAATGTAGATGAGACCTTGGGGTGGATTATGCCAAGATTAAGCCAATTTTCTGTCAGTCGCAGCTATTTTAGCTGGTTGTTCCCTAAATCGAAGTCTTATGATTTGGATGCACGTATAAAAGGTGGTAAACGCCATATGATTATGAGTGGAGAGTATGATCGCGTGCTTCCCATGGACATTTATGCGGGCTATTTAATTAAGGCTATTATTACAGAAGATATTGATAAAATGGAAGCCCTTGGGATATACGAAGTAGCGCCTGAAGATTTTGCTGTAGCCGAATTCGTGGATTCGTCTAAGCTCGAACTACAAAGAATCGTGCGTGAAGGTCTGGATATGTTGCGTAAAGAATTGGCATAATTTATAAAGTCTAATATATGAATGTATTGAGAAATTATCTGAATAAGATAAAACCTAAATTTGAAGAAGGCGGAAAGTTGCATGCTTTTCATTCTTTTTATGAAGGAATGGAAAGTTTCTTGCTCGTTCCAAATGAAACTTCCAAAACTGGAGTAAGTATACATGATGCGATCGATTCAAAGCGAATCATGTCCTTCGTAGTCATAGCTTTATTGCCTGCCTTATTGTTTGGTATGTATAATGTAGGATACCAACATTTCAAAATGGCGAACATATTGGATGGTGCAGGCTTTTGGGAATTATGGGGATATGGTTTCCTTGCGGTGTTACCAAAAATCATAGTTTCCTATGTGGTCGGACTTGGTATTGAGTTTATTGTGGCTCAATGGAAAGGTGAAGAAATTCAGGAAGGCTTTTTGGTAACGGGAATGATCATCCCATTAATAGTGCCTATTGGATGTCCATTATGGATGTTGGCCATAGCTACAGCATTTGCTGTTATTTTTGCGAAAGAAATATTCGGAGGTACCGGTATGAATTTCTTAAATGTTGCAATCGTGGCACGTGCATTCCTTTTCTTTTCTTATCCTACAAAAATGAGTGGTGATGCCGTATGGGTTTCTACTGAAAGTATTTGTGGATTAGGAAAGGATTTGGCTGATGGCATTACATGTGCCACCCCATTGGGACAAGCTGCTACAGGAGTAGAAGTTAATTCTAGCTTGTGGGATCAATTTGTAGGTTTGATTCCAGGAAGTATTGGAGAAACAAGTGTAATCGCAATTGCAATTGGAGCTGTAATACTGTTGTGGACTGGTGTTGCCAGTTGGAAAACAATGATTAGCGTCTTTGTAGGAGGTGCTTTAACCGCACTTTTATTTAATAAAATTGGCGATCCTAAAAATGCAGTAGCGATGGTTCCATGGTATCAGCATTTGGCATTAGGAGGATTTTGTTTCGGTGCGGTATTTATGGCTACTGACCCTGTAACAAGTGCACGGACTGAAACCGGAAAATATATATATGGTTTCTTAATTGGTGTTATTGCCATATTGGTGCGCGTGATGAATCCAGGTTTCCCAGAAGGCATGATGCTTGCTATTTTGTTGATGAATGTTTTTGCGCCGTTAATTGACTATTGTGTCGTCCAGCGTAACATTTCAAAACGTATGAAACGCATAAAAAATAAATAGGAATATGGCTACAAAAGAGTATAAGTGTAAAGTATGTGGCTATGTCCACAAAGGAGAAAACGCACCGGAGAAATGTCCACAATGCGGAGCCCCTTCTTCTGAATTTGAATTAGTAAAAAAAAGCTTAAATACAAGTAGTAATACATATACAATTGTATATTCTATTGTATTAGTTGTTATTGTTGCATTTTTATTGGCTTTTGTCAGTAAGGCTTTGCAACCTCAAAGTGATAAAAATGTAATGATTGATAAAAAATCACAGATCTTATCGGCTCTGAATATTCGTAATCTTAATAAAAACGAGATTGAGTCTGTTTATGATAAAGTTATTGTAGCTGATCAGATCATCAATAGTCATGGTCAAATAGTGAAAGATGGAAAGAATAAAGACCAGGATGGTTTTAATATCAGTACAAAAGAGATAACAGATCAGAATCTTCCTTTATATGTTTGTAACATTGATGGCCAGACTAAGTATGTTATTCCAGTGACAGGTCGCGGATTGTGGGGCGGCCTTTGGGGGTACATTGCACTAAATGTTGATAAGAAAACAATTTACGGTGCCTATTTCTCTCATGAAAGTGAAACTGCCGGCTTGGGAGCACGCATTACTGAATATGAAGGCTTTCAAAAGCAGTTTGAAAAGAAACATATTTTTAATGATGCTGGCGAGATCGGCATACGTGTATTAAAGAGCGGGAAAGAACCTGAAGTAAAGGCTGATAATCGATGTGATGCCATTACCGGTGCTACATTAACCAGTGATGGAGTAAATAATATGTTGCATGACTGCTTGACGCAGTATATTCAATTTTTTAAGCAATAATTAAGCGATAATTATATGAGCAAGTTATTTTCAAAAGAAACTAAGACCGTTTTTGCGGAACCATTGAATTTAAATAATCCAATTGTATCGCAGGTACTTGGTATTTGTTCAGCCTTGGCTGTAACATCACAGCTAGAACCTGCAATTGTAATGGGACTTTCTGTAACAGTAATTACTGCTTTTTCCAATGTAATTATCTCATTAATTCGGAAAACTATTCCTAACCGTATACGTATCATTGTGCAATTAGTAGTAGTGGCAGCACTTGTTACAATTGTGAGTATGATTCTGAAAGCCTTTGCGTACGACGTAAGTGTTCAGCTTTCTGTATATGTAGGTCTTATTATTACGAATTGTATTTTGATGGGACGGCTTGAGGCTTTTGCCATGCAGAATGGCCCATGGGAGTCTTTCCTAGACGGAATTGGCAATGGTTTAGGATATGCTTGGATACTAGTAGTGGTAGGTTTTGTAAGAGAGCTTTTGGGAGCTGGTACACTTTTGGGATTCACTATTATCCCTCAATCTTTCTATGATTTCGGATACATGAATAATGGAATGATGACGATGCCGGCAATGGCTCTTATTATGCTGGGATGTGTAATTTGGATTCATAGAGTCCTGAATAAGGAGGACAATAAAAAGTAATTCATTTCTGTCGTAGATATTAAGTAATATGGAACATTATATAAATTTATTTGTCCGTTCTATATTTGTGGACAATATGATATTTGCGTTCTTCTTGGGTATGTGTTCTTTTTTGGCTGTATCCAAGAATGTAAAAACCGCATTTGGGCTAGGAGTCGCTGTCACTTTTGTGTTAGTCGTAACTGTGCCTGTTGATTATTTATTGCAAACTAAAGTACTTTCTCCTGACGGAATATTAGGGCAGGATTTGACCTATTTGTCGTTTATCCTGTTTATTGCGGTAATTGCTGGTATTGTTCAGTTGGTTGAAATGGTAGTTGAGCGATTTTCTCCCTCTTTGTATTCTGCTTTGGGAATTTTCCTTCCGCTTATTGCAGTAAACTGTGCCATTATGGGAGCATCCTTGTTTATGCAACAACGTATTGGCATGGATCCGAATAGTACACAATATATTGGAGGCGTAGGTGACTGCATTGTTTATGCACTCGGTTCTGGTATCGGATGGTTGCTAGCCATAGTCTGTTTGGCTGCCATTCGTGAAAAGATGGCCTATACTAAGGTGCCCAAGCCATTACAGGGCTTAGGAATTACCTTTATCACTGTTGGTTTGATGGCAATGGCCTTTATGTGTTTCTCTGGACTGAATATATAACAATTAGTTGAAGACAATGGATATCAATTTTATAATTTCAAGTATTGGCGTTTTTTTGGTTACTATTTTACTGTTGGTAATCATTTTGCTTATCGCCAAGAAATATCTTTCACCAAGTGGTAAAGTGAATATAACGATCAATGGAAAGGATACGATTTCTGTTGATCAAGGAAATAGCCTGCTTTCAACGTTATCAGAAAATAATATTTTCTTGCCTTCTGCTTGTGGTGGAAAAGGTAGTTGCGGACAATGTAAGTGTCAAGTCGTTGAAGGAGGTGGCGAGATTTTGGATTCTGAGAAGGGACATTTTTCTCGTAAACAAATCAAAGAGCATTGGCGTCTAGGATGTCAGTGCAAGGTAAAGGGCGATTTGTCAATAAATGTTCCGGATAGTGTCCTTGGAGTCAAAGAATGGGAATGCGAGGTAATAAGTAATAAAAATGTGGCTACTTTCATAAAGGAATTTATAGTAAAATTACCTGAAGGAGAACACATGGATTTTATTCCTGGATCGTATGCACAGATTAAGATTCCGACCTATAAAATGGACTACGACAAGGATATTGACAAAGCATTAATTGGTGACGAGTATCTGCCTGCATGGAAAAAATTTGGCTTGTTTGATTTGAAATGTGAGAATCATGAGCCTACCATTCGTGCTTATTCAATGGCCAATTATCCAGCTGAGGGGGATCGCATCATGTTGACTGTACGTATTGCAACACCGCCATTTAAGCCGAAACCTCAGGTCGGTTTCCAGGATGTAATGCCGGGAATAGCTTCTTCTTATATATTTACGCTGAAACCGGGCGATAAAGTTATTATGAGCGGTCCTTATGGAGATTTCCATCCTAACTTCGATAGTGATAAAGAAATGATTTGGGTAGGCGGTGGAGCCGGTATGGCACCTCTGCGTGCACAGATCATGCACATGACCAAAACATTAAAGGAGACGAAGCGTAAGATGTCTTATTTTTACGGAGCTCGCGCGCTAAATGAAGTCTTTTATTTGAATGATTTTTTGGAGTTGGAAAAAGAGTTCCCGAACTTCTCTTTCCATTTGGCATTAGACCGTCCAGATCCAGCTGCAGATGCTGCGGGTGTTAAGTATACTCCAGGATTCGTTCACCAGGTTATGTATAACACCTATTTGAAAGATCATGAAGCTCCTGAAGATGTTGAATACTATATGTGTGGACCTGGTCCCATGTCTAATGCCGTCGTAAAGATGCTGACAGACTTGGGCGTTGAAAGTGAAAGTATCATGTATGATAATTTTGGTGGATAGCATAAAGCTATAAATCATAGGGCTGTAAATAAAAGGAAGACATTGTTTATATATGTCTTCCTTTTTTTGTAATTTTGCGGACAATAAACAATATAAAAATCAATAAACAGTAGGAAGTTATGGCAATGATAAAATGTCCGGAATGTGGACGTGATGTTTCAGAAAATGCACCGTTTTGTCCAAATTGTGGAATTAAAATCTCTCAAAATATAAAGAAATGCCCGGAATGTGGTACTATTACCCTACTAAGCAATAATTTGTGTCCACATTGCGGTTACCCGTTTAAAGCAGAAGATGAGGCTTTGCACGAGGAACATCGCCCGGAGGAAAAAGCTTATAATCCCAATGAGGGAAATGAGGAACCGGCTAAGAATAATTCAAAGAAGAAATGGATTATTGCCATTGTGATTGCCGTTGTAGTGATTATAGCTGGTGTCATAATTTACGCTCAGTCTGCATGGCAGGCGCAGGACGAAGAAGAAATTGCCTATCAAAATTTGACGAATGATACAAACGTGCAGGATTATGAAGATTTCTTATCCAATTATCCTGATAGCAAGTATAAAACAGATGTGCAAAACCGTATGAATGCCTTAAAGGCTGAAAATGACAAGTGGATGAGCATTTGTTTGTCTGGTTCCAAGAATGACTTTTTGCAATTTATGGCACAGTTCCCCTCAAGTCCGTATGAACAGCAGTGCAAGGCAAAAATAGATTCATTGGATTGGCTTGAAGCTAAACAATTGAATACATCAGATGCTATTCAGCGATATTTGGATGAGCATCCGGATGGCAAATATGTATCAGAGGCTGCCGACTTGCAGAGTTCCATTAATGACAAGACGGTTGAGCCACAGGAGGAAGAACTCATCCGCTCAACGATGGTTCAATTTTTTACTTCGTTGGGAACCAATGACAAAGCAGGAGTATGCGCTAATATAAGTCCGGTGATGACCAATTTTTTACAGAAAAAGAATGCTAAAAAAGCAGATGTTATTTCTGTAATGGATCAGATGCATCCTACCGCAATCACTTCAATGCAATTTACTGTAAATAGCGATTTTGTCATCACAAAGAGCAAAGCTTCCAATGGATCCACTTACTCTGTGAAATTCTCAGTAGATCAGAACATTGCTCGTACTGATGAAGGAAAAACTTTTGCCTCTTATACTGTTTCGGCTAATTTGACTCCGCAATTTAAGATCAGTGCTTTAAAGATGACAGAAATCTCAAATAGATAAAAAAGCTTCTAAAATTTGGTGGGAAAGGAAAAAATGTTTACCTTTGCATCGAATTCAAAAAGGTTGCCGAAATGGCTCAGTTGGTAGAGCAATTCATTCGTAATGAATAGGTCCCCGGTTCGAGTCCGGGTTTCGGCTCAAAGGAGAAGCTTGATGGCTTCTCCTTTTTTGTTTTAATTTATTTTCTTACAAATTTGTAATTATGTTGGCTCAATCTCCTGCTAAAATTAATATAGGCCTGCATGTGGTAGGTAAGCGTCCTGATGGATATCATAATTTGGAGACCATATTCTATCCGATTCCCTTATATGATACACTTGAAATAAATCCATTGGATTCGGCTGACGAACCATTTCGTTTTCGCACATCCGGAATTCCCATTCCTGGTTGTGCTGATGATAATCTTGTGCTTAGCGTGTATAAGCAGATGAAATCGGAGTTCCGTTTGCCGGCTTTGCATATTTCCTTGTTTAAGAGAATCCCAACTGGTGCAGGGCTTGGTGGAGGAAGTAGTGACGCAGCTTCAATGATGATGATGCTTAATAATATGTTTCATTTGGGGCTCACTGATCAGGAGATGGAAAAACGTATAGCAGTTTTTGGTGCAGATTGTCCATTTTTTATACGTCGGTCTCCTGTTTATGCCACTGGAATAGGAACCACCTTTCAGCCAGTCGGTTTAGATTTGACTGGCTTAAATCTGGTTTTAGTAAAGCCGGATATTCATGTGTCTACAGCAAATGCCTATGCATTCGTGAAAGCACATCCTGCAGGTATTGACCTACGAGATGCTGTACAGCGCCCTGTTTTTCAATGGAAGAGTAACGTAAAGAATGATTTTGAAGCCAGTGTGTTTCCTCAATTTCCGGGTATCTCAAGAATAAAGAGTACGCTATACGATTTAGGGGCTACTTATGTATCAATGAGTGGAAGTGGTAGTGCCGTCTTCGCTCTAATGACAGAGATCATACCCGATCTTCCGAAAATGTTTGCAGATTGTTTTACTTTTCAAACCCAATTGTAAATATGATCTTTTATTTTTCTGCTACAGGAAATAGTAAGTTGGTTGCAGAATATTTAGGAAAGATTCTGCAGCAGGAGACTTATGATATGAATCTTGAATGTGCAACGAATTTGTCGCTTGATAAAACGGTTGGCATTGTTTTTCCGGTTCATGCTTGGGGAATACCTTATGTCATACAAGATTATATACCTAAAATACAATCTTATTTATTGCATGCGTCTTATGTTTTCGTCATTTTGTGTTGTGGTGATGATGTAGGATATTGCGATACGCAAATTCGTGATTTACTTCATCAATACCAAGTCAAGGTTGCAGCTATCTTCTCTGTCGCAATGCCCAATACCTATATCGGAATGCCGGGATTTGATGTAGACTCATCTGCTCTACAGCGTTTTAAATTAGAGCATGCGCGAATCCGCTTGCATGAAATAGCAATGTGCATTGACGAGCGAAAAGTTACTACGGATGTCATCCGCGGTTCATATCCACATCTTAAATCAGGCGCCATACGTAAGTTGTTTAATCGATTTATGATAAAGGATAATTATTTTAAAGTCAATACAAAGCTCTGTATCAATTGCAAACGTTGTGGTGAAGTATGCCCCATGCACAATATAAGTTTCAACCCCTATCCTACTTGGAATCACAATTGTTTGACTTGTTTTGCCTGCTTTCATGTATGTCCCAAGCAAGCTATACGCTTTACATTATCAGGGTGGAAAAAGAGGCAGTATCGTGCCCCTAAATCATTATAGACGAGTATGAATTTTTATAATAAGTTAGTTATGGAAAGACATTGGACCACTTTAAAGACATATCAAGAGATATTATTCGAATTTTATAATGGTATTGCCAAGATTACGATAAATAGGCCTCGGTATCGCAATGCCTTTACCCCTTTGACAGTGGAAGAGATGAGTGATGCTCTTGCCTATTGTAGATGTAAAGCTGAGGTGCGAGTCGTTGTATTGACTGGGCAAGGTGATATCGCATTTTGTGCCGGTGGCGACATGCATGTAAAAGGGCGTGGTGGCTATGTTGGCGAAGATGGCGTTCCTCGTCTTAATGTGCTTGAGGTGCAGAAGCAAATACGTAGTATTCCCAAACCCGTTATAGCAATGGTTAACGGCTATGCCATAGGAGGTGGCCATGTGTTGCATATCATGTGTGACCTGACTATAGCATCTGAAAATGCACGGTTTGGCCAAACAGGTCCTCGGGTAGGGTCTTTTGATGCCGGCTTTGGCGCTTCTTATCTGGCTCGGATCGTCGGACAGAAAAAAGCCAGGGAGATATGGTTTATGTGTCGACAGTATACAGCTAAGGAAGCTGAGGAAATGGGGATGGTTAATAAAGTCGTGCCTCTAGCTCAGTTGGAAGATGAAGTCGTTGCATGGGCTGAAGAAATGATGAAACTTTCTCCGCTGGCTCTTCGTATGATAAAAGCTGGACTTAATGCTGAATTAGATGGTCAAGCCGGTATTCAGGAATTAGCCGGTGATGCCACAATGTTATATTATATGACGGATGAGGCGCAGGAAGGTGGACGTGCCTTTTTGGAAAAGAGAGCGCCCAATTTTGATACCTTTAAGAAAATACCCTAATAAGAATATTTTGGTGCTATGGAAATAGAGATTATACCAGAATGCTTGCATTTTAAGCAGCCTGCAGGTACGTCACGGGGAATTTATACGGTACGGAATATCTATTTGATAAAAGCTTGTCATAACGGAAAGACCGGATGGGGAGAGTGCGCCCCCCTACCCGATTTGAGTCAGGATGCCATGTCGCAGGATGAATATCTAACCTTGCTTCAGCGTTTTGCTTGTGAAGTAGAGATGACTTTGCAAATCCCGTATGAGGAGCTGAGGCCGTATCCTTCCATGCTTATGGGATTAGAAACCGCGTTGCGCCATTTGAAAAGCAACAGCTGGCACCATTATCCTCAAACTCGATTCAGTATGGAATTGGAAGGAATACCTATTAATGGATTGGTTTGGATGGGAAGTATCGGGGAAATGAAAGCCCGAATGGAACAGAAATTGTCTGAAGGATATGCCTGTATCAAATTGAAAATAGGAGCATTGGATTTTGACGACGAGCTGCAGTTGGTGAAGCAGATTCGTGCTCATTATTCAGCTGATGATGTGGAGATTCGAGTAGATGCAAATGGTGGTTTTCAGCCGGGAGATGAGTGCATGTCTCGTCTTGATCAACTAGCCCGATTACAGGTTCACAGTATTGAACAGCCCATTAAGCAGCATCAATTGGATGAGTTAGCCAAAATTTGTAGGGATGCTCCTTTGCCCATTGCTTTAGATGAAGAACTGATAGGCGTTAATTCTGTAGCGGAGAAACGTGACTTACTGCAATACGTGAATCCGCATTATATTATACTCAAGCCATCTCTACATGGCGGTTTTGCAGGCTCGGAAGAGTGGATCAGTGAGGCTCAAAAACTAAATATAAAATGGTGGGTAACCAGTGCACTTGAGAGTAATATTGGCTTGAATGCAATAGCACAATGGACTGCACATATTTCAAATGATCAGTATGATATGGCCCAAGGCTTGGGTACAGGATTGCTTTTTGTGAAGAATTATGATGAAGTTCCTTTAAAACTAGAGCACGGAAAGTTATTTACATATTAAAAAGCTGAAATTATGACGCTGTCAGAATTTTTGGATGATTGGGATCGGCCAGTGGATTATATAACGGTCAAGACCTCTGGTTCCACAGGTACTCCAAAGGTATTGAATGTGTTGAAAGCAAACATGCGACGAAGTGCGGAAATAACTTGTCGTTTTTTAGGCTTACGCCCAGGCGATACGGCTTTATTATGTATGCCGTTGGATTATATCGCGGGAAAAATGGTCGTGGTACGCTCTCTGGTGTGTCACTTACAGTTGGTCTGCGTACCTCCAAGTAGTCACCCTTTAGCCACTCTGACAGAGGCCCCGACATTTGCCGCTATGGTTCCTTCGCAGGTATATGCTATTTTAAAAGAAAATGGCAGACAAGCCCAATTGCTGCGACAAATAAAGCATCTGATTATAGGTGGTGGCGCCATTTCAGCAGAATTGCATCAGCTGTTGCAGGATTGGCCAGTAGAAAATCACGCGTGGAGTACATACGGAATGACTGAGACCTTGTCGCACATCGCATTGAGACAACTCAATGGACCGGAACAGAGCGAATGGTACACGCCGTTTCCGAGTGTAAGGGTTACTTGCAATGCACAGAATTGTTTGGTCGTTTCTTGCCCTTGGGCGGTAAATCCATTGCTGGTAACACATGATATTGCAGAAATGAACGATGAGGGTAAATTTCGCATAATGGGGCGAATTGACAATATCATTTGTACCGGTGGAATAAAGATTCAAATTGAAAAATTGGAACAGCAATTAAGTCCCATTTTGGAAACATTAGGGATTAAGGATTTTGCTATAACTTCTGTCGATGACGAACGTTATGGGCAGGCTGTCGTTCTTGTATATTGTGGGAAACGTGAAACATTGGCTTCCAATCCACATAACCGTCAGTTAGTTCATGACGCAGTTCCTCAATATCATTCGCCTCGTTATTTTGTCGCTACTACCGAGCCTTTGCCACTCACAGGGACAGGAAAGCCTGCCAGGGCATCCATTAAATCACTGGCTAAGGAGTGCTTGCTATAAAAATATTCCCTCATAATAGTTGATGAAATTACTATGAGGGATATTTTGTATTCAGCGGTAATTACTTTTCACTTAAAATAGGTCGGACCTAGAAAATTTTACAAGGCACCTAAAATTTATTAGGTCCGACCTATTTCTTAATTGGTGAAACTTGTCTTATTTTAATTTTAAAGGAGGGATTTGCAATACTGTATCGTATACAATACGGTCTGGATTAGTAATATGATTATATTTTATAATCATATCTACATATTTATCTGAATGATAGAATTTTCGTGATATGTCATGAAGCGACTCTCCCTTTTTAACTTTATAGGTGATTACGGTAGATTGACTTTTTATCTGATTACCAGATGACATATCAGATGTATTTTTTGCTTTCTTTACTTTTTTGTTTTCTTCTTTATGAATAATAGTAGTATCTAACTGTTGAGAAGTTTCTTGAGGTACAATCGTTGCCGTTGAGTTGGCTTTTTTTGAGCTTGCGAGTGCGGTATCACGAACTACAATTCGCTCGGTTTTTATTTTCGTTGTATGCTTTGGGCCTACGAGTCTGAAAAATCCGATAAGATAACCTAAGCATAAGGCCACAACAATGCAAATACCAATAAGAATTTTATACCAAGGGCGTACAAAAGAAATTGCGGGAAATTCTGTGATCTTTATTTCTATAGGTCCTTTTGTACTGCTTTCTTTGAATGTATTATTGTCAGAGGGAATCTCACCAGCAACTTGAGAAGGGGATTCTGTCGTGTGGCATGTGTCATCCGTATTACTTTCATTTGGTGTTGTTACAGTTTCTGTTGGATCATCATCATCAATATTTGCTTGGGATCGTTCTCCTAATGGTTCGTCTGCTATTGTACATTGGATTTTTTCAGATTCTGTAGCAATATTATCTGCGTCATTTTCAAAGTTCGCTTGTTGGTTATCTTCTAAAGGCTTATTAGTGGAATTATCATGAACATCAGACGCAAATTGGGCGTTAGAGTATTCTTCTGAAATTGGAGTAGGATCTGTTTTTACATTTTCTTGAGTAGAAAGATTAAGAGTTGTATTTTCTGTCTTTTGGGAATTCTGTAGATCTGTAGATGCAGGTTCAATAGGCTGTTTAATGTCCTCTTCTGTTAGAACAGGATTCTCTTCCTCATCTGCGGCTTCCAAATCTGCAACAGTAACTTTGTCATTTAAAGTTATTGTTTGGAAATGCGAGAAAGGTTTATTAATTGTTTCTTTCAATTTTGTTTCTGGGACAAAACTGATTTTGTAGTGCCCTCCTATTTGGAATCTTTCACCTGTGTTGATATTGATACTTTCTCGCTCGCCTATGGCAATTAGTTTAAATGTACCCCACCCCTTAATTTTTACAAAACGCTCTTTTTCCAAGCTTTCTTCGATGGTTTCAAAGAAAGCTCGAACGAATGTTTCATTTATCTTTTTCGACTGCTTGGATTGTGCAGCCAATGCATTAGCCAGATCTTGTAAAATTAATTTGTTGCTCATCACGAGATCTTAGGGAGTTTTGTAAAAATCTTATTTGTATTTTTCCTTTAGCGCGTTGCTGGGTTTAAAACTCAGAGCGAGCTTGGGAGGAACAAGCATGCGTTGCTTACTAGATGGATTCACTACAATACGTTCAAGTTTTTTTTTCACTTCAAAGGTACCGAAACCTTGAACAGAAAGTATGTTCCCATCTTCCAACTCATGAGTCATTATGTTAATCAGTGCGTTGGAAAGCTCTTGGGCCTCTTCGTGTTTTATTCCTACACGCGATGCCAGGCTACTAATAAATTCTTTATTATTCACGGAATGTATATTTAGTCATTTACAATCTGTCCATATAAGTCATACTCATCGGAATCTGTTATCAATACATTATAAAATGTTCCAATGCTAATGATATTATTAGAATCAGATTTCTTAATGAGCACTTCTCCGTCAACTTCAGGTGAATCAAATTCGGTGCGTCCTATATAGTATTTTCCTTCTTCTCTATCAATTATAGTTTTGAGAACCTTACCAATTTTTGCTGTTCCTAGTGCCTCGGATATTTGTTGTTGAGTCTCCATAAGTAAATCATAACGTTGCTGTTTAATGTCTTGTGGAACGTCATCAACATAATGATCTGCAGCATAGGTGCCTTCTTCTTCACTATACATAAAGGCTCCCATGCGGTCAAATTTGATATCGTTTACAAATTTAATAAGTTCTTGAAAATCAGCATCCGTTTCTCCTGGAAATCCAACCATTAAAGTCGTACGAATACAAATACCCGGAACTCGTTGTCGCAAATCCTGTAGGAGACGATATGTTTCATCCTTTGTGATGTGCCGTTGCATCCGAGACAGTACATTATCGCTGATATGCTGTAATGCAATGTCTAAATATTTACAGATATTATTATGCTTTGCCATTACGTCCATCAGTGCATAAGGGAATTTAGTAGGATAAGCATAATGTAGTCTAATCCATTCTACGCCCTCAATACCGGCCATCTTGTCAATAAGTTCAGGAAGTGCTTGACGCTTATAGAGATCTATTCCATAATAGGTTAGTTCCTGGGCAATTATTTGAAATTCTTTTACTCCATTTTTAACCAACAGGCGTACTTCATTGAGAATTTCTTCCATTGGCCGACTTCGATGCGATCCCGTAATAATTGGAATTGCACAATAGGCGCAGTGACGGTCACATCCTTCCGAAATTTTAATATAAGCATAATGGGGAGGTGTGGTTTGCTGGCGTTCTAATCGGAGTTCATCATGATAAAATAAATTTAAGTCCTTCAGCAAGTCTTTCCAATTAAATTTACCATAAAATTTATCGACTTGAGGGATTTCTGACGTAAGTTCTGACAAATATCGCTCAGACAAGCAGCCCATTACGTATACTTTTTCAAGTAACCCAGCCTTTTTCTTTTCGCATAAATCCAAAATAAGATTTATGCTTTCTTCTTTAGCATCACCGATGAAACCACAGGTATTGACCACTGCTATATCGCCATGAATTTTGTCTGGATTATGGTGGATTTCGTACCCATTTTCTGTAAATTGGCGCATAAGCTGCTCACTATCTACAAGATTTTTTGAACAGCCCATTGTAATAATGTCAATGACTTTTGGGGAGGCCATATTTATTAATTTTATTTGGATGTAGATTTACTGAAAAACGAATCAACAAAGGCTGTTGCATCAAATGGTTGCAAATCTGATATTTTTTCTCCAAGACCAATATATTTAACCGGAATCTTTAGTTGGTCTGAAATTCCAATAACGACGCCACCTTTTGCCGTTCCATCTAATTTTGTAATTGTTAGTGAGTTTACTTCGGTTGCTTTGGTAAATTGTTTAGCTTGTTCGTATGCATTTTGGCCCGTTGAGCCATCCAGAATAAGCATCACTTCATCCGGTGCCGTCGGAATTACTTTTTTCATGACATTTTTTATCTTGGAAAGCTCATTCATCAAATTAATTTTATTGTGCAGACGCCCTGCTGTATCAATAATTACGACATCCGCATTATTAGCTTTAGCTGAGTTTAAAGTATCGTAAGCAACGCTGGCTGGGTCGCTTCCCATCTGTTGCTTGATGACAGGAACACCAACACGTTCTCCCCAGATGCAGAGTTGTTCAACAGCCGCTGCTCGGAAAGTATCGGCTGCACCTAAGTATACTTTCATTCCCGCAGATTTGTAAAGATAAGCAAGCTTCCCGATTGTGGTAGTTTTTCCAACTCCATTAACTCCCACCACTAAAATGACATAAGGTTTGTTTTTAAGTTCGAAATCCTTATCTTCCAGATTGCCACTTTCAGAAGTCGTCAACATCTGAGAGATTTCTTCTTTCAGAATATTATTTAATTCTTCTGTACTAACATACTTATCACGAGCCACACGCTTTTCTATGCAAGAGATGATTTTGCGTGTAGTTTCAACACCGACATCTGAAGTAATGAGTACCTCTTCCAATTCATCAAGTACGTCATCGTCTACTTTTGATTTTCCGGCAACGACTTTCTTTAATTTTTGAAACAGACTGGTTTTTGTCTTTTCTAGTCCTGCATCAAGGACCTCCTTTTTTTCTTTTTTGGAGAATAAATTAAACAGTCCCATAAATTTTATATTTTTGTTTACAAAGATAGCGAAACTCGCCCGATTATGTACAATCCAGGGGTAAATAATCCAATATACAGAGAAATATCAGTAGTACATTATACAAAATAATATGGGCGTAATTATCAGAATCATGATAAATCAAGTAATTGAGAATTTATGCATTGCTAATTGCCGATGTTAATGATCATCTATTATTAACTTTCCTTTGTTTGCGAAAAAGTTCACGTAAGTTATTGAAGTCACGCTTGAGCATAATTCCAATACCCTGAGTAGTAAGAGTGGATTTTGTAAAATATCTATCGTTAGTTTCACTATAAGCTTTCAAGCGAATTGTTCCTGCCGGATTAAGAAGCCATTGTATGTCGAAATCGCCAATAAAATTGTTTGCTGAGTATGATGATTTATCGCGATATCCAAAGTTTCCATTTATTAGTAATTGGTTATTTAGCAGGCGACCATTAAGAAGTCCCTCAATTTCCATATCTTCCCAGCCTGACGTTCCTGTGGAGAAGTTAGTGCCAAAGGACCAATTCTTCACTCCTATTGCATTTGACAGCACATTATTTAGATGGCTACTTAATGTGTTGGATAAGAATGATTGTATAGCTAATGAAGACTGATTTTGTGCAGCTGAACTTCCTGATGTTACATCATAGGTATAGAATCTTCCAACACCAAGTAAATATATAATTTGCATATTCATTCCTTCTTCTGTATTGATTAGGTACTTAACCATTCGTTTCTCTTCCTCACTTACTGTCGGCAAATCCAAATCAAAACTTACTCGTGGGGCCGTAGCTAAGCCGTTAAGGTTTAAAATACAATTGACTTTGATATTATTATCAGAAAAGTTTCCTTTGGGATTTAAGTCTGATAACGAAACTGAATTAACAGTGTATATGGCTTTGAGGTTCAAAGCCGCGACTTTTGGATCGCCAGTGAATATAATTGTACCTCCCGGAGAAAAAACGAAATCTTTGCGGATAATATTTTGCAAGACCATTTTGTAGATTCCATCTGCTACCGTATAGGTTCCGAATATAGAGAATTTACCTTTATTGTAATAATATGTTCTCAAATTTCCATTTCCATGTACTAGTATGTAATCTCCTGTCTTTTCATCCATAATAAGTTTTAGAGCTGCATTTTCATTTGCATTAACATTAATATTCAGCATGACATCTGTAGAAGGCTCTGGAAGAGAAGATTCTGTGTGAAGTGTATCCTTTATGGAATGATCGGTAAAGGTAAGCAATTGTCTATCACTTGTTGCTCCGGATGGGGTATCCATAATATAAACAAATTCAGTTCCTTTCTCAGGATATATATCAATGTCTGCAGAGAAGCGACCTGAACGTCCATTTAGATATAGAGAACCGGTTCCAGGAACAGTTGCATAGAATGGTATATCTGCTGTGTGAGATTTTTCATACACAAGAAAATCTTTAAATTTTGCTTGAAATTTATAACTTAGATCCTTCAGATGATTGTGTCGAATTTCACCAGAGGCGGTTGCTTTCCTTCCAAACTTATCGACTAATGTGACATTATCAAATTCAAATTTCCCAGGACGAAATATTACGGAATCAGTTGCAAAATGATATCTGCACCCCGTAGTAGCTATGGTTGCATCCATTTGTACTTGATGATTTCCTTCGAAATCAAGTTGCTTGAAGGGACCATAGAGTCGTAACTTACCAGATGTTCTACCATTAAAACTTGAGAAAATGTTACCTACATAAGGCTTAAGGAATTGTATCGTAGTGTTATATGCATTGAATCGTAAGTCCAATCCTTTATCTTTAATGGAAACGAATCCATTGATATCCAAACGATCGTTATTAAGGCCAGCAGTGTGTGCATTGATATTTATTTTACCAATATTTTCGTTCCATGAACCATGTGCATAAAGTTCGCCAAGCATAGCTTCATTGAACTGAAAATTATGCGAGCTTATTTGATAAGTTAAATTTGGAGAACTTAAGGATTGAGTTAAGTAAGCATGTCCACTAATGTTGCCTGCAAATTCAACACTGTGGAAATTAATCATATCAAGGATATAGCCTAAATCAATATCATGCAAGTCTATTTTTATGCTGTCTGAAGGCGAAGACGATAATGAACCGTTAATATTGATAAATTGTTGTCCTTTACTAATTCCAAAATTTTGAAATTCTAAATTACCTCGTTTGAATACAATCATTGAGGGATGAACCGTCCATGTTGTATCATTTATGTAGAAATTACTGCGACGAATTTTCGTACATAATGTCTTGTCTCGTATAAAAGTATTCAAATCTGATGATGCAGAAAGAACACCTTTCAGTTTGTCGCCATTTTTTAATCTAAATTCAAGGTCTATAAAAGAATGGTTTGCATTAAATTCTATCGAAGTTTGTAGCTTATTTTTATAATTAATTTTATGTCCCTGCAATAATACGCGCATTTTTTCGTTGTTTCCACGGCAATAAAGCTTAATATTCTCAAGTTCTTGCGTCCCTACCATCAAATCGTTAATGGCCCCTTCAACCTGCACGATGTTATTTCGGTTGTCTACTTTGCCATAAATAAAACCTCCATTTTGTGATTTGATATTTATGCCAAGAACATTATTAAGAAATTTTGAATCTTTTAAATGGATGCTAAACTCCCCCCATTTGCCACTAGATGACTGATTAAGAATCCTATCTAGAGACGGAAGTAGAGAGCTATAATAATTCTTAAAATAGTTTGGTATTAACTGATAAAATTTATGGTAGGAATAGTTTCCAGTGGCATTTACATCAAGAAAATCACTTCTTATATACAGATGGTTTATTCCCATACTGCACCACATTCTAGCTGTAATAGAATCTGTTTTATATTTTTCTTTCCCTTTTATCTGATAAGTAAAATCTCGTATTTTTAAACTCAAATCAGGATTTTTCAAATTAAAGCCATTAGAATTTGCATAAAGTTTACCAGATATATTACCTATTTTAGATAAATTCTTTGGTAGTTTTAAGCTAATCGGTGCTACATTCTTTACGTCCAATTTGAATGCGAATTTTGGGGCAATTTGATCCAATCTAGGTAGTAACCCCTTTAGCTCGAATTCCGCATTGGGATCATTAGATATTGCGTTAAAGGCAAATCTTTTCTGATTATAGTGTCCTGTCAAACGAATATTTTGATATGCGTATGAATTCCATTCTACTTTATT
>ENA-UONW01001074-UONW01001074.1-human-gut-metagenome-genome-assembly--contig:-CS52-NODE-1074-length-35616-cov-5.499733_pt1 | contig 35616 bp, 21 predicted proteins | sample MGYA00242463_ERZ724010 | MGnify/ENA metagenome assembly ERZ724010 | reverse complement strand
CATTAAAGTAAAAGACAGCGAAGATATTGATGACACTGAATATACAGGAGATATCTATATTAATTTCAATATTGACTTATCGCCTGAGACAGAAATAAAAATGCGTATGGACAACACGCAGGACGGATTTATCAGTACATTCGGAAATGGCGTCATCAATGCTCAGTATCACAACAAAGGTGCATTCAATATGTACGGCAAGTACAACATCACCAGCGGAAAATACAGACTGTACCTTCATGATATTGTGTACCGTGACCTTTCAATACAAAATGGAAGCAGCGTAGAGTTTAATGGCGCACCATTCGATGCGAATATTCATCTGATTTGCTGGCATACCATCAATTCCGTTCCTCTGAGCGACTTGATTGGAAGCAATTCGTACTCCCAGAACAACAAGACAAAAGTAATCTGCATCATGGATGTGTCAGGAAAACTCGGCAATACGAATATTAATTTCGACATAGATCTGCCTACCGTAAGCGAAGAGGAAAAACAACTGGTAAGAAGTATGATCAGCACTGAGGAAGAGAAAAACATGCAGATTCTTTATCTCTTGGGCCTCGGACGCTTCTATACATACGATTATACCAGAAACGACAACAGCGGCAACGGTTCGAGCCAGGCCATGAGTTCACTCCTGTCATCAACACTGAGCGGACAAATCAATCAGATGTTGTCTTCAATCATCGGCAGTGAGAGCAACTGGAACTTCGGCACCAGCCTCACTACAGGAGAAAAAGGCTGGGAAGATATGGACATCGAAGGAGTGCTGAGCGGCCGTCTGCTTAACGACCGATTGTTGATAAATGGAAATTTCGGCTACAGAGACAATGCTTTCAACCAAAAAAGCACGAACTTTGTGGGCGACTTCGACATACGTTGGAGGCTGAAGGAAAACGGCAACACATATCTTAGAGCATACAACCAGACAAACGACAGATATTTCACCAAAGCGACACTGACAACTCAGGGCATAGGTTTCTCCTATCAGAAGGATTTTGAATCGTTCATGGAACTGTTCACCTTCAAGCGGAGAATGTCGAAAAAAATGTCTGATCAAAAAGTAGAAACGAATACAAACGATAAATAACAGTATGAATTACGGATTTATTAAAGTCGCGGCCGCTGTTCCAAACGTAAAAGTGGCTGATTGCAGTTTCAATGAAATGCACATTGAGAATCTTGTAGCCCAGGCTGAGGGCAAGGGGGTGGAAATAATCTGTTTCCCAGAATTGTCCATGACCGGGTACACCTGCGGTGATCTTTTTGCACAGCAGCTTCTTCTTGACAGCGCCGAAAATGCTCTTTTCAGGCTGCTCGACTTTACTCGTTCACTGAACATCATTACCATCATCGGCATGCCTGTGCAGATGAATTCAACCCTCATCAACAGTGCCGTAGTAATACAAGGCGGTAAGATTTTAGGAATCGTTCCTAAAACATATCTTCCCAACTATAAGGAATTTTATGAAAAAAGATGGTTCACTTCTGCTTTCGACCACGAAAACACCAATATACATATCTGTGGACAAAATGTGCCGGTAAGCAGAAATATAATATTCAACACGACACAAGGCAAGTTTGCAATCGAATTGTGTGAAGACATGTGGGCACCTATACCACCAAGCTCCGAACTTGCTCTGCGCGGTGCAGAAATAATTTTCAATCTGTCGGCCGACAATGAAGGAATTTGCAAGCACAAGTATGTATGCTCTCTCATTGCACAGCAATCAGCGCGCTGCATTGCCGGTTACGTATTTTCTTCATGCGGATTCGGCGAGTCAACTCAGGATGTTGTATTTGCTGGAAACGGCATAATTTACGAAAACGGACTCTTGCTTGCTCACAGCAAACGTTTCTCGTTTGAAGAACAACTCATCATCAGTGAGATAGATGTGGAAAGAATAAGAGCTGAAAGACGAATGAATTCAACATTCGGCACAAGTGTAGGCAAACAGTCACAGAAAGATACAATAAATGTAGACTGTACATCGCACATGATAGGAGAACTGAAACTTACTAGAAAAATTGATCCGCATCCATTCGTGCCGACAGGTACAGAACTAGACGAACGATGTGAGGAAATCTTTGCTATACAGGTTCAAGGACTGGCCCAAAGAATAGTGCATACAAATGCAGCTACCGTTGTGCTGGGAATCTCCGGCGGACTCGATTCCACCCTAGCCCTGCTTGTTTGTGCAAAGACAATGGATAAGCTGAAGAGAAAAAGAAAAGATATTATCGGTGTGACTATGCCTGGATTCGGAACTACGGACAGAACATACCACAACGCCGTCTCACTGATGAACTCCCTTGGCATCACAACTAAAGAAATCAGCATTAAGGATGCCTGCATACAGCACTTCAAGGATATCGGCCACAATATTGATGTTCAGGATGTCACATATGAAAATGCACAAGCCAGAGAGAGAACACAGATTCTGATGGACCTTGCCAACAAGTTCAACGGTTTTGTTGTAGGAACCGGCGACCTTTCAGAACTTGCACTTGGATGGGCCACCTACAATGCTGACCACATGTCCAACTATGGAGTCAACTGCTCCATACCTAAGACGCTAGTAAAGCACCTTGTAACATGGGTCGCACAAAACAGCATAGACGAAGAATCAAAAGCTACTTTGCTGGACATTGTAGACACACCTATCAGTCCAGAACTTATACCAGCCGACAAATTCGGCAATATACAGCAGAAAACAGAAGACCTTGTGGGGCCATACGAATTGCACGACTTCTTCCTCTACAACTTCATACGATTCGGTTTCAGTCCTTCAAAAATCTATTTCCTTGCGCAGCAGGCCTTCAACAGCAATGAAGGCATCACAGCCAAATACGATGACAGCACAATAAAAAAATGGCTGACAACATTTTGCAGAAGGTTTTTCACCCAGCAGTTCAAGCGTTCGTGCCTTCCCGATGGTCCGAAAGTGGGAAGCGTATCCCTCAGTCCTAGAGGAGACTGGCGCATGCCTAGCGATGCAAGCTATGCCATGTGGGTCAATGAGTGCGAAGCAATGTAAGACATCTTGCGCAAAAATATAATTAGTATTTATGGTAAATAGAGAAATCACCAAGGAGAACCTTGATGGTATATATAATTCAGGGTTCGATTCTGAAGAATTCAAACAGAAAGACCCTTGCGGCATTGTGTATGAGCTGATGAAACATACAGACAATCAGCTCGACATCGAGATTGGCGCACTGTTCACGGCAATGATAGCATGGGGCAACAGAAAAGCCATACGCAGTGCCGCGCTGACTATGTTGAAAGATGAAATGAACTGGCATCCAGCTCATTTCATCTTAACAGGTGCCTATGAAGAATCCTACGCTAATGCAAAAAACAACTGCGTCTACCGAACGCTTAATGTAGATACATTCAAAAAAATCTGTTCTAATATAGCTGAATCATTACAGGAGTATTCCACTATCGAAGAAATGATAGCAGGCAAATCCACAAAGGATGCTGTCGCACAAATATGCAAGCTACTTGAACCTGCCAAGATAGGCACAATGGACAAGTCTGCCTGCAAACGTGTATGCATGTATTTCAGATGGATGACCAGACATCAGGCACCAGACATGGGCTTGTGGCGTCAGCGAGACGAAGCCGACCTATACGCCGTAATGGATGTGCATGTCTGCAATCTTACCAGATCAATCCTTCATAATAAACGCCCGACATGGAAAGCTGTAGTAGAGCTGACGGACATATTCAAAAGTTGGGATAGCAAAGATCCATTGAAATACGACATTGCACTGATGACATTGTCCGACAGGATTGACGAAGAAGAAAAAATTCTCAATAACAAGGTACAAGAAGCTAGGTAAACATATTTTCACATTTTATACAACATTTTAAATCAGCCTTTATAAGCATTGCTATATCTTTGTGCACGTAAACATACAAACACATGAACGAAGTAATCGTTATCATAATTTTGATTCTGCTAAACGGCATTTTTTCAATGTCCGAGATAGCAGTTATCTCTGCGCGAAAATCAAGTTTATCGACAGATGTTAAAAAAGGAAGTAAAGCTGCAGACACGGCCTTGAAATTGGCAAATCAACCTGAAAAATTCCTATCAACAGTACAAATAGGCATCACGCTCATCGGCATCCTTACCGGTATTTATTCTGGAGCTAAACTTGCAGACAGTTTCACAGACATACTCATTGACTGGAATGTGCCAAAGACATATGCACCCGTCATTTCGCAAACTTCAATTGTCATAATAGTCACCTACCTCACTATCCTTTTCGGAGAACTCGTACCTAAAAGAGTCGGTTTGAGTTCAGCAGAACGTATTGCAAAAATCATAGCCAAGCCTATGCATTTTCTATCAATCGTGGCCGCACCTTTCGTGTGGGTCTTGTCACGTAGCACAACGTTCATTTTCAATCTGCTGGGCGTCAGCGACTCAGGCAACAAGATAACTGAAGAAGAAATCAAATCCATTATCAAAGAGGGAACTGAAGAAGGCGAAGTGCAGGAAGTCGAACAAGATATTATGGAAAGAGCTCTCCTGCTCGGTGATTTAAATGTCAACTCGCTCATGACCTACCGTTCAGATATCACAGCTCTCGATATAAGCATGAGCAATGAAGAGATACGTGACGTTGTAAAAAACAACCTCTATGAAATATATCCGGTCATCGACAAGACATTCGACGATGTTAAAGGTGTAATAAGCCTTAAGAGCTTATTTGTGAATTTCGACAAGGATAATTTCAATATAAAAGATCTCATAGCCCCTGCCACGTTCTTCCACGAAAACATGAGTGTCTACAGTGCACTTGAACAGATGAAAATAAAAAGAATAAATCAGGCACTTGTGTGCGATGAATTCGGAAGCTGTCAAGGTATTATAACGTTGCGCGACATACTTGAAGGTCTCGTAGGGTCAATAGAAGACACTCAGGAAGAACCAGACATCATCAAGCGCTCCGATTCGGACAGTTGGCTGGTAGACGGCAGATGCCCGTTCTACGACTTCCTCTGCTATTTCGAAAAAGAAGAGTACTACGACCCCGAAGAAAGCAACTACAGCACCATAAGCGGACTCATACTCGACATACTCGACCGCATCCCTATGAGTGGTGAAAAGGTGCAATGGAAGGAGTTCAACATGGAAATTGTGGACATGGACGGTGCAAGAATCGATAAGGTACTCGTCACAATCTCACACGATGAGAACAAGGACGAAGAAGAAAAAAAATAATAAATATCCTTCCGCTCCTGTACACAATCTAACATAGCGAGAAACTTTCGCACTTTACAAAACCAGATATCAGCAGATATCTGTCTGTATATGATAAGATTCTGAAAAAACGCTGGAGAACAATACCTTTCAGCAACAAAAAGAGAAAAGTCCCAATACATTGCGTTCTTGAAGTATTACAGAATGCAATTTCTAAGTATAAAAGAGCCTTGTCACTCCATATGGGAGCGTGATAAGGCTCTTTTTTATTGTACATATAACTTATAAGTTCATTACCGAATTATATTCAAAACTCGCCATCAAACATATTACTACAACTATCCAGGGACGCATACGCACCAAGATACAATACTTATACCCAACATCTTTAAACAGTCTCATTGTTTTTGTTGTCCACATCTTTCAATCTGTTCAGATATTCAGATGGAAGCATACCATACTCGGCCTTGAAACAGCGTCTGAAGTACGCAGTACTGTTCATTCCTACCATATATGCAATTTCGCTTATGGAATAAGAGCCTTTCAGCATCAAGCGTTCAGCATACTGCATTTTGTACCTGCGTATATATTCGTTAGGTGAAAGCCCCGTTAGAGACTTTATTTTGCGGTACAATGTACTAGTACTCATTCCAAGTTCCTGCATCAGAACACCAAGGTCAAGCTCACCAGAAATATGTTCAGAAACAACCTTTTCCAGTTTATCAAAAAACTCCCTATCAGCCATATTTAGAGATTCACGCAGCAGGCGCTTCTTTTCTTCCACTCCTGCTGATGTACCCACAATCTGATGAACCAAGCGCATACGTTCCTGCATAAGGTTATTGATTCGGCTCTTCAACAAAGCATTGGTAAATGGTTTTGTAAGGTACGAATCAGCACCAGCCTTATATCCTTCTGTTTTAGATTCCAGACTATCCTTTGCAGTCAGCATGATAAAAAGGATGTGACTGGTACGTGAATCATTTTTTACCTTGCGGCAAAATTCCGTGCCGTCCATATTGGGCATCATTACATCAGAAACAATAACATCCGGCACTTCATCATGTGCGATTGCCAATCCGCTGATGCCGTCGTCAGCCTCAAAAACATTCCATTCTTTACTGAAAGCATCTACGATATATTCTCTCAATGCAATATTGTCCTCTACCACAAGAATGGTTTTCTTTTCATTCACTGAAGAAATCCCATCAGAGAGCTTCCTAGATTCATCCGAAGCAATATTTTCAGCGGTTACATCATTATTCACATCTTCCATCATTTTCTGCACGTGTTCAGCATCAGGATAATCCATATCCGCATCCAAACTGATTGTAAAATCAGTACCTTTATCCAAGGCGCTCCTAACATCGACATGTCCCTTATGTAGTTCAACTAGACTTTTAACCAGAGAAAGTCCGATTCCAGTACCTGAAGCCTGATAAGCGCCATGCTCTTGATAATATCTGTCAAATATGTGCGGTAAAGCTTCTGGCGATATGCCATGTCCCGTATCACTTACAACAATGTCAACCCAGCATTTCCCATTTCTTTTTTCTTGCTTGACAGAGATAGAAATATCTCCATGCGAAGTATATTTTATTGCATTAGACATAAGATTATCCATTACAATCTCTATCACGTCCTTATCAAAATATATTTCAATACTGTCATCATCAGTCGTAAAGTGGAAATTCAAATCAGGCTTTTGCACCAGTTCCATATATTTCATTACCACATTATACACAACATCAACAATATTTTGTTTTGCCACCTTTAACTGTCGCCGATTACTTTCAACTTTTCTGAATTCGAGAATCTGGTTTATCAGTTCATTCAGTCTTACAGCACTTTGATAGCATACAGCAAGCGTATGTTTAATCTTTTCAGGAACTCCAGAGGCATGTGCTATGTCATCCAGCGGTCCCAAAATAAGAGTTACCGGAGTACGCAATTCATGTGTTATGTTGGTGAAAAAACGCAGACGCTCTTCATTAAGGCGTAATTCCTGCTCATGATTCACTTTTTCAGCCCTAAGCTGATATTTCAAACTCAAATGACGCTTATAACTTCTAATTACTAGCACAAAAACAGTTAAAATCATAATGCAGTAAATAAGCTTTGCCCACCATGTCAACCATAACGGAGGTAATATTTCAATCAGGAACGTCTCTGCTTCCGACCATTTCTGATTGTGAAACCTCGCACGTATCATCAATCTATAGCGTCCATGAGGAACATCCTGCAATACAATCTGGTCAGATTGAGTCACCAGCCAGTCATCTTGCAGTCCTTCGATTTTATAACTGTATTCCACTTGATCGTTGATAGCGAAGTTGGATACCACGAATCCTATACGGAAATTATTCTCGTCATAACCAAGACAGATGTTCTTCTTTCCAGCCAGAAAAATCAAACTATCTCTGTTCTCAATACCACGCAATAGATAAAGAGATGTGACCATCACACGTGGAGCAGGACGTTCAGTCAGTACAAGCCGAGGGTCGAAATAACAAATACCATTTCCTGCAGAACCAAAAAAAATTCTTCCGTCGCTTGACTTCGCAGCACATCTATCATTGAAGTTGTTTATAGGCACGTTGTCTCTATATGTAAAATTAATCACATCACGCGTACCTGCTGTCAGGCAACATATGCCCTTATTTGTGCTCAACCAAATATTTTTACTTCCATCCTCTATAATCGCACGTATATGACTGTTTTCCAGTCCAGCTTTCCTGTCATATAGCTTAGGGGACATGTCTACTGCCGATTCAAAACAAAGTGCACCATCATTAGTAGCAACCCAAATATGAGAATTAGAATCCATTATAATTTGGGTCACGATATTTGAAGGCATCAAATTTCCTTTCTTTGTCCCTGCGTTCAAACGCCTCAGTAAAGAGTATTGAGGAGAATAAATTTCAATTCCGCCACCGTAGGAGCCTATCCAAACATTGCCATCTGCATCTGAAGCTATTGCTCTGATAAGATTACTCTCCGTTTTCATACGCCGTTTCACTGTCAGAGTTCCAATATCGACAATAAAAACCCCGTTGCTTGTACCAATCCACATCTGCCTTCTTTTATCTTCAAACAACACTCTGACATCCTCCGTCCCTTTCGGCAGAATTTTCCTGAAACCATCCTTAAGCCTGACAAACAAACCGCCATTATAACAGCCGAACCATAACTTACCGTCCGAATCGCAAAATGCCGTTTGTACGCACGGTCCGATCTCTGTCGGAAAAGTTTCTTGCAATGCAAAACTCTTAGAAAGGACATTCAAGCCAAAACTGTTTGTTCCGGCCCACAGCATTCCGTCTCGGTCAAAACATAACCCCATCACACTCTTGTCTGTGAGTCCATCCATTACTCCATCTACCGAAGGCCCTATCAGCTGAAACAAAGGTTTAACGGTTGTAAGAAGATTCACTCCACCTTCCCACAAACCAGTCCATATCTGTCCCAACTTATCTTCATAAAGACAACGGACATCATTACCATTTAAATGACATGTTCCGCTCTGTGCATCAATAAAAGTATATGCTTCATCTTGTACACCCTTAAAAACGTACTCAGGATCTACGGCCATAATACCCAATCTCTCTGTACCAATCCAGATACGTCCGTCGCTGAATTCCTTTATATCATAAATACGTTGCCGTCCGAGTCTGTCAACAGCAACATGTTTGAAAGTTCCATTTTGGGAATTAAAAACATCAACTCCCGCATCTGTACCCACCCATATACGCCCACGTTTGTCTTTATACAGGCATGTAACTTCGTCACCTGATATAGAATGATTATTTCCACTGCTATGCCTAAAGTTTACAGCCTTTCGCGTTTTGATATCAATAACAGATAGTCCACAGCTGACATGACCAGCAAACAGCCTGCCGTGGCCGTCATCAAGTACACACCAAAACTTGTCGTCAGGCAGATTACCAACAGTTTTTGTATTGAAATGTACGAATTTTGTGTCACCGTTGCGGAATCGGTCAATACCTCCAGAATATGTAGCAATCCATATATGTCCGTCGCTGGAAGCGTACAAATCCGTCACACAATTTTCAGCAATACTGTACGGTTTGTTGTCATCATGGCAGTAATATCTAAATTCATTATTTTCATAATCATAAACATTCAAACCATCGTTCTGCGTACCAATCCACAAGACAGAACATTTGGGGTCGTCCAGCAATCCGCTCAATTCATCGCAAGAAATACTCCTGCCAATACGTCTCTCCTTATAATATGTAAAGAAACGCGAACCGTCAAAACGATTCAGCCCTTCTTCTGTGGCGAACCACAATAGTCCGGTTTTATCCTGGACTATGTCGTGCACATAATTGCTTGTCATGCCATCCTGCACACCAAGATATTCAACGTCATATATCTTGGCAGGAAACACATTTTTACACATAAAACAAAACAAGACGATAATAAGTATTTTCATGGTCATTAATTTTTCATCCGCTCATACAAAGATAATCTCTTATCGTCTTTTAAACATATACATATCCGTCATTAATTGATTTGTATATCATATTTAAACGATTTGTGACCCATACACACAACGTTTATCACCATTATTGCACCATAAACACATCCAAAACACATTATGGGTTACCAATACAGCTGACTTGAAAAACAAACTATACATACAGACAAATCAATATCAGACCTTAAAAAAAACAACAAATGAGCAAAAAATCAAACTTATCAGTGAAAGCATTCACATTGATTGTTTTCTTTGTCCTTCTATCTCAGGTACAAACTATGGCCGATGAATGGAGAGGCAAATGGATTCAGGCGACATCCTGCAAGAACGCCGTCAACACATGGCAAGTTTTCCGTAAACAAATCATTCTCGACAACGTTCCGTCAAATATAACAGCACGCATAGCCGTCGACTCCAAATACTGGCTTTGGGTCAACGGCAACCAAGTTGTATTTGAAGGAGGACTGAAACGTGGTCCGAATCCTGAAGCCACATACTACGATGAAGTCGACCTTGCCCCGTATCTGCACGAAGGCAAAAACACCATAGGAATTCTAACATGTTATTTCGGCAAAGAAGGTTTCAGCCACAAAAACTCAGGACGTGCAGCATTGCTCTTCGACTCTCCTATACTTGTTTCTGACGAGACATGGCAGGCAATGGTCCACCCAAGCTACACTTTAACATCGACCTCTCAGCCCAACTATCGTCTGGCCGAAAGCAATATCCGATATATGGCATGGACAGATATCGGCCAATGGTGGTCCGAGGATTACGACAGAACCATGCCGTCGGCCAAGGTCGTCGATGACAACGCCGAAAATGCAACAACAGGCTCCCTGGTTCTTCGCCCCATCCCACAGTGGAAAAACTCCGGACTGAAGGATTACGAATCTGTCGAGTTCAACGAAAAGACTCGTGTCCTGACATGCAGACTACCATACGACGCACAGTTCACACCTTATCTGTCTGTACGTGCTGTCACAGGAAAAACCATAAATATTTATACGGACCACGACATCGTTACAAACGAGCAGTGCATACGTACCCAATATGTAACGCGAAGCGGCGAACAGGACTATGAAAGCCTCGGCTGGATGAACGGACAGGAAGTCTACTACACCATTCCCGAAGGTGTGGAGGTACTTGGTGTAAAATACCGCGAGACCGGCTATGATGCCGATTTCAGCGGAACATTCCAATGCTCCGATGATTTCTTCAATCGTCTTTGGCAACGCTCGGCTCGTACGCTCTATGTCAATATGCGAGACACATATTTCGACTGTCCCGACCGCGAACGTGCACAATGGTGGGGAGATGTCGTCAACGAGCTCCAGCAGTGCCGCTACGTGCTTTCGTCCTCGGCATCACAGTTGACTGATAAAGCCATACGCGAACTAATGGGCTGGCAGCGTGCCGACAATGTTCTCTTCTCGCCATGTCCTGCAGGAAACTGGCAGGGTGAACTTCCGGCCCAGTCCCTGATGTCTGTGGGATGGTACGGCTTCTATCAGCACTACATGCTCAACGGCGACTCAGCCTTCGTCGCCGACTATTACGACGGCATACATCGATATCTGCACAACGTCTGGCAAACAGACGAAAAAGGATTCGTTGTAACGCGAAACGGCGACTGGAGCTGGGGTGACTGGGGCGAACACATCGACCTGAATCTATTGCTCAACTGCTGGTATTACCTTGCTCTAAAGGCAGAAAGCCGATTTGCCGATATGCTGGGCCGCACAGACGACTTGACTGAGATAAACAGTCAGATGTCGCTTATGAAAAGCAATTTCAAGACACACTATTGGAACGGCAGCGAACTTCGCTCACCTGGCTACAACGATCTTACAGACGACCGCGCCAACGCACTGGCCGTAGTTGCAGGTCTGGCCGACGAAGACATGTACAAAGGAATAACAGCCGTACTTGCAAAGAACCAGTTTGCAAGTCCATTGCTCGAATTGTATGTTCAGAAGGCACTCTTCAAGATGGGCGAAGGCAACCTTGCGCTGGACAGAGCCCGCGAACGCTACGCAACCATGATGGCCGACGACACACAGACGACACTCAGCGAATACTTCCCTACAGGCGGAAGCACAAACCATGCATGGTCGGGCGGAATGACAATTATCATGGCAGAGGAGGTCTGCGGAGTGAAGGCTACATCAGCCGGATTCTCCACATTCGATGTACGTCCTTGCTTGGCAGGACTGTCGAACGCATCAGCAGGTTTCGACACACCGGCCGGCCGCATTGAAGTAAGCATCACTGAAGATGCCATAGACATCGTTGTGCCGGAAAAAGCCGTGGCTCATGTGGTCTTCGGAAGCATCGATCAAATACTGACAGCAGGACATCACCATCTGGAAAACCAGACTGTAGGCATCAGCGGAACCGAAATAGGTTCTGCTGATTGCCCGAATCCGGAAACAGATATGAAGCAAGACAAGATTTACGATTTATCTGGCCGTCAACGCAACAAACTGGGACACGGAATTAATATCGTCGGCGGGAAAAAAATATATATCGAATAAATTTATTTTTTGAATCAAACTGTAACCATCAATAATATTATGAAAAAAATCATTGCAGCCACCTTTTGCATGCTGATGAGCGGAGCTGCATTCAATCCGCTGTCAGCACAGGACGAAGCACTCATAACGTCAGTTGACCAGCTGTCAAGCAATTGTACAATGGACGGACAAAGCATCGGCCTTCCTGGAATAATAGACAACAATACAGGAACTTTCTGGCACTCCACTGCAAATGTTCAAGACGGCAACCATTGGCTTCAGATTGACTTGGGACGTACCGTCAGCAAATTCTATTATGTAATGGACCGTCGGCAAGACAACTGGTATGGCTCAGCACCTATAGAAATTGTAATCAAAGGAACAAACACGCCTGACGATGAAACCTCATGGCAGACCATACGTACTCTGTCACAAGAATCAGACGGACTGCCAAACTCATGGGAAGGCGAATGGCCGTTCACTTCGCCTGAAATTCAGGCAGACGAACCAGTTCGATATCTGCGTTTTTATTTTCTCCAGGGTTCAGGCCGTGGCGGAGACGACGGCCACCCAAACAAGGAATATGTCATGTTCAGCGAGTTGCAGATATACGATGTGTCTACCAGCTATGCAGTAGACAAACTCAGAAAACTGTTGTTTGAAATATTCGATGTCGCATCAGGCGTGCGTGACAACATTGAATTGGCAAAAGCCGGTGCGGCAGGATTCTACACACAGGAGTCAGCAGAAAACTTCACAGAAGCATTCACGGAAGCACTGAATTTGATGGAAAATTATCCAGAGGAGTAGGAAGCTGAAGCAGCATACGAAAAATTGCAATCAGCCTACGAAGTTCTCAAAAACTCATACATACCTTTGACAGAAGGTTTGTATTATATAGTATCAGCCTACCGTGGCTTCAACCAGGAACAGCCTGATGTAAAGAAAGCCATGCAGATTATGCAGAATGAGCTTCAGTGGGGCAACCTTTATTCTGATTCAACGAGATGCATTTGGGAAATTGTAGATTTGGGTCAAAACCAGTGGGGAGTCTGCAATCAGAAGACGTTGACATTCATAGGCTCTGACATAGGTGGAGATGTGCAGACATCAAAGGAACAGACACCTTTGACAATGCGCTTGACATCAGGCGGCCAGTGGGAGATTGCCTACGACTCATCTTCCACTCCGTTTTCCGCATTCTGGAATGCAGAAGGAGCGGCCGATGCAGGAACTATAGCCCTAAACGGTGGCGGTGAGTATTCACCATCTGCATGGTATCTCATACCTGTCACAGACCCCGAAATAATATCGCAAATAGAAAAAGAACATGAACAAATGACGAAGGACTCTGCATTGATTGTCAGTGCAGACCAGCTTTCCAGTGCTTGCACATGGAGCGACCAGGGCAGTCTGGCAGAACTTATAGATAACAAGACAACAACCTACTGGCACTCGTCACCATGGAGCAACAACATATCTACCAATCCTGAAAACCAATGGATTCAAGTCGATTTGGGAGAAAACAGTGATGTCGACTGCTTCTATTTCACTATGGGACGACGCATGGGCATAGACGATGGAGGCTGGATAAATCACGGCGAAACCCCTACCCGTCTGAAGGTTCTCGCCTCTGACAATCCTGACGGACCATGGACAGAACTGGCCACTCTTACAGACTTTCCAGACAAAAACGATGCCTCAGGATGGCCATACGTTTCTGAACGTATGACAATGTCTGATACATATCGTTATATACGTTTCAAATGCATTAAAGCCACAAACAATTACTGGACATTCAGTGAATTGCAGCTTTATAAGGCGGAACCTGTCCCGACATCATATACCATACATATGACAGACGAATACGAAACAGCCTGTTTCCCTGCCAACATGGATTTTACCGACATTCAGAATCTTGAGGCATACATTATCACAGATGCACCAAAAGACGACCACCTGGCGCTCCAGAGAATAATGAAAGTACCGGCAGGTACAGGAATCGTAATCAAAGGTACACCACAGCAAGAATACATCATTCCTTGCTTCAGCGGTAAGACTGACGATGTTTCCGGCAACAGGCTTGTCGGCGTAAGAAACGACTCGACTATCACAGCCGTTTCTTACCAGAAAGGCATCAACAAACTCATTACAGATTCATGTCAGCTCAGTGTTTCTGGAGTATATGAAGATTACAAGGCAAGACATCTTATTGATGACGACGTGAACACCATCTGGCACTCTACGAATCAGGTTATCAGCGGTGAATGCTATCTGCAGGCAGAACTCAACAACGCCACAGACCATATCTGCTTCACCATGGATAAAAGATACAACACTCCTAACGCGTCGGCTCCAAGCAAAATTGCCGTATTCGGCTCTACCGACGGCAAGAACTTCGACGAAGTATGTACGCTTACGCACTCTGACGGACTACCGTTGCTCAATTCCGAAAACTGGCCATACACTTCCAAAGTCATTTCTTCCGAAACAGCTTATGACTATTGGCAGTTCCGCATTGAGCAGACCACGGGCATCGACAAAGACTATGCTATGCTAAGTGAGTTTCAGATTTACGATGCTGACAAGTGCCACCATCTGGTTCTTTCGTCGACAAGCGGTTCACCGCTGTTCATGCCGGTCAGCATGGAAGAAACAGTGAAAGCTGGTCATGCGTATCTTGCATTGCCTGAACCGGCCATTGGCGATACGGATATAGACAACGGCTATCAGATAGACGAAATCGATACTGGCATATCTGTTCCAACTACCGACAAGAACAGTTCAGAAGAACAGTTCTTCGACTTGAGCGGAAGAAGAGTTGAAAATCCTACTCATGGCATCTATATAACCAAGGGTAAGAAGATATTTGTCAAATAACAGACAATCAACAGAATAAAAAAATCGCCACAGCCAGCGTATAACGATATGCTTGACTGTGGTGATTTTTATTTATTATATGACAAGCCCTAAAGGCTTAGTTCTTATCAATTAAACCTCCGTTTGGACGGGATGTCAGGATGCTATCATGAAAATTAGATTTGAAAATTTTTTTTGCTTCTTCCTTGTTTGAAGCTCTCAATACTGACGTCTTGCCACTGTTTGATGTCACATAATATTTTTTTCCGCCAATTTTCGGGAATATCAAGCCACCATTAGGACGTGACATCAAAATCCCCTTGTCTGCATATTTCGACTTGTAGATAGTATATGCCTGTGCTTTGTCTTTTGCATGAATAACTGCAGTCATTCCATTATTAAGGGTTACATAATATTTGTATGCGCTTGCATTTTGAGGAAGCATACAAAGACATCCAGCAACAAAAGCTGAAAGAGCAACACAATTGATTTTCTTCATATCATAAGATTTATTTTGTCGGCCGTCTCCCTTGTTGGCCAATATTTTTATGGATTGCAGGGAGGGGAAAACTGCATTATGCAGTATTGGCAATCCCAACAAGAAGGAGCATTGTGCTAAATAAGTCCCCATCTGTCATTACAAAATTAAGTACAAAACACTATAATTGTACACACATTATAATAGATTTAAAAATATTTAATGGGGGGGGCAAATTAACACTTTTTCAAACTAATCCAAATGTGAATATATAATGGTTCGGAATATAATTGGATGCAACTACCGCAAATACTGAATATACGTAAATCCAGCCAACATATTTCCACAATTTTTTGTTGGCAATACTTGTAGAAACTTAAAAACGGCGCACGGAACAATATTATTCCACACGCCGTCTTCATAACTTAATTTTTCATGCATATCATTTCCGAAACGAACATTTTTTACTGCAAAGAACATGAAAGAACTCTTTCTTCCTTACACTGCAATTCCGTCCGTTTCAGAATGAAACATCAAACATTTAGTCCTTGAAATTCTTCATTTCATTGTCGAACTTGCGCTTAGCCGCCATACCTTCATTGAAGTTGCAAGGTCCACCGATACATCCGCCTTCACAGCACATCACTTCAATGAATTTTGTAGGACACTTGCCTGTCTTTGCATAACCGCGGAGCTGAGCAATAGTTTTCTTGTTCAGTCCTTCAATTACAGTTGCCTGAAGAGTATTGTCGCCGACAGCATTCTTCACAGCACCAAACACACCTCCGGTCTTGGCAAATCCCTGCGCATCGTGATGACCGCGCTCGCTTGGGATGAACGGTTCGCACTTCTCAATATCTATTTCATAGCCGTTGAGAACAGCCTCAAGCTCGCTGAAAGTCCACACGAAGTTCACGTCCGGATTGTCCCTGCCCTCACTTCTCTTAGATACGCACGGACCGATGAACACCTTGAACGCATCAGGATGCTTTTCGCATGCATACTTTACAGTGTAATAAAGTGGAGAACCTGTTGTTGAAACATACTTTGCAAGTTCAGGTACGTGCTTCTTCACTAACTGTATGTAAGCCGAGCAGCAGCTTGTTGTCATGAACGGCGCACCTTCGGCCATTCTCTCCTTAAACTCTTCAGCCTCATTTCTTATAGTTTCTTCTGCACCGTAAGCAACCTCGATAACATCGCTGAAACCGAGCTTACGAATGGCTCCGTAAACCTTTTCAATCGGATAGTCGAACTGTGAAAGAATTGATGGTGCAACCATGGCTACAATCTTCTCCTTTCTGTCAAGCAGTTTGATTACGTCAAACACTCTCGACGATTCGAATATTGCACCGAACGGACATGCCTTCATGCACTTTCCGCAATATATGCACTTGTCAGGGTCGATATGCTCAACACCGTATTCATCCTTTGATATAGCCTTCACAGGACATGCCTCTTCGCAAGGTACAGGCATATATATGATTGCATGATAAGGACATGCCTCGTGGCATCGTCCGCAGCTTATACAAACATCATGGTCAATGCTTGCCTTTCCGTGCTTGTCGTATGTGATGGCATTCTTTGGACACACTGTAGAGCATGCGCGCGCCACACATCCGCGGCAGAGGTTGGAAACCTCATAATTTACCTTGATACATGAAGAACAAGCCTCATCCATCACGTTCATCAGGTTTATCTTCTCCTCTTCCACACCTCTGTTTATCATGCGCTGGGCATAGTCCGACAGGCGGTCGAGCTCGTCGACCTCGTCGCTCATATCGAATCCCATCATAGCCATGCACTTGTACTTAGTCACTGCCCTTTCCTTGTAGATGCAGCAGCGTCCGCGTGTCGGCGACTTTCTCGGGTTCAGTTCCAGCGGGAGTCTGTCAATGTCCTTGTACAGCCTGTTGTTTTTCCACATGTTCACCATACGCGTCAACAGCTGGTAGCGTATGAACATGATGTTTTGTGTATTACCCATGTATAAGTATTGTTGTTGAAATAGAAAAAATTAATGAATTAGTAAACCTCTCTCAAATTTGTTAAATCATCGTTAATTTCTCGATAATGCAAATATATAGTAAAAATTTATACTATCAATCAGGAAACACCACCCTTTTCAGTATGTTGTTCATAAAAGCTATGGCTATACCGTAATTTGTCATTGCCACGCCCTGTTCGCGCGCTTTCTGCACCCTCGACATCACCAGCCTGCGGTTGAACATGCACGCTCCGCAGTGTATTATCAGGTCATACCGGCTGAGGTCTTCAGGAAACTCATTTCCAGTAGCATGTTCTATCTGCACATCCTCACCGGCGAAACGTCTCAGCAATCGTGGCAGTTTCACACGCCCTATATCTTCATTCTGCGGAGTATGGGTGCATGCCTCCGCTATCAGTATGCGCGAACCGGCCTTCAGCTGCGCCAGTTTCTGGGCACCATCAACGAACGTGCCGATATCGCCCTTCATCCTGGCAAACAGCACTGAGAACGAAGTCAGCATAGAATCTTTAGGACATTTTTCCTCAACCAGCTTGAACACCTGCGAATCAGTTATTACAAGTTTCGGAGCATCCTTCAGTCGGTCCAGTGTCTCACTGAAGTCGGCTTCCGTACAGCACACCGTAATGCATCCCTTATCGAGCAGATTTCTTATTGTCTGAACCTGCGGCAGGATGAGTCGTCCTCGCGGAGCCTGCGAATCCTGTGGCATAACCAGTACGACAGTGTCGCCGGCGCCTACAAGATTGCCTGTTATGTCGATGATTTCAGCCTTGTCCTTCAACTTTCCGGCAATCAGATTCTTCAGCGCATCAATGCCGGTTCTGTTCTCCGAAGAAACCTCCAGCACACAGCCGTCGGCATATCCAGCCAATGCTTCGGCTATACGCCTGCGGTTTTTTTCAGTGCCTGCCATATCGGCCTTGCTAATAACGACAGCCGTAGGCACCTGCTTTTTCTTCAGTGCCTCCAGCCATGCTGTTTCGTCGCTCAGATCTGACGTGTCGTCTGCAGCAACGACCATCACAGCCATGTCGGCAGCGTCAACAGTTTTCTGTGTAGCCTTCACACGCAGTTCACCTATTGTTTCGGCCTTGTCGTCAAATCCGGCAGTGTCAACCAGCACGCAAGCCCCAAGTCCAGGCATCTCAATGTTTCTGTACACCGCATCGGCTGTCGTTCCAGGAACATCTGAGACTATTGAAGCTTCATATCCGCAAATTCCGTTGAGCAACGACGATTTTCCGCTGTTCCGCTTGCCGTACAGTCCTATATGCAACCTAAGCGAGCGCGGCGTAGGGTCCTTCTTTTCCATATATGAAACACTAAATATGGTTAGAATCTGAAATCTCTCTTGCCGTGGTCAATTTCAGCAAGAAAATCAATGGCTCTCTGTCTTATCTTCTCGTTTGGCACCTTCTGAATCTCACGTGCGATGACAGGCAGTCCCACTTCGCGAGTCTTCTCCGACGCATAGTCGGTCAAGTACTCCTTCAGTGTCATTATGGCGTTAGGCGTACAGCAGTTGGCAATCTGTCCGTTCTTAACAAGTTTCATGAATCTGTCGCCCGTGCGGCCTTCTCTGTAGCAGGCAGTGCAGAAGCTCGGAATGTAACCAAGTTCAAGGAGCCAACGTACAATCTCGTCGAGGCTTCGTCTGTCGGTCACGTCAAACTGAGCAGAATTGTCCTCTTCCTTTTCTTCTTCTACATATCCGCCGACGCTTGTTCTCGAACCGCCGCTTATCTGCGAAACACCCAGTTCGAGAGCTCTCTCGCGGTTCTTCTTGCTCTCACGCGTAGAGATAATCATACCCGTGTACGGCACCGCAATACGTATCACAGCCACCATCTTGTGGAAAATCTCGTCAGGCACACAGTTCTCGAAGTCTGCCACGTCGATATCGTCCGCAGCACAGAGTCGAGGCACACTTATGGTATGAGGACCAACTCCGAAGCGCGCTTCAAGATGCTCGGCATGCATTATAAGTCCTGCGAAATCGTATTTGTATGTTTCCAATCCGAACAGCACACCGATGCCCACATCGTCTATGCCCCCTTCCATGGCTCTGTCCATAGCCTCAGTGTGGTATTCGTAGTTGCTCTTAGGACCTGTCGGATGCAGTTTCTCATAGTCTGCCTTGTTGTATGTCTCCTGAAACAGAATGTACGTACCGATACCGGCATCTTTCAAACGACGGTAGTTCTCGACGGTAGTCGCAGCTATGTTCACGTTCACGCGTCTTATGGCACCGTTCTTGTGGTGAATACTGTAAATAGTGTTAATGCTTTCGAGCACATACTCCAGCGAGTTCATCGTAGGGTGCTCGCCGAGTTCGATTGCCAGACGCTTGTGTCCCATGTCCTGAAGCGCAATCACCTCAGCCTTAATCTCTTCCTGTGTCAGTTTCTTTCTTCTGATGTCCTTGTTCTTTGCGTGGTAAGGGCAGTAGGTACAACCGTTCACGCAGTAGTTAGACAGATATAGCGGAGCGAACAGCACAATTCTGTTGCCGTAAAACTCGTTCTTTATCTCTCTTGCCAGTTCGAAAGTCTTTTCGTTGATTTCGGCATCCGTGCACTCAAGCAGAGTCAGTGCCTCCCTGTGCGAAATACCTTTCTTGTTTTTGGCCTTGGCCAATATTTCCTCAAGCAAGGCCTTGTTGTCCTTGTTCTTCTCGGCAAAAGCCACAGTCTCGAGGATTTCCTCGTGATTGATGAATTCTCCGGCAACAGCCGAACTCATATCGTATTTCATATCTTCATTTTTTGATATACCTTAAACATAAAATCAAATGCAGATTACATTGAAGCGTACCCTCTATATCAGCGCGGGTCCAGACAGTCGCCTCTGCCCCAATCAATCGTATAGCCAATTGCGGCAAGTCGCTTCTTCAGGTCTTCTAGTCCTTCAATGCTCTCCAGTCCTGTATTGGCCTTATTGTCGTAGATGGAGTATTTTGCTCTCTGTTCCTTCGGCGAAATGTTTGGCATAAGAACATTCGCCCCAGCCATTATGCCCTTCTCTCTACCTTCGGCATCAAGTGTAGCCAAAGCTGTAGTAGCAGGTATATTGGCTTTTGGGAACATTATTCTTACAACAGATATCAGCGACAGCGTTCTCTCCACCGACCCGCTCGGCTCATGCTCGAAGGGCGTGCCGTGTGCTGGAATGAAAGGGCCAATGCCAATCATCTCCGGACGCAGTTCCTGCAGAAACATCAGGTCTTCAGCCAGTGTGACAGGTGTCTGCCCCGGCGAGCCGACCATCATGCCAGCCCCGGTCTGGAAACCAAGACGCTTCAGCGTGTGCAGGCAGGCCACACGGGCATCCCTCGACATTGTCTGCGGATGCAGTTTGGCGTAGTGCTCTGCGTTGTAAGTTTCATGTCTCAGCAGATATCTGTCAGCACCAGCATCCTTGAGCCTGCGATATGATTCCTTGCTTTTTTCTCCCAGAGAAAGGGTGACAGCCACACCGGCAAGCTGCTTCTTGATGTCCTTCACCACATCGACCACCCACTCATCGGTCAGAGCCATGTCCTCACCGCCTTGCAGAACAAACGTCCGCAATCCAAGCTCATAGCCGGCAGCACATCTCTCAAGTATTTCCTCGCGCGAAAGTCTGTATCTCTGCGCCTCCTTGTTAGAAGCTCTGAGTCCGCAGTACAGACAGTCGTTCTTACAAAAGCTGGAAACCTCGATAAGCCCGCGCAGAAAAATCCTGTTGCCGAACATGCGACGGGCAATATCACGAGCCATGTCCGATGCCACGGCATTCAGTACCGATGGCTCGGCCGATGTCAGACAAGCAAATTCCTCACGGTACAATTTGGCGCCGCTGTTCAGTTTTTCGAGCAGCGACCTCAAACGGCTTTCCTCACCATTAAACAACATTCTGCAATCACATTAAATTTATATCCGCTGCAAATATAGCTTATTTCAAAATTATTTTGCCCCCAACAAACACCAAGAACAGCACGTAAACCTACAAAAAACGTAAAGAAGACTTCTGCTTTATAGAAAATCTTGCCGTCGCGAGCGCTCACGGCAATAATTCCGAGCGCCCGGAACTTTCATTACAAGCGCTCGCAAGCAATGTTCCGAGCGCCAGAAAATAAAAATGCTTGGGCTCAAAAATTTTATCTTTGACCCAAGCGAATGTCATAGCTCTTAACAATCTTGCATACTGATACGAGAACAGATGAAAGATATTGTCAATACAAAAAAGAAAGATTCTATTGACGGATAAAAAGAAATCCGTATAAACAAACAGCATAGAAGATGATATGTATAATACTATATTTGCAAAACCGGCATAAACATAAATAAGATTATTCCCCGACTTATAAGCAATGGATTACAATAAATTCCCCCATCTTGCCAATCTGTATTCTATTTCCCGAGAAGGAAGACGGTTATTTATTTTATAGAGTTTAGCAAGTTTTTCAGCCCCATCTCTTCTTGGTATAATTTTAAAATCCTCAACGAGCAAGTCAAAAATTTTGAGTATTCCACAAACATCAACCCCAGACTTACTTGCCGATTTTCTCAATTTTCCGTCTCCGGTCAACAAAGTATAATTATTTTTTTGAGCATAAAGCCATACTGAACAATCTGCGATGGACACATTATTGTCGCAATTACTTTGGAATTCAGCAATTTCAACAACTTCAATAGCAGAATGCCTTTTTAGTTTCAACTTATTCTGCAAGATAAAAGCTTCTACCTTACGACGCTGCGAAGGCTCAGTCAGTTCATTGAGAATACGAAATCTGTTGTATGAACATCAATAGGGAGGTCGAAAAATGCATCCAACAAATCTACAGATACCAAATCTATGAAGATATTGGTATCATTGACAACTATTGGGCCCATATCAGATAAAATTTAGTGATGAGCGAACTTCGTTTACGGAGCAGTTCAACAGAGACGACGCCTTGCTTATTGATATTATTTCTTGTGAAATGGCCTTATATACCAGACTCAAGAATCTGCGGCTTTGTTCATGCGGATATCTGGTTGCCTTAATCTGTACACTAAAATCAGAAGAGCTGTTTTTCTTAATGCAATAGCCCTTATATCTTTTTTCTGTTATAATACCATTTTCTTTAGCCTTATACATGAGTGCATCTATGGATATACCAAATTGCATCTGTATTGGTATAAGTTCCTGCAATGATATGTCCTTTCTGTTAGTACCTATGATTCTGGTAAATTCAGATGTTGGTATCAGCATTTCGTTTGCAAAAATATTGCACAGACGTTCTCTTTCTTTGTCCTCAACATCTGGTGCAAAATTCAGCAACAAGTGTCCCAATTCATGCAAGGCTGTAAAACGCTGTCGCTCTGCAGTTGCATTCTTATTCACAATTATGACTGGAATTACTTTGTTGATAAATCCGCTCAATCCGTCAAAATCAGACTCAGTATCAAGATGTATGACCTTTATTCCATTTTCTTCAAGCAGAAAAGTTATGTTGCTGATTGCATCTTCCCCTAATTTCCAGTCTTCGCGCAACTTGCCTGCAACGCTTATGGCATCATTATTATCTCTAATTATAAAGTTCTTGTAATCCACATGAAAAGAATTATCTATATTCAATAGATTTTCTATTTCCATATATCTTTCAATTTCATCTACAACCTTTTCTTTAATGCTTTTTAATGCAGAAGTTTTGAGTTTGCTTTTCTTCCTGAACTCTATATCGTCTATAGTAACATTAAAAGGTCGGAAAAAGAAGTCAACACTCACATTAAGAGCCTTAGACAAAGCTATCAGTATGGTGCTGTCTGGCATCATTTTCCCATTTTCGTATTTAGATATAGACTGCTTTGATACTATATTATTCATTCTTTCGCAAAGACAATCCATCGACAAGCCATTCATGAGTCTGGCGCTTTTAAGTCGCCGTGAAAATATCTGTATCATAATTCTTAATGTTTATGGTTACAAATATATTCATTTTAATTTATCTTGTCAACCTCAAAATACTTTACAACATCATTTCAGTGCAACTTTATGTCACAAAAATCATTAATAATCAGCTTTATACTAATTTTATGGTAACTTCAGTTATATGATGACTTCAATTGCAAATCATTATTTGCAATTGAAGTTAAAAGCATAAAATTGTTGGAAAAGAATTATCACTATCATCTGTTACGCCTCAATATGCGCGGGAACTGCCAGGCAAAAATAAGCGTACACAGGACGGCTGCTGTTGCATCTGATATTGCTTCGGCGGCAAACACACCTTCCAGTCCTACGATATGCGACAGCAGAAGCACAAGCGGAATGAGCAATATTATTTTACGCAACAAGGCAATAAATACGGATACCTTTGCCTGTCCCAATGCAACAAACATATTCTGGCATGCGCGCTGAAGTCCGAAGATGGACATGCCGGCAAGGAACAGCGGCATATATTGTCCAACGACTTCTATCAGATTTTTATCTTCAGTAAATGCCGACGCAACCAGTTCGGGGAAGAATATCATGAACAGCACCAACAGAAGATTAAACGTAAACATCACAAGTACGACGATGCGGAAACACTCCTTTACACGGGGATTGTTGCCGTGGCCGTAGTTGTAGCTCGCGACAGGCACAAATCCCTGAGAAAAGCCTACGAGCGGAACGCTGACAACGAGCATGGCGCTCTGCATAATGGCAAGTGCACTGACATAGATGTCGCCGAAATGAACCAGCGAACTGTTCAATACGAAACCGACAAGACTTTCTGTGCTCGACATGATGAACGGCGAAACACCGAGCCCCATGATGGCAAGAACCACACTTCGTTCAAGACCGATGTTCTCACGACGCAGCCGCAAAGTTGCTTTTTTTGATGTAAGGAATTCAACGACCCACACAGCACTCGCCGCCTGCGAGATTACAGTGGCAACGGCGGCGCCTTTCACACCCATATTGAACACGAAGATGAACAGCGGGTCGAGAATGATATTGAGCACTGCACCTATCACGACAGAAAACATGGCCACTCCAGGGCGTCCCTGCGTATTGATGAAAGGGTTGAGCCCTACGGCCAGTTGAACAAATACAGTACCCGAAAGATACACAGAAAGATAGTCAACTGCATAGACAATAGTGTGGTCGGACGCACCAATCAGATAGAGCAACGGCTTCATGTAGGCATAAACTGCTACCATAAACACAGCACTGAATATCAGCAACAACATAAAACCATTTCCCAACAGTTTTTCTGCGCGTTTGCGGTCACCCTGTCCTAACGCAATGGCGGCCAGCGGAGCACCACCGCCCCCGACAAACGCCGAACAGGCAGAAATAAGCATGATGATGGAACCGGTCACTCCGATGCCGGCAAGGGCGTCAGAACCGTATGTTGGTATATGACCGATATATATGCGGTCGACAATATTGTAAAGCAGATTGACAATCTGCGCGGCAACAGCCGGCAGTGCCATACGGAAGATTAACGGGAGCATACGATCCGTACCCAACCGTTCCTCATAGTTGTTTGCCATGTTCTATATGTGTATTGTGCTTTAATCCTATTCTAATCATTGCTCTTCATCATGCAAACAGATGAACAGAACTGACAGATTTGTCAGAATTATTTTTGCTGTAATAGTTGAATTCGGTTGCAAAGTTACGCATAATACGCTTACTCTCGAAATGGTTCACACGTTTAACCTGAGTTTAACAAGTCACCCGACGAAAGTATTAAGACACAGACAAAGACATCAGGCTTAACATACATGAAGATTAATCCCGTTGACCTTGAAAGTCACAACTATTTAGATTATCTTTGTCACGCATTGAAAAGAACAATGCACTTTTATTTGTCATATTTTTAGCTCAATCGCCTCTGAATCACCACCTCGGAAATGAACGAGCTATACAACACACGTTGAGGAGTCCGTATATGACGCAGACTTCTCGCTTAGTGTGTTATGGCTTGTGGTGAGCCAAGAGGCGTAGGCGATTGTCTGCGTCTTTTGTTTCAGTTAAACGTTTGACACAGCCTTATTTATGGCAGATTAAATCAACTAAATGTTTAACTAAAAGATTATATGAATGAAAAAACATTTTCACCATGAACACATTTATCTCATCTTAAAAACATGATGAAGCTCTAAACTTTTATTATTGGGAGAAAACTGTTATAGCAAGAACTTTGCATCATTAAGGATGAACAGAGAAACTGAAGCAACAAGAAACAAGTGATTTAATAAATTCAGAAGAAGAATACCTCTTAAATTCAATTCATACAGAACTAATAGAACGAAAATAGTCATACAAGATGAAAATACGTAAATACCTTTTACTTTTAATAAGCATTATTCTTTACCATGTCAACGCACACGCGACAATAGGCGTTACCGTAAATATAGCTGTAGATGATTCCATAGCTATAAACGAGTGTGATTTATGTGTTTCTGACTCCTCTAATGTAGTATATTTTGCCAGACTGTCGGAACCGTACTCAAGTTTTCAACTGGCACATGAAGGCAATTATTCTTTTATCATTACAGAAGGTCCGGTTACAGTCTCCAGTCAGAACTTTTTTATAGACAGTGATACAATAATTACATTGAACCAGATAGTAAAAACAGTAGCTATAAACGAACTGGTCGTCGAAGCGCAGGCTCTGCCGAAAACAACGGCCACTGGACAGATATTCAAATTATCGGAAAAGGCAAAGAAGTCGGGCGACCCGTTCCGAGCTCTATCTGAAATTCCATTGCTGAATGTCGATATATCCGGCCAAAGCGTCAAGACAAATGAGGGCGATAGTCCTCTTATACTGATAGACGGCAAATACGTCAATTCGGGTATAGCACCTATCGACCCTAAATTTATTGAGTCAGTGGAAATAGTGGAAGTGGTGAACGCAAAATATCTCCAAATGGGAGTTTCAAAGATAATTGACATACACCTGAAAAGGGATGTGCCCCTATATACATTCGTTGATTTACGCACCCGTCACGACATACCATTAAGAGAAGGGTTCGCTGGAGCAAACTTCGAAGTCGGTACACAGGTCTTTGCTATATCTGGTAGTTTGTCAGGCAATTACCAGCACAATGACAAAGTAAACAGCACCATTTCCGAAACTTCGGGAAACAACAGCAGACAACTGGATTTCAACAACAAAAACCGTATGCTTGGCTATGACGGACTGTTGCTTTTCAAGTGGGTACCGAAAAAGACAGAATACTTTTCAGGAGTTTTCAGGAAAAGCATGTCTTACAACAGAACGGATGGCAAAGGAAACGGAACATACAACAGTTCTGACTATTCTACTACGCAGAAAAACAAGATTGACAATGGTGGATGGCTTGGTGCACTCTACTACGAACATACATTCAAAGACTCAGGAAGTCTGAGTGCCTATGCAAAATATAATCGCGGTACATATAACGAAGACGAGCGACGCAACGATTCCTATTCTTTAGAAGATACTCCAGAAGAACAGGACTATTGGGAATCTGAAAATTCGTCACGCGACCAGTACACACTTACAATCGACTATAACGGAGCTGACCAAGAATATGGCAACATTTCGGTAGGAAATAATCTGGAATACACCCACGATAACAGTTATGACATGACTGTCGAACCGAACGACAAGGCACTTGTAAACATGGCAAGCAACTACACTTATGCCGCATATTCAAAAATGTGGAATAAATTCTTTGCAATGGGTTCCGTAGGACTTCAGTACATGTACATCCAGACAGACAACGGAAACAACTCATGGTGGAGACCACGTGTAGCAGCAACCGTTGGACTAAGACTTCCGAAAGCAAATACACTCCGACTAATCTATAATCTCGACAACGAACTTCCAAACAGTTCTCAGCTGAGCACATTCAACAACTCAACCAACCCATGGCTGAAAATTGAAGGCAATCCGTATCTTATTCCTATGGAGAAACATAGCTTGCGACTGATGTACGACAAGGCATTTTCAAAATTCAACATACGTCTGTCTGCCGAATACAATCAGCATAAGAATATGATTGAGCAGTACGTAAGAAACGAAGGCGATTATTCCATTCAGTCATTCCGCAACAACGGCTCATGGCGCAATTATGGGGCAAGCGGTATATTCATGTTCCACACCGACAATTTCAGAGCAACGCTTCTTCTCGGTTATCAGCGCGAAAAATATTATCAGGAGAAATCGGACGGCATCGTAGAAATCGGCGGTAACCTCAAATGGGACTTCGGCAAGTTCTTCATTTATTCTGACATCTCGTGGCAGAACAAATCATATACTGCTATCAGCAACACAAAATACATAAACCCGTCCACCGCCCACGTGCAAATCGCATGGCAGGCAACCAAGAGTCTATACCTTTCTCTCGCATTGCCTTACTTCTGGGGCATCAGAACAGAAAAGACAACAATCAACCAAGGTGACTATACATGCATAACAAAAACACGATTCAAGAGTTCAAGCCTGCGCCCATGGTTGCTCATATCCTGGACAATCCGGAAAAATACGGAACAGTCAATTGAAAATCGTATGTCTAATTATTGATGGATATATGTATAAAAAGACTTTCGCAGGACTTAAGATTTGATTAAAAAATTCTTAGGAAGGAGTTTTTCAACCAAAAGCACACAAACTATTGCAACATGGAAATTGCTTTTTACATGTTTCCAACGACTCAGACGGAACAAATGAAAGAAATATTCAAGAAAATAGTGTTTTCTTTACACAATTCTTTTTTCTGTCTGTGCATTATGATATATTTGCAGGTGAAATAAATAACTATTTGTTTAACTAAAAACTTAACTGCAAATGAAGAAAAACTACCTTTTGATGTGTGGATTATTAGCGACTATGTGTGCAAATGCTCAAGTTTGGGACGGTACTTCTGCCGCATGGACAAAAGGAGACGGTACTGCAAGCTCACCTTATCAGATTGAGAACGGACAGAATCTCGCTTATCTGGCTGAACAGGTCAGAGCCGGTGAGACTTATGAAGGCAAATACTTCATTCTGACGTCAGACATCGATATGGGTGCTTCTGAGAACCACAAGTTCACACCAATTGGTTTCTTCGACGAATATGTCGACACTGAGAACGGCAATATGCTTGTTGATGAGTCTAAGTATTTTAAAGGAACTTTCGACGGCAACTACAAGACTATTGACAATGTTGACATATATTTTGTAGACACACAGAACGAAGTTGGCGGTACAGGACTGTTTGCCTGCATCACAGACGGTGCTGTTGTGAAGAATCTGACAATCGGAGCCAACTCTAAGGTTGAAGGGTCTTTTGCTACAGGTGCTATCGTTGGTGCAACTACCGGCGGACGCATTGAGAACTGCAAGAACTCGGCTTCATTATCTATTCCGGACGGCGCCATGGGTACTGGTGGAATAGTTGGCGCTCTCTACGGAGGCACTATCTCAGGATGTGTAAATACAGCAGACTACAAAGGTGCAAACAATGTTGGCGGTATTGTCGGCTTTGTTGACAGAAACGGTGTGGTTGAGAACTGTTACAACACCGGTGACGTAAGTTTCTCTGGATTCTACGCAGGCGGTATTGTCGGCTACCTCAGCGTCGGTACATGTACAAGTTCATACAATATCGGAAGTATCCTGAATGATTTCTCAGGAAGTGCAGTTGTAGGAACAACAGATAACACAGCCGTAATTGAAAACTGCTACTATCTGACATTGCCTGACGGTGCTACAGACGAAAACAACGGCACTGCTGCAAAAACAGAAAGCGAAATGAAAGAGGATGCATTCCTCTCAGCCCTCAACGGAGACAAAAGTGTATGGGTTGCTGATGCTCAGAACATAAACAACGGTTTCCCAATCCTGAGCTGGCAGGCAGACGTTACATCATCTGTAAGCAAAACTGAACTCAAAGATGTTGAGGCTTACGTAGACGGCAACAACCTCTATGTACAGGCTGAAGACGGAAGCGAAGTTACTGTAGTAGATATGGCCGGCCACGTTGTTGCAAAGACAACTGCAAACGGACAGGCTATCAACCTCGCTGGTAAGGGTGTTTACATCGTAGCTGTAAGCAACGGCGCAAGCAGCAAAAGCTTTAAAGTTGCTGTTAAGTAAGTAAATCATCAATTTTAAATAATGCAGGCCACAGAACCGGACGCAACAGTTCTGTGGCCTTCTATTTATCTGAAAAATGAACATAAAAGCGATTTTTACAATGATGGTGTCTGCGTCGATATGCCAAGGCATAGATGCACAAATCATTCACAAGGTATACAACGAAAAACTGTCTGTATCGACCGTGGAACTGCTGAACGGAAACAGAAGCACACGCAGTGATGCACAACCAAAGTACGCCAATGTGTACCTTAGATTTGACGACCAGGTTGACATCAACGAACTGAGCAAGAAATATGACATAAAACTCAATACAGGTGACGGAAGACTGTTCACAGCCTTGGTGCCGATAGCAAACATAGCAGAAATGGCTAAGGAAGCAGGCATCACGCAGATAGATGCCGGACAAGACGTTAGAACAATGATGGACTCAGTAAGATATTTCACTGGGATTGACGATGTATATTCCGGCAAGAACCTGGGACAGGCTTATAGAGGGAAAGGTGTCATTGTGGGAATAATAGATGCCGGACTTGACTTTCTGCACCCGAACTTCAGAGATGCCGACGGTAAGTGCAGGATTAAGACTGTTTGGGATCAGAACAATTTCTTTGGCAGCAACTCAGCATACGGCTACGGCATGGTTTACAACTCGACAGAAGAGGTCGTAAATGCAAAAAGAGATTATGAAATGGCTGGAGACACTCACGGTACGCATGTGGCAGGAATAGCTGCGGGAAGTTATGACGGACCTTATCGTGGCGTAGCGCCAGAGGCAGACATTGCCATTGTGTCTACAAACAAAACAGAACAGGGCATTGTTGACGGAATAGATTTTTTGCTGAAATATGCAGAAGAAGCCGGTCAGCCGATAGCCATCAACCTGAGTATCGGCACTGTGCTCGGATATAAGGACGGAACGGACAACTTCACAGAACTTGTTGACGGACTTATGAAGGACAAAAAGGGTCAGATACTTGCAATAGCTGCAGGAAACGAAGGCGACAGACGGTCTACCCTATTCGGGAATTTCGGAGAGGGAAAAAATCAGGTAGCATCAATACTTGTTCCACCGAGCTACAACCGCGACAATCTGTTCGTACAGGGTGTCAACGGAAAAGAATACACACTGAGCATCACGCTGGCCGACACACTGGCCGACAAGATTGTCTTCACCGAAGACTTCTCGACAAAAGAACTGACTACTCAAAGCTTCGAGAATTTCGGTTCACAGGGAGACGACAATGGGAAATTGGTCGTTTCCTCGTTCTTGAATCCAGAAAACGGAAATCCCGGATTCAGAGTATCCATGACATACGAAAAGCCTGAAAACGAGGCATGGATAATCAAGCTCTCAGGGGAAGACGGGAAATATATGATTAACAGTGACTACGGTGAATTCACCAATAACGGTCATGCTGAATATGCTGACGGAGTAAAAGACTATACCATTGCAGCAACTGCAACAGGATTCAACACAATTTCAGTCGGTGCTTACGTAAGCAAGACTTCATACACTGACCTTGACGGGAACATGCATCAGCAGAACTGGCTAAAAGGAGAGTTGTATCCACTGTCAGGAAAGGGTCCGACATACGACGGTCGTATAAAGCCTGAAGTCACCGCCCCTGGTGCAGCAGTCGTATCGTCGTTCAATTCGTATGCAGGCGCTACATTTGTTAAGCCTGAAATGAAAGTCTTTCAGATTACAGATGAGGACTCTGGCAGGAAATACAGCTGGGGCGTCGAGAGCGGAACTTCAATGGCCACTCCTGTTGTTACAGGTACATTGGCACTGTGGCTCGAAGCTGTGCCTGACCTTGATGTTGAAGACATTAGAGAAGTTTTGAAAAATTCATCCACGCATGATGAATTCACCGGAGAGTCTGCAAACGGTTACTACGGAATGGGCAAACTCGATGCTGAAGCCGGATTGAAATATCTGCTTGAAAATGTAGGAATCGGCAGTACCGCTGATGACAGCGGAATAAGGTTCGACTACGACAGACAGGCAGGACGTTTGTCACTGTATACAACTGAAAACATACGAGAGGCTACCGTTTATGATGTTTCGGGCATACAAGTGATGAAGGTAAAAAATCCGTCAAAAGATATATACATGAACCTAAAGCAAGGAAATGTATACATCATTAAAATAACAAGCGACTCGACATCGGAGACATTCAAACTTGTTGGATGATGGAACATGATGCAATAAATACCGAAAAACTCGGTCTCGAATAATTGCATACACGCATACATCTGCGAAATAAAAATTAATACTACAAACCTACGCTTTGCGGACATACTTGCACTCAAAATAGCAAGTATGTCCGCATTTTTTATATCAGAAGATAACCGCAACCGACAAAAACAGGAAAAAATCAAGTATACAACATTATTTAACTACATATATTAGTTTTCAAACTGTAAATTATAGTTATTTGCAAATGCATAAAGATAACTGGTACACGAATACGTGGGAAATGGAACAAACCACAAATTGGTAAATCCGGCCACAACCGCACGTCTGCACCATCTATATACAGACACAAAAGATAAAAGACAGAATGGCCGAGGCTCTACAATGCGACCAACTGCTATAATTATAATTCACTAAAAAACGTATTGCTATGATTAACAAAAAAGATTCAGGACGACGGCCACTGGTTAAAAGCCTATGTGGCAAATACCAATGTAAAACAATATTATTCATTGTTTTCATGTTAGTTTCATTACATAGTATCGCGCAATGTAATATATCTGGTATTGTTAATCTATCTGATGGAACAGGTATATGGGGAGCCAATGTCTTTGTATCACATAAAAGTTCCCCTAAAGCAATAATAGGCTCAGCATTTACAGCAGAAGACGGCAGTTTTAACTTGAATTTGAACAAAGACAATAATAGCGACAGTCTTATTCTTAAAGTTTCAGGCATAGAAATAGCTTCAAAACAGATAACAATACCAAATCGTTCTGGTAGTTATAATATAATCGTGGAAAACAGAACCATGAAACTTAAAGAGGTAGTTGTCAAGGCAAAAAAGATATATTCGCAAGGTGACACCATAAACTATAGTGTAAACTCTTACCTATCACGTTCCGACCAGTCAGTGGCAGACGTACTGCGCAAGATGCCAGGAATAACTGTATCAGAAGCAGGACAGGTGTTCTATCAAGGTAAACCTATAAAGAACTTCTATATTGAAGGACTCGATCTTATGAAAGACCATTACGGAATTGCAACAAACAATATTGACCCCAACAATATTGCGACAGTGCAGGTTCTGGAACACCATCAAGACATCAAAGCCCTTAAGGGACTTCGCCCAGAAGAACGCGCTTCGATAAATCTTCGACTGAAAGAAGGTGTTAAAGGTGTGTTCAACGTCATAGCCACCATTGGCGGTGGATATAATGATGCCGCTCTCTGGAACAATTCGGCAATCGTTACATATTTCCGCCGTAACAGCCAATACCTTGCAACTTATAAAGGCAACAATACCGGCGAAGACCTGTCGCAAGAACTGTACTCTTTCGACGACAATGACTACTCGCGCACCAATAATATATCTTCAATTACAATGCCATCTGCACCAGGCATTGACCATCGGTTTTACTATTTCAACCGCTCGCACAGTGCCACATACAACAGTGTTTATCGTGTCGGCAAGTCTGGTGAGTTCGGCATAAACGTGGCCTATCTCAATGACCGTGACAACCGCAAAAGCAGTTCTACTACAGCCAATACATTGCCGGACGGTTCGCAGAACATAGTAGATGAACAGATGAACGGCATCGCCCGTACACAGAAAGCATACGGCGACCTGACATACATGAACAATTCAGAACAGAATTACCTTAAGGAACAGTTGAAGTTTGACTGGAGCAAGACCAAAGCAAACAGCATCATACTTGCCGATGATGAGGATATAAGCCAACAGGGCAATACCGACATCTTCCGTCTGCTGAACAAGTTTCACATAATACATCGCAATTCAGACAACCGAGGCTTCGAAGTGTCTTCATTGTTGAATGTGGAAAAGCGTCCGCACAGCCTGTCTGTGTCGCCCAACCTGTTTCCGGATTTATTTGAAGACGATTTGCTCAGTCAGAACGTTGATTACCGCAATATCTCCACTGAAAACAAATTTGCCTTTCTTTCGGCATTCAAATACCGCAACTTTTCATTGCATCCTACGGCGATTATCAACTTTAGCCACAATTCGCTGGAAAGCAGGCTTGAGCATTTCAACAACAATCTTGCCCTTAACTATCTCGATGCAGGAATAGGTGCAGAATTTGTTTACGACATCCGGAAGCTGCATCTTTCACTGTTAATACCTATGAAATATAAGCTGTTTAATCTTGACAGACGCAGTGACGCAGGCGTGACAAATAAAAACCGTTTCAGGTTGGAGCCTAATCTCAATATCTCCTACAACATCAATTCAAGCCATCACCTTTCGGTGGAATCTGCATTGAATTATATGACACCATCGGTAGAAAATCTCTACTCAAACTACATACTTACATCTTACCGATGCTTGTCAGTATTTGATGTTGCCGGACTGTATGAGGGAACAAACTTCTACAACAATTTGTCATACAATTTCAAAAATATTCTCTCCATGAGTTTTGCCGGCTTTGATTTGACTTGGCAGAGACAATCGCCAGAGATACTTTTCGGTTCATATTACGATGGAATCGTTCAGCGCACTATCAGTCAACGTACTTCTGAAACAGGAGATATTATTTCGGCAAAAATCCATGCAAGCCAGGGATTTGACTGGAGGCGTCTTAAAATTGGTGCGGCAATATCATACTCATATTATGACAGCCCCTTGCTCGTGCAGAATCAGACCGTGCGCTACACATGCAATTCCATAGGAGTAGATGCAAACATAAGTCTTTCACCTTTCAGCTGGCTCGAGTCATCGTGGGAAGGAAACTACTACCAGACAGCCAGCCGTCAGAAAGGCTATGACCCGACGCAGTGGCTGCGCACAGTCGTCAACAAGGCATCGTTAGACTTCACAATACCAGGCGGAATAACCATAAAGACCTCAGTGTATCATTACTATAACAACTTCAACGAAGGAGACAAATCGTTTGTACTGCTCAACGCCGAAGCCAGTTATTCCATAAAACGTATAAGTTTCTCACTTGCATGTGACAACCTGCTGAACAGTAAAACATACCTCTATTCAAGTCAGGCGGCACTCACAGAGTCGCGCTCAGCCTATGAAATACGCCATAGAAGTGTGTTGTTTAAAATAAGATATCGAGTGTTCTAAAAAACAATTTAACATGAAAAAGACAATACTATTATTTTCAGCTATTGGTATAGCTGTTTCCACTAATGCCCAAATACCATTTTCACAATCCTTGGAAAAGGGTGTTGCCATTGACACGGCAAAATATAAAGCGACCTATCAACTTACGTATAAAAATCATCCCGACGACAAAAATGTCATGGAAGATATACGCATTGTTCAGATAGGACGCAAAACGATAAAGGATTACAGCGACATACTGCTTCATTTTGATTCGCTGAGGACTGAAGAAGAGCGCATAGGTGCAGAGACATATTCTAATGCTTCAGGCAATCCATGGCCAATTGAAATTACGAACTATGTCTATGACAAAGTATCTGATATAAAATACCGCCTGCCAATCATGACCGGGACTTTGCATTATTCTGACTCCATTCCTTCATTGGCATGGAATTACATTAATAGGCAAAGTGATACAATTTTGGGTTATGAATGTCAAAAGGCAACGACCACATTTGCAGGACGTACATATACTGCATGGTTCACAACTGAAATTCCATTGCCATACGGACCATATAAATTTGGCAAACTGCCTGGATTGATTCTCAGAATCCAAGATTCAGACAAACAATTTTTATGGGAGTGCATTGGATTTGAACATT
>ENA-UONW01001072-UONW01001072.1-human-gut-metagenome-genome-assembly--contig:-CS52-NODE-1072-length-35626-cov-32.274859_pt1 | contig 35626 bp, 28 predicted proteins | sample MGYA00242463_ERZ724010 | MGnify/ENA metagenome assembly ERZ724010 | reverse complement strand
ATGGAGAATTGAGAATGGAGAATTGAGAATGGAGAATTGAGAATGGAGAATTGAGAATGGAAAATTATGATTTGCCTTGTCGCGGTATGTGTTGTTTATGAGGATGTAATAGCAGAAAAAGTTTTATTAAAAACTCGTCACTCGTCACATTTTGATATAAGTGTCTGACTGGCAAGATATTATAATGTGATGAGTTGCTTTTTTAACTCATCACATATTTTATATAACCGTTGTATTGTGTCCTTTCCTAAAATTGGTTGATTTAAAAGCAGGTGTCATCTTCTAAATTTGGTTGACTTAAAGGACAAACTGCACCTGCACAAAACAACGAAAGCTACACCCACTAAGGCTAATGACTTTAACTCCTAGCTCACCTCTGTGAGCGATAACTACTCCAACTCCTTTAACTCCTAAATTACATTAAATATCCTCACCGCTAAAAGGTGGCCTTTTGCATTGTGAAAGGGCACCTTTCAGAGTGCAAAAGCATACCTTTTGCAATGCAAAAGGCCGTGTTTTACAAAGGCATCGACATTTAATGGCAAATAGGCAAAATAACTGAGCCGCAAACATATTAACAGGATTGAATAATAACTAAAAATCCATCTTGACAGTAGGGACGTACCCGAGGTGCGCCCACAGGCAGTTAAACCCAAACATAATAATCACGATATATGTAAAATTGCAGATGTTTCTAGAGGCATGCCCCTACCCTACACATATCAAAATCAGGATGTAAAATACAATATCACGAATTACGGCATAAAAAAAGAAGCAGACTTGACTCAAGGACAAATCTGCTTCTTTATTTCTTAAAGATAAGAGTTCAGAATTAGTTTTTCTTCTCTGTGATAACCTTCTTCTCAGCGATACGAGCTTTCTTACCTGTAAGTTTACGGAGGTAATAAAGTTTAGCGCGTCTTACCTTACCGTGCTTGTTAACCTCAATGCTGTCGATGTTCGGAGACTCGATAGGGAAGATACGCTCTACACCTACTGTACCTGACATCTTGCGCACTGTGAAACGTTTCTTGTCACCGTGACCTGAGATACGGATTACTACACCACGATAGAGCTGGATACGCTCTTTTGAACCCTCAACGATTTTGTAAGCGACAGTGATAGTGTCACCTGACTTGAACTCAGGGAACTTCTTGCCGGTTGCAAATGCTTCTTCAGCAACTTTAATTAAATCCATTATTATTTGATAATTAAATTTGTTTATCGTTCCGGCGTAACATAACTAGGCTACTCTTCTTCCTGTCAGCGATTACGCGGAAAGCGGTGCAAAGTTACTACTTTTTCGCGTCTCTTCCAAATGTGTGAGGTTTTTTTTATATTTTTCTTTGGCTTGCTACCGTTTTTAACTAACTTTGCATCAATATTCTAAGAATATCCCTATGCATAACAAGTTGATTCTATGCGGATTGGCATCCGTCGCGATGCTTGCCGCCTCGTGCTCGTCGCACTATCAGCTCACCGACGTGAGCCGCTCGCGAATTATTATCGACAAGTCATACGACAGCCGGCCCGACGAAAGGGCGTGGAGCTTCATCGCTCCATACAAGCAGAAGGTTGACAGCATAATGAGCCCCGTGGTGGGCAGGGCAGCGGCATACATGAATGCCGACAGGCCTGAGAGCAAACTGTCTAACCTGCTGGCGGACATACTGGTGTGGTGCGGCAAATTTTATGGCGAGAAACCCGACTTTGCCGTCTACAACATAGGCGGAATGCGCTCGGCTTTTGCCAAAGGCGACATAACCTACGGCGACGTGCTCGACGTGGCGCCGTTTGAAAACAAGATTTGTTTCGTTACTCTGAAGGGCAGCAAGGTGAGCGAGCTGTTCGGACAGATAGCATCAGTGGGCGGCGAGGCAGTGAGCCACGGCGTTAATCTGGTTATCAGCAAAGACGGCAAACTGCTGTCGGCAAAGCTTAACGGCAAGGACATTGACCCCGAGGCCGACTATAGGGTGGCTACGATAGACTATGTTGCGCAGGGCAACGACAAAATGACGGCTTTTAAGAGTGCCACGGGAATGAAATCGCCGTCGGGCGCTGAAGACAACGTGCGCCAGGTTATCGTAAAATATATGAAGGAAAAAACGGCACAGGGAAAAGAGATTGACTCGAAAATTGAAGGAAGAATTAAAATAGCTGACTGATGAAACGCATACTTACAATATTGACAATAGTGCTGACCGCAACCATTACGGCTGCGGCAAAGGGCAAGCAACTGCTGATTCTGCACACCAACGACACCCACAGCTGTGTGATTCCGCTCAACCCTAACCTGGCAGACACCATGCTCGCAGGCCGTGGCGGATTTTTGCGCCGTGCGGCTATGATCGACCAGATGCGCAAGGAAGACAAGGAACTGCTGCTGCTCGACAGCGGCGACTTTTCGCAAGGCTCGCCCTACTACACCATGTTCAAGGGCGATGTGGAAACTGAGCTGATGAACATAATGGGATACGACGCCGCAACGATAGGCAACCATGAGTTTGACTTCGGACTCGACAACATGGCGCGTCTGTTCAAGAAGGTTAACTTTCCGATAGTGTGCGCCAACTACGACTTTACGGGCACCGTGGTAGAAGGACTGGTTAAGCCTTATGTCGTAATAAAGCGCAAGGGCGTAAAGATAGGCATATTCGGACTTTCGCCCAAGCTCGAAGGACTGGTAATGGCAAGCACCTGTGCCGGAGTGAAATATCTCGACCCGATAAAGACGGCAAACGACATCGCAGACAAGCTGAAGAACGAGGAAAAGTGCGACGTGGTGATATGTCTGTCTCACCTGGGATGGGACGAGGCCGGACTAAACGACATGGAGATGATGGCAAAGACGCGCAACATCGACCTGGTATTGGGAGGACACTCTCATTCTTACTTTCAGAAACTCAACTATGTGCGCAACCTCGACGGCAAGGAGATACCAAACGACCAGAACGGCAAGCACGGCATATTTGTGGGCAAGATAACGCTCACACTCGAGAAAGGCAAATAAGGGCTGACCACAAGGCCGACGGCTGCAAAGCATGAACGTAAACATGCTTTTTAGCCCTTTTTCACACTGCCGGATGTAATATCGGCGGCAATAAATCGTTATAATAAATAATGAAAAGACTGATAACCATAATAACCGTCCTGACGGCTGCACTGTGCGCCATGGCACAAGGCAAGTCAGTTCAAAACAGACCTTACACCGACCTGAGGCCGTTTCATTTCGGCGTGGTGGTAGGCACACACCTTCAAGACATAGAGTTTATGAACGTAGGACCGCAGATAATAACAAATGAAGACGGCACTACAGCCGAGAAGGTTATCACCTGCGACCAGGACAGATGGGACCCGGGATTCACCGTAGGAGTGCTGGGAGAGTTTCGCCTTAGCAGCAACTTTGCCTTCAGAATAGCTCCGGCATTGTATTTCGGCAACAGACACATCACACTGACCAATCTTACCGACCGGCTGGAGACCGGCGAGCCTATAACTCAGAAACAGGACATGAAGACGGTGTATATTTCATCGGCACTCAACCTGCTGTTCAGCGCGCCCCGACTTAACAACACGCGCCCTTATATCATGGCCGGACTTAACCCGATGATCAACCTTTCGGGCAAGGACAACGACTACATAAAGCTGAAACGTTATGACGTGTTTCTCGAGGTGGGACTGGGCTGCGACCTTTATCTGCCCTACTTCAAGCTGCGCCCCGAACTGAAATTCTGCTACGGACTTATCAACAGTCTCGACACAAGTCATCCCGACAAGCTGAAAGACCAGAACATGATTATGTATGCAAAATCGGTCAAGGAGGCACGCAGCAAGATGATTGTGCTGTCGTTCTATTTTGAATAGACTGTTCTATGGCATTAATGCCCACAGACATGCCACAAAGCAGGCAACACACTTTTGTTATGAAGCTGAAACATAATAAAGTTGCAAACAGGCACAAGAAAAAGGCTGAAAGAGCATGACAAACGCCAAACGTTAAATAAATCAAAAAGGAAAAACTGTAAGTTTGTATTCAGAATAAATATATTATCTTTGCAATGTACAAAATATGTACAAAAACATTATTAATTAAATAAAAACAAGATTATCATGGCTTACGTAATTGGTGACGATTGTATCGCTTGCGGTACATGTATCGACGAATGTCCGGCAGGAGCTATTTCTGAAGGCGAAAAATATTCTATCAATCCTGACATGTGCACAGAGTGTGGCACTTGCGCAGATGTTTGTCCTTCAGAGGCTATCAGCCTTCCTTAAGGAATTGCTCCAGGAAATTCTATAAGGCGGTCCGTTTTTACGGCCGCCTTATTTTATTTAATGCAACATTTCGGCCGACACCATTTAAATTACGGACACAGAATTATTCTTCTTTTAGCACAAATCATCGTGACTGCATGCTGATTGTGCCGATACAAATATCTGACAATCAGCCACATATAATTTTGTAGACTTTTGTAGACAAACAATATTATAAAAGTTTCGCAACAAAGTCGAAACTTGTTATATTTGCATAATGGAATAAGAGACAGAGATGTTTAGCAAACAACACATTACATAATAAAAAAGGCACAAGCAAAAATACATTGGTATTTTTTACTTCACGTATTACTTTTTTGTTTACTAATTATCCTTTTAAATTCTTACTTTTGTAACATGAAGAGTTTGTTTTACATCATTGCAACCTTATTCCTTCTCTTGTTTTCGTGCACCGACAACAACCGACAAACAGCCATGCTTGTACAGGCCGACAGCATTGCCGACAGGAATCCTGACTCTGCACTGATTATGCTAAAAAGCATAAAACCGCTGATAGATAACTCGCCTGCCCCTGTGCGCTATCGTTACTTAATGATTGAAGCAAAGGCAATGAACAAGGCATACGTGCCGTTCACGTCTGACAGCACAATGAAAAAAGTTGTAAGATATTACGACAAACATGGTTCTGACAACGAACGCATGCTTGCACATTATCTGCTGGGATGTGTATATCGCGACTTAGACAGCATTCCGCTAGCATTACAATGCTACGAAGACGCTGCTGAAATGGCCGATACCACAGATGAAGACTGCGACTATGCAACGTTAAGCTATATTCACGGACAAAGAGCGGAATTGTTTAGCAAAGAATGGATACCACAAGACCTTTTAAAGGCATCAGAACTATGTTATAAATATGCAATGAAGGCAAAAAATACATTAACGGCATTGAAAACCTACGAATCACGTTCTGAGGCATTCTATTTACTAAATGAAAGCGACAAAGAAATAAAAATGAATGAAAAGGTTGCGAAACTATATACAAAATATGGATATAAAAATTATGCGGCTGTAGCATTAGGTTCTCTTATTCTCACATATATTAACCAAAAAGATTTTAAAAACGCATTAAGGTGCATGAAACGTTATGAAATGGGTTCAGGTCGTTTCGATAATAAAAATAATATAAATACAGGATATGAAATTTACTATTATAATAAAGGTATGTATTTTCTTAATATTAACAATAATGACTCTGCAATAATTTATTTTAATAAATTAAAGACATCAAAAAATCAGACATTGAATATACGACTTGCAACAGCAAGAGGGCTATCTTTAATATATGACAAGTTAGGTAAATCAGACTCTACCGCAAAATATGCATTACTCAGCTATGAACTTGACGACAGCCTATGCACCCATCTCATGAGGTCAAGTTGCTCAACCATACAAGCACAATATGATCATAATAAACTTCAAAACGAAATAAATAAGAAAGAGATAAAAGCCCAAAGGGCTACCAATACGGCATTAGTAATCGCTATAATATTGATAATCGTTGTGTTTTCATCATTTCTGATTATCAGAAGAAGGCGTGAATTGGCCCTAAAACAGAAACAACAGTTAGAAAGAGACAACGAAACATTATTGCAGGCACAAATGTCACTACAGGCTATGCTCGCACAAACACAGGAAGAACGAAACACAATAGCTGAAGAATATAAAAAGACTATCAGTGAACTGACCTTAAGACAGAAAAAAGTTGACACTGCCACTGTGGAAGAAAGACTGCACAATTCTGAGATAGCAAAAAAATTCAAACAAATTGCAGACACCCCAAATCTTTCACCAGATAAAAACGAATGGCATGAATTGCGATCAATGTTTAACAGAGAAATTCCACAATTTTATTCTACTGTAAACAGTCGACATACATTAAGACCTGACGAATACGACCTGTGCATGCTAGTGAGACTTAACTTTAAAACTCTTGAAATGAGCAATCTTATGCATTGTTCAAAACAGAACATTTCTGCCATGAGACGGCGAATGCTGCAAAAGATGCTCGGACACGACGGCTCACCAAAAGAATTTGATGAATTTATTATGGGCATAATTGAATAAATTCTCATATACAATGATTTGAGAATAAATAATATATTATTTTGTAAACTTTTGTAGACGAAAAGTTGTCAAAAAGTTTTATGGATAATATGGAAAATACTATCTTTGCATAAATCATAACACGAAATTGAAAGTTAAAGTTAAGAATAGATTTCGGATTACCTATAAAAACACTCTAATAAGTATTTTTGGAAAATAACAACAACTGCAAACTGATATGAAAATAAAGACAAAAGCATTGTGCTGCATATTCAGCCTTTCAGCGCTTACATGCGCGGCACAGACTGCAACACCCGGCGATTCGCTGCGGATGGACAGCATCATACACAATCTGCCGGAAGTGATGGTGAAAGGCGAACGCCCCATGGTGAAAGTTAAAGGCAGCGCACTGGTGTATGACATCAAGCGAATAACCGAAAAGAAGCCCGTAGACAACGCATACGACGCGCTGAAGGAACTGCCGGGAGTGGTGGAAATGAACGGACAACTGACACTTGGCGGACAGGGCGCCACGGTGATATTGGACGGACAGGTGACAAACCTTACAAAGGAACAGCTCACGCAGGTGCTGAAGAGCGTGCCCAAAGACAGACTTGCAGATGTGGAGATAATGTATAACGCACCGGCTAAATATAATGTAAGAGGTGCGTGCATAAACATAAACTTTCTGCATGAGACGGCACAGGAACAGAGGCTCACGGGTGAGGTGTTCGGCGTTTACGACCAAAGTCACGACGCTGCGTTTCAGGAACGTGCCAGTCTGGTGTACGCCGGCAAGAAGATGAGCATCGACTTTATGTATTCGCACGACCACGGAAACTCGTACAAGACAACTGAAACAGACTCGCACCATAGTCTTAACGACGGCAACGTGTATGACATTTCAACATATCAGCGCAGCCGTACACGCGGACACAACCACCAGATGCGCCTGTCGATGGGATATAACTTTGCCGAAAACCATAATCTCAACGTAACTTACTACGGCTCTTACGCTCCGGGACACACGAAACAGGAGACCACGGGATCAATAAATTCAAAATACGGCATCGACTCAGACCCGTGGACTCATGACATTGCAGCCGACTACAAGATGCCGTTCGGCACTAACATCGGCGCTGAATATACGTTCTATAAGGCTCCTCAGACGCAGACACAAAGCAGCATATTGACTGACGGCTCGCTCGACTATATTTCTAACAGCCGGCAGGAGTTGAACATTTGGAAAGTATATGTAAAGCAAGACCATACACTGAAGAACGGATGGGGACTGAACTACGGCGCAACTTATTCTACGAGTTCGGACAACAGTTATCAAAATTACCTTAGCACGGTAAACAGGCCTCAGGACCTGCCTGACAATATCATCGCAAGCAAGCGCGAGAACATCGTGAACATATATGCCGGATTCAATAAGAACTTCAACAACAAGCTGATAATAGACGCGTCATTGGCTGCCGAATATTATAACAATCCTTCATGGAACGAATGGAACTGGCTGCCTACCGTCAACGTAACATGGATTCCGTCGCAGGGACACATCCTTCAGTTCGGCTTCAGCAGCTACAGCACTTATCCCGAATATTGGGCAGTGCAGAACTTCACGAGCTACAACAACGGCGGATATGGTGTGATTGTGGGCAACCCGGAACTTAAGCCCATGCGCGAATATTCGGCACAGCTAACTTATGTGCTTAAAAACAAATATGTATTTAGAGGATGGTTCACGCATACTGACGACCTGTTCATGCAGACTCTTTATCAGCAGCCTGACGTGCTGAGAGAGACATTCAAAGTGATGAACTTCGACTTCCAGCAGCAGGCAGGACTAATGGCTGCTGTTCCGCTAAAAATTGGCAAATGGTACAGTGCCAACCTTACGGCGTTGGGTGTATGGCTCAGACAGAAAGACTCCGACTTCTACGACATTCCGTTCGACCGCAACATCGTATACGGAATGTTCACGCTGCGCAACGACTTCCATATTTCGTCTCAACCAGAAATAACACTTTCGGTAAACGGCATGGTTCGCACCAAAGCACTTCAGGCCGACTATGACCTGCCGGCATCGGGCAACGTGGACGCAGCCCTGCAGATAAAGTTCCTGAAGAACAAGCGCGCAACGCTGAAGCTCTACTGTGCTGATATATTCGAAACGGCGCAGATAGACCCATATATCAACTTCAAAGGGCAACGTCTTGACATGGACATGTCGAGCTATCGTCATTTCGGAGTGTCGTTCAGCTATGCCTTCGGCAATTATAAGGAAAAGCAACACAAAAAAGTTGATACATCGAGATTCCTGAAATAATGTATTGGCGCTATTGCCAACAATATTTTACGGACAAATCTCAAAAATATATTCAGCAATATTATTAAAATTACAACATTAACCACACTGTACAGCACACAAAAAAAGCCTCTGAAAGCATTATTATGCAATCAGAGGCTATTTTATTTAACCGTCAACTATGTCTGACTATTATTTGATACCTAAAGCCTGCTTTGCAGTACTGTTGTTAGGATCAATCTCAAGGATAAGTTTCCAATACTTATCAGAGTTAGCCTTATCCTCTTTCAGATAATAATAATATCCAAGGTAAGAATACGGCTCCAAAAGGAGTTTCGGATTATCTGGATTCTCCTTCTTAGCAAGTTCAATATACTGCTCATAATAAGGCTTAGCAAAACCCTGTGTTGTTTCAGGATCAAGCTGTGAGTTGATACGAGCTCTCATTATTGTAGCATAAAGCAGATTGGTAGGATACTTCTCACCAAGCATGCCATAAACCTCGTCAGCCTTCTTCAGTGCGGCAATCTTCTCTTCATTGAGAGTTGCAATGCTTGCAGCCTGATCAGCATAAAGCTTAGCAAGACCGTCGATATCGCTTACTGAAGGCTTCTCAACTGATTTGAGATAGTCATCATACAGAGCAAGACCCTTAACATAGTCTTTCTTTGCGATGTATGCGTCAGAAAGCTGCTTCTTAACGTCATTAAGCTTAGAGTTAAGCTCAAGGGCTTTCTCAAACTGTACAATAGCCTGATCGTAAGCGCTGTCACCCATGAGGGCATATCCATAATACTGATAGTCACGTGCTGAGAATTTGGCGCTGTCTGACTTGTTGAAGAGAGCGTCAGCAAACTTCAGAGCGTTAGGATAATCCTTGAGGTCTGTATAGTTGTAGAAACACAGACGGTTCATCGCAGCGTCACGAGGATTCTTCTGAACTCCAAACTGAGCTATCTCAAGACTCTTCTTTGAGTCAGAAGAAAGATAAGTTGCAGTAGCATACTCTGTAAGATAATTATCACTGAACTTGTTTAAATCTACTTTTCCAAAGTACTCAATAGCCTTTTCAAAACGGTTGGCTGTATAGAAGAAGTGACCAGCTTCTGCATCAACAGGATAATCAGGCTGAACTGCACGCAACTTCTCAAGCATCTCTACAGAAAGCTCCGGGCTACGTTTGCGGTAGATGTTAGCATATTTGATGTAACCCTGAGGATTTTGGGGATCCATGACAGTTGCCTGCTGATACCATGTTGCAGCACCACCACCATCATTGCAGAAAACAGCAATATCACCCATGAGCAGATAACCTGCAGCATTTTTCTTATCGCGGTCAATAGCCATTTCGGCATACTTCTTGGCATTAAGTGTATCTTTAATGTCAAGATATGCACGGCCAACTCCGGCGATAGCAACTGCATTCTTCTTGTTTTCCTTAACAAAGTCTTTAACCTGATCCTTTGCAGCATCCGGATTGGCCTTGTTGTCAACTATAACTTTTGTAATGGCATCAATCTGTGACTGAACGTCCTGTGCCATGATAGGAGCCGAGCACATAGTCATAACGGCTCCGGCCAATAAATATTTAATCGCATTCATAGTCGTAATAATTTGATTGTAAATTATTTACTTTAAATCTCACACTTTAAACCTATACTTGAATATTGCCGCCCTTTATTAATTAGACAGAGCAACAAAAGAAAGGTTTAATCATCGCCTACATTTACAGACCTTATCGTGATATCTCCACGCACGGGCAACAAACCAGACTTGAAGATAATAAGCTGGCCTTTAGGCTGCTCTATGAAGTGAGCGAAGCCCCAAGGAAGACCATTGATTGGGTCATTCAACAATGCATATATGGTTCTTACCAACGGATAGCGACCGTCAAGTAAGTATGCCTGGTAAGGTTTCCAACTGTTCATGGCTGTTGCCTTGTCGAACTTACTTACCGACATAACAGTAATATTCTTCTTGAATGTTGTGTTCGTGGTGTCGCGCTTGTCGTTCAACCAATTTGATCCGATTATTCCGATTGAATTTGGAGTTTTCTCAACATAGTCGATAACTTCCTTACTAGTGTTGGCTGCAACAATGTTAGGACTGTTGATTGGCTTCCCACCCAGAATAGAGTCAACACAGAAATGAACTGTACTCGACTTGCTGTTGTCGAAAACAACTAAAATATCTCCACGACTTGAACCAGGAACAATATCGCTCCATTTTTTTGCATCACCGCTGAGCACACGCTTAATGTTGTTAACGGATATGCAAGAATCCTTGTTCTCCCTGTTGATGATGAGCGATAACCCGTCGTAAGCCAAAGGGATGGCAACCGGCAGGTAGCTACGGGCTTTAAGGTTCTCTAATTCTTTTTTTGTGAAATTTCTCGATGCTATAACCAGCTGTAGACTATCGTTCATCAGCATGTTTATCGCATCAAGCTCATTAGTATATATCGGAGTCAATTTTGCGTCACGATAAATACTCTCGAAGACTTGAATTTCTTCGTCGATAATAGGACTAAAACTTTCGTCAGAAGCGAACGTAATCGCTCCTGACGAATAAGTATCTGTTCTGCCGTTCTTGGGCTTGTCGGCACAATTGGCCAACAGTCCAGACAGCAGTATCAATCCTACTAAATTGTAGAACAGTTTTTTTCTCATATCACAAATTTATTGCAGTCTGAATGTTACTGGCAACGTAAATCTTACGTTAACAGATGCTCCGTTCTGCTTACCTGGAGTCCAGTGTGGCATGTTGCTTACAACACGCACAGCCTCTTTGTCAAGAGACGGGTCAACAGACCTCAAGACTTTCACGTTAGAGATAGAACCATTCTTACCTACAACGAACTGAACAATAACTTTACCTTGAATACCATTCTCCGCTGCCACAACAGGATATTTGATATTATCGTTCAGCCAAGCCATCAAAGCGCCCTGACCACCAGGGAATGAAGGCTGCTCCTCAACGACATCAAACACCTTGTTCTCCTCCTCATTCTTAGGAGGCTCAGGCTGAGCAATTTCTTCCTTGGCCTTGAGAACCTCACCGCCAATTTCGTCATTACCCACAACATTGAATGCACCAATAGTAGTCTTTGTCTTCTGAAGATCTTCCTGAGTCTTCATTTCTTCCTCAGGCTTCACCTCAGAGTCTTTCTTAATCACCGGAGCAGTAAACTTGATAGAGCTTTTTACTTTCTCTACAACTTTAGGCTGCTCAATTTTAGGAGTTACTTTTTTCTTCTCTACTTTAGGAGTCTTGTCAATTTTTGACAGCTCAACTGCAGTAGTTACCGCAACCTTCTGGTTAGCTTCAATAACATTCTTAATAGCTATGGCTGAAAATATAGCAACAGCAACAATAAGTACGATAATGATAGACCAAAGGTTACGTTTAGAAGTCCCCTTACGGAGCTTATAGGCTCCATAAGCTTGGTTCTTGCCCTCGAACACGAGGTCGCACCATGCATTAGATATTAAATCTATTTTTGACATTGTCTTTTCATTTTAAATGTTACTCAACGATTACTTCACTCCTTTTTTAGAAAGAAGGCCTTTGTCTTCAGGAGTAATGTTATCGATGACATACTTACCTATACTGCAAATCTGCATTTCATCCAGAGCGTCAACCAGATTCTTGTAAGAAGCTGTGTCAGTAGCCTTGATGATGATGGTCAGAGTAGGAATCTTCTGTCCGTCAACTTCACCATTCTTCAACTTATCCAGTTCCTTATTATATACAGAATCCGGGTATTTAGCGGGATTGCTCAACTTTTTCTTGTCGAGATCAGCCTTAGCCTTCATGATTGTAGACACCGGAATGGTACCATCTTCAGTGACATGGTTAATGAGGACCTTACGAATACCGTCCTTACCCCAGGTTGTTTCCTTGAGGCATGAAGGGTCATTGTAATTAGGAATACCTGCTACATAGTAAATTTTGTCGTTACCGGCTACGTAGATAGTAATAGTCTGCGAAGCTTTAGTAGCAGTTCTGTCCTCCTTGCTTACATTCTCATCGTTACTCGGCATCGTCAGCTGCATAGTCTGAGGTTTGCTCAAAGACGTACACAGCATGAAGAATGTGATAAGAAGCATCATCATGTCCACCATAGGCGTGAAGTCCACGCGCAGGTCTACCTTCTTCTGTTTACTTACGTTCTTCTTTGCCATGTCTTATTCCTCCACTTTTTTGTAAGAAGTGATAAGATAGTAACGGTTCTGATTCATGTCCTGAAGTTCAGACATTACTTTCTTAATTACCTTATAAGGTGTTTTCTCATCAGCCTTGATAGCCAGTTTCACATCAGAGTTATTATCTGTAACAGTTTTAACCCACAGCTGGAACTCACTCATTCCGCCATCAATACTGTCAGTAGGCACACCTTTGTCTTTCTGATAGTTGTTCATCTGCGCAGCTCCCTGATTAAGGAAAGTTCCCATATCCTGCATAGATACACCGATATTGGTTGCGCTGCGAGAGTTTTTAATCTGAGTGCCATTAAGGCTCACACCAAACTGATCAGCCATAGTGGTAAGTGCGGCCTCCATATCACCGGGTTTATCCCAGCCCAGGAACACCTTGCCTCTATTGTCAATCAGAATGCTCAAGACGTCCTTCTCTGGAACTTTGATCTCCGATACTGAGCCAGGCGTAACGACCTTTACTGCCTCATTCTTTACGAATGTTGATGTCAACATAAAGAATGTAAGCAAGAGGACCATCACGTCACTCATAGGAGTCATGTCGATCCAGATTGATTTCTTCTTAATTTTTACTTTACCCATAGTAATAAAATTTTAAAGGGTTAGTAAAATTAAGCTTCGTCTGCGTGACTGGCTTCGTATGTCTGAGCAATTGAATAACCAACCTCATCAAGGGCGTATGTCAGCTTGTCGATCTTGTTTGTGAATGTGTTATAAGAAATAACAGCACACCAAGAAGTCAAAATACCGAATGCGGTGTTGATCAAAGCCTCAGAAATACCTGTAGACAATGCCAAAGAGTCACCACCACCACCAGCAGCCAAAGCCTGGAATGAACGGATCATACCGATAACGGTACCGAGAAGTCCGGTAAGTGTACCAAGAGTTACGATAGTTGCAAGAATCGGGAGGTTCATCTGCAGTGTAGGCATTTCAAGCTGAGTAGCCTCTTCGTGAGCCTGCTGAATCTTAGCAACCTTCTGTGCTTTCTTCAATCCGTTAGTTGTCTCCATCTCCTTGTAAGCGCGGATAGAAGCAGAAACTACATTAGCAACAGAACCTCTCTGCTTGTCGCAGATGCGCTGAGCCTCAGCGAAGTCACCTTTAGAAACGGCAGCCTTTACACTAGCCACGAATTTAGCAAGAGAACCTGTTCCGAAAGCTGAACGAAGAGCGATCCAACGCTCGATGCTCAATGCGATAACGGTGAGAAGCAATGTCTGGATAACAGGTACGATGATACCACCTTTGTAAATTGTTCCGAGCAAGTTCAGAGGATGACCTGCGGGATCATTACCAGCGAAGTTAGAAGCATCACCAAGAATGAACTTGAAAATGCACAATGCGATAATGAAACATACAACGATAACCCAGATCGCTGCTCTAATACCTTGGAAGCCCTGATTTTTCTTCTTAGGGCTTACTGCTTTTTGTGTAGTTGCCATAATTTTGAATTTAAATTTAGTTATTAATAATTTAAGTTATAAAGTTCTCAATATACGAAATTTCAGTATTTCTTTAAGCATGCAAACAAGATCCTAAATAAGACTGCACAAAGATAACAATTAATGAGCAATCAGAAGATTTATTAATAAGTTTTAACAGCGTTTGGTCTGTATTTTATACTAAAATCCCTATGCGCAATCGTTATCTCTGACGTTTTTACTTAAGTTTTGCCAATGCTTCTTTGATTCTTCTCATTGCCTCGCAGATATTCTCGTCACTGGTGGCATAACTCATACGGAAGCAGGCCGGATCGCCGAAAGCATCGCCTGCGACAGTTGCCACATGAGCTACTTCAAGAAGATACATTGCAAGGTCTGTTGAAGTGTTGATTACACGGCCGTCACAGCTTTTGCCAAAGAAATTGCTGCACTTCGGGAACAGATAGAACGCGCCTTCAGGAACGTTGACTTCAAGTCCCGGAATATCCTTTGCCAACTTAACGATAAGGTCGCGGCGGCGCTGGAATGCCTGACGCATGGTCTCGACACACTGTTGCGATGCGGTGTAGGCTTCAACTGCGGCTTTCTGACTAACAGAGCAAGGACCGCTTGTATACTGTCCCTGAAGCTTGTTGCAGCCCTTAACAATCCATTCCGGGGCAGCGATGTATCCTATACGCCAGCCTGTCATGGCATAAGCCTTCGAAACGCCGTTAACGAGGATTGTCCGTTCCTTCATTCCCGGAGCGAGAGCAATACTGTTATGCTTTCCTATGTAATTGATGTGTTCATAAATTTCGTCTGAAATGACATACAGGTTGTCATGCTTTGTTATCACTTCAGCGAGTCCTTCAAGTTCCTCTTTAGAATAGACGCTTCCTGTAGGATTGCTCGGCGAGCACAGTATAAGCATTTTTGTCTTTGGGGTGATGGCAGCCTCGAGCTGCTGCGGAGTAATTTTGAAATCCTGCTCAAATCCGGCCTCAACTATCACGGGCTCACCGCCTGCCAGTTTTACCATCTGCGGATAGCTCACCCAGTAAGGTGCAGGAATAATAACCTCATCGCCATCGTCAACAAGAGCCATTATTGCATTGCATACACTCTGCTTCGCTCCGTTAGAAACAAGGACTTCGTTAACAGAATAGCTTAATCCGTTTTCGTTTTTAAGCTTAGCGACAATGGCCTCTCTCAGGTCCATGTATCCCGGAACCGGTGAATACTTCGAGAAGTTGTTGTCAATCGCCTTCTTTGCGGCGTCTTTGATATGTTCAGGCGTATTAAAATCGGGTTCACCTACACTCATATTGATAACGTCAATCCCCTGCGCTTTCATCTCGCCGCTTTTCTGCGACATTGCGAGAGTGGCTGAAGGAGCCAGACGATTAAGACGGCTTGATAGTTGTGCCATAGTTATATTAAATTTATGTTCCTGCAAAATTAAGCAATTTATTCGTTCTATAAAAATAAATGATGTTATATTTTTATTCCAAATATTAAAATGATTTTTTTACAAATGTTTTTTTTACAATTACAAATGCAAAGTATGTCCCATACGATCTTTTTTCGTTTTAAGATACTTGTAATCATACTCATTGGGAGTCACCTCAATAGGTATGTTCTCGACTATCTCAAGACCGTAGGCCTCAAGTCCGACGCGCTTGGTCGGATTATTGGTCATAAGTCTCATTTTATGAACGCCGAGCTTACGCAGCATCTGCGCGCCGCAGCCATAGTCGCGCTCGTCAGGCTTAAAGCCGAGATGAATGTTTGCGTCTACTGTGTCGAGCCCTTCTTCCTGCAGCTTATAAGCTTCAATTTTGTTCATCAGTCCTATGCCGCGGCCTTCCTGCTGCATGTATATAAGCACGCCCTTGCCCTCTTTCTCAATCATCTGCATTGCCTTGTGCAGCTGCTGTCCGCAGTCGCATCGCTTGCTGCCGAATATGTCGCCTGTGGCACACGACGAATGAACACGCACGAGCACAGGCTCGTCTTCTTTCCATTCGCCCTTTATAAGGGCCATATGCTCAAGACCGCTGCTTGTCTGACGGAACGGTATCAGTTTGAAATGTCCGTATTCAGTAGGCATGTCTACTGTTGCCCCGACGCTTATCAGCGACTCTCTCTGAAGTCTGTAAGCTATGAGATCTTTTATTGTTATAACTTTCAGACCGTACTTGGCAGCAAATTCAACAAGCTGCGGCAGGCGGGCCATGGTTCCGTCGTCGTTCATTATCTCCATAAGCGCACCGGCAGGATAGAGTCCCGACAGTTTGCAGAGGTCTATGGCGGCTTCTGTATGCCCGCTGCGCCTTAGCACTCCGTTGTCCTGTGCATAAAGGGGATTTACATGACCGGGGCGGCCGAATGTCTGCGGCGTCGACTCGGGATCGGCCAGTGCCTTTATCGTCTCTGCCCTGTCATGAGCCGACACTCCGGTAGAGCAGCCGTCGAGCTTATCTATCGTAACCGTGAACGGTGTGCCGAGCATAGACGTGTTTTCAACAACCTGGCGCGGCAGGTCAAGCTCGTCGCAACGGCTTATGGTGATCGGCGCGCAAAGCACTCCACGGGCATGTTTCAGCATGAAATTAACTTTCTCGGCTGTTATTTTTTCAGCGGCAATGATAAGATCTCCCTCGTTTTCACGGTCTTCATCGTCAACAACGATTACGAACTTACCTTCCTTGAAGTCTTCAAGAGCCTCCTCAATTGTATTAATCTTTAATTTTTCCATAATCAGCGTTTACCTTATTATATATATCAGACATTTTTCATGCTATTGTTGTTTTATCTCTTCTATTCTGGCTATCAGGGCGTCATTGGTCTGTCTTATGACCTTCAAGTCGCGCATCAGCCGCAGACGGAATCTCCACATGCGGAGATACAGGAACAGTCCCACCGGAACCACTACAGCGGCTACTATATTGAGCCACTTGCGGTCAAATGGTCTTGTGTGGGCCTTTACAGCCAAGAAAGGATAAGCGTTAAGATTAGAAAGCACCACTTTGTCTTTTGTGTTAGACAAGTCTTCTATTACAGCCTCCATCTTTTCATTTATTTCCTCTATGGTATGGTCAGGACTGTACTTAAAGAACACCTTTATTATATTAGGCGCAATCCACAAGTTGTGCTCATGCACATAATCGTCTATACCCCTGTTTATGCTCTCAAGCGTTTCTGCATCAGCCGTATAGTCGGGATCGGTTATTATGACCTCTTTCTTATACACGGCGCGCTTTATTCTCAGGCCAAGCATCTTCATGAAGAAGTTGCGGTAAAGGTCGACATTGAACACCACCGAATCATTGTTTGCCTTATACGTGAAGAATATTGCGAGCGGAGTAAGCACGGCCGTGGCGATGCTCTTTCCGAACCATATTGCCCACATGCCGCCTCGGGCCATACGATAGCCGGTGTTTTCAAAGATATAATAAACGATGAACACCAGCACCGATATTATGACAGGCACGCCAAGGCCTCCCTTGCGTATGATGGCTCCGAGAGGCGCTCCGATAAAGAAGAATATAAGGCACGAAAGCGAAAGCGTAAACTTATTGATGGCTTCAATGCGGTGCTGACGTATAAGTTTGTCACCGTCGGCCGTTATCATTCCTTTAAAGTCGAGGTCGTTCATCTCGCGCTGCACTTTGTTCAGGGCATTGTCGACAGCTTCCAGCTTGCGGTCAGCCGACAGCCGCGAATACACCGAGTCGAAGCTGAAAGTCTTTGTCCCCGCCATCTTCACAGCCCTGAGCGAATCGGCCTTCCCAACAGCCACAGGAGAGTAATAAGCCATTTTGGCGTCTTTATAGAATACGCGTCCCACGCTGTCGTAAACATGGTTAAGCGAGTCGATGTCGCGGCTTATCTGTCCGATGCTCTTTCCGCGCGCATTGTTAGACAGGGCGCTGGCGTCGGCAACGTTAAAGTCGGCGTCAAAATCCAATATTATCTTTTTTCTGACAAAAGTCTCACGCCTGTAAGGAACATTCACACCGGCCGAAAACTCCTGCGACTTCATGTTCTCGAACCACTCGCCGCTATAAAGAGACAGCACAAGATGCTTCTTCTCAGCAGTAGACTGCAACATGCCCGAGTCGGCCAGTATTATAGCCGCGTCGTCATAACTGTCGGTCATCTTGTATATCATGACGCCATACAGCATGCCCGTCTTAACGTCCTTTTTCTGCACATAGAGGTTACATTGAGGTATACCGTCATAGAATATACCTTCAGGAATTTCAAGTTCAGGACTTTTCTGCTTCATGGACAGGAGCAGCCGCGAAAACGACATGTTTGCATTAGGAGCCACCACATCCTGAAAATAGAACGAGCCAAAGGCTATGAACACCACTATGACAACCAGCGAGCGGAATGCCTGCATAAGCGATATGCCCGCGGCCTTGATGGCAGTGAGCTCACTGCTCTCGCCAAGATTTCCGAAAGCAATCAGCGACGACAAAAGTATGGCCAGCGGCAGAGCCTGCGGAACGAGCATCAAACTCATATACCAGAAGAACTGGGCCAGCACGTCCATGGTCAGTCCCTTACCGATGAGCTGGTCGATATATCGCCAAAGGAACTGCATCATCAGCACGAACTGGCATATAAAGAACGTTCCGACAAACAAAAGTCCGAACTGTTTTGCTATAAATTTATCTAATTTTTTGACTCTGAGAATCATTTTTATGCTAATTCTGACATTATCACAGCAAATTTACCAGCTTGCAAAATTAGCACAAAAATATCACAAACCATAACGTTTTGCGTTTTTTATTAATAAAAAGATGTATATGCTGACAACGCCACGCAAAAAGCCCGTCGCAACATGCACCGCAGACACGCAGGCAAGCCTTTGCCCGACATCTGCTCACAAAACCGCGGATGCCCGCCACATACGCCCGGCCGGAAATCGGCCGGCAAGAGCACCTGCCGCAACAACCGCCGCCCTAGAAAAGGCAGCAGCCCCTTAACACCGTATGTCAAAGCCCGGTGCTTCGGCGAAGGGCCTCAAAATTGGCGTTCCATATATCCACCACGGTATCTTTTTCGCCATCGGGAGCAAAGTCTGTTATCATCAGGACGAAATCGCCCGTAATGTCGCTTTTGTTCATCTTCAGTTCCCAATAAGTGTCCTTATATTCATCGCCACACCATCTGAAGCGTATGTAGTCAAATTTCTTTTTGTCTATCACTGCCGAAGTTCTCACTTCGTGATCACTCCATAAGTTGCCCCATGTAAACGTAAACAAGTTGTCGTCAAACTTCACTTCATCCGACATCCACTTTGCAAGTCCTTCGGGCGTGCTTAGCAGCGACCATATTATTTTTGCCGACTTCGAGCGCAGCTCATGCTCTATGCTAACCTTGTTTTTCTCCATAGTTCAAAGGTTTTTCATTGGTTATTTGCCACAAAATTACATATTTCGCACAAGTTTTTAATAAAAAGTTGAAATATTTTTTGGTGTTTAAAGAAATTGTATTACCTTTGCAACCGCAAAGAAAAACGATGGCGGGATAGCTCAGCTGGTTAGAGCGTCGGATTCATAATCCGGAGGTCGTGGGTTCGGGTCCCACCCCCGCTACAACGAGAGCCGCAACTTAGGTTGCGGCTCTTTTTGTTTTATCTTCTCCGCACGGCATTCCGCACGCAGCGGCACACCGGCCGAAATACAGGCAATAAGCGTCACGGCCATAAACGCCAGAAAAGCTCTGATTACCAACAAGCATTACCGGCCGGCAAATGTCGGCAGCCATGCACGGCCTGCCTCAACCGGCAACACACACGCCCCAGCCCAAGCGCAGCCAAACAAAAACGAACCGACAAGAAATTCAATTTTTATACAAATTGCCACACCATAAGCCAAATCACTTGCTTTTTGATTTTCTTTGACGTTCATAGGCACGTCTTTTTATTAACGCAGGCACATCAGGCCTGAATACGGGCACAAATCGCGTGCATACGTAACATCCTGACACAGCGCAAGATACACGGATACAAGTTAAAGTGTGCATAATTTTTCTCCGAAAAACGCCATAAAAACGGCATATTCCGACACGCAGACACACACATTACGACATACAAGAGGCGTCCTTTCACCATGCAAAAGGCACCAAACGGCACAACAAAAGCATACATTCTGCCACGCTATGCACAAAAACCCTAAATAAGACAGGACTTTCCGTGCCGTGCAAAATCTATTTCATCACAAAATCCGTACAAAACCGACATGACATTTTGTACGGCAAAACGGTGTTTATGCTTACAGCACACCTCATTATTAAAGTATCCAGGCACACACGGCAAAGCCATCGCCGGACGCATGGCAAGCAGCTAAGACACGCGCCCGACATTATAACACAAACAGCCAACACAGCAATGACAAATCGCACACGGCACAGCAACAAAAACAACAAAGGAACCGGGCGCCTGGCACGGCAGACAAGACAGCGAGACATCAGACAAGCACCTTTACAAAATAACGACAAGAGCCGTTTTTTAAAGGCAAAAAGACAACACCCACACCGCATTTATTGCTTTAAATCAAAACATTTATATTTTTTGAATGAAATATGTTGTACAATCAACGTTTTTTAGTAACTTTGCACTCTAAAAACAGATAATTTTTTAAAGACATGGCTGGAACAAAAAAAATCAAAACCGCACTTGTGTCCGTATTCCATAAAGACGGACTGGACGAGCTGCTGGCGAAGCTGAACAAAGAAGGTGTAAAGTTTTTGTCAACAGGCGGAACACAGAAATTCATCGAGTCTCTCGGCTACGAATGCCAGACCGTTGAGAGCGTGACAACTTATCCCTCAATACTCGGCGGACGCGTCAAGACTCTGCACCCGAAAATATTCGGAGGCATATTGGGACGCCGCGACAATGAAGGCGATCAGGAGCAGATGAAACAGTATGAGATTCCTGAAATCGACTTGGTTATCGTTGACCTCTATCCCTTCGAGCAGACTGTTGCCAGCGGAGCTTCAGAGGCCGACATAATAGAAAAGATAGATATAGGCGGAATATCACTTATACGTGCCGGAGCCAAAAACTTCAAGGATGTTGTCATCGTTCCGAGCAAGGCCGAATATGGCGTGCTGCTCGACATTCTCAACAAGAAGGGCGCCCAGACCGACATCGAAGACCGCCGCATGTTTGCCACACGTGCCTTTGGCGTAAGCAGCCACTATGACACGGCAATACATGAATGGTTTGAAAAATAAAAAGGACAAGACAACCCACTCGACGTCTTTCGCCACTCAGGCGAAAGACGTAAGACTTTAAGAGACAACAAAAAATTATATTTATAGCTATAAACTTTATAAAGTAAAATGGGATTTTTTTCTTTTATCCAGGAGATCGCAATGGATCTCGGCACGGCCAACACCATCATTATCAGTGATGACAAGATTGTTGTTGACGAGCCGTCTGTAGTAGCGCTCGACCGCCGCACAGACAAAATGATTGCCGTTGGCGAAAAGGCCAAGATGATGTATGAGAAGACTCACGACAACATCCGCACAATACGCCCGCTGCGCGACGGTGTTATAGCCGACTTCACAGCCTGCGAGCAGATGATGCGCGGACTTATCAAGATGGTCCACACCGGAAGAAGGTTTTTCTCTCCTTCTCTGCGCATGGTTATCGGCGTGCCGTCCGGCTCTACCGAAGTTGAACTGCGCGCCGTACGCGATTCTGCCGAACATGCCGACGGACGCGACGTCTATCTTATATTTGAGCCTATGGCTGCTGCAATCGGCATCGGCATCGACGTAGAGGCTCCCGAAGGAAACATGATTGTCGACATCGGCGGCGGAAGCACTGAGATTGCCGTGATTTCTCTCGGCGGAATCGTGTCAAACAACTCAATACGTACTGCCGGCGACGACCTTACTGCCGAAATTCAGGAATACATGAGCCGCCAGCACAACGTTAAGGTCAGCGAGCGCATGGCCGAACGCATAAAGATACATGTAGGCTCGGCACTGACAGACCTTGGAGAAGAAGCACCCGAAGACTATGTCGTACACGGACCTAACAAGATTACGGCTCTGCCGATGGAAGTGCCTGTATGCTATCAGGAGATAGCCCACTGCCTCGACCGCACAATAGCAAAAATTGAAAACGCCGTGCTGTCAGCACTCGAGAAGACTCCTCCTGAGCTGTATGCCGACATTGTCAAAAATGGTATATTCCTCACCGGAGGAGGCGCATTGCTGAGAGGTCTCGACAAACGTCTCACCGACAAGATTAACATCCAGTTCCACGTGGCCGACGATCCTTTGCACAGCGTTGCTAAAGGAGCAGGTATTGCATTGAAGAACGTTGACCGCTTCTCGTTCTTGATGAGATAAGCCATGCGCAACTTACTGGAATTTCTTGCTAAATATAACCACTGGTTTCTCTTTGTCATACTTGAAGTTATCAGCCTGACACTGCTGTTCAAGTTCAACAGCTATCAGGGCAGCGTGTTCTTCTCGTCGGCAAACGCCGTTACGGGAAAGGTGTATGAATGGGACTCTGCTGTCAAAACGTTCTTCAACCTGACAAAGATAAACCAGCAACTTACTTCGCGTAACCTTTATCTCGAACAGACCGTAAGAAAACTTTCGGAACAGATAAAGCACGACACCGGCGACTCCACACGTCTGCAACACGCACAGATGCAGATTCTGAAAGCCTACAAGCTTATACCTGCCAAGGTAATAACCAACTCTCTTGACAAGAAAGACAACTTTATAACCCTTGACAAAGGTACTGCCGACGGCGTGCGCAAGGATATGGGTGTGGCCTGCGGCAATGGTGTCGTGGGCGTTGTCTATATGGTGTCCGACCATTACTCTGTTGTCATACCGGTGCTCAACTCTAAGTCGAACATCAGCGTAACGATAAAGAAACGAGGCTATTACGGATACCTGCACTGGACCGGCGGCGCCGCCGACCTGGCATACGTAGACGACATACCGCGCCATGCTCACTTCAGACTTGGCGACCTTGTAGAGACCAGCGGATATTCCTCGATATTCCCCCCGGGCATCATCGTAGGACAGATTTTGCATGTATACAACTCGCACGACGGCCTTTCGTACAGAATACAGGTGCGCCTTACAACTGATTTCGGCAACATACGCGACGTGTGCATCATTGACAACACGGTGATGGAAGAACGCATCAACCTGCTGCACGCTGCCGAAGACTCACTGAAAATAAAGCAGAACTAAGGATAACTGTAAAAGAATGAACATAGAAATAATAAAACATTTTCTCACATTCATCATCCTATGTCTGGCACAGGCACTGGTGCTCAACCACATCAACTTGTTCGGTTGCGCCACACCATTGCTGTACATCTACTTCATAATGTTGTTCAGACACGACTATCCGCGCTGGGGAACTCTTCTATGGAGTTTCTTCACCGGACTCTGCATCGACATTTTCTCTAACACGCCCGGCGTGGCAGCTGCTTCAACAACGCTGCTCGGACTCCTTCAGCCCTATATTCTCAATCTCTTCATACAGCGCGACTCGCCTGATGACCTGAAGCCTGAGATTAAGTCGCTGGGCATGACCAAATTTATCTATTACACAATAATCTGCGTTCTCATATATAACATATTATTCTTCACCATTGAGTCGTTCAACTTCTTCAACTGGCTGCAATGGCTCAAAAACATCGGCGGAAGCTCAGTGCTGACCGCAATACTGATTATTGTTATAGAGAACGTCAGAAAAAGATAATTCACTTAAAGCAGAATAGGCCGGATTATGGACAAAGAATACGGACTTGAGAACAGACGTTATGTTATAGGCGGAGTGGCTATTTTTATCGTCACCGTCTATATCATACGCCTTTTCACGCTGCAAATAATGAGCGACGACTACAAAAAGAACGCCGACAGCAACGCCTTTCTGAAGAAGGTGGAGTTTCCGGCGCGCGGCGTCATATCCGACAGAAACGGACAACTGCTTGTCTACAACCAGAATGCCTACGACATTATGGTGGTGATGAACGAGGAGAAAGGACGGCTCGACACTACCGAATTCTGTAATTCTCTTGGCATAACAAAAGAATATTTCATCAAGAGAATGGCTGAGATTAAAGACCGCAACAAGAATCCCGGCTACTCGCGTTTCACCCAACAGCTCTTTATGAGCCAGCTCTCCGAAAAAGAGTTCAGCGTGTTTCAGGAAAAAATTTACCGTTTTCCGGGGTTCTACGTACAGCGGCGCAGCATACGCCAATACACAACACCCTATGCGGCTCACGTGCTTGGCGACGTGGCTGAGGTGTCCGAGGCAGATATTGAGGACGATCCTTACTATCAGCCGGGCGACTATATAGGCAAGATGGGTGTTGAAAAGTCGTATGAAAAGCAGCTTCGAGGCGAAAAAGGCGTACAGATAATGCTGCGCGACGCACACGGCAGAATACAGGGAAGCTATATGAACGGCAAGTTAGACCGCCGGCCTATTCCGGGAAAAGACCTCACACTGAGCCTCGACATCAAGCTTCAGGCACTCGGCGAAAGGCTCCTTGAGGGCAAGATTGGCAGTATTGTCGCTATCGAACCTTCCACGGGCGAAGTGCTGTGCATGGTGTCATCGCCTTCGTATGACCCGAGAACAGTCACCGGACGCAAGCGCGGAAAAATGCACGCAATACTCTCGCGCAACCCGTGGAAACCGCTTCTCAACCGCTCTATCATGGGTATGTATCCTCCGGGCTCCACATTCAAGACCACTCAGGGACTGACTTTCCTAACCGAAGGCATAATTACTCCGAGCACTATGTTTCCGTGTCACCACGGTTTCTATTGCCGCGGACTTCACGTAGGCTGCCACGGCCACGCATCACCGCTGAACCTTATACCTGCCATCGGAACATCATGCAACGGCTACTTCTGCTGGGGACTCTACTATATGCTCGGCAACCGCCAGAAATACAAGAACGTACAGGAGGCAATGAACACATGGCGCGACTATATGGTGAGCATGGGATTCGGCTATAAACTGGGCATCGACCTCGCCGGAGAGAAACGCGGACTGATACCTAACGCACAATATTACGACAAGGCATACAACGGTTCGTGGAACGCGCTGACGGTTATCAGTATTGCAATCGGCCAGGGCGAAGTGCTGCTTACGCCGCTACAGATAGCCAACCTGTGCGCAACGATAGCCAACAGGGGATATTTCTACACACCACACGTGGTGAAAAGAGTAAAGGGCGAGCCGCTTGACGCCAAGTTTAAGGAGAAACATTACACCAAGGCAAGCCACAGAGCCTACGAATATATCGTGGCAGGAATGAGGCGTGCGGTAATGGGCGGAACCTGCCGCGCTGCCGACAGAGCCGACTATGAGGTATGCGGTAAGACCGGTACGGCACAGAACCACGGTCAGGACCACTCTATATTCATGGGCTTCGCGCCTATGAACAATCCAAAGATAGCCATCGCCGTGTATGTTGAGAACGGCGGTTTCGGCGCCGACTATGGTGTTCCTATCGGCGCGCTTATGATGGAACAATATATGAAGGGCAAACTCTCGCCACAATCAGAGAAGAGAGCGAGCGACTTCCAGCACAGACGTATTAGTTATGGAGCAGCAAACAGATAAACAACCAAGCGTACTGCGTTCACTCGACTGGTGGACGATAGGCATATATTTGGCTCTGCTGGCATTCGGCTGGCTGAGCGTATGCGGTGCAAGCTACAACTATGGCGACACCGACATTTTCAGTCTGGGCACGCGTTCAGGCATGCAGATTGTGTGGATAGGCACGTCGATATGTCTCGGCTTTGTGCTGCTTATGCTCGACGACCGTTTTTACGACACATTCGCATACATCATTTACGCCATACTTCTACTGCTGCTTTTCGCGACGATATTCAATCCCCACGAGATTAAAGGCTCGCGCTCATGGCTCGTATTGGGGCCGCTGCGACTTCAGCCTGCCGAGTTTGCCAAGTTTGCCACAGCCCTTGCCGTGGCCAAACTGATGAGCACCTACGGCTTCAACATGCACAGATGGAAAGACATGGCTGCCGCCTTTGGGGTAGTATTGTTGCCGATGCTGTTCATCGTGGCGCAGAAGGAAACGGGCTCGGCATTGGTCTACATAGCCTTCTTCCTTATGTTCTACCGCGAAGGAATGACGGGCAGCGTGCTGTTTACTGGTGTGGCAATGGTGATTTATTTTGTTGTCGGCATACGGTATGAAGAGTCACTGATGTTCGATACAACCACGTCAATAGGTAAGTTTGCCGTGTTGCTGCTCGTTCAGATATTTACGGCGGGCATGGTATATGTCTACTGCAAAGACAAGCAGCAGGCTCTGATTATTCTTGGCTACTCTATCGGAATAACCCTTCTGGCACTTCTCTTTGCCGTATTCGTCATTCCCTTTGACATAGTATGGGTGCAGCTGGCCATAAGCGCCGGCGTTATGGGCTATCTGGTCTACCTATGGCTCAACAAGCGCATAAAGCATTATCTCTACATCCTGCTGTTCACCATAGGCTCAATAGCGTTCTTCTATTCGGCCGACTATGTGCTCAACAATATCATGGAGCCGCACCAGAGAGTGCGCATCAACGTTCTGCTTGGCCTCGACGAAGACCTTGCAGGAGCGGGCTACAACGTTCATCAGAGCGAGATTGCCATCGGTTCGGGCGGACTTAAAGGTAAAGGATTTCTGAACGGAACACAGACAAAGCTGAAATTCGTGCCCGAACAGGACACCGACTTTATATTCTGCACCGTGGGCGAAGAGGAAGGCTTCGTAGGTTCGGCAGGCGTACTGCTGCTGTTCCTCGCGCTGATACTGCGCCTGATAAAGATGGCAGAGCGGCAACCATTCAAGTTCGGGCGTGTCTACGGCTACTGCGTGCTTAGCATATTCCTATTCCACGTGTTCATCAACGTGGGCATGGTGCTCGGTCTTACGCCTGTAATAGGTATCCCCCTGCCCTTCTTCAGCTACGGTGGCTCGTCATTATGGGGCTTCACCATACTGCTGTTCATATTCCTGAGAATAGACGCGGGACGCAATCTCATAAGGACTTAGAAAAAACCGGCGTGAGCGCATCTTGCTAATACTCATAAGTAAATGTTCACACCGCAAATATAAGAAACACTGAAAATGCGGCATCACATCAGATAATGTATGATGCCGCATTTTTATTTTATCATAAATCACCGCCAATTCTGATAAACGCAATGCCTATTACGCAGTATTGCAAATCAAGGCCAACGGCCGGATTATCTGCATCTTATCGGATAATGGCTTAAACATTCTGTGAATGTGTTACACAATACACAAAAACTGAAAATATTTTTCTTAAAAACTCATCACTCATCACATTCGTGCATAACGTGCTGAAACAGAAGACATTAGAGTGTGACGAGTTGAAAATTCAACTCATCACGCCATATATCACTGACTATCAAGGCGTTAAAGGTATTTGTGACGAGTGATGAGTTTTTAATAAAAATATTTTTGCTTTTATATGAGATTAGCAGGTTAGTTCAATAAAGCATTGACTTTGCATTGAAAAAAGGCACATTTCAACATGCAAAAGCACACATTTTACAATGCAAAAGGCCATGTTTCAGCCTATAAAAGGGCACATTTCACAATGTAATTTGATGCCTTTTGCTGTCAGAAGTTATGCACAACCACAAGCTTGATTTAATGTAACGCAGCCATGCCTGTTGTCGAAGAATAAAATATTATTGCAGGAAAGCCATGAGAATGACACCGCATAAAACAATAAGAGTGAAAATCCACTCCGGAATTTTCACTCTTAATAATATCTATGCACCTGAATATTTCAGAGTGCAGACTGTCAAAATTAGTCGAGCTGAGCCAGTTTGTTGTCAGAACCGAGCACGTCGATAATCTTGTGCTTGTACATTTCCTCCATGAGGTCACGTGCAGGTCCGCAGTATTTACGTGGGTCGAACTCAGCAGGTTTCTCAACGAATACCTTACGAACGGCAGCTGTGAATGCCAGACGAGAGTCAGAGTCGATGTTGATCTTGCAAACAGCGCTCTTAGCTGCCTTACGCAACTGCTCTTCAGGTATACCAACAGCATCAGGCAGCTTGCCACCATACTGGTTGATCATGTCAACATACTCCTGAGGAACAGAAGAAGATCCGTGAAGTACGATTGGGAATCCAGGAAGTTTCTTCATGATTTCGTCGAGCACGTCGAATGCCAATGGAGGAGGAACCAGACGACCAGTCTTCGGGTCGCGTGTGCACTGCTCCGGTTTGAACTTGTAAGCTCCGTGGCTTGTACCTATAGAGATAGCCAGAGAGTCAACGCCTGTCTTGCTTGTGAAGTCGATAACTTCCTCAGGTTTTGTATAGTGAGAAACCTCAGAAGCAACCTCGTCCTCAACACCTGCGAGTACTCCGAGCTCACCCTCAACAGTTACATCAAACTGGTGAGCGTAGTCAACAACTTTCTTAGTAAGAGCAACGTTCTCATCATAAGGCAGAGAAGAACCGTCGATCATAACTGAAGAGAAGCCCATGTCTACACAGCTCTTGCAAAGCTCGAAGCTGTCACCATGGTCAAGGTGAAGAACAATCTCTGGATGGTTGCAGCCAAGCTCCTTAGCATACTCAACAGCACCCTCAGCCATGTAGCGCAGCAATGTCTGGTTAGCATAGTTGCGTGCACCTTTAGAAACCTGAAGGATAACCGGAGACTTCAGCTCAGAAGAAGCCTTGATGATGGCCTGGAGCTGCTCCAGATTGTTGAAGTTGAATGCCGGAATGGCGTAACCGCCGTTAATGGCTCTACTAAACATCTCGCGGGTGTTTACCAAGCCTAGTGTCTTATAACTTACCATAATACCTTTTTTAATATTTAAAAAATAATCGTTGTCTTAGACACCGCAAAGTTAGTATTTTAATTTTTCTCCACAAAAGAATAACTAAACTTTTAGCGTTTCAATATGATGAATTTTCAAATTAATTGTACATTGGCCTGATACGCTATGATATTTTGTAATGTGAGTTTTACAATTAATTGCAGAATGCCACGCCTTATATATCGGGCTGACACATTAAGGCAGTAAAAGAGTTAAAAGGGAGTAAATAAGGTATGGGCAAAAAAAAGGAGTACCGCTGTACTCCAACCTTGTTAACCTTAAATCTAATACTATGAAAAACACGATGCAAAGGTACGGATTTTTTACTAATATGCAATAGTTTGAGTGTATAAAATGCAATATAACAACGTTTTATTGATTTAAATCAATAGATTTGTTTTAAAAGGAGTTAAGAAGTTATGTAGTTAAGGAGTTAAGACATATGCATAAGCAGGTAAAGTAAAAATATAAGACAATACAGAAACTATCATCTATAAGAACAAATAAAGAAAATATTAAGGTAGACATTACTATTCTGAAACAATAATATCCTAATTTATTTAATCGCATTATGAGTCCACAAAAACTGTAAAAGGCGGAACACCTCGTCCGCCTTTTAAACTATCCCAATACACAAAAAACATGTGTTTTTAATTTCTTAACTCCTAAAATTCAACCATACCAAACAAAGCATTTGTCTTAACTCCTTAACTACATAACTCCTTAACTCCTTAATAACTATATCTCCCCAATTATCTTTTTCAGCAGATATGTGGCATTTTGGTTACGTGCCACTCCGGGCGTTATTTTGTAAGTGTAGGTTATGTTGCCGCCAAGTTCTATCTCGAAACACCAGTTGTGGAAACGGGCGGGGTTGTTGTCTTCCATCTTTGACAATTCAAGGTCGTGAGTGGCTATTATGCCAGAAACAGGCAGACGGGATATCTCCTGAAGGAACAGACGCGAGCCGTTGAGTTTGTCGAGCGAGTTGGTGCCCTTCAGAATCTCGTCGAGTATTATCAGCGTGCGGGCGGCATGCTTGCAACTCTGTATCAACTGGCGCAGACGGAGCAGTTCGGCGTTGAAATAGGATATGCCGCGACTCAGGTCGTCGGCTGTGCGCATACTGCTGAAAAGATTGAACACCGACACACGCAGCGACTCGGCAAACACGGGCATGCCGTTCATCACGAGAATATAGTTGACGCCTATTGAGCGCAGGAACGTACTCTTGCCGGCCATATTGGCACCGGTTATGATGTAATAATTGCCGTCGGCTATGGTGAAATCGTTGCGCACTGCCTTTGCCCCGAGGAACGGATGATATATGCCTTTAGCCTCATAAACCACCCCGTCGGCCTCAACCACTTCTGCCGCAACAGCCTGCTGCTCGTTGTAGCTATAGACAGCCATCGACACAAGCGCGTCTATACGGCTTACGCAGTCGGTCCATTCGGCTATGCGCTCAATATAATGGCGCTGCCATTTAAGGAAACGGCGCACGAGGAAAAAGTCACTCAGGGCAAACATATTAAACAATATAAGTCCGATGAAATTGCCACGGCGGTCGAGACTTTTCAATATTTCTGAAAGCTGTCCGAACGAAGTCAGCGCACCGTCGTTGCCGGATGTCAGCGTGCCCCGCAGGTTGCGCAGATATTCGCTCTCAAATTCAGTACTGCTGATATGGCGTATCAGTCCGATAAAGTCGTGCAGATGGGCATGCAGCTTTTCAACGGAGCGACTAATTTGGCGCATCGACCTGATGTTGAGGGCTATGACAAGAAACATCTGCAACACGCCCCACATGACTGCAAGCGACGACGGAACAATACCGAGAATGGCCATAACCATTACGGCCAGAAAGCCTGCAATGGCTGCCCATGCCACGACAAGGGCAAGCGTGCTGCCGGCCTTGGGCGCAATGTCCATAGCGCTTATCTCACTTACCACGCGGTTTATCGTGGCTGTATCAATGGCTTCGCCCTTCTTCTTAGTGTCTGACGCAAGGCGCTGACCGAGGGCAAGAAACTCTGTGCGCCAGTTCTCCATGCCCGCAAGCTCGGCTATGGCGCGGCGACGCGCCTCTATCTCGTCCTTGTCTGTAAGCAGATTCTGAAACGACGATGCCAGAAAATCGCTTCCGCCCGTGGTTACAGTTCGGTTTATACGGTTGAAAAGCGAGTCATGACCGAACACGTCCATGTCGTAGGTAAAGGCGTGTGACGAGTCGATATAACGGCTTCCGCCGCCAAAACAGCTGAAGTCGCCACGCAGATAGCTCAGTTCCTTGTCGTACACCTGCCTGCGGCGGCGCAGCATGTCGGTTGTCTCACTGTTGCGCACATCGGCACGGCGAGCCACTATATAAGCAGCCAGAAATGCCACGGCGATGCAAAGCAGGCCTACGGGCAGACCACGCAGGCAATAGAAAACAAAAGCCAGTACGGCAAGGCAAAACGTTATAAGCTCCATAGCCACATAAGTGCGGCCCTTACGCTTCAGCCTCTGTATCATGCCCGACAGGCTCTCTACCTGCCGTGAATAAAATTCTTGTCTGTTGTCCATATCTTTATTATGTCTGTTATTTATATCCGTATGTCATTTGTAAAATGTAAACGGCGATTAGTTCACTGCAAAATTAATGCTTTAACACGGCTTTCAAGATATTTGACAACGTAAAAAGAGTTAAACAGAACAACCTATTCGCTACTAATCAAGACAAGCAACGCGCTATCTTAATCATTCAATTTCATCAGTAAACATATTTACATCATGATTAGACAATGCCCGGCATAATCATTTTATGCTCTCTGAAACATGCCATGCGAGCAAAACAATGACAACTCAGAAATACATAAATAAACACAAGCGGCTGCCCACCAGAATGATGAAACAGCCGCAATATAACAATAAGAAATAAGCATCAGTCATTGTCGGGTAGCAAAACTATGCCCTCCTGCTTCATTCCGTCCATCATTATCTTCAGCGGACGACTGAAACGTACATGTCGCACATACTGCGTTTCGTACACAGCCGGCATGGCGTCGAGCAAATCCTTCTGATATATACCATCATCCTTATATGTATCAATGGTAAAATATCCAACGCCAAGACTTGTAACGTTCTGAAAGAAGTGAGAGCCCTGACTTGGGTCAATGCGATAGTTTGCCAGTCCTGCCTCAACGATAAGACAAGCCGCACTGATGTAAGACCATTTGACAGGAATGCCAAGCCATGAGTCGCTCGACCCCCAGCGGCCAGGTCCGATAAGTATATAATTTTTATTTTCCTCAACAAACTTATGGTTGATATGTTCTATTTCTTCAGCAATAAGCGGATTGTTCGCGGCCGTAAAATTCTCGTCAGTCTTAACATACACTATGTCAACAATGTCGTCGCTTACGCCATGGCCTAAAGAATTATGCGAGCGCAGCAGGCACCGCTTGTCGTCAACCCTGTTCAAATCTTCATCAAGCATTTGTTTACAGTCGGCAATAGGACGCATCTGAAGCAAGTAGAACTCTCCTGTACGGTCGTTGTTTACATTGCATGCAAACTCTATCTCAACCGGACGGCGCATGCCCTCAGCTCCATACTTCATAGACATCTGCATCAGTTCAGGCAACGGGAAAGCTCCATTCTGCAAAACTCCGCAGAAAGATATCACTTTCCAGCCTTCATCATAAACGCCATGGCGCAGCATGTTGTTATACGGGTCGAAAGTGGAAGCCAGATATGTCAGGGCGCCGTCCTTGTCGGCATCAGCCACATCGAGCTTGAGGATATTAAATCCGTCATCAACCTTAAAGTCGTCGCCGACGTTTCTCATATCCAAGGCATAAAACTGTGTCTGCGTCTGACTAAGCGCAAGCTCAACCTTGCTCGTCTGCAATACATGGTCAGGATGATACGGACTTACACGCAATGTCTGTCCGCCGTCAACAATATACTTACCAAGTCCAAGCGCCAGGCTTGCAATACCCTCCTCCGAAGTCTCGTTGCCGACAGGATAATAATTAATCGAGCGCAGCACTCCTGAAATATTAGGATAATAATGATTGCCGTATTGCTTACCTACTACTTCCTGCAGCACGACAGCCATTTTCTCCTGGTCAATCACATTGCTCGTGGCTGTCATGTAAGCCTTTGAATCACGATAGTAAACCGACGCATACACGCTCTTAATGGCGGCAGCCAGCATCTGCAGCATCTGATACTTATCTTCAAGATTAGGAATCATATAAGTAGAATAAATACCTGCAAAAGGCTGATAGTGAGAGTCCTCAAGAAGACTTGACGAACGTATGGCTATCGGCCTGTCTGTTGCCTCGAAGAAAGTAAGAAAGTCGGATATATACTTGTCGGGGAGCTGTGCCCTGAGGAAGTGGCGCAATATCTCTTCATCGCTTGCATCGCTCAAAGCTATCTGATAAAGGTTGTTGCTCTCCATAAATTTGTCGAACACATCTGTGCAAAGCACAACGGTCTTTGGTATCGACACCTTTATGCCCTCACGCTCATTAAACTCAGGATGCGTCTTTATTATATTGTCAAGAAAAGCCAGTCCGCGGCCTTTTCCGCCCAAAGAGCCGTCGCCTATACGGGCAAAATGAGCATAGCGGTCGAACTTTCCGCGGTCGAACACAGCCACGACGCCGATGTTCTTCATGTGACGATACTGCACAATGGCATCAAAGATAATCTTGCGGTGCAGGTCAACATCCTGCAACTTGTGCCATGTCACCGTCTTCAGAAACTCCGACACCGGGAATATCGCCCTGGCGCAGAGCCAGCGGCTCATGTGGTTGCGCGATATGTGATACAGCATTGAGTCGTAAGGTATCTTGAATATGTTGTCCTGAAGCTCTTTAAGAGTACGCACGCGCATCACTTCCTGATGCGTCTTAGGGTCGCGGAAAATAAAGTCGCCAAAGCCCATGTGCTCGGCCATAATATTTTTCAGGTCGAGACTCATCTTCTTTGAGTTCTTGTCTATGAAACGGAAATGCTCAGCCTCGGCCTTCTGCCTGTTCTCGCTCTCACTGCTCTGAAGTATCAGCGGTATATACTCGTCGCGCTTGCGTATCTCGCGCAGCAGTTTGAGTCCGGCCTCAGGATCCTTCTCACCGCCCTTCGGGAATCGGCAGTCGGATATTACGCCGAGAGTGTTCTCTGCATATTTTTCATAAAGCTCCATAGCCTCCTCATATGTTCTGGCCAGCACCACCTTTGGCCTTCCTCTCATTCTCAGCGCGGCATTGTGAGGATTGAGCGCCTCTGTGGCAAAGCTTTGACTTTGAGCCAATATATAGCTGTAGAGCGTAGGCAGCAGCGATGAATAGAAACGAATGCTGTCCTCTACAAGAAGAATCATCTGAACGCCAGCCTCAGCAATGTCGTGCTCAAGATTCATCTTATCCTCTATAAGCTTAATTATCGACAGTATAAGGTTAGTGTTACCGAGCCAGCAGAACACATACTCGAATATCGACAGGTCTTCGTTCTCCATACGGCGCGTTATGCCGTGAGAAAACGGCGTGAGCACAACGCATGGAATATCGGGAAACTTGGCCTTCACCGAGCGTGCCACCGCAAAGGCATCGTTGTCGGCGTTGCCGGGCATGCATATCACCAGGTCGATACTCGTTGAAGCCAGCACATCAGCAGCCTCCTCCGTGGTGCTCACCTGCATGAATGTCGGCGGATAGCGCAATCCGAGTTCCGTGTATTCATTAAATATTTTCTCGTCAACGCGCCCGTCGTCTTCAAGCATGAAGGCGTCATAAGGGTTGGCGACAATAAGCACATTGAATATACGATGTGTCATAAGATTCATGAACGACACATCTTTCAAATAAAATTTATTCCACTGCTGTGGCGCGTTTTCGCTCATATTGGTATTTCAATTATTATGTTTTCTCATTTTATAAAGGCAATAAAGCGTGGCTACAAGTATGCCCCATGCCGCCAGGACGACAAACGACATAACCGAACTGCGGACAAAAGGCAACAGCACCATATCTGGCAGGGCAACGCTCAGCAGCAGCAACAGCAGCTCGCGGCGATGCGCAACCGGCTTGAACAAGTGAGAATAAAACTTAAACAAGCCCATACACCTTAAGGCCTTTCTCATATTTCTCACATTAGACAAGATCAGACTCTTTTCCGCAAAGATAATAATTATGTAATAAAAGAGAAACACAATGTCAGTTTTTTTTTGACACTAAAGCGCATAAAAAAAGACAGAACGGCAATTATGCCATTCTGTCCGCAAAATTTAAATCATTCATTAATCCATCACCTCTGTTATTATCCTCATTTCCGCAACTCTTTTATCCTCTCATGACACGACAGTTTTTTTG
>ENA-UONW01001070-UONW01001070.1-human-gut-metagenome-genome-assembly--contig:-CS52-NODE-1070-length-35657-cov-27.487332_pt1 | contig 35657 bp, 32 predicted proteins | sample MGYA00242463_ERZ724010 | MGnify/ENA metagenome assembly ERZ724010 | reverse complement strand
GAACCGAATTTATTTAATTTTTAACCCCGTCCATTTTTTAGTGGACAGTAGTGATTTCGACATGAAGAAAATAATGAAAGCGGCAGCAATGCTGACAACATTCCTGGCGATAATTCCGGGATTAGCGGGATGGGCCATAACAGCCCTTTGGAACAGCATCCTCACCGTTGCGTGCGGTTTTGCGACGATAAGCTTCTGGCAAGGGGTCGGGATATTCCTGCTCGGTCAGATTCTCTCTGGGGGATTCGCCATCGCGATGTTCCTCATCGGTGGCAGTTTCCACGCCTTCCGTCATCACCGCGACAACGACTGGCGAGGACACTGGCACAACATGACCGACGAACAACGCCGCGAATTTATCGAACGCCGCAGGCACGAACACTTCGGATTCCGCAACCACAAAAACGACATCAAGGATGCGGGCGAATGACAATATCGAAAATATTGTCACCGAGTACGCGCCGCGCCTTCTGGGATATATCCGGTCACAGGTAGGATGTCGGGAAGATGCCGAAGATATCCTGCAGGATGTCTTCTATCAACTGGCCCGCGCCTCGACAGAGGATGGCACGGAAATCGAGCGCATATCGTCATGGCTCTATCGCGTGGCGCGTAACTCGGTGCTTAACTTTTGGCGCAGGAAACGGGAGGTGATGCTTGAGACCGAAGACATCGTATGCGAGGATATCGCCCGTACACTCTTCTGCGGCCCACCCGATGCCCCCGACACGGTTTTCCTTCGGAAACTCGTCTGGCAGGAACTTGACACAGCCTTGACAGCGCTCCCCACCGAGCAACGAGAAGTGTTCTGCCTGACTGCCTTCGACGGCATGCCGGTCAAGGAGATTTCAGCGGCCACGGGTATTACCGTCGCGACACTTCTTTCCCGGAAACATTATGCGGTCAAATTTCTGCGTAAACGGTTCCATGACCTCTATAACGCACTTATACTCCACGATTAAAGCATCAGTCAGCTATTCAGAAAAATGGCAAGAACAGCAAACATCCCGAAATTCTCGCCGCGCGAATGCACGGCATGCTGGGCTTGTGTGGAGGCGTGTCCCTACAACGCCATCCGCAAAGAGAGCTTCCTTTGGATTCGTCAGGCCCTGCCGACCTACCATAACTGCGTAGGCTGCGACCTATGTGTGCGCGCCTGTCCGCATGGTTGTTTCACCTCCCGCAATTAGTACCCTAAACAATGGCGACGCAAAGGGATGCCTCCCACCACATCCTCTTCCAGTGAAGGCATCCCTTTGCCAACCCTTCCCTGTCAGATTAGCGGCCATTCAGCTATCACTGAATTCAACCATTTTTCGTAACTTTGCATCCCAGGATATTTCAGTCTCAGAAATTATGGCCAAATCATCACATATCAGCAAAACAGTAAAGAAGACAATTTATGCCATCCTCCTCTTATTATTGATGTCAGGATTGTATGGCGCAGTCATTGCCCTGTGCAATCAATATTTGCGCAACAATGAACTGCTCACCCCAACAAGCAAATTCTTTCTCATCGCAATCCTTGTCATCGGCTACTGCCTAATCTACCGCTGGTTCAGCAAACGCCTCGACTCCATCGCCGCAAAGCCGACATCCCCACATTAACTCTGTGATTCAATAATTATGTGATTCAGTCCATCAGTCTTTGACCCTCTTGAGTCCGTGTTGATATTTTCCCCACGGCAATTTTTTCACACAAAAGCTCCCAGCCGACAATACGACCCCTGTCCGCTGGGAGCTTGCTTGACAACATAGCAATATCCGAGATATATAGCATCTCATTGAGTAGGCGTTAGGATAGTCAAAATCGTGCAGCAAGCATAAGACAAGGCAGCCTAAAAACATTACGACAAACTGGATGCAACCGCTAATACCGTATTGCATCGGATTTACAACCTTGTCCCCGGTGGTACTGTGGCGGCAATCCCGAAATGGGTGTATATCGTTTTCGCAATCGCAGTTCTCGCCACCGGAGGCTTCGGCTATGGCTACTTCCACCAGCTCAATGAAAACTCCAAGCTGAAAGATATTGAATGGCTCTCCCGATATGAGCGAGGCCTAAACCGCGTCCTTAATGTCGTAATGCACCGTGAGCGCCAGATGCTCCACAGCACCGCTCACGAAGTAGACAGTTTTAAATCTCAGATTCGTCACCACGAGCAACGAGTCAACGCTGATACCACCTTCATCTACGTTTATCCCTCCAACACCTAATACCAGCCAATGCCATCGTCAGCTTCCATAGTTGACGGTGGCATTTTTACGACTATCCAATAAATGTCGTAACGTGCAGCAAAAGATAAAACAATAGTATCGGTTACAGTCACTATATTCGCACCGCGAAGCACCGCGTGAAAGAATGTCTTTTCGGGGGCAGAAGGTTAAAATCACCCTGCCAATTCCGAATCGACTATTCTTTCACATGAAGACGATTCATAATAGTCGACTGACCGTTTATCGGATGTTGCAACACTCTAAAGAGTGGATTTCACGCGTTTTAATATGGGATGCACAAAACGGGTATGTATTTTCGATACTAATGGTAAATCTCATAATTGATTTTGGAGACTGGGGACAAATGTGTCAGGATGTAGTGATGACTGCTTTGGAATATTTTGGTTATATCATACCATGACTACAATTATGTTTTTCAGCATATTCGATTGCCATCTCAGGAAATTTCGCTAATTTTGCAATGACCTAACGCCGTGAGACTCCACAAGGAGCCGGAGCGAGGGAGGTCATTACATAATGAAAGCGTTTACTGCGCTTGATTCTTGGCTAATCTGGAATGTGGCAGTTTCAAAACTTCGTCAAGAATGAAGTAACGGTAGATGCCTCGGGTATGGTTAATATACCCTTAGGTGGATTATACCTAGTAGGTATGTCCCCTTTGGTGTATCATATCATACGGCGTAGGCTCTGCGTTACTCGTTCTACGAAGTGACGGCAGCCACAGCCACAGATTAGCAGGACGAGTAACAGTACGGATCCTGCGCTTTTTTTTGTTAAACCAAGTCTTGTTGGGATTCGGAGGCTGATCAATACAATTCTTGCAATGGGCAAGAAAAGAAATAAACAAAAGGACCTCCATAATCACAAAATGACTTTTTGGAATAAATTCAGGAAACACAGCGAACACAACATCGATGTTGCTAATAATAGCAAGACGGATGTTAGTGTAACATCTGTGCCTGTACTTGCTCCATCATCAAAAGCCTTAATATACGCTAGTGAATTAGATTATATTGCCAAGTGTATTCAAGACTATCCTAATATAGAAACCGGCGGACAACTATATGGGGCATGGACAGCTTCGGGCGCACCTCGTGTAATTTATGCCATCGGTCCAGGGCCGAGAGCAAACCATCAGTCTACATTTTTCAACCAAGATGTTGAATATCTCAAAACCATTGGCACTAAGCTTAAGGAATATGGCCTACAACATATCGGTGAGTGGCACTCCCATCATCATCTAGGTCTATCACATCCGAGCGGACATGATGCTCAGACCATGCAAAATGGCATAGCTCAGTTAAATCTCAACCGATTACTTTTATGTATTGGCAGTTTTAACGATAGGGGCATCGTTATAAACTCTTTCAACTTTGCCAGTGATGCACATTTTGTACCGTCGCAATGGGAAATTATCAATACAAGAAACCGCCTTCGTGAAGTTATTGATAACGACCTCGCCAGTATGTTATGCAACCCTTCTTCCACGAGATACACTTTCGCTGAAGAATATGTCGTGCCACAAAAGCACCCAGTGTCAAGTCAATCCGGTTGGTTTTCGCACATCGAAAATCGTCAAGCATTTAAGCAAATCGTCGATGCGCTTAAAGCAACCAAATGGATAAACGAAGTTATACCTAAAATATCTTCAGAAGGAATCGTCTCTCTCAAAATAGTCACACGTACCTTTGCCGAGATAATTACTTTTCCGGCAGATTTCCCAAATGAGCCTTTCGAGATTGAGAGAATGGGACTTATTGAAGGCACCTGCATTCATTATTCTTTTGAGGAAAACTGGGTTTTAACTCCCGAGATAAAGCAAACATTTATGGAAAACTATAACCTTCATTTGAGGAAACATCAATAATGGACCAAGCGCGTTATGAGTTAGAAAAGGCAGTCTTGGAGAAAAAGCTGCCATCGAACATGTATATGTTCCGTGAAATGGGCACTCCGAATGCCCATCTTCTGATAGGTGCTCGCACTAATGCAAAAAACGTATACACCTTGAAAATCATGCTAAATGATTTTCCATCGTCAGTTCCGACTGTTTACACTACGAAACCATTAAAGGATCGAAACGGTCGTGACTTAGAGGTAAGCCACGAACTCCATAACTACGGGACATCAGACGGTAAAACTCGCATTTGCCATTATCCCGATGGCAGTTGGAGTCCGCGTGTTTCGCTCTACAAGGTTTACATAAAATGTCGCCTTTGGCTAGAGTGCTACGAGATATATCTTCGTACCGGCCAATCCATCGATACTCTCATCAACGAAATTATTCGTCTGGGTGGGATCTCTACCCATTAAAAATATATCATTATGAACGAACCCGTTATTAACCCTAATGGACGTGGCGTGTCGACTCAATCGACAAGCTCACTCAAAGATCTTGTTTTCAATCCCGAAACTGGCGACTTTGAACAAGTCGAAAGAGGCACTGCAAATGAGGGAGATACCGTAACAAAAATGACTGAGGACGGCTTTGCATGAAATGTATATACATTGACAAAGACGAGGTTCTTGCGTTTCTAAATTCGAAAGAATGCCATATCGAAGGGCAATCTTATGAATGGGAGGGTGAGGATGTTATTCATATTCATACAGCTGCGCAGCCACATGCTTTTGGATATGCGGCTGCCGCCCATTGGCATAAGCAGTCATTACCCTCAGAAAACATCTCGCCGGAGCAATACCATGTAGTTATCTTATCAGACAATGAGGCTAAAGCTTACTATGTCAATAGTGAATTACAATTAGAGAAATGTGAAGTGAATTTCATCCCATCTAGGGAAGAAATGTACTCTCGCTCCAAAGGTATTCTTGAAGTTGACATATTGTCACACAAGAGAGTTATGATAATTGGCCTCGGTAGTTTCGGCTCACAAATTTCTATTGAGCTTGCTAAAGCGGGAGTAGGTGAATTTGCGTTATTCGACTTTGATCGGGTCGAATTACACAATCTCGCTCGGCATACTTGCACTATTAAGGATTTGGGTCGTTTAAAAACCGATGCCATAAAGGATGCTGTAATAGGTAAGAACAAATTGGCCAAAGTCGATTTGTTCCCTATCAACATAACCGACCGCAAGGAACTGATGGACGAGCAAGTTTCAAAAGCCGACCTGATTATTTGCGCCACTGATAATAACGCTAGCCGATTCTATCTGACTCAATGCTTGCTTAAGTATAACAAGGTTGCCTTGTTTGGTAGAGCCGTCACACGAGCCGAAGGTGGCGACGTGTTCCGCCACCGTCCCGGAGGTCCTTGTTATAATTGTCTCGTCGGATCAAGGACACATGCTATGGCGACGGAGGAAATAACCAACCGATCTCAGTTACCTGCTTATGTTTCAGAAGAAGAAGCAAATGCTATGATTCAAGTCGGGCTGTCGTCGGACATTGAGCCTATTTGCAATCTTATTGTAAAACTGGCTTTAGTGGAATTGTCGCGTGGTGAAATTTCCGGTATTGAGTCCTTGGAAACTGAGCTTACGTATGACTATTATATGTGGGCTAATCGGCGAGAACGGCGTCACGCTGCTTGGGCTCCGTTTAACGAGGCCAAGAATCAACCTACCATTCTTAAATGGTATGGAGCGCGAATTGCAAAGGACGACAACTGTCCCTCTTGTTCTGCAAACGCACTTTTGGATTTAGGCGAAGAACTTAATACTGGCTCACTCGCCAATAATTATGATGGTATAGTCTTAGATACAGAAGATTAAGCGATGCTGCCAATTGATTACTCAAAACTCAGCGAGAGTTCCAAATCATTATTACAGCGAGCCAATTCATTGGGCCGTGAGTCGCATTTTGATGAAATCACTACTGCCTTGATTTTGATTGCGATGGTTCAACAATCAAAAGAAATGTTACGCTTCGTCTTAGACAAGCTTAATGTGGACTATCAGCAGTTCTGCACTCGGCTCAGTGGGTATATTCAAAATGCGAATCGTTTTCACAATGAAAATCCACAGTTCTCGGAGCACTGTAATCAAGTTATCGTTAAATCCATTGCCTCTTATAACGAGCATCACAGGGGGCTCGTTCCGCCTGAGGCAATTCTCTTGGAGATGACTTCTACTAATAACGAGATTTCGGCTCTTTTTAATGAATTCCACATTACCAATCGCAGATTAGCGGAAGCTATTGATACATATTCAGCAGGCAACCGCATATCTTCTCCCGAGAATGAACAACAAGCCTCGCTGACTAATCTTGAAAAATATGCAGTAAACCTCCGTAAACTTGCCGAAGATGGAGAAATAGAACCTACTATCGGCAGAGACGACGAGATAAGACGAATACTTCAGATAGTATCGCGCAAGACAAAAAACAACCCCCTACTTATTGGGGAGCCTGGCACCGGCAAAACGGCGATAATTGAGGGGCTTGCTTTTAGGCTCAATCGAGGAGATGTTCCCGAAGATATGAAACATCTTCTGCTTTACAGCCTCGATGTTGCTACCCTTATAGCCGGAGCTTCTATGCAAGGTGAGTTTGAATCCCGTCTGAAATCAATAGTCAATGAACTGAAAAATGCTCCGCAAGTTTTACTGTTCATTGACGAGATTCACCTACTGTTAGGCGCGGGAGGTGGCAGCGGTGCAATGGATGCCGCGAATATCCTGAAACCGGAACTCGCAAGGAATGGAATAAAAGTTATTGGCGCAACCACTTTTGACGAGTATAATAAATTCGTTGAAAGCGATCAAGCTTTTGCTCGACGCTTTCAACGAATAGTCATCGATGAACCTTCAGTTGAAAGTTCAATCTCTATTCTGCGTGGTATCAAATCAAGATTTGAGGCTCACCATAGAATTAAAATTCTTGATGAAGCGATTGTCGCATCAGTATGTTTATCGGCGAAATATGTGACTGATAGATTTCTTCCTGACAAAGCCATTGATGTTTTGGATGAAACTGCTTCAAGAATGCGAATTGACAGATCTTCAGTACCCGAGGAACTTGATTCGCTTTCGCGCACGGTTCGTCAGAAAGAAATTGAGAGAGAATCATTGCTTCAAGATACTTATTCTTCGTCTCGCATAGGCGAATTGGAACAGGAAATTTCTCAGCTCAAGGAACAAGAAAATATTCTTAATGCGAAATGGGTTAACGAGCGTAGGCAGTTCGATCGGCTTCAATCCTATCAAAACAACCTTATTCAATTAGTCGAAAATCGAGAACAGGCAGAAGCGATAGGACGATACGATGAGGCGGCTCGGTATAATCGAGAATCCGAGCGAGTAGAGGCTGAAATAAATGCCCTTATGCAAGAGATGGCCGAGAGTGATTCTCCGCTCTTAAAACTTGCATTAGATTCTAACGACATCAAAGAAACTATTACTCGCTCTACCGGCGTCCCGGTTCATTCAATGAACGATGACGAATTGATGCGTTTGACAAGTATGCACGACTTCCTCGCAGACATTGTCAAGGGTCAAGACCATGCAATACAAGCCGTTTGTAACGTAATAAAACGTTCTCGACTTGGATTAGGCAACGAAAACGCACCTATCGGTTCGTTCTTATTTATGGGAACCACGGGTGTTGGAAAAACTGAATTAGCCAAGGCATTGGCTCAATTCCTATTTGGAAGTCGAGATATGCTGATTCGCATTGATATGAGCGAATATCAACAAGAGCATAGTGTTTCTCGGCTATTTGGCGCACCTCCTGGATATGTTGGATATGATCAGGGAGGACAACTTACGGAAGCAGTTAGACGGAAACCATACTCCGTAATTCTTTTAGATGAATTTGAAAAAGCACATTCAAAAATTTGCGAAACCCTTTTGCAAGTCTTGGATGACGGTCACATGACAGATGGTAAAGGTCGAACTATCAATTTCAAGAATACCGTCATAATTATGACTTCAAATCTTGGTGCTGAATTGATAGAACAACAAGATTATACACATCTTCATCATGTGCGGGAGTCAATGATTCAATTACTTAAACAGCGGACATCCCCCGAGTTTGTAAATAGGATTGACGACATTGTGATATTCAATTCTCTCAATGATTCTGTCCTCAAATCAATTGCTGTCAAGATTGTTCGCAATGCAGTGCAAAAGCTACAATCTTCGGGATATGACATACATCTTGGTGAAAACGTAGCAGGCCATATAGCTCGTAATTTAGATACAACTATGGGTGCTCGTCCGATAAAGCGCATTGTTGACCATGAAATAATCGATGGTATTATTGATAAAATCCTTATTGGTGATTTAGTCAAATCATCGCCAATATTCGTTGGAGTATACAATAACGAACTAACATTTATCAATGAGTAATCCATATGGCTTTAGTATATAACGAAGAGACTGGTAATTTTGATGATATCCAAGCCCCTCCGATAATTAGGTTTTGTCGGCTTCAGGAGTCTGTGCCATTCTTCCTAGGAGATAGTGTAACACTCACTTGGCAGATTGACGGTGCTAATCATATCTTCATTGAAGAAGAAGAACAGTATGGCAACTCTCTTGAAGTTACGCTTGACGCCGTTGGAACAAAACAACTCAAAGTCAGAGCGACTAATTCTGATGGAACAGCAGAGCGCATTGTAACGCTTGAAGTCCTTCCATACCCTAAATTTGAGATACATCCCTCTGCTACAGTTCTTCATAAGGGCAGAAACGAAAATGTCGTTTTCAGATGGACTATTGAAAACGCGAGAGACATTAGACTAATCAGTGGAAACGAGCGCACTGAACTTGCAGAAACGGGTGAAGCTACGTTCTCGCCCATTGAAGATACCCAGTTTACCTTTGAAGCGAAAGGCTTGGAGGGTAATCGTGTATTCCGACACATAATCCCAATAAAGATTAGAGAAGCTGCTCGAATAGACTTCAATGTCAATCGGCAATTCTCCTATCCGAATCTTCCTATAATACTTTCATGGAATGTCGAAAATTGTGTTGCTGTTACAATCGATGATTTTGGAGAGCAACCATCGCAAGGCGTGCTGGAGGTAACCCCTGGTGTTGACACAACATATGTAATTCGAGTCCAAGATGCTTTTGGGGAGGAACGAAGAACTATAACGGTGCGGATGTTACCTCTTCCCGTTATCAAGCAGATTTTGGTTCCAACTCCTAAAGTCGATGAAACCTTTGATATCTCGTATAAAACACCTCAATTTAATGCGAATATATCAGTTCCCACATTTGAGTCAACATTGGTTAAACTCAATTTACCCAATATTCCTCAGTTGAAAGATTCTTTCTTCGTTAGTCCAATCGCTACGCAAAAGAAAAAAAGAATAAAGAACCCATTCAAATCACTTTACGCATATTTCTTTAGAAAATAAACACATAAACATATATGGCAAGAACTGATTCTACTTCATCTGCAAGGGAAATCGCGATCGAACGTCCCGGTCGTATCAATGAGTTTCTCTGGTCATGCGCCGGAGTAAACAAGGCCGTACTTCGTCAGTGTCCCTCCGACTATTCTAAATATGCCGGAATTGGCGGTATGATTCTTTTTACCGCTATCATGGCTGCTATTTCAGGTGGCTACGCTCTATTCTTTGTATTTAACAGCTATGCCATTGCTGGCTTATTCGGTTTATTTTGGGGATTGTTAATCTTCAATCTCGACCGTTTCATTGTCAACACGATGTATTCAGATGGTAAACATACCATCTCTTGGGCTGAAATCCGTTCAGGCCTTCCCCGTATCATTATGGCAATCTTTCTTGGTCTCGTAATTTCCACCCCGTTGGAAATGAAAATATTCAGCGACCAAATCGACTCTCAATTACTCCAAGATAATGGTAAGCGCATCGAGCAAGCAAAACTTGCCTATAAGGGACTTTACGATGAATTAGATAGATATGAAGTACAAAAACATAATATTGAGGTCGAAGAAGCAAGCCTGCATAAAAGACTACTTGATGCACAAGAAGATTTAAGAAAAGAGGCTGAAGGTTCCGCCCTTAGTGGTAAAATAGGACATGGGCCTATATATGCCGACAAAGAACGCTTCGTAAATGAATGTCAAGCTGCATACGACCGTTATAAAGCAACAAAAAGTTCCGACATCACTCGCTTGAATAGTGAAATTGACCGTGTAAAGAAAGATATACTTCGCCACGAAGGACAAATCGATAAAGACGCAACACAAAATGGATTTGCGGTTCGTTATGAAGCATTTGAGAATGTAACAAGCTGGCAAGACCATCCGGCCCTTGCCTTGGTAGCTCTTATGATTACTCTTCTGTTTGTTATCATCGAAACCGCACCTACATTCCTTAAAATGATGATGGAAGATGGCCCCTATGATGATTTGCTTCGGGCACAAAAATATAAAACTAAAGTTTTAGCCGATAAGAGTATTTCAGATGTTAATGATGCAGTGAACACTTGTGTGCGCATATCTACTATGAAGAATGAAAAACGACTAGAGGCTGAGACTATAGCTAACGAGGAAATAATGGCTAAAATTGCACGTGCTCAAGCTGAACTTCTTGAAACCGCAATAGCCGGATGGAAAGAAATCGAACTTGAAAAGATTCGTCAAAATCCTTCTGCTTACGTTGTGTCCTTGGTTCCTCCACAACAAGAAATGCAAGTTGTCGCAGACGAAGGCGGCAATATCTCTGAGTATTCAGTTTCCAATCCAGGAGATATGGCCGTAGCTTCATCTTCTGTTATAGAAGAAGCCGCTACAATATCTCCGGAGAGCCCTGAAGAGATGGTTAACGCAGCTAATAATGTAGCAGAAAATACTGTTACTGAAAATTTAGATTCAACTGAAGTCAATCCTTCAGAGGTAGGCGAAACCAACAATAGAGAACAAGTATGAAGATTCCCGGATTATCATTCTCTTGGAAAAGAGCCATTGGGCTAACCCAAGCGAAACAACAGTTTGCAAGACAAACAGGCATACCAATGTCAAAAGCCGGACTTGAAAGAAAAATCGGCTCATTTATAATCAAAAACATCTTTTCTAAAAAATAGAAATTCCCTTCTCCAAATATGCAAGTTTGGTTTGGTTCGGGCTTTATATATGCCCGACCAAATCTAAACCAATATATGGCTGGGCAAAAGAAAATGGATGCTCACTGATTTTCGTATTGCCCCTGATTTTTCTTTTCATCAGCCACTATCTGAACACAGAATTTGAACACAGGAGCATGAACACAGACGCCTGCCATTGGCGGCTGAAATGAGTTGGTGCGGAGTTGTGTTCAGATTTGTGTTCAAAGTAAAAGAAAAAGCAGCTACGAGAGGGCTCGTAACTGCTTGGTTTTCAATTTGTGGTCCCACTTGGGCTTGAACCAAGGACTCCCTGATTATGAGTCAGGTGCTCTAACCAACTGAGCTATAGGACCGGGGAAGCGGGAGGGGTGGCGGTGATGGCCACCGAATGGCTTCGGCTTGTCTTTTACGCCACAAAGTTACGACTTTCTTTTGGAGTTTACAACCTTTTTGTAATTATTCACAAAATATTTTTCCATCATTGGGGGCTTTCAGGAGTTTTTTGACTACATTTGTGTAAGCCTTACGGTTTTGATTCCGACGGGGCGACAGGGTGAACAGCCCGTCCATAGCCCGTATATAGCCTGAGATTCCCGGCGTTGAAACCGCTGGCTGCTAAAGAAAATGACGGCATCTAAACGGATGTCTGTCAATTTTATGCGTCCGGTCGAGCGGCATCACTCAGACCGAATCTTAACAACTAAGCTATTGACCGATTATGGATATGATTGTGATTATATGTGCGGCGGGGCTTGGGCTCTCCTCCTTGCTCGGCTCGGCCGCCGGACTGTTGTTCCGCAGGATTCCGCATAAATGGAACGACGTTTTTCTGGGGTTCTGCGCCGGGATGATGCTTGCGGCGTCGCTGGTATGCCTTATCATGCCGGGCTTCGATGCGGTCGAAGGGCTGGATGTGTGGCAGGTGGTGGCCGGTGTCTTCCTCGGGGTGATTCTGGTGGGCTTCCTTGATTTCGCCACACCTCACCTGCATAATATTTCGGGAATTGAACCGGAGTCCCACCGGGGTTCCACCTCAATCAACAAAGTGCTGCTCTTCGTGATGGCCATAGCCATCCACAAGTTCCCGGAGGGAATAGCCACCGGTATCGCCCTCGATGACACCAACCCCGGCAATTCCCTCGCCATCACCGTCGCCATCGCCTTGCAGAATGTTCCCGAAGGTATGGTGATTGTGACCCCGCTCATCGTCATCGGGGTCAAGTTCATGCGCGTGGCTATTATCGCGCTTTCCGTAGCGTTGCTTGAAATCGTCGGGGTGTTCGCAGGCTACTTCCTCGGCAACATCTCCGAAGTGCTTCTGCCCGCGATGCTCGGTATGGCCGGAGGAGCGATGCTCTATGTGATTTCCGACGAGATGATTCCCGAGACCCATTCCCACGGCTTCCAGAAGGAATCGACCTACGCCCTTGTCGCCGGGGTCGTGGCGATGTTGCTTATCCAGAAGTTCATATGAGATATGTGGGGCTGATAGATTGCAACAACTTCTTCGTCTCATGCGAACGAGTGTTCCGCCCCTCATTGGCCGGCAAGCCGGTAGTGGTGGCAAGCAACAACGAAGGATGTGTGGTGGCGATGTCAGGCGAAGCCAAGAGCCTGGGCATCACCCGCGGGCTGCCGCTTTTCCAGATGCGCGAAATTGTCGAACGCTACAAGGTGATTGCCCTCCCCGGCAACCACCGCCTTTACGGTGACCTTTCGGCCCGCGTGATGGCGACAATCGAGTCCATCGTTCCCGACATCGAGGTCTACTCCATCGACGAGGCGTTCATCCATTTCCCCACAGGAGCCACCCCCGAGGATGTGGAGTCAATCGGACGCGAGATCGTCACCGCCGTCAGACGCCACGTCGGGATTCCCACCTCCATGGGGATAGCCACAACCAAGACCCTGGCCAAAGCCGCCGCCCGCGTCGCCAAGCAAAATCCTGCCCACAGGGCTGTCTACTTCATCAACTCCGAACAACGCCGCCGCGAGACCCTGGCGGCTATGCCTGTCGGGGCGATATGGGGAATCGGCCGACGGCTTGTCGACAAGTTGAAAAAGGTCGGGATAGAACAGGCTTCCGATTTCGCCGACACTCCCCCCTCGGCGGTCGAACGGCTGCTGAATGTCGTAGGGCAACGTACCTGGCGCGAGCTAAACGGCGAGCCTTGCGTGGAGAAAGACCCGGAGGCCGCCACAAAGAAACAAATCTGCACCACCCGCACCTTCTCCCCCTCGGTTTCCTCCCTGGAAAAACTCCGGGAATCAATAACCCGCTTTATGGAAAATGCCTCCCGGAAACTCCGCAAACAACACTCCGTGGCCAAAGGAATCTCGGTATTCATCCAGACAAACTCCTACCGCAAGGAGCTTCCCCAATATTGCAATTCCGCCTACCGGATGCTCGACGAACCTACCGGCGACCAGCTCACACTTGTCAAGACTGCCCTCGATGCCCTCAGTTCCATCTATCGCGAAGGGCTCCTTTACCGGCGCGCGGGGGTAATCATCACCGAGACCATCCCCCTCGAAGGGGTGCAGCCAAGCCTTTTCTCATCTGTCGAGGAACGGGAGAAACGCCGCCGACTCAATCTCCGCGTCGACCGCCTGAACAGCAACCCTATGATGGCCGACAAGATACATCTCGCCATCGGACTCAGACCTCATCCCCATCCCGGCTCCTCCGGGGAAGAGACAGCTTGTAACCAACACCCCTGACATTGAGTATGTCTATCCCTTCCGACCCGGAAAGGTATCTGCGGAGTTTGTATATGAAACCGTGCAGGCGGTTGAGATTGTTGTAGTCATCATTCTGCCACACGCGCCACATCAGCCTGCGGGCCTCCACCACCTCGTTGGGATGACGAAACAGTTCGTCGAGAATCACCGCCTCGATATGCGACAGCTCCACCTCCCGGGTTCCCGTCCGAAGCCGCTGCGAGGCGAAATCCAGCACACAGTCCCCCACGCGGAGCATGGCATCCTCCACCTGCTCCGCATCCCTGCGGCGCAACAGCGCCTTGATTCTCACCACCAGTTCCGCTATCTGGAACGGCTTGCGCACATAATCGTCCCCTCCCCTGTCAAATCCCTTGACAACATCGTCAAGGGATGTCCGCGCCGTCAGGAATATCACCGGAACGGAGGGGGAAATGTCCCTTATCCGCCTGACCATCTCGAAACCGTCAAGCCGTGGCATCATCACATCAGCCACCACCAAGGCATGGCCACCCTCGCGGAAACGTCTCAGTCCCATCTCCCCGTCAGCGGCACATTCCACCTCAAACCCTTCACGTTCAAGCGCGTCCTGAAGGATGAACGACAATGTGGCGTCATCCTCCACAAGCAATATCCTGTCTTTCTTCATTGTCATCAAATCTGATGGTGAAAACCGACCCAATGCCGGGACGGCTCTCAACCGTTATCCTCCAGCCTGACATCGTGGCAATCTGCTTCACATAATACAATCCGAGCCCGTAGCCCCCGGTCTCATACTTGTCGCCGTCATTGACCCGGTAAAACTTGTCGAATATGTGGGGCAGGTTCTCCCGGCTGATTCCTATCCCGTTGTCAGCCACCGACAGCGACCGGCGGTCGGCCCTGACATCAATCTCGACCGAGTCGTTGGAATATTTCACGGCATTGTCAAGCAGATTCGAGATTACATTGCCGAAATGCAGGGAATCAGCCTGGATTTTCAATCCCTCGGCCACCTCCACATTAATCCTGACCGGTTTGCCCGCCTTCATCTCTATCATTCCGGCAACCTCCTCGACCACTTCTCTGACATCCACCTCCTCGATATTGAGCTTCAATGACCTGAACCGCTCCATACTCATCGACAGGATATTCTCGATCATCCCCGACAGAAATCCGAGCCGCTGCAATATTATGCCGAGAAACCGGCGGTTTCTCGCCTCGTCGCTCTGGTCATAGTAGCGCAGCATCGAATCAGCCGCCGCGTAAGCCACCGCGACAGGGGTTTTCAGTTCGTGGGTCATATTGTGGGTGAAGTCATCCTTCATCTGTTCGATGCTCTTGAGCTTCCCGACCCAATGGAGCAGATACCATATCAGGAATCCAGCAATCAGCAATATCCCTCCGGACATAACCAGTATTCCCGCCATCTGCCGGAAGACATGTCCTCCCAAGCCTGAGAAATAGGCCCTGTAAAGCGGCGGCTGTCCCTCCCTAAGAGCGAAATCCACCGACCACAGCCCCCTATCTTCAGCCACAGCTTCGTCAAATGGTCTCACGAACACCACCTCCGGCCTCAATCCGGCATCCGCAAGCTCCCGGCGGAAAAGGCTGTCGAGCATCGCGTAATCCCTGCCTGACATCGTGGTGTCGGCCATCTCCATTATATGGAAATACTCGCTCATCGTCTGGCCGACATTCTCCAGAATGCCCGGATAGCCATATCCACCCTCAGAGTCATTCTCACGCTGAATCATCAGGGTCAGCTTTATGAAAGAGGAATCACCGCCATAACGCGAGCTGTCAAGGCGCGAGATGATTTCCAGGATGTCGGCCCTGCGCAGACATTCCCCCACCGCACGCAAACTTTCCACCTTTATGGAATCATACAGGCGGAAAAGATACCAGGCATCCCCGGCGACAAGCGCCAGCAACACCAACAGGCATGCAGTGGTTATCGAGCGGAATCGTTTCACGACACAAATATATGAAAAACCGGCGGAACTTCCCGCCCCGGCTAAGACTAACTAAGACTAAAGGAGGATGGATTAAGACCGTCCTACTGTCTGACTCGATAACTTTGCGGACACAAACCACAAATACCTCCGCTTATGAAAACAGGCAGAACAACCCCCACCCCTTCGCAGACAGCCGCGTTGATTATCGTAATCATCTTTGCCACGCTTACGCTGACCGGGTGCCACTCTCACCGGCGACTCATCTTCGCCGACCGCGACTGGCATATCAGCGACTATTACGGGCAGATCATCGATAGCGACACCACCTGGCGCATGACTTTCGGTGACATTCTGATTCAAGCAGACCAGCCTATCATATCCTGTGACGATTCCCTCCGGAAATATCCCGGAATGGATAGGTTTCTCGCCGACATCCTCCATACCGCCGGGCTCGACAGCGCGGAAATCCTGTTCTACGCCCCGGCGATGGCGACCATGTTCCTCCGTCCCCGTCATTCCCTCAGCCATTCCCGCCCCGTATCCATATCCTGCAACCTGGAGGATGACCGTCCCTATACCATGTGGGTAAATGATGACAACGAAGACTGGGTGAGACCCGCGACTGAGATGTACACCTACACCTATTTCAACCGTCGCAAACGTCAGCTTCTCGTGGTTGACCATTACGACTACGGTGATGAACCTGTCGCCCAGATTTTCATCTTTCAGTCAGCCACGAAAAGGACCAACGCGATGAAGCTTCCCTCCTTCGTTATGAACCATCCATTCTTCATCATCCATGACATACGTCAGCTGGATAAAGACATCGAATTCTGGGCCGCAACCATCAACAGCCACCGCCGACTCGCTTTCGCCAATTACAAAATCGGCCAGGAACAGAAACAGAAACAACTTAAATTACCCCGGCAATGAGACGCCCTTCCATAATCTGCTGCTCGCTATTAGCCATCTGGTGTCCCATTCTGACCTCCGGTGAAATCCGGGGCACGGTGGTAGATGAAACCCGTGCCCCCATTGAGTTCGCCAACGTGACCGCTTTCATCGGCGACTCTTTAGCCGATGGAGCTGTGACCGGCCTCTCAGGAAAGTTCATCCTGACAACCGCAAACCGATGCGACCGTCTGAGGGTATCATTCATCGGTTACAGCGACACCCTTATATTAAATCCCGGCAACGAGCTCGGTGAAATCATTCTCCGGCAGGCTCCCGCGACACTGAAAGAGGTGGTGGTGAAAGCCCCCTTGATTCGCCGCGAGGCAGACCGGATAATACTCAACGTCGCCGCCAACCCTCTGTCGGCGGGGAAACATGCCGCCGACCTTCTAAAAACCGCCCCCGGTGTATGGGCTTCGGACAACGGCCTGTCAATCTACGGTCAGGGGGGAACCACCGTATATATCGACGACCGGAAAGTCAATCTTTCCGGCAACCGGCTTGTCAGCTATCTCTCCTCCCTCCAGGCCTCAGCCATCTCGACCATAGAGGTAATCCCCCACGCGGGGAATGAATATGATGCCGACTCGTCAGGCGGGATAATAAGGATAAATCTCCGCCGCAACCGCGTTGACGGAATCAGCGGTGCGGCCGGACTGAACACTACCGCAGGCGAGTTCAAACAATGGTTCAACCCCTTCGCCAACCTGAGCCTGCACACCGGAAGATGGACGGCAAACTTCGCCGGGAACCTCAACACAAGTCCGTCAGACCGTTACACCTCTTTCGAGGAATCGACCGCCCCCTCCGACGCGTCGCGTCTCGACGGTATTTCCCGCCATAAAACCACTACTCTGCAGGGTAACCTGACTTTCGGTCTCTTCTATGAGCCATACACCAACGGCAAAATCGGCCTTCAGGTAGAATACAACCCCGACAGTTCTGACCATCACGCGACATCTCAGACCGAGGTCTCCGGAACTGGCACAGCTTACACCACCCTCGGCCAATATTCCGCCAAAAACCGTTCGCACAATCTCGATGTGACACTCAACTGGTATCACAGACTTGATGACAAAGGTTCTCTGCTGAAATGGATTTCGAGTTATGATTTCCGTCAGACATCCGTGACCGATGACAACCGGATGTCTTACACCGACTCTACCCCCGATTCAGTCTACACCTCCGACGCCTCCACCCACTACAACCTGTTCGCCACCGAAATCTCCCTGCGCAAGTCTTTCAACTCCCTTATGACTCTCGATGCCGGAGTCAAATACACCTTCAACGACATCTTCTTCGGCTCCCTCCACCATCATCTGGACGGAGACCGATGGATAGCGGACAGTTCCTATGATTACAACCATGATTACAACGAGAACATCTTTGCCGCCTATGCCATCATGAATCTCAACACCGGCAGATGGCGGTTCCGCGCCGGACTGAGAGGGGAACACCTCCATACCGACAATTATCCCATCTCCTCATCAAGGGCCGACCTGTTCCCGAACGCCAACATTTCGTTCAACCTGTCTGAAAACGGGACATCATCCATCTCGGCCGGGTATCGCCGCAACATCCACCGCCCCTCATTCCAGTCGCTCGACCCGACTGTGAGGCAGGTGTCTGACTATTCATACACTGTCGGCAATCCGGCGCTATCCCCGTCATTCACTGATGCGTTTAGCCTTGATATGTTACTTGCCGGGAAATTCACCATCGCGGCGGGATATTCCCTCACGTCAGCCCCAATCCGTCAGATGTTCACCTCAAACCCGGAATATCCCGAGCGGATGTACCTTACCTGGGGCAACGAGGGACGCGAACATAGCCTCTTCATCCACGGCGACGGCAACCTCAACATCACCCGATGGTGGAACCTCTACGCGAGCCTGACCTATATGTTCGTCTCCCGCGAGTCGGTCTCGGCCGGTAATTCCGACACCTTCGGCTACATCCAGGCGGTCGCCGCCACATCGTTCACCCTCCCCGCCGGTTTCAACCTCTCACTCAACTGCTTCTATAACTCCCGCATGAGAATCGGCAACATCACGGTCTACCCGATACTCAACCTCGACCCGACCCTACGAAAACAGTTTGGCCAGCATTGGACAGTCACCCTCTCGGCTGAGAACCTATTATGCCGCGAGGGGAAAATCAGGATTCACTCCTCTGGTTACGGCCGTCTCTCCCATACACCCCAACATCCGGCCTTCCGCCTGTCTGCCACCTACACCTTCCGCAGCGGGAAAGCCCCACGCCGCCAATCCATAGAGCGCACCCTCGACCCCTCCCGCCTCACCAAGGAGTAACCCACCGCTCAATGGGGGATATGCAGGATGTCAAGGAAACGGTTGACGGTGGCGGGGTCTCCGGTGTATTTCCCTTTGTCCTCGCTGAGCTTGCAGGTCTGGCTGTAAAACGGCCACGACTCGGTGATTTTGACATCGGTCAGTTTCACTACTATGTTCCTCGGCTTGATTCCGGGAAAATCATTGGTGAAATATGTGCCTATACCGAATGACGGCACACACCTCCCCGCCGCATGACGCTGTATGGCAATCGCCTTGTCGACATCCAGAGCATTGCTGAATACCACCTGCTTTGTAGCCGGGTCAATGTTGAGCGATCGGTATTTCTCCTCGATAAGGTCAAGCTGCTCAAGGTCTTCCCCACTGTCTACCCGCAACCCCTTGAACATATTGGCGAAATCCTCCGAAAAATTAAGGCTGAAATTCCGCCAGCCGTAAGTGTCATACAGGAAAGTTCCCAACGCTCCACGATAGGTTTTGCGCCACACGTTCATCGCGATATGGTTGGCCATCAATGGCCCGTACATACCGGCGATGGCGCATATCAGCTCATGGGCCATAGTCCCGACCGGGGTCAGGTCATACTTCATCGCATAATAGACATTGCTTGTGCCGATGAACCTCCCCGGGCCGGTCATACTCTCGCCCCGCTCTTTCATCGCTTTTATGGCGGCCTCCTGAGCTTGCGCCGAAGCCCGTCGCCGGGTGCCGAAGTCGCTGAAGAAACATCCCGCCTCTATCATCCTTTCCGCCTTCTCCCCCGAACGACGCGCATAATCCTCATAATCAAACTTCGCGGTCTCTCCGGTGACAATGTAATACAGTTCCGAGACAATAGCCAGCACCTTGACCTCAAGCAATATCGTCGCGCTCCAGTTCCCTTCGAATCCGATAGAAAGATGTCCCTCTTCATCCTGGCTGACCGAGACCAGCCGCCTGTCGTAACGGAACCCTTTCAGGAAACTGTAAAACCAGTCGGGAATATAACTACATCTGCGCCGCATGAATGCGATTTCCTTATCCGTGATTCTCACCTCCTCAAGCATCTCAATCTGTTCCTCGACAAGTTCTGCGAACCCGGCCGGATAAACCGTCGAATCCCGGTCGATGAACTTGTAGCGTACCATCGTCCTGGGGAAATTCTCTATCACGGCGCAACACATCGTGAACTTGTAAAGATCATCATCCGTAAATTTCGTTATTATCGGGCGCATAATACATAACTAAATATCATATTCATCCTATTATCCAACACCTGCAATCCTATTTCTGTTCTATTACCCAAACCATACTATGACATCTTTTTACACATCAAGTCGACACCCGCACACAAACGTTTGCAAATATCGTAAAATTGAATACTTATGCAAATACATACTTGTTTGAGTATTTACATGTTGTTTCACCAATATTTTTAGTTAAACTTAGTTAAATAAACATCTTTTCAATTTTTTATGGAATTAATTACATATCTTTGCATAAACCAAAACAACATCACAAATGAAAAAGATTAGTGCAATCGCAGCAATGGCATTTCTGCCTTTGGCTTGCGCCGCTCTCGACAAAGGGGAGATATTTGACTCCAATGGCATCAGATATCAGGTAATCGAATCTTCAGAACCCAGTTCTAACGAGGTGATGATATGCTCTCCTACCGCCACTGACCGCGAATACCTGCTACCAATCCAAGAGGACGGCACAATCCTTATACCCACACATGTGGAGTATGATGGTGTGACATACACCGTCTAGACCATTGAGGAGGGGACTTTCATAAATGAACCAAGGCTCTTATCCATATCTCTTCCTAACACCATCACCGCAATCGGGAGAGACAACTTCTCGGAATGCACCAACCTCAACACCCTCGATCTTTCACAAGTGACAATCTCCTCTCCGCTCGAGGTGACAGACTGTCCGGCGTTGAGACACCTTATTCTGCCTGAAACCCAAAACGAGACTATGTTTGAGTCCTTTTTGGGGACTTACGAACTCGAAAGTCTGCGTCTGCCCGAAAACATCGGGGCATCAACATCATTCATAATGTGTCTCAGCTTCATATCATCATTACAGACCATCTATTCCCTCTCCCCCACACCTCCCCGTTTTGACAGTGGGATTGACGGACTCCCTGACAATAGCCGTCCGGACGAATGGTGGTTGCTGTTCGGCAACTCCTCACTCTGGGCCAATCAGCCGGTCATATATGTCCCGGAGGGATGTGTCGAAAAATACAAGGCAAGTCCCAGCTGGCACTGCTACAACGACATCAGGGAATATGATTATTCCGGCAAAGAAACTGTGGCTGACAACACGCTCCAAAACGCCATTATGATTCGTGACGGGAAAATCATCTCTACCGACGGCTCCCAAGTATCAGTATATGATATTTATGGGCGCCGAGTCTCCAATGACAACCTTGCAACTGGACTCTACATCGTAGTCGCGGGCTCTTGTCGCGAAAAACTTTTGATAAGGAATTGAACTGATTATATAGAGAGACGCAATCCCGCAGGAAGTCTGCAAAATCAGAGGGCGCCTGCGGGATTGTTTTGTCCGATAATCCAAGACATTTCTATCAAACATAATTTTAATGACCTCACATACATAACTACCGGGATTCTCGTTATATATAACAAGCACTTAGATATATCACCCAATGAACCCAAGGGAAAAGGAAATATACCGAGTGACACTGGTCGGCACAGCGGTCAACGCCGTGTTGATAGTGTTGAAATTCGTCGCGGGAGTGGTCGGACGCAGTTCGGCCATGGTCGCCGACGCGGTACATTCCCTTTCTGATTTTGTCACCGACATAATCGTGCTGGTGTTCGTCAGAATCTCCGGGAAACCCCGCGACAAGGGACACGACTACGGACACGGTAAATTCGAGACCCTCGCCACCATGATTATCGGGCTCATACTGGCCGGAGCCGGTGTCGGGCTGTTTGTCAGCGGTCTAGGTCTGGTAATAGACAGCATACACGGGCGCGAACTTCCCCGGCCGGGATGGATAGCCCTCGCAGTGGCGGTAATCTCGATTCTATCCAAGGAAGCACTTTACCGTTACACCGTCATCCACGGCAGGAGAGTCAACTCACCGGCGGTGATTGCCAACGCCTGGCATCACCGCAGCGACGCCTTCTCCTCGCTTGGCACACTGGTTGGCATCGCCGGAGCGATGTTTCTGGGGGAACACTGGCGGGTGCTCGACCCCCTCGCGGCAATCCTTGTGAGCTTCTTCATCGTCAAGACAGGGTATGACATCGTGAAGCCTTGTGTGAGCGAGCTGCTTGAAGGGTCTTTGCCTGAATCCACCGAACGTGAGATTCTCGACACCGTATTGTCCGTGGATGGAATCCATGACATCCATAATCTGCGCACACGCCGCATCGGCAACGCCATAGCGATAGACCTCCACGCGAGGATGGATGGCGACATCACCCTGCGCGAGGCCCACAACCTCGCCTCTCAGGCCGAACGGCTGCTGAAATCCCGTTTCGGCGAGACCACATACATCTCGATACACATGGAACCGGTCAAGACCGATTCCACTGTCGGCTAAAACCTGACGGCATAGGGGGACTTCACAGCCGCGTGGGCCGCTTTCTGGGCAAACAGAGCCTGGCTCTCAGTCATCCCTTCCGGATGATATGGATTACCCACTACCGACTCACCGAAAATCGTCTCAAACCAGGTGCAGGCCGCTATATACCGTCCTGTCAGCTGGTCAAGATGGTAACCGTCGCGGGTCAGGTCGGCATCTCCTCCCGCAGCCCGTGCCGTCTGGATTGCCGTTCCGGTAGGTATCAGGAGGGTCAAGGCGGGATGTTCCTCCATAGCCCTGCGGCTTGCCCCCATTATCGAATCATACATTATCTTCTGGTCACGGCCATATGTCGGGAAAGCCCCGTGGGATGAATCGGGCGAGTAAGCCCAGGTCTGGTGCCACATGTAGACAGGATGGCCGGGAGTGACACTGTCGACATACTCCATCAACGGCTTGAGAGTGCCGTATGAGGAATACAGTCCCGACAAGGGACTCGACTGCTGGAAACTTATGAAATCCCATTCATCGGTCGCCAGGGCGGCTGACAGAGTGACAGGTGAGGCAGTGATGGTCACCCCGTCCAGACCGATGCGGCGGTAGCGATAAGCGGCGGAGTCTGTCTGCGCGTTGAGGTGATGGCGTTCGAGCGGACAGCCCGGGATATAGAGGTCTCCGACCACTACCCGTTTTCCGGCCGCTGCACAGATTTCATGGAAATACTGGTCGACGGCATCCTCGGAAAAGCTGTTCCCGATAGCGAGAATCCTAATAATCTCCTCCCCGTTTGAAGTCGAGGACGGGATTCCCATAGAATTCCTTTCTCCAAGCAATTTGTCACCGCCCATACCGGCAAGAGAAGACAGCAACAATAATGATAATACTGTTTTTTTCATGGCGATCATAATGTGATTGGTTGTGGCCAAGGCCACTCCAGAAGTGCAAATTTAATTTTTTTCTTTTGTCTATCCAAATGTGGCAGAGCCGGCCAATAGAATAGAAATGCGAAATGGTTTAATTCTGTCGTCCCTTTTTATGGTTATTTACGAAATTGCCGTCAATGTGGTTAAAATCAGGTTAAACCCTCCTCCCCGGCTAAACGTCTGAATGTTATATACGTCAAAAGAACAAATAATAAATAATTCACGAATGCAATGACACCTCTGTTCTAAAGACCGAAATAGTCATTACAAAAAAGAATCAGACTTATGAAAAAGAAAATCTTAGGTTTAGCAGCTATCGCAATGTCGATGATTTCGTTCTCATCTCTCGCACAGACACAGCAGTCTGGCACCTGCTGCGAGACCTCCCAGCAATGTGTTGCCTCACAATACAATTGTCCTGTGGCGGGGACAACCTGTGACATCCAGGGCAAGAAAGCAAATCCCTTCGCAGGCCTTACTCTCACCGACTCACAGAAGGCTCAGCTTCAGCAGCTCAAGACAAAATGTGCCACAGAACGTTCAGCCCAGCGTGCCGAAAAACGTCAGGCTCGCCGCAACAATCGCAAGCAGTATCTCGAAGAGGTAAAAGCGATTATCGGTCCTGACCAGTATGTGATGTTCCTTGAGAACATCGTTCTCGACTCCCCCAACGGCGCACCCCACCACAAGGCTATCTCCAAGGCTGACCGCCGTGGAAAAAGCTTCGACAAGGCCGACAAATCACATCGTCACCACGCCTCAAACCGTCCCTTCAAGGCTTCCAAGGCCGCTAAGCCCTCCAAGGCAACCCAAGCAACCCAGGCTACTCAGACTGTCCAGTAAAAACGGCTTTTGACCGCATTCCATAACCATCCCGCCCCGTGTCAAGCGTCTCCCGCTCGCCACGGGGCGGTTTGCGCCTCTGCCCCGTCGGGGTTTGGGCGGACGTTATTTGGGGAATTGAGGGAAAAGCGGTATATTTGCACCATAATTCTGAAACCTCCCAAGGATGAAGTTCTTCAAGATATTACGCCGGGGAGCTGTGGCCGCTATGGCTGTCGCTCTGATGACGGCGTCACAGATGTGGGCCGGGATTGTCAGCGAGCTCCCGACCATCCGTGTAAACGGTAAGGTGATGTATTATTATGACACCCAGTCGGGCGACAACATATACTCCGTCGCTGAAAAACTCGGAGTGTCTGTAGAGGAAATCCGGGCATACAATCCATCTGTCTCCGATGGCGTCAAGCCCCGAATGAGACTTTTCTTCCCCTCTGACATAGCCACTTCGAAAAAGGGTGATTCAACCGGTCCTCTCACCCATGTCGTGGCCAAAGGTGAAAGTATCTATGGTATCGCCCGCCAGCACGGCCTGACAATGGACGAACTGATTTCATTGAATCCTGCCGCTGCGAACGGTATCACCACCGGTATGCGCCTGCGTCTGCGCAAGGATGATGACGCAGCCTCAGTCGCTCCGGCCAAGTCATCCCCTTCAGCCACCCTCACTTCGCGTCCCACTGCGGAGACTGTGACCGCGCCTGCGAATCCGGCGGTCGAAGACACTGCGACAGCTCTCCCTGCCGAAGGACCCGCCACCTCCGAAAGCGTTGAATACACCTACACAACGACTGACATCGCCGCCGCATCCGACTCAGTGGCTCTTCCCGCCCGAGAGATGAACGTAGCCATCATTCTCCCATTCCTGCTCGAAGAGGAGAACATCGGACGCCAGACCCAGCTTTACACGGAGTTCTACAAGGGATTCCTTCTCGCGGCCGATACCCTCAACCTCCCGGGCCGCACACCGGTCAAGCTTCACGCCTTCGATTCGTCGGCCAGCCTTGATACAGTTCTTTCCATAATGCGCCGTCCCGAGATGGCCACGATGGACCTCATCGTCGCCCCTGACAACTTGACACATCTTGAAGCCATAGCGAAGTCGGCTCGCGGCGCGTTGATTCTCAATGTCTTCGCCGTTAAAGATTCCTCTTATGTCACTATGCCGGGAATGATTCAGACCAACATTCCCCACGACGCGATGTACAGCCACGCGATAGAGGGTTTCATCGACCGTTTCCCGACTGCCACCCCGGTCTTTCTCTCTCGTGCGGGGGGACGCACCGACAAGGAGGAGTTCACCGACCAGCTCAAAGAACAGCTTACAATGGCCGGACGTGACTTCCTCTCCATCGACTTTGACGGTTATCTCGCGGACGCAGACCTGGAACATCTCGACCCGACCATCAACTCATATGTGTTCATTCCGATGTCCGGAAGCCGCGACGAATTCCTGCGTATCCTCCACGCCTTGAAGACATTCAAGGGTAAGGCTCTGGACTCTGACGCGGTGCAGCTTTTCGGTTATCCCGAATGGGCCACCTTCCGAGGCGAACAGTTCGACGAGATATGCGACCTGACAACCACCATCTATTCCCGTTACTCTCCGGTCGAGCATGACCCTGATGCGGCAGCCGTCAACGATGCCTTCCGCAGGGCCTACGGCGAAGGGGTGCTTGACAAGCAGATGCCCGTACTCGGAATCCTCGGCTACGACACCGGACGGATGGTAATCGAGGGGATGCGCACAATGGCCGGCAAGGATTATTTCCCGACCGAATTCTCAGGCATACAGAGCGGCATACGTCTTGAAAAATCAGGAGAGGAAGGCGGACTGTTCAACAACGCCATCTTCATCATCTCCTACCGTCAGGGAGGCAACATCGAAAAGACACTGAAATGACCAGCAACCTCAAACGCATCCTGCTGCCGCTGCTTATCCTGCTGGCAATACCGGCCATCCCCCTCTCGGCCCAACGCCATTACATCCCTCACGTCCATGTCGGGGTGCATGGAGGTGTGTCGATGTCGCGCCAGTCATTCTATCCCTCCATCAAGGAAAGCATGCTCAACGGCCTCCAGTTCGGTTTCAGCTTCCGCTACGCCGAGGAACGCCATGTCGGGCTCCTCGCCGAGCTGAATATCGAGCAACGCGGATGGAAGGAGAACTTCGAGGAAGCCCCGTTCAGCTTCCACCGCCGCCTGACCTACATAGAGCTGCCCGTCATGACCCACATCTTCTTCGGCAGCCGCACCGTCAAGGGATTCTTCAACCTCGGCCCGGAAGTAGGCTACATGATTGGCGACAAGGCCACCGCCGACTTCCCTTATATGGAACTTCCCAACGTGCCTGACTTCCCCTCAAACCGCCGTTACGAGCAGATGCAGATGGATATCTCCAGCCGTTTCGACTACGGCATCACAGCCGGGGCCGGTGTGGAGTTCATAATCCGCCGACGCCACAGCATCACCCTCGAAGGCCGCTACTACTACGGCCTGGGCAACATCTTTCCCTCCGCCCGCAAAGACATCTTCTCCGCCTCCCGCGGCTCCTCCATCCAAATCACCCTCGGCTACCTCTTCCGCCTCAAATAACCCCCCTCTTTCCATAACCTACCTTCCCCCCTTCCCAAAAATCCTTTTGCGAAAGGACAGGAATGTTTCACATGACACTTTGATGAACGACGGCCTGTGAGGATATTGGCAACTGAAGGAGCAACCATCGCCAGCAATTTATAGCATCCCAACAAAATGGCTACAAGCAGGAAATACCCGGTGAAATATACCAGTGTGATGACCAAATCTGTCTTGGGTGCAATTACCTTGGCCAGAAACATAACAAAGTGGGATATAATCAAGGGATGAAAAACAAATACGAAAAATGTTGCTTCTGTCAAAAAGATGTTGGCCCTTTTATTTTTCTTCGTCACAAACCATCCGGCCACCCATAGAGCGACCACAATCACGGGCATAAGGCTCAATAGTTTGAACACAGCCGCCAATAGCGGAATAGTGTCCCTGAAAATCCAGCACAGAATATCACAAATAAAAAACGCTCCAATCGCCCCGCGCAGATGTTCGGATGCGAACCGCAACAGGTCACAGTTTCTGATTGCCAGTGCGCTTCCTATCGAGAAGAACAACATACCCCATGTCACTTGTTGTAAATACAAGCTATCGAGCGGCAATACCGCGACCGAGCTTATAAACATAGCGGCAATCGTCACTATCGGCCAACGTGACAACAACGTATGTAACAATGGTGCCACCAGAACAAACATCATCAGTTCCCTGATAAACCATAGGTTCTGATTATGCGGACTTGTAGTGATGAGCATTCCCCGTAAAAAATCACCCCAACCCATATTGAAACCTTCCGCCTGCATCCTGGGGAAAATCCCGCTGAATATCGGCAGGTAATGCAACGTCAAAAAGCCAACTGTTATCAGATTCCATAGTATATATGGGACCAACAGACTCCTCACACGTTTTTTAAGTTTTTTGCCATAACGCTCCATCGTGAACTCCGCGCCTGCGAAAAACAGGAATCCGGAGATAAAGAAGAACGACGCGACTCCGTTCTCTGACAAAAATGCCTGTATACCACCTGTCACACTTTTCCATACAGGCAGCTGAGCGACATCAGGATCAAACCCCACAGTCAGAGCAACACCGGAATAAGAGAACCAATGCACGGCAAGAATACACATGGCCAAAGGCCAGCGGAGCATAGCCAATGCCTTGGATGTGGGGGTATCATAAAAATTACTGCACGCTTCTTGACGAGGAAAGCGGTATTTCATAGCAATTACTCCGATGGTTATTATTGACAGTGTTTTATCAGGCGAGGAGGGGCTGGATGCGGCGGAGGGCGGCAATGAAGGTATCGACCTCGGCGAAGGTGTTGTAGAGGGCGAATGAGGCACGGACGGTGCCTTCGATGCCGAGGACATGCATCAGGGGCTGGGCGCAGTGGTGGCCGGTGCGGACGGCGATGCCGAGCTTGTCGAGGAGCATCCCGGTGTCGTAATGGTGGGCGTTACCCATCAGGAAGGAGATGACAGGAGCCTTGCCGGGAGCTGTGCCGAAAATACGCATACCGGGAATCTCCATCATCTTTGGAGTGGCGTAGTCAAGCAACGCAAGCTCATGGGCCTCGATTTCCTCGATACCGATTGACTCGATGTAATCCAGGCAGGCGGAGAATGCGGCGATATCCACAAAATCGGGTGTTCCTGCCTCAAATTTCAACGGCGGTTCCTCAAAGGTAGTGCCGTCAAACGAGACATGCTTTATCATCTCGCCGCCACCCTGATATGGAGGCATCCGGTCGAGCCATTCACGCTTGCCGTAAAGCACCCCCACTCCCGTCGGGCCGTACATCTTATGGGAGGAGAAGGCATAGAAATCCGCTCCGAGAGCCTGCACGTCGATTTTGAGGTGAGGAGCAGCCTGCGCCCCGTCGACAACGACGACCGCCCCACGGGAATGGGCATACTCGGCCATCTCGCGGACAGGGTTGACTGTGCCAAGCACATTGGAGATATGACAGAAGGAAACCAGACGCGTCTTCTCGGTGAAAAGCGATTTGTAGGCCTCGATATCGAGCGACCCGTCAGGAAGAATCGGCACCACCTTTATACCGATTTTCTTGCGCGACTGCAACAGCTGCCATGGCACGATATTGGCGTGATGCTCCATCTCGGTCAGGATGATTTCATCCCCATCCTCCAGCAGCGCCCCCATCGACGAAGCCACAAGATTGATTCCCTCGGTGGTGCCACGGGTGAAAATCACCTCCTCTCGCGAGGACGCGTTGATATACCGTGCCACCTTGTCGCGTGTGGCCTCCTGCAGGTCCGTGGCTTCCTGGGAGAGGAAGAACACCCCGCGATGGACATTGGCCTTATGCTCGTAATACATCCGCTCGACAGCCTCGACCACCTGACGCGGGGTCTGGGATGTCGCCGTGTTGTCGAAATAGACCAGCGGTTTGCCGTAGACAGTACGGGAAAGTATCGGATAATCGCGCCTGAGCGCTTCAACATCGAGCATAGTCAACAATCGGTTAAATGGTTCATTTCTCAGCTCCCCGGCCACGGCATGTCGCGCAGGCGGTATCGCCGCAATTCCCCGAGAATCGGAGTTCGAGCAGATGGCGCAGACGGTCGCGCAGATTCTCCAGACGTATCTTGTCGACAACATCGACCATGAACGCCTGCATCAGCATCTTGCGGGCCTCAGCCAGAGGTATTCCACGGCTGCGCATATAGAACAGCGCGGCCGAGTCGAGCTGACCCGTCGTGGCCCCGTGGGAACATTTCACGTCATCGTTGTAGATAAGCAGCTGCGGCTTGGTGTGCATCCTTGCCCCGGTGGAGGCAAGCAGGTTGCGGTTGCTCTGGTACGCCTCATTGAAACGCGCCCCGTGAGAGACCTCGATAAGCCCCTCGAACGCGCCTGACGCGTTGTCGTCAAGCACATATTTGAAGAGCTGGTCGCTATGGGAACGGTCAGAACGGTGAACCAGACAGGAACTGTTGTCGATATGCTGTTCACCCAAGCCGATCGCCATCCCCGACAGGAATGTCTCGCAACGCTCACCCACGATTTCAATCAGGTATTCGTTGCGGGTCTTGCCGTTGGTCAGCGTGGCCGCGCAGATGTTCAGCGACGAATGCGCCTCCTGGCGGCAACGGAACTGACACCAGCGGGCTGTCTGCGGGGTGGATTCCTCAAGATCATACCAGTCCACTTTCGCGCCCTCCCCGGCCATAATCTCGATTACCTCGGATGAGCCGAACTCGACATCCCGGGTCTGGGTATGGTCACATTTGAGGACACTGACCTCCGCCCCCTCCTCCGCCACGAGCAATACCCGCCGAGGGGCGAACAGCGGGGTCTGGCCGCTGAATATGTCGACAATCTGGATGGCCTTGGACAGCTTCACCCCCTTGGCGACATGAATCAGCACCCCATCCTGGAGCAGCAGCGAATTGAACGCGAGGGCCGCGTCATCCTTCCCCGCCACATTCCCGAGCCACCGGTCAAGCAGCGCGGAGTCAGCGTCGCGCAGCGAGCATACCGTCACCCCCTCCGGGAGATTCTTCAGCAACGTCGCCGTCGGGACAAAACGGTCATTGACCACCACGGCCAGCAACGTCGTGATGTTCGGGACATCGCAGCGAAAACTCTCCGCCACATTCACCGGGAAGTTGACACGGTTGACATTCACCCCCAGGTCAGGAGCGAACATCTCCTCGACGGAGGTCTTCTCATACCCCTCGTCAGACCTCTCGGGCAAGCGTCCGGCAGCCTCAAGAAACGCCATCGCCCGGTCGCGGCCCGCGTTGAGAGCCTCCGGGGCATTGGCGTCCAGCGCTACACGCTCCTGACGGAAAAGGTCGGTGTATTGTTTCAGGGATGCCATTGTCAATCCTCCTTGTGTTTCTTGTCTTCCTCCTCCTTGATCCAGTCATAACCGCGCTCTTCAAGCTCCAGGGCCAGCTCCGGGCCACCGGTCTTGACGATGCGCCCCTTGTAAAGCACATGCACGAAGTCAGGCTTGATATAATCGAGCAGACGCTGGTAATGGGTTATGACGATTGTGGCGTTGCGGTCGGTCTTGAGCTTGTTGACACCACCGGCCACAATACGCAGCGCGTCGATGTCGAGACCCGAGTCGGTCTCGTCAAGGATAGCCAGACGCGGCTCCAGCACAGCCATCTGGAAAATCTCGTTGCGCTTCTTCTCGCCACCCGAGAAACCCTCGTTGACCGAACGCGAGGCAAGCTTGTTGTCAAGCTCGACAACCGCACGTTTCTGGCGCATGAGTTTCAGGAAGTCGCTGGCCGACATCGGGGGTTCATGGAAATATTCCCGCTTGGCGTTGACAGCCGCGCGCATGAAGTTGACCATCGACACCCCCGGAATCTCCACCGGATACTGGAACGACAGGAACAGCCCCTCATGGCTGCGGTCCTCAGGGGAGAGGGCCAGCAGATCGATGCCGTGAAAGTCGGCCGAGCCGCCCGTCACAGTGAAAGCGGGATTTCCGGCAAGCACACTCGACAGGGTGGACTTCCCCGAGCCGTTGGGGCCCATGATGGCGTGAACCTCCCCCGGACGTATGGTGAGGTTGATTCCCTTGAGGATTTCCTTCTCCTCTACTTTGGCGCGGAGGTCTTTGACCTCCAACAATATCTCGTCGCTCATAAGCTTCTCTGTTTCTTGGATTGGAGCGGGTTAGACAAATATGTTTGGGAAAGAGACCAACGGAAGGATGCGTCAGCCGACAGACCCTTCGAGGGTAATCTGCAGCAACCGCTGCGCCTCGACGGCAAACTCCATCGGCAGCTTGTTCATCACCTCCTTGGCGTAGCCGTTGACAATCAGGCCCACAGCCTCCTCTGTCGGGATGCCGCGCTGGTTGCAGTAGAAGAGCTGCTCCTCCGAAATCTTCGAGGTGGTAGCCTCATGCTCGACAACCGCCGTCGGGTTCATCACATCGACATACGGGAAGGTGTGCGCCCCGCAGTTGCTTCCCAACAGCAGGGAGTCACACTGGGTATGGTTCCTGGCCCCCTCGGCAGCCGGGGTTACCTTCACCAGCCCACGGTATGAGTTTTCGCTGTGACCGGCTGAGATACCCTTAGACACGATTGTCGAACGGGTATCGGGAGCCAGATGGATCATCTTCGTCCCGGTGTCGGCCTGCTGATGGTTGCGGGTCACGGCCACGGAGTAGAACTCCCCGGTCGCCCCGCGTCCGGCCAGCACGCATGAGGGGTATTTCCAGGTTATCGCCGAACCGGTCTCCACCTGGGTCCACGACAGTTTGGAATAGTCGCCGCGACACAATCCGCGCTTGGTCACGAGGTTGTAGACACCCCCGCGCCCCTCGGCGTCACCGGCATACCAGTTCTGCACCGTCGAGTACTTCACCTCGGCCCGCTCCTCGACCACGATTTCCACGATGGCGGCGTGGAGCTGGTTCTCGTCACGCATCGGCGCCGTGCAGCCCTCGAGATAGCTGACATAGGAATCGTCATCGGCCACAATCAGTGTGCGCTCGAACTGTCCGGTTCCGGCGGCATTGATTCTGAAATATGTGGAAAGCTCCATCGGGCAGCGCACCCCCTTGGGGATGTAGACAAACGACCCGTCGGAGAACACCGCCGAATTCAGGGCGGCATAGAAATTGTCCTTGTATGACACCACCGACCCGAGATATTTCCTCACAAGGTCGGGGTAATCCTTGACAGCCTCCGAAATCGAGCAGAAGATAATCCCCTTCTCGGCCAGGGCCTCCTTGTGGGTGGTCTTGACCGACACGGAGTCCATCACCGCGTCGACAGCCATCCCCGAGAGCATCTTCTGCTCCTGCAGGGGGATGCCGAGACGATCGAAGGTCTTCAGCACCTCCGGGTCTATCTCGTCGAGGCTCTTCGGCCCCTCCTTCTTGACCGGCGCGGCGTAATAGCTGATGGCCTGGAAGTCGATGTCGGGCATATTGAGATGGCCCCACTTCGGCGGGGTTATCGTCAGCCAGTGGCGGTAAGCCTTCAGGCGGAAATCGAGCAGCCATTCCGGCTCATTCTTCTTCCGGGAAATCAGCCTGACGACATCCTCGTTCAGACCGACGGGAATCACCTCCGTGTCGACATCCGTCACGAAGCCATATTTGTAATCCCCCGAGGTCACATCGTCGATGACGCGGGAATCATCCTTGCGCTCCTCCGGAGCCATATTCTTGTTGTTATTCTCTTTATCCATAACAGTCTATCCTAACGCCCAGCCCAGCACCGCCGGAGCAAGGCGAACGATTGCGGGGGCGGCATGCCCGTTGGCCAGGGTCGACATCTCGGCCAGCGACGCGTCAGGCTTGATGACGAGCCACAGGTTGAGCAGCAGGCTCAGCACCAGCATCCACTGGAACAGGCTGAACACCGCTCCACCCAGCCGATCAAGACCGCCCAGCGACAGCGAGTGGGTCACCTTCTTGAACAGCGACGCCACCACCCTCACCCCGAGGTAACCGGCCACGAACACTATCACCTTGGCCACCACCACATCTATCGACGACGGCTCCCCGTCACCCGCGATGAACTCCGCCAGGGGGTAGCCCCCCAGACGGCACAGCACCACGGCGAAAAGTATCGCCGCCACCGCGCCCACCTGCACGATGACCCCACGGTAAAATCCATAGGCCACCGACCCGGCGAACACCGCTAATATGATAACGTCAAGTGTAGTCATTGGTTCAGCCCACAAAATTACAAAATTCTTCCGACGTTACGGCAAAAACCACGAACTTTCCCGGCGGATGTATCTCGACATATTCCTACCAATCGAAGAGATGGAGGAGGAAGAGGCCTGATTGAGGAAATTTTTCGTTAATTTTTCCAAAACCGGTTGCATTCCAAAATAATTGAGTATATTTGCATTCAGATAAACCAACATCACACATAATTAACTCAACCGAATATGTCAAAAGTAACAGTGGTAGGCGCCGGCAACGTAGGCGCCACAACAGCCAATGTACTCGTTACCACACAGGTAGCCAGCGAAGTAGTGCTCATCGACATCAAAGAGGGCGTATCGGAAGGCAAGGCCATGGATATCATGCAGACCGCGAATATCCTCAACCTCCAGACCCGCCTCACCGGTGTGACCAACGACTACTCCAAGACCGAGAACTCTGACGTCGTTGTCATCACATCCGGCGTACCCCGCAAGCCCGGCATGACCCGTGAGGAACTGATCGGTGTCAACGCCAAGATTGTCAAGTCGGTTACAGAGAATGTCCTGGCCCACTCCCCCAACGCCGTCATCATCTGCGTTGCCAACCCGATGGACACCATGACCTATCTCATCCACAAGATTTCAGGTCTGCCCAAAAACCGCATCATCGGTATGGGTGGCGCCCTCGACAGCGCCCGTTTCAAATACTTCCTCAGCCAGGCTCTCGGCGCAAGCGCCACCGAGGTTGAAGGCATCGTGATCGGCGGCCACGGCGACAAGACCATGATTCCCCTGACCCGCTACGCCGCTTACCGTGGCATCCCCGCTTCCACACTCATGCCCGCTGAACAGCTCGAGAAGGTCGCTGCCGACACAATGGTCGGCGGAGCTACCCTCACCAAGCTCCTCGGCACCTCCGCATGGTATGCTCCCGGCGCCGCTTCGGCCCAGATGGTAGCCGCCGTCCTAGGCGACCAGAAGCGTCTCATCTCCTGCTCCGCCCTCCTCGACGGCGAGTATGGCGAAAGCGACCTCTGCATCGGTGTTCCCTGTATCATCGGCAAGAATGGTATCGAGAAAATAGTTGAATTCGACCTCAACGACCAGGAGAAGGCCCTCTTCAAGGCAAGCGCAGAAGCTGTCCACGCAACCAACGCCGCCCTCGCCGGAGTCCTCTGATTCCGCCTGAGTCGATAAGAACAACCCCGGAGGGTGTGTCATCACGCGACAAAGCCATGACACACCCTCCGTTGTTTTCCCCTCCGGCTCAACGTTATCCCCCGCCCGCACGTTATCATTATTGTAAACAAGCATCACAAATAAACAACCTGTATGAAATCCTACCGACTCCTGACCGCCTGCGCCGCCGCAATGGCCGTGACAGCAATGCTGACCTCATGTGGCGGTTCGGCCGACAAGGCCAAAGACTCCGCCGACAGCGCCAACCTCGCCAACGAAGTGATTGACAAAGTAGCCGAAGCTCCCGCCGTCACCACCATCACCGCCGACGGGCAGATTCCCCCCGCCAACGGCAAACTCATCGTCCTCGACTTCAACGCCTCCTGGTGTGGTCCCTGCCGCCAGTTCGCCCCCAACTTCGAGAGTGTCGCCGACAAATACCGAGGACAGGCATCATTTTACAGCATAGATGTCGACCAGAATCCTCGTCTGGCCGCACAGTTCAACATCCAGAGCATCCCCACCGTCGTCTACATCCAGCCCGACGGCACCACCTCCTCCACAATGGGATACATGGATGCCGCCGCCTTCGACACCGCCGTCTCCTCCCGCCTCAACTGACCCTCCCCTCATTCACTGAAAAAGGGTCTCACGCAAATTACACGAAAAGGTCTCACGCAGATTCCGCAGATACGCGGATTTCTCGCAGATTAATAAAAAGGTCTCACAGATTACACAGATTACACAGAAGCCATCCGGATGGAAAC
>ENA-UONW01001049-UONW01001049.1-human-gut-metagenome-genome-assembly--contig:-CS52-NODE-1049-length-36261-cov-5.948434_pt1 | contig 36261 bp, 30 predicted proteins | sample MGYA00242463_ERZ724010 | MGnify/ENA metagenome assembly ERZ724010 | reverse complement strand
TTAGGTTGCAACACAGCCGTTTTTATGGTTTAATATCTATTAGATAATTAAAAAATGGGTGATTTTATGGCTGACGCAAAGTTACATACAATAGAACTTCCGTATCCCGACAAGGGCGACAGAACCGTCTGGATTTATGTTCCGTCACATTCCGACGGTGAAAAACTTCCCGTAGTCTATATGACAGACGGACAGAATCTTTTTGACGATAATTCAACTCCGCACGGTTCGTGGGAGGTTGTGAAAACTGTTGAAAATGAGCAGAAAAGCGGTGTAGGTAACGCTGTAATTGTAGGCATCGACAACGGTAATGCTTGGCGTGACAGCGAGCTTACACCGAAATCAATCGGTGAGGTTCAGCACCTTGAAATGTTCTGCGAGGATTTCAAACCCGAGGGTGAAATCTTTGATAATTTTCTTATGATTACCGTCATTCCGTTTGTTGAAAATAATTTCCCCGTATGCACCGACAGACAGAATGTTGCCGTCTGCGGAAGCTCATCGGGTGGACTTATGTCATTTTTTTCGGCTGTTGAACACCCCGAAAAATTCGGCTATGCAGGTGTGTTTTCTCCTGCATTTCTCTGTTACACAAGAGAGGATTGGGCGAAATATCTTTCGACAAAAATTGTTGAAAATATGCCGTACCTCTACATCTATACGGGTAACGGTGACGAGCTTGAAGAGATGATTTTTGAAAGCACTGAAATGCTCTACGAACTTTTGGAAGAAAGCTTCTATCCGTATGACAGAATGAACGAGGTCATTCTTTTTGAAAACGCACACAATGAAAAATCTTGGCGAGAAATTTTCCCCGATTTTCTCCACACATTTTTGAGCAGACTTTGATAATAAATATTTGTCGGTATTAAAAATTTAACAAAACAAAAAGGACAGCCTTTAAGACTGTCCCAAAAATGTGATTTGGTTTAAATCGAAATTATGCGATGATTTCGCCGTCAACCGTACCGCCAAGACCTGCGGCATTTGATTCGTCTGTGTCAATGTGCATTGCAGGAGCGTAGTTTGCGTTTACTCTGATTACAACATCACCGAATGTTGTTGCTCTGCCTGTATTTTCGCCGACCTTAACCGAAACGAGCTGTTTGTCTTTAAGACCAAACCCCTCGGCAGTTTTCGGATCAAGGTGAATGTGTCTTTTAGCGGCAATTACACCGCATTCGATTTCAACTTCGCCCTCGGGACCGACAAGCTTGCAGCCTGGTGTGCCTGCAATATCGCCTGATTCTCTGACAGGAGCGGCAATGCCGAGCTTACGAGCGTCTGTAAGAGAGATTTCAACCTGATCTGCACTTCTTTCGGGACCGAGAATTGACATTTTCATTTCACTTTTCGGACCTACAACAGTTACCTTTTCAACACAGGCAAACTGTCCTGGCTGTGAAAGATTCTTTTTGTTTGTAAGAGTAGCGCCCTTGCCAAAGAGAGCCTCAAGAGTTTCTTTGGTAACATGAACATGATGCGCTGATGTTTCAACCATTACTTTCATTTTGTGTACCACCATTCAATTAGAATTTGCCGTACGGCTTCGTGTTTATTTTACTACTTTATTCTTGGAATTTCAACATTTTTGATAAATTTAAATCTTTATTTTGGGAGAGAAAATTATGTATAATACCTGGGAAGAATTAAGATCGGCTTGTGAAAACTGTCACAGGTGTGAACTCTGCGAAACTCGCACAAATGTTGTTGTGGGCGTCGGCAACGAAAATGCAGAGGTTATGTTCATCGGTGAAGGTCCTGGCGAAAACGAGGATCTTCAAGGCGAACCGTTTGTCGGCAGAGCAGGCAAACTGCTTGACAAAATGCTTGCGGCTGTTGACCTTGACAGAAACAAGAATATTTACATTGCCAATATGGTAAAGTGCCGTCCGCCGAAAAACCGTGACCCAAAGCCCGAAGAACAGGAAATGTGTATTGAGTGGCTCAGAACACAGGTGAGAATGATCAAGCCGAAAATTATTGTCTGTCTCGGCAGAATTGCGGCGGCAAGGCTTATTAAATCGGATATCAAAATCACAAAGGAACACGGTCAGTGGATTGAGAAAAACGGTGTGCTTATGATGGCAATGCTTCACCCTGCGGCAATTTTGCGTGATCCGCGCAGAAAGCCCGACGCTTTTGACGATTTCTTAAAGCTTCGTGACAAAATCAACGAGGTCTGTGACCGTACTTATGAATAATTTTTTCAGCGGAGGTTTAGTGTGACCTCTGCTGCTTTTATATGTATAATTTCAAAATATTGTACATACAGATGACGAATACGGTAAGATTTCTGTTGATATTGCGGTGTTAATTTGGTATAATTAATATGCAAAGCACAGTGATTTTTTCTGTAAGAAACATATGAAAAGGGTGATTTTATGAGCCTTGTAGAATTTAATAATGTTTACAAAAGATACAAAATGGGTGAGGTTGTTATCAATGCGGTTGACGGCATTTCGTTCAAGGTTGAGGAGGGCGAGTTTGCAATTGTAGTCGGTGCGTCCGGTGCAGGCAAAACAACCGTTCTGAATATTCTCGGCGGAATGGACAGCTGTTCTGAGGGCGAAATCATTGTCGGCGGAAAGGATATAAGCAAATTTAAGGACAAACAGCTTATCGAGTACAGACGGCACGACATAGGCTTTGTGTTCCAGTTTTACAACCTTGTTCATAACCTTACGGCAAAGGAAAATGTTGAGCTTGCCGCTCAGATTTGCAGTAATCCTCTTGACAGCGAAACTGCCCTTGAAAGCGTGGGCTTGCTTGAAAGGGCAAACAACTTCCCCGCACAGCTTTCGGGCGGTGAACAGCAGAGAGTTTCAATCGCAAGAGCACTTGCCAAAAGACCGAAGCTTTTGCTTTGTGACGAACCGACAGGTGCGCTTGACTACAACACAGGCAGACAGATTCTGAAATTGTTGCAGGAAACCTGCCGTAAAGACAAAATGACCGTTGTTCTCATCACTCACAACGGAGCAATAACGCCGATGGCGGATCACATTTTAAGAATGAAAAGCGGAAAAATTGTTGAAGATATTTACAATGAAAATCCGAAAAATGTTGAGGAAATTGAGTGGTAAAAAAATGAAAAGGAGGTGTCACAATGACTAAATCCTTGATAAAAAACACATTCAGAGAAATTAAAAATACAAAAGCAAGATTTATCTCAATTATGGCGATTATCGCCCTCGGAGTGGGATTTTTTGCCGGAATAAAGGCAACTGTTCCGTCAATGTACAATCTTGCAAGAACCTACACGGACGAGCAGGAGCTTATGGATTACCGCCTTGTGTCAACGGTCGGATTTGATGAGGACGACATAAAGGCGGTAAAAAATACGGACGGAGTAACCTCTGTTATGCCGTCATATTTCTGCGATGTTCAGACCGATGCCGACAGCGGCGGCAGGACTATGAGAGTCATTGCGCTTCCCGAAAAATACGGTGATAATTCCGTTCAGAACAAGCTTGTTTTGACGGAAGGCAGACTTCCCGAAAAGTCGGGTGAAATTGCAGCCGATTCAACCTCGTTCACGGCAGAGGGTTATAAAATCGGTGACAAAATCAGATTTGCAAAACAGACGGGCGATACAGATACTTCAACCGAACTTAAAACCCTTGAATACACGGTGGTCGGTCTTGTGCAGTCACCTCTTTACATAGCATATCAGCGAGGAACTACGACGGTCGGCAACGGAAAAATCTCGGATTATTTCTACATTTGCCCCGAAGATTTCGCCTTTGAACGCTACACGGAGCTTTATGTAAAAACCGATATTTCGGATAAATTCCCGGCATACACGGACGATTATGATAATGCCATAGAGGCTAAGACCGCCGATTTTGAAAAGGTGGGAGAGGACAGGAGCAACAGCTTTACGGTTGAGGTTATCGGCAAGGCTAAGAGCGACCTTGCAGATGCAAAACAGGAGTATTCGGACAATAAAGAAAAAACCGAAAAGAAGCTTGCCGATGCAAAGACGGCGATTGATGACGGCAAAAAAGAGCTGAAAACCAAGACCGATGACGCACAGAAAAAACTTGATTCGGCAAAACAGCAGATTGAGGACGGCAAGACACAGCTTGAAAATTCACGCAATGAATATAACACAAAAATTGCCGACGCACAGGCTCAGATTGCCGAAAAGGAAAGTCAGCTTAATTCTGCCGAAAAGCAATATAATTCTTCAAAAGCAGAATTTGACAAAGAAATTTCAAAATCACAGGCTGAAATTGAAAATGCGGAATATCAGCTGCAGTCGGCAAAGGATACATTTCAAACCGAACAGGAACCGCAGCTTTTGGCAGGAATAAGTCAGGCTGAGGACGCTGTTTCGGCTTTGCAGAATCAAATCAGTCAGACGACCGATGAAGAAACGCTCACCGCTTTGAACGCACAGCTTGAACAGGCTCAGCAGAAGCTTGACGAACTCAACGCAACATACGATTCTGCAAAGGCACAGCTTGAAGAAAGCGAAAGCCGACTTTCTGAAAGCAAGGCACTTTTTGAACAGAAAAAAAGTGAGGGACAGGCTCAGCTTGACTACGCATATTCACAGATTTCAAGCGGAAGGACACAGCTTGATGCCGCAAAAGCAGAACTTGCACAACAGTCGGCAGACGGTCAAGCTCAGCTTGATTCGGCAGAAAGCAAGCTGAATGATGCTCAGAGCGAATATGACAGCGGTGTTGCAAAGCTTGCCGAGGAAAAGAAAAACGGCGAGAAAAAACTTTCCGATGCACAGACAGAATACGATGACGGCGTTAAAAAAGCCGATGAAGAATTTAAAAAAGCAGAGGATAAAATCAAAGATGCAGAGGAAGAAATCAATTCTCTTACAGAACCAAAGTGGTATGTCTTCGACAGAAGCGACAACCCGGGTTACTCAACATTTTCTTCAAATGCAGACAGACTCGGCGCTGTTGCAACGGTATTTCCCGTATTCTTCCTGCTCGTAGCGGTGCTTGTCTGCGTAACCACAATGACAAGACTTATTGAAGAAAAGCGTACCGAAATCGGAACGCTGAAAGCACTCGGCTACAGCAACATAAGCATTGTAATGAAGTTTGTAATCTACTCGTTGCTTGCGGCTGTTATCGGAAGTGTAATCGGTATTTTAATCGGCATTTTCACCTTGCCGTTTGTAATTTATGATGCTTACAAAATTATGTACTACATCGGCGATATAACGCTGATTCCCGACTATACAAGCATAATTTTCGGAATTGCCGCCGCAGTTGTCTGCACGGTTGTTGTGTCGGTTGCGGTGTGTGCAAAATCTCTGCACGAAAAGCCTGCGGCTATTATGCGGCCGAAAGCACCAAAGGCGGGCAAGAGAATTTTGCTTGAACGCATAAAACCGTTGTGGTCACATATGAGCTTTAACTCAAAGCTGACCGCAAGAAATCTGTTCAGATACAAGGTAAGACTTTGTATGACTGTTATCGGTGTGGCAGGCTGTACGGCTCTGATTGTTGCCGCATTCGGTTTGCTTAACAGCTTTGAACCGATGACACACGATCAGTTTGAAACAATCTATAAATACGACGCCGTTGTTGTTCCTAAAGACAGCGGAAGTGCCGACAATCTTTCGTTTTTGACAGATACACTTGATAAAAACAGCAATGTCAAACACTCAATGCTTGTTTCACAGCAGGAATGTACGGTAACACACGGCAGTAAGGTTAAGGACAGCGACACAAATCTTGTTGTACCGCAGAATCCCGAAAAGTTTGACGAAATTGTTTCTCTGCATACAAGAAAGGGCAAAGAAGAACTCAAGCTTTCGGACAGCGGAGTAATGCTCAGCGAAAAAATGTGCAGTGAGCTTGGAATAAAAACGGGCGACAAAATCACACTGAATGTTGACGGCAAAAAGGCAGAGGTCAAGGTCAGCGGAATTTTTGAACAGTACATTTACAATTTTGTTTATATGACGCCAACCGCCTATAAGAGCTTGTTCGGTAGTGACTGCACCTATAATATGGCTGATGTCGCACTCAAAGATACCTCGGATTCCGCCTGCGACAAATTCGGTTCACAGGTTTTATCCGATGATAAAATTGCGGCGGTAAGCTACATTGCATCAAGCTTGAACGAATTTAGAAATATGCTCAACTCGCTTGATATGGTTGTTACGGTTATGATAATCTGCGCAGCGGCACTTGCCTTTGTTGTACTCTACAACCTGACTAATATCAACATTGCCGAGCGTGTCCGTGAAATTGCAACCTTTAAGGTTCTCGGATTCTACAACCGTGAAACTTCATCATTCATTTACAAAGAGAACATAATTCTGACTATCCTCGGAATTATCGTAGGTCTGTTTCTCGGAAATCTTTTGACGGGCTTTATCATTCAGACGGTTGAGGTTGACAACGTTATGTTTGGAAGAGATATTTATTTCACTTCATACCTCTATGCGGCAGGGCTGACATTCCTGTTCTCGCTTCTTGTAAATGCGGTTATGAGCTTTAAGATTAAAGCCGTTAATATGGTTGAAAGTCTTAAAAGCGTTGAATAACGGAATATTTTGCCGTATGCTTAAAAAATCTTTTGTAAAATATTGATTGAATACAGCAATTGTGTTATAATACAGAAGAATAGGCTAAATAAATAGGCTGACAGGCAAAATATCTGTGAAAGGATAGTTACAGTAATGATAAAAGCTAATGAATACCGCACAGTCACCTGCGGTGAGTTAAGAGAAGAAAATATCGGACAGCAGGTCAGAGTTGCGGGCTGGGTTGAAAATATCCGTGACCACGGCGGTGTAATGTTCCTCGATATCCGTGATCAGTACGGTGTGCTTCAGGTTGTTGTTCACAACGATGAACTTCTTAAGAATATCAACAAGGAATGTACAGTAACTCTCAGCGGTACTGTTGTTAAGCGTGACGAAGAAACAATCAACAAGAAGATTGCAACAGGTTTCGTTGAAGTTCACACGGAGGACATCAAGGTTCTCGGTAAGTGTAAGAATGTTCTTCCGTTTGAGGTTGCAACCTCTACAAATACCAATGAAGAAGTAAGACTTAAATATCGTTTTCTTGACCTCCGTAACCCGAAGGTTCACAATAATATTATGATTCGTTCGCAGATTATCACATTTCTGCGCAACAAGATGAACGAAATGGGCTTTACGGAGATTCAGACTCCTATCCTTTCAACTTCATCTCCGGAGGGCGCTCGTGACTACCTTATCCCGAGCAGAAAGCACAAGGGCAGATTCTATGCTCTCCCACAGGCTCCTCAGATTTTTAAACAGCTCCTTATGGTGTCAGGCTTTGACAGGTATTTCCAGATTGCACCTTGCTTCCGTGATGAGGACGCCCGTGCAGACCGTTCACCGGGTGAGTTCTATCAGCTTGATTTTGAAATGGCTTTTGCAACACAGGAAGATGTATTTGCTGTTGCTGAAGAGGTTCTTTACGAAACATTCAAGAAGTTTTCAAATAAAGAGGTTTCAAAGCCTCCGTTTGCCCGTATTCCGTATGCTGAGAGTATGCTCAAGTACGGTACAGACAAGCCTGACCTCCGCAATCCGCTCGTAATTGTTGAAATCAGCGATATGTTTGAGGAAACAGACTTTGCTCCGTTCCGCAAGAAGACAGTTCGTTCAATTAATGTTCCGAACGCCGCAGGTCAGTCAAAAAAATGGTTCAAGAAGATGGAGGAGTTCGCTCTTTCAATCGGCATGAAGGGTCTTGGCTATGTTAAGGTTAGAGATGACCTCACATTTGACGGTCCGATTGATAAGTTCCTTAAAGAGGGCGACCGTGAAGAACTTATCAGCCGTAACGGTTCAAAAGCAGGCGATGTAATCTACTTTATCGCCGATACTGCTCAGGAAGCTCCAAAGCTTGCGGGTCAGATCAGAACAGAGGTTGCAAAGCGTCTTGACCTTATCGATACAAGCCGTTTTGAAATGTGCTTTATCGTTGACTTCCCGATGTTTGAGAGAGATGAAGAAACAAATCAAATTATCTTCACACACAATCCTTTCTCAATGCCGCAGGGCGGTCTTGACAGCCTTCTTAACAAGGATCCCGAAGAGGTTCTTGCTTATCAGTACGATATCGTTTGCAACGGTGTAGAGCTTTCATCAGGCGCTGTTCGTAACCACGATATTGAAATTATGAAGAAAGCGTTCGAGCTTGCAGGCTACAGCGAGGATGACCTCAAGGCTAAGTTCTCTGCACTCTACAATGCGTTCCAGTACGGTGCTCCGCCGCACGCAGGTATGGCTCCGGGCGTTGACCGTATGATTATGCTCCTTACAGAGGAAGAGAACATCAGAGAAGTTATTGCATTCCCGATGAACTCCAATGCTCAGGATCTTCTCCTCGGTTCACCGGGTGAGGTAACAGAACAGCAGCTCCGTGAGGTTCATATTAAATTAAGATAAAAACTGCATTTGCAGTCATATATTCAAACTCAAAGGGCGAGTTATATATTATATGACTTGCCCTATTTTCTTTAAAAAGGACGGTTTTTATGGTAACAAGAGAAGATGTTGAAAACATTGCGTTGCTTTCAAAGCTTTTTGTTCCCGAAGAGGAGCTTGACGGCCTTACAAAGTCAATGCAGGAAATCATAGATTTTGCCGACACAATCAATAACGCTCCGACAGACGGCGAGGAGTTTGACGATATTAACAATCTGTCAAATGTTTTTCGTGAGGATGAGGTTGTTGAGTCCTACGATACAAAGGAAATTCTTTCAAATGCTCCCGAGCAGGCAGAGGATCACTTCCTTGTAAGAAACAGAGAGTAAGGCGGTGTAAAAATGGGTTCTATTGAAAAAATTCATGAAATGCTTGTGTCAAAAGAGTGTTCATGTACCGAGCTTACAAAAAGCTATCTTGATGAAATCGAAAAGGCTGACGGCGAGCTTAACGCATATGTTAATGTAACAGGCGAGGAGGCTCTGAAAACTGCCGAGGCTGTTGACAGAAAAATTGCCTCCGGCGAGGAAATCGGTATGCTCGAGGGTGTTCCGATGACGCTCAAGGACAATATTTCAACAAAGGGAATTGAAACAACCTGTTGTTCAAAAATTCTCACAGGCTATAAGCCGATTTATAACGCAACCGTCTGGGAAACTCTTGCAGGCGAAAACGCAGTTATGCTCGGCAAGACGAATATGGACGAGTTCGCAATGGGCTCTTCATGCGAAACATCATACTTTGGCGGTGCAATGAATCCGTTTGATTCAAACTATGTTTCAGGCGGTTCATCAGGCGGTGTTGCAAGTGCGGTAGGCGCAAACATTGCCGCTTACGGTCTTGGTTCCGATACAGGCGGATCAATCCGTCAGCCGGCATCATTCTGCGGTATTGTAGGTCTTAAACCTACTTACGGTGCGGTTTCCCGTTACGGACTTATCGCATACGCAAGTTCACTTGACCAGATTGGACCGATTACAAAGTCTGTTGAGGACGCTGCAATTGTTTTTGACGCAATTTCAAAGAGAGATGAAAAAGATTCAACCTCAAAGGGCTTTGTCGGTGACACTTATTCAAAACTCAACAATGACATCAAGGGTATGAAAATCGGTATTGCAAAGGAATATCTTGAGGGTGTCCGTGACGATGTAAAAGAGGCTGTCTTAAAGGCTGCCGATATCTACAAGTCAATGGGCGCAGAGATTGTTTACTTTGACCTGCCTGAACTCAAATTTGCCCTTCCTGTTTACTATATCATCGCCTGTGCCGAGGCATCTTCAAACCTCGGCAGATATGACGGTATCCGTTTCGGTTACAAAACCGAGCATTACAACGGCACTCACGATATGGTCTGCCGTACCCGTTCGGAGGGATTCGGCGAAGAGGTTAAACGCAGAATCCTCCTCGGCACTTATGTGCTTTCCGCAGGTTACTATGACGCTTATTACAAAAAGGCTCAGAATCTTCGCGGCACTATCGTCAAGGCATTCAACAACGCATTTGAAAAGTGCGATGTAATCCTTGCACCGACTGTTCCTATGACAGCATTTGAAAAGGGACACGCTGTAAGCGATCCGATTGAAACCTATCTTACGGATATCTGCACTGTACCTGTCAATATTGCAGGTCTGCCGGGTGTTTCGGTTCCGTGCGGATTCAACGCAAAGGGTATGCCGATTGGTATGCAGCTTATCGGCAAGAGCTTTGGCGAGGCTGAAATTCTTAATGCGGCATACAAATATCAGCAGGCTGCTGCTGAAAACTTTAAGGATACAAAGTGGGGTGTTAAGCTGTGAGTTACGAATTAGTTGCGGGTTTTGAAACCCATATTGAGCTTGCCACAAAGACAAAAATCTTCTGCGGATGTACTACAAAATTCGGCGGTGCGCCAAACAGCCATTGCTGTCCCGTGTGTATCGGTCTGCCGGGAACACTTCCAAAGCTTAACCGTGAGGTAGTTCGCTATGCAATCCGTGCAGGTCTTGCAGTTCACGGTGAAATCGCAGAGATTTCAAAAATGGACAGAAAGAACTACTGCTATCCCGACCTTTCAAAGGCTTATCAGATCAGCCAGCTTTATGCTCCGCTTATTATAGGCGGTTATGTTGAGCTTTCAAACGGCAGAAAAATCCGTCTGCACCACATTCACATCGAAGAGGACGCAGGAAAGCTCATTCATCAGCACGGCGACACATATGTTGACTATAACCGTGGCGGTGTTCCTCTTATCGAAATCGTTTCAGAGCCTGACATTCGTTCAATTGACGAGGCAAGAGAGTATGTTGAAAAGCTTCAGCAGGTTATGCGTTACATCGGAATTTCCGACTGTAAGATGCAGGAAGGCTCAATGCGTTGCGATGTAAACATTTCGGTTCGTCCAAAGGGCAGCGAAAAGCTTGGTACAAGAACCGAAATTAAAAATATGAACTCAATCAACAACATAGCAAAGGCTATGGAGTATGAGTTTGAAAGACAGGTTGACCTCATTGAAAACGGCGGAAGTGTTGTTCAGGAAACTCTCCGTTATGACGACGCAACCAACACAACATCTTCAATGAGAAGTAAAGAGGACGCTCACGATTACCGTTATTTCCGTGATCCCGACCTTGTTACTATCCATGTTCCGAAAGATGTTGTTGAAGAAATCAAGGCTGCAATGCCTGAGCTTCCTGCCGACAAGTGCAGAAGATATATTGATGAACTTGCAATTCCCGAAAAGGATGCACAGCTTCTTACAAAGTACCGCAAAATCAGCGAGTATTTTGACAAGGCTTGCGAGGGCGTTAAGTCACCAAAGACAGTTTCAAACTTCATTATCGGTCAGATTTTCCGCAGAACGGAAACCGAGGCTGACAAGGAAATCTTTGATGTTGCGGTTACTCCCGAACAGCTTAACGAGCTTGTAAAACTTCTTGACAGTGGTAAAATCCGCAACAACCTTGCAAAGGCAACACTTGAAAAAATGCTTGACAGCGGCAAGGGTGCTCTTGAATTTATCAGCGAAAGCGATATGGGCGGCCTTGACGAAAACGCACTCAACGATTTGTGCAAGCAGGCTGTTGAGGGCAATCCAAAGGCTGTTGAGGACTATAAGAACGGCAAGGAAAAGGCGATTAAGTCGCTTGTCGGAAATGTTATGAAGAACAGCAGAGGTAAGGCAGATCCTGCTCTTGCAGAGTTAAAAATTAAGGAACTTATCGGCTGATAACTTAAACCTTCACGGGGGGGTGTCTTATGAAAGAAAAAATCAAAGTAACGGCAGTTGTAATGTTTCTCGGAGTTATATTTTCGGGAATTTTGGTTGCATACAAGCTGGTTAATACGATTATCCCGTCATTTGACGGCGGATCGGCATCGGTATTCGACTATCTGCTAATCGTGACTGTCACCGTTTCAATGGTGCTGAAGCTCGCAGTAGGTTCAATGGGACTGAAAGCCGTTTCAAAAAAGACATCACCGCCGGATATGCAAAAATTGTTGAAAACTTCGGGCAAACTCGCAGTAGTGCTTGTGCTTATCGGAGTGCTTAACATCATATTTAATGTTGTCAACGGACAGGTTGTTTTTGTGATTGAAGTGTTCGACATAGCAACCGATATTCTCCTCGGTTTTGTGTATATACTTGCATCCGCAAGCGTTCGTGCCGGCAGAGAATAAGTTCGGATTCAGATTACCAAATAAAAAATTAACGGTTGGATTTACGAAAAAAAGTAATCCAACCGTTTTTTGTTTTTGCAATTTTTCTTTTAGAACCGTATGGGCGGACAATATCCGCCTACACGAACTGGGTGCGAGACACTCGCATTAGTCAACCTTTGGCAAGCCGTCAAAGCCCTGCTGAAGGTCGGCATCTGTTGGGATGTAGTCGCTCATTTCACCGTCATTGTACTTCTGATAAGCAACCATATCAAAGTAGCCTGTACCTGTAAGACCGAAGAGAATTGTCTTTTCTTCGCCTGTTTCCTTGCACTTGAGAGCCTCGTCAATTGCAACTCTGATTGCGTGACTGCTTTCGGGAGCAGGGAGAATACCTTCAACTCTTGCAAACTGCTCTGCTGCCGCAAATACGCTTGTCTGCTCAACTGCTCTTGCCTCCATAAGACCGTCATGATAAAGCTGAGAAAGTGTTGAACTCATACCGTGGAAACGAAGTCCGCCTGCGTGGTTGGCTGACGGAATAAATCCGCTGCCGAGTGTGTACATCTTTGCGAGAGGACAAATCATACCTGTGTCGCAGAAGTCATATGCAAACTTACCTCTTGTAAAGCTTGGGCATGATGCCGGCTCAACAGCGATAAACTTGTAGTCATTTTCGCCACGGAGCTTTTCACCCATAAACGGTGAGATAAGACCGCCGAGGTTTGAACCGCCGCCTGCACAGCCGATGATGATGTCAGGCTTTACATTGTATTTTTCAAGAGCGGCTTTTGCCTCAAGACCGATAACGGACTGATGAAGAAGTACCTGATTAAGCACACTTCCGAGTACATAACGGTAGCCGTCTGTATGAGTTGCAACCTCAACAGCCTCAGAAATAGCACAGCCAAGGCTTCCTGTTGTACCGGGGTGAGCCTCAAGAATCTTTCTGCCGACTTCCGTTGTTGTTGACGGCGACGGAGTAACGCTTGCACCGTAGGTTCTCATAACCTCTCTTCTGAAAGGCTTTTGCTCGTATGAAACCTTTACCATAAATACCTTGCAGTCAAGGCCGAAATATGAACAAGCCATTGAAAGGGCAGTACCCCACTGACCTGCGCCTGTTTCAGTTGTAACACCTTTAAGTCCCTGCTTTTTAGCGTAGTAAGCCTGAGCAATTGCGCTGTTGAGCTTGTGGCTTCCGCTTGTGTTGTTGCCCTCGAATTTGTAGTAAATCTTTGCCGGAGTGTCAAGAGCCTTTTCAAGAAAATATGCTCTTATAAGCGGAGATGGACGGTACATTTTATAGAAGTTCTGAATTTCTTCCGGAATGTCAATGTATGCGTCTGTATCGTCAAGCTCCTGATCAATAAGCTCATCACAGAACACGGGAGCAAGGTCTGCGTGTGTCATAGGCTTGAGTGTTGCAGGATTTAAAAGCGGTGCAGGCTTGTTCTTCATATCTGCACGAACATTGTACCATTTTGTCGGGATTTCGCTTTCGTCAAGGTATATTTTGTATGGGATTTTGTTTTCAGCCACTAAAATGACCTCCTTGGAATAATACTTCTCTGTAAACAGAATGTAATCTCACTTTGAAATTTTGCAGGAATTATTTTACATCCTGCATACTTCTGTAATATTGTACCACAAAAAAAAGGCTTTGTCACGCAAATTTGTAAAAATTTATTTTGGCATACAAAACCTATATTTTTATTTACACTCTTTTTACAATTGACAAACAGCGTATTTTACAAAACAGTCATAGACTGATGTTGTACGAAAGAGGTACACAAATGATATGAATTTAAGGAGAAAATTCAAATGAAATCTATAACTAAAAAAATTACGGCAACAGCATTATTCGGTGTTCTTGCAGTTTCTGCATTTGCAGGCTGCGGCGGTGCAAGTTCTTCATCAAACGGTTCATCCGACACAGGTTCGGACGCAGCAAAGTTTGACGCATCAAAAACAATCTCTGTTGTAACAAGAGAAGAAGGCTCAGGCACAAGAGATGCTTTCACAGAACTCACAGGTGTTCTTGTTAAGGACGGCGACAACAAGACAGACAACACAACTACTTCGGCCGTAACAATCAACAGCACAGAGGCTGTTATCACAAACGTAAAGGATAACGAGGCGGCAATCGGTTACATTTCACTCGGTTCACTCAACGATACGGTAAAGGCTCTTAAAATCGGCGGTGTTGAGGCAACAGCCGATAATGTAAAGTCAGGCGACTATGCAGTAAGCCGTCCGTTCAACATTGCTTACAAGGGCGAACTCAGCGATGTTGCTCAGGATTTTGTTGATTACATAATGAGCTCAGACGGACAGAAGATTGTTTCGGACAACGGTTATGTAACAGTTTCGGAAAATGCCGCATACAGCGGTAAGAAGCCGTCAGGCAAAATCAGCGTAGCAGGTTCTTCTTCGGTATCCCCTGTAATGGAAAAGCTTGCCGAGGCTTATCAGAAGGTAAACACAAACGCTAAGGTAGAAATCCAGACATCCGACTCATCGGCAGGTATGCAGTCGGCTATGGGCGGTACATGTGATATCGGTATGGCGTCCCGTGACCTTAAGGATGAAGAAAAGAGCGCACTCAAGGTTGAAACAATCGCAAAAGACGGTATCGCAGTAATCGTAAACAATGCAAACACATGTGATGACCTCACACTTGATCAGGTAAAATCAATTTACACAGGTGAAACAACTGTTTGGAGTGACATAATTAAATGAGATTAAACAGATTTCGTGAAAAGGCAATGCAGGGAGTTTTCTTCCTCACAGCTGTAACAAGTATAGCGGCGGTTGTCATAATCTGTATATTCTTATTCTGTAACGGTGTTCCTGCAATGGCAGAAATAGGCTTCTTTGATTTCGTAGGCGGACAGAAATGGGCGCCTACGAATGTGCCTGCATCATATGGAATTTTTGATATGATTATCGCAAGCATATATGTTACTGCGGGAGCAATCATAATCGGCGTCCCGATAGGAATTCTCACAGCAGTATTTCTTGCAAGGTTTTGTCCTGCACCGCTTTACAAGGTGCTTAAACCGGCAACAGAGCTTTTGGCAGGCATCCCGTCAATTGTTTACGGCTTCTTCGGACTTATGGTAGTTGTACCGTTCATCCGTGATAATTTCGGCGTTGACGGTTCAAGTTGGCTTGCGGCGTCAATCGTACTCGGAGTTATGATTCTTCCGACAATCATCGGTGTGTCAGAGTCGGCAATCAGAGCAGTCCCCGAAAGCTACTACGAAGGTGCTCTGGCACTTGGAGCAACAAAGGAAAGAAGTGTGTTCAAGACAATTCTTCCGGCATCAAAATCAGGCGTTCTTGCAGGAGTTGTTCTCGGCATAGGCAGAGCGTTGGGCGAAACAATGGCAGTTGTACTCATTGCAGGCAATCAGGTTCAGATTCCGCACAGCATTACGGACGGACTTCGTACCCTGACCGCAAACATTGTTCTTGAAATGGGTTATTCAACAGGCTTGCACCGTCAGGCACTTATTGCAACGGGTGTTGTTCTGTTCGTATTTGTTCTGCTCATCACACTTTCAATGCAGGCTATAAAGAGTAGGAGTGAAAAGCGTGGCTAACAGCGATAACATAAAAAACGATGCCGCTTTGGTTGATGTGTCACAGATTAAGGCAATCAACAAAGTATCGTTTAAACAGAGAATGAAAGCCTACAAAAGAAAGCCCCTTTCACTTGTACTGCTCATTCTTGTAGGTCTTGCGGCGGCACTTTCTGCGGCGGCTCTCATATTTATCATTGCCTATGTTCTTGTGCGGGGTGTTCCGAACCTTACCCCTGAGCTGTTCTCGCTTGAGTACAACAGCGACAATGTATCGTGTATGCCGTCAATTATCAACACAATTGTTCTTACGGTTGTAACCCTTATAATTTCCGTACCGTTCGGTGTGGGAGCGGCAATCTATCTTGCAGAGTATGCAAAGCGTGGCAACAAGCTTGTTAAGGTAATCAGAACAATGGCAGAAACCCTTGCCGGTATTCCGTCAATTGTTTACGGTCTTTTCGGTATGCTTTTCTTTGTGTATGCCCTTAACTGGGGTTATTCACTTCTTGCCGGTGCATTTACGCTTGCAATTATGGTACTTCCCACAATTATGCGTACAACCGAGGAGGCACTTCTCACAGTTCCCGATTCATACCGTGAGGGCAGTTACGGACTCGGTTCGGGCAAGCTCAGAACAATTATGAGAATTATTCTTCCGAGTGCGATGCCCGGTATTCTTGCCGGAATCATTCTTGCTGTCGGCAGAATAGTTGGCGAAACAGCCGCACTTATTTATACTTACGGTTCGGCAACAGGCTATGCGGCAGGCCCTCTCAATTCGGGACGGTCACTTGCCGTTCATATGTATGTACTTACCAACGAAGGACTTCATACAGATCAGGCATGGGGTACCGCAGTTGTACTTCTTGTACTTGTTTTTGCAATCAATACACTCTCGGCATTTGTTGCAAAGAAACTCGGAAACAACAAGAAGTAACAGGAAAGGATAATTATTTTACAATGGATAAATTTACCATAGAAAACATGAATCTTTACTACGGAAAATTTCATGCGTTAAAGGATGTAAATATCCGTATGAAGAAAAACAGAATCACAGCCTTCATCGGTCCGTCAGGCTGCGGTAAGTCAACTCTTTTAAAGTCGCTCAACCGAATGAACGACCTTGTTGAGGGTTGTAAGATAACAGGCGACATTCGCCTTGACAACGAGGATATTTACGGAGATATGGATGTAAATATCCTCCGCAAAAGGGTTGGTATGGTGTTCCAGAAAGCCAATCCGTTCCCGATGAGCATTTACGATAACATCGCTTTCGGTCCTCGCACACACGGAATCAAAAGCAAGAAAGAACTTGACCGGATTGTTGAAGAATCCTTGCGTGACGCCGCAATCTGGGATGAGCTTAAAGACAGACTCAAAAAGAGCGCTCTCGGTCTTTCGGGCGGTCAGCAACAAAGACTTTGTATTGCAAGAGCACTTGCCGTAAAACCCGAAGTTCTGCTTATGGATGAGGCAACCTCTGCACTTGACCCTATTTCAACGGGTAAAATTGAGGAGCTTTGCCTTAAACTGAAAAACGATTATACAATCGTTATGGTAACACATAATATGCAGCAGGCTTTGCGTATTTCAGATGAAACAGCGTTCTTTTTACTCGGTGAAATGGTTGAATGTAATTCAACCGACGCAATTTTCTCAAATCCGCAGGATAAGCGTACCGAAGAATACATTACGGGAAGGTTTGGCTAATGAGAGAATATTTTGATAAAGAGCTTACACAGCTTAACGACAGCCTTATTGAAATGGGCGGACTTGTTGAACAGGCAATCAAAAATACAATGAAGATGATTGTTGACGGCGAAGATTTGCTTGATATCGCAAGAGAACACGAAAATCGTATTAACGAGGCGGAAAAATCCATCCAAAGCAGATGTCTGCACCTTCTTCTTCATCAGGCACCGGTTGCACACGACCTCAGATATGTTTCCGCCGCACTCAAAATGATTACCGACCTTGAGAGAATCGGCGATCAGGCAGTTGATATTGCTGAAATGTCTGTTTACATCAAGGACAAAAAGCAGGTGTTCAATCTTACTCACATTTTGGAAATGGCAGACAATGCCTCAAAAATGGTAACGGAGGCTATTGACGCTTTTGTTAAGAGCGATATTGAGGTTGCCAAAAAGGTAGCCCGTCAGGATGATATCGTTGACGAACTTTTTAACCGTTCAAAGAATGAAACGGTTGAACTCATTCATAAGAATAAGGAACTCGGCTCAGAGGCTCTCGATATCGTTATGATTGCAAAGTATCTTGAAAGAATTGCAGACCATGCGGTTAATGTTGCAGAGTGGGTCGCTTTTTCAATTACAGGCAGCTGCGATTTGTCCGACAGATATATTTTTCTTAACAAACGGGAGCATAGCTGTATGCTCCTGATTTTTGTTTTATTAAACTTTACATTTTTGCAAAAAAAGTCTATAATTATGGCGGATGTTCCGATTTTAATTTAAGTGCAGGCGCCCCTTTGCGGTGCATTTAAATACACATTTGTTGAGGGAGAGTATTAGATGTTAATTTACATTGTTGAAGATGATACCGATATCAGAGAGCTTTAATCTTATACTATAAAAAGCAGCGGATATGAGGTTCAGAGCTTTGGTGAAAGCAAGAGCTTTTTTAAGGCTTGTACAGCCGAAATTCCTCAGCTTGTAATTCTTGATGTTATGTTACCCGATTTTGACGGACTTTCCGTGCTTGAAAAAATGCGCAGGGACGCCGTGACAAAAAATGTTCCCGTTATCCTTGTTACTGCAAAGGGAAGTGAAATGGATAAGGTCAAAGGTCTTGACATGGGTGCCGATGACTATATTACAAAACCTTTTTCAGTCCTTGAGCTTATTTCAAGAGTCCGTGCAATCCTCCGCAGATGTTCTGTTGATGACAGACAGGATGTAATAAAGCTCGGTCAGATTGTTTTTGACGATTCCAAGCACATTGTAACAAGCTGCGGTGAGGAATGTAACCTCACCTTCAAAGAATACGAACTTTTAAAGTATCTTCTCAAAAATAAAGGTATGGCGCTTACCCGTGAAAATATCATTCTCAATGTGTGGGGATATGATTTTGAAGGCGAGAGCAGAACGGTTGATATGCACATTACAACCCTCAGGCAAAAACTCGGCAGCTGCGGAAACCTTATCAAAACCGTGAGAAATGTCGGATATAAGGCGGGGGAATAAAGTGAAACTGAGTAAAAAGCTTTTAAAAAACTTTTCGGTTATCGCTGTGGTGTCCATTCTTCTGACGGCTGTTTTTTCAACAGCCGCTTTCTGGTTTGTGTTCTCCGATGAACAGGAGGCAGAGGTTCGGCAATATACCGATAAAATCATCAGCGTTTATAATTCCGACAGCGAAATCGACCTTTCAAAATATTACGGGATAGGCGATTTTCGTGTTACTCTCATAAAAAGTGACGGTTCGGTTGTATCCGACAGCGTTGACACAGATGTTAGTTCTATGCCGAATCACAGCGACCGCCCCGAATTTGAACAGGCAATCAAGGACGGCAACGGTTCAAGCCACAGAATGTCGGAAACTTTGAATAAAATAACATACTACTATGCAGAAAAAACCGCAGATGGTTCTGTAATCCGTGTTGCAAAGACAATTGACAGCATTTACGGAATTTTTCTTTTTGTTATTCCGTCAATTCTTATAATTATGATGGGTGTATTTGTCGTATGCACAATTCTGGCAAAGCGTTCCACAAAGAAAATCGTTGAACCGATTAAGGAAATGGCGGACAACGGCAGCGGCTCGCCGTATGATGAGCTTTTGCCGCTCTCACAGAAAATTGCAAGCCAGCAAAGACAAATCAAGCGTCAAATGCGCAGACTGCAGTTTGAAAAGGATAAAATTTCAACGCTTATCGAAAATATGGCAGAGGGCTTTATTCTCATTGATGTTGACAAAAAGGTGCTTATGAGCAACTATTCGGCATCGAAGCTTCTCGGCGCTGATGATGACGGTGTTACCGACAAAACTTTGATTGCGTTTTCACGCAACGAGGTTCTCAACGATTGCGTTGACAAGGCTCTTTCGGGCGAAAGTAAAAACGGCGACACAACCGTAAAAGGAAGAGCATTGCAGATTATCACCAATCCTGTTTATTCAAACGGTGAAAAAAACGGTGCAATCTGTCTTATTATTGATGTTTCGGCTAAGAAAAAGGCTGAAAAAATGCGCCGTGAATTTACGGCAAATGTAACGCATGAGCTGAAAACTCCGCTGACTTCAATTTCGGGCTATGCGGAAATCATTGCAAGCGGTCTTGTAAAGCCCGATGATATCCCGAATTTTGCAAATAAAATTCACAAGGAATCGGGCAGACTTCTCTCCCTCATAAGCGATATTATGGAGCTTTCACAGCTTGATGAAAAATTCAGCGATGAAGAATTTGCCCCTGTTGACCTTGCAGGGGTTGCGGTCGAGGTTGCCGAGGATCTCCGTTCAAATGCCGAAAAGCACGGAATTACAATTACTGTTGATACAAAAACTGCCGTCATAAACGGTAACCGTAATCAGATTTACGAACTTATTTACAATCTTTGTGACAATGCAATCCGTTACAATCGTGAAAACGGTTCGGTAAAAATCATAACAGGTGATGACAATGAACATCCGTTTGTTAAAGTTGCCGACACGGGAATCGGTATCCCCGAAAAGCACCACAAGCGTGTGTTTGAACGCTTTTACCGTGTTGACAAGAGCCGTTCAAAGGAAACAGGCGGCACGGGTCTTGGACTTGCAATTGTCAAGCACATTACAGAAAGACACGGCGGAGAGATTTCTCTTGAAAGCAGTGAACAGGGAACAACATTTACCGCAAGGTTCTGATGTGAAGTCTGTTTACATTATTTTACAAACAAAACAAATTTTAAGCGATACTGCGCACACTGTGTTGTGCAGTGTCGTTTTTTTATTGCCCAAGCAATGTGCTTTTACAAATCTTACATAAAAAATACTCCGTTTTGACAAATTTCAAAGATGTTCACCAAGCTTTCAGACTTTACAAATTCTTTACAATTCATTGACAATCCTATGACTTTAGTTTAATATTATTGATGATAAAGGAGAGTATGTATTTATGGATTTGTTTATGGTTTTACAACTGCTCTGCGGTCTGGCGCTCTTTTTGTTCGGTATGAATTCAATGGGTGACGGTCTTGAGAGTCTTTCCGGCGGTAAGCTTGAAAAAACTCTGGAAAAAATGACTAACAGCACCATGAAAGGATTCATTCTCGGTGCGGCGGTTACTGCGGTGATTCAGTCCTCTTCGGCAACAACCGTTATGGTTGTCGGCTTTGTAAACTCGGGAATTATGAAGCTCCGCCAGGCAATCGGTATTATTATGGGTGCTAATGTCGGCACAACAATCACTTCTTGGATTCTCAGCCTTTCGGGTATTGAGGGCGACAGCTTGGTTATGCAGCTTTTAAAGCCTTCGTCTTTCTCTGCCGTGTTTGCCTTTGTAGGAATTGTTCTTCTTATGTTCTGCAATTCGGAAAAGAAGAAGCATCTCGGCACAATTTTCCTCGGATTCGGTATTCTTATGGTTGGTATGGATCAGATGAGTGCGGCTGTTGAACCGCTTTCGAATGATCCGACATTCACAGGCTTCCTCACACTCTTTAACAACCCTGTATTCGGTATTCTTGCCGGCGCATTGCTGACCGCAATTATACAAAGCTCAAGCGCCTCTGTCGGTATTTTGCAGGCATTGTCCAAAACAGGCGCAATCAGCTATTCAATGGCAATCCCGATTGTTATGGGACAGAATATAGGCACTTGCGTAACCGCACTTATTTCCTGTATCGGTGCAAAGAAAAACGCAAAGCGTGCCGCATTTGTACATCTTTACTTCAATATTATCGGCACACTCGTAATTTGTGCATTGTTCTACGGTTCTAACCTCTTTATCAACTACGGTTTTCTTGACGATATCGTAGGTCCGGAGAACATTGCGGTTATCCACACAGCATTCAATCTGCTTGCAACTGCAATTCTTCTTCCGTTCAACAAGTATCTTGAAAAGCTTGCCTGTCTTACAATCAGGGATAAGGAAGAGGATTCGGATGTTCCGTTCCTCGATGAGCGTTTTCTCAACACTCCCTCTGTTGCAACAGAGCGTGCAAAGTCACTTGCTGAAAAAATGGCTCGTCTTTCTGAGGGTACGCTCCTCGGCGCACTTGAACTTGTTGACCATTATGACGAAAAGGTTGCGGAAACAATTCATGAAAACGAGGATATGATTGATTCCTATGAGGATGTTATTTCAACATATCTTGTAAAGCTCAGTTCCAAACAGCCTTCGGCTGACGACAATAAAACTATTCAGCTCATTCTTCACACAATCGGTGATTTTGAGCGTATCAGCGATCATGCGGTAAGCATTGTAAAGGTTGCTCAGGAAATTCACGAAAAGAACATTTCGTTCTCAAAAGAGGCGAAAGCAGGTCTTGCCGTTATGGTTGACGCACTTCGTGAAATTATCAACAACGCTACTGTTGCTTTTGTTGATAATGACCTTGCGCTTGCCTCAAAGGTTGAACCGCTTGAGCAGGTTATCGACCGCCTGCGTGACAAGCTTAAAGACGCCCATGTTAAGCGTCTTACAAACGGTACCTGTACAATCGAACTCGGTTTTGTATTCTCTGACCTTATCACAAATATTGAGAGAGTTTCCGACCATTGCTCAAACATTGCAATCGGTGTTATTGAAATCAACCGCAACGGCTACGACGCACACGAATATCTTCACGAACTCAAAAATTCAGACGATATTCAGTACAACGCAGATTACAAGGCTTACAAGCAGAAGTACACACTTCCAAAGGAAGCTCTGTCTGTACGAGAGATTTCCGTAGGCGTTCCCATAAACTAAACAAATCTTTTTATAAAATTTAGGGCTGTCGAAAAACGAAAGGTTTTACGACAGCCCATTTTTTGCGTGTGAAAGATTTACCTGCGGATTTTTATGCGGTCAGCTTTCGCTTCCGTTAAATACGGAAAAATCCGAGAAGAATTGCAAAGTAGTGAAACACACTTCCTGCAACCGTGAACAAGTGCCATACCGAGTGAAAATATTTTACCTTTTTAATTGCGTAAAATATAATCCCCACCGTGTAGAATATTCCGCCGATGATGAGGAAGATTCCCGAAATTGACGGCATATGTTCCATAAGTGGTTTTATTGCAAAGATTATTACCCAACCCATTCCGATGTAGCAGAATATTGACGGAATCCTTGCTTTTTCAAGGTTGATTGAGTTCATAACTATTCCGAAAATTGCCGATGCCCACACAATTCCGAACAGAATCCAACCGGTCACACCATTGAGGTAGTAAAGAGTAATCGGTGTGTATGTTCCTGCAATCAGCAGGAAAATTGTGTTGTGATCCATTATTCGGAAAAATGCTTTTACCTTTTCATTTGTGAAAGAATGATACAGAGTTGACATTGTGTAGAGTATGATGAGCGATGCACCGTAAATGCACGAGCTGACAACACCCCACGCATTTGTGTGGATTGCTGCCGTAACGATAAGCACAACCGTTCCCGCAATTGACAGACCTGCACCGATTCCGTGTGATACAGAGTTGAAAATTTCTTCCCCGAGTGTATATTTTCTTTTTAACTTTGCCAAGATGAACCTCCAAAAAATAATCTGTAATAATATTATAAATCATTCCTGCACATATTCAAGATGATTCGTAATGCAAAATATGCCAACGGACTTTATATTTCGTCAAAAATGGTTTCTGTTATCCAAAATTCGCAGATTTATTGGTTTGTAATTCAAACTTGTTGAATTTTTATAATATATTGACACAAGAATATTTCGTGTAGTATAATTTGCTTAATTTATTTGGCTATAGGAGGAGCGCTTATGCTCAGAATAGAACATTTAACTAAAAAATACGGTGACAAAAAGGCTGTTGACGATTTGTCACTTCATATTCAAAAAGGCGAGATTTACGGCTTTATCGGACACAACGGTGCAGGAAAGACAACAACAATCAAATCCTGCTGTGGAATTCTCAACTTTGACGAGGGCGAAATCTATGTTGACGGTGTGTCGGTAAAAGAAAAACCTCTCGAATGTAAGCGCAAAATTGCTTACATTCCCGACAATCCAGATTTGTATGAGTTTATGACAGGTATTAAGTACCTCAATTTTATTGCCGATATTTTCGGAATCAGCCAGTCTGACCGTCAGGCAAGAATCAGTAAATATGCTGAAATGTTTGAAATTAAAAATGCACTTGCTCAGACAATTGACAGCTATTCTCACGGTATGAAACAAAAACTTGCAATTGTTTCCGCACTCATACATAACCCAAAGCTTATCATTATGGATGAACCTTTTGTAGGTCTTGATCCAAAATCATCCCACCTTCTCAAAGCTTTGATGAGAGAGATGTGCGATAACGGCGGTGCAATTTTCTTCTCAACCCATGTGCTTGAAGTTGCCGAAAAGCTTTGCGACAAGGTTGCTATCATCAAAAGCGGCAAACTTATCAAGTCGGGTACAATGGATGAGGTCAAGGGCGATGATTCGCTTGAAGATGTATTCCTTGAACTGGAGGAGAAAGATGCTTAAAACCTTAATTAAACTCCAATTTCAAAAGGCACTTGCACGGTACACCGCAAATTCGTCAAACAAGAAAAAGAACGGCAAAAAAAGTTCGTTTAACTCACCAGCTGTTTATCTTGCTCTTCTCACTTTTGTCGGTGTTGTATTTGCATTTATGTTCTACAATATATTCAGCATAATGGCACCTATGCTTGCAACATCGGGATTCAGTTGGTTGTATTTTCTCTATGTTATGGGTGCGTCGTTTGTAATCAGCACAATAGGCTGTATTTTCCTTTCGCTCTCACAGCTTTATGAGGCAAAGGATAATGAACTTTTGCTTTCAATGCCTATTCCGCCTCGCAGTATTCTCTTTTGCAGAATGTTGCCACTGTATGCACAAAATCTTCTCTTTTGTGCACTTGTACAGGTCCCTGCTTTTGCGGCCTATGCAACAAATGTGTCTGTTTCGGCTTCGCTTGTAGTAAGTCAGATTGTGATTCTGCTTTTAGTTCCGCTTTTAAGCCTGAGCGTTTCGTGCATTCTCGGCTGGCTGATTGCATTTGTAACATCAAGGACAAGACATAAAAATGTTGTGACAATCGTATTTTCACTTGTTTTCTTTGCACTGTATTTTTACCTTTATTATCAGGCAGAGGACCTTGTAAAAACACTCGCTGCAAATTCAATTGGTATCGGTGCAAATATAATGGACAGTGCATATCCGCTTTATCTCACAGGACTTGGCGCATCGGGCGACTTGTTGCCGCTTTTTGGTGTTGCTGTCGTAATTATTGCGTTCTTTGCAGTTGTTTATGCGGTGCTTTCTCACAGTTTCATAAAGCTTGCAACAGCGAAAAAGGGTGCGAAGAAAGCCGTGTATAAGGAGAAAACTTTGAAAGTAAGCTCTGCATCAAAGGCGCTTTTACGCAAAGAAAGAATGATGTTCACAGGCAACGCAACCTATATGCTTAACAGCGGACTCAGTGCGTTAATTATGGTAGGCGGAACAATTTATGCGGTGTTCCAGTTCAATATGGTGAATACACTTCCGAGTGAATTTACCGACATTATTTCGGTATATCTTCCGCTGATAATTTCATACGTTATTGCAGTTGGACCGATTTCTGCGGCATCAATTTCAATGGAAGCTAAAAACCTCTGGCTTATGCAGTCGCTTCCTGTATCACCGTTGCAGGTGCTTACACAAAAGCTGAAACTGCACTTTATTATAAACGGTGTTGTTTCACTTGTACCCTCGGTTGTTCTCTCAATAATGCTCGGAATGAAACCGGTTAATATTATTATCACAATTCTTATTCCGATAATTTTCTCGTTGTTCTCGGGTCTTCTCGGACTTATGTTTGACCTGAAAAAGCCAAAGCTTGACTGGAATACAACCGCTGAGGCAGTAAAACAGAGTGCAAGCGTTATGCTTTCATTGTTGATTTCAGTCCTTGCCGTGTGTGTGCCTGTTATTGTGTATTCGGTTCTTCTCAGCTTTGAAATCAAAATTTCGACAGAAATTTTCCTCGCCTGCACAGCATTTTATTTTATCCTCATCAGCCTTCCAATCTGGTATTGGATTAAGAATAAAGGTACAAAGGTTTTCGCAAATCTTTAAAATAAAAATCTAATACATTTTTTTAGAACAGCCTTTTGGCTGTTCTTTTTTTACACAGTTATGTTCTAAAAAATAACAATTATTGATTATTTGCACAAAAAGCTCTTTACAAATAAAACAAATTATACTATTATTAAATAAAATAATTGTATGAGGTGACAATAGATGAGAAAATTTAGAACATTAGCTGTTGCGGTAACACTGGGATTGCTCCTTACATTTTTGGGATGTTCCCAAGCATCAGAGTCAAGCAATACTGTTGATGACATTGTTTCGTCTGTTTTTGAAGACGAAACAACTGTCGAAGTGACTACGGAAGAGCCGACAACCGAAGAACCTACAACGGAAGAGCTGACCACCGAGAAACCGACTGAAAAGCCTACAGAAAAACCTACTCAGAAACCCACTAAAAAACCTGTAAAAAAGGTTGTAGAAAAGCATGAGGATAAGTCGTCACAGGCTGAAACAACGCTCGAATTTACAAATGTTACATCAAGCGTAAGTGCAGGTTCGTTTGCGAGCGTTAGTATTCACGGCGCTCCAAACACAACATATTCAATCACAGTTGTGTATAACAGCGGAATATCAACGGCAAGCGGACTTGAAGATGTTACTTCCGACAGCAATGGCAACGCATCGTGGTCTTGGAAAGTCGGCACAAGAACAAAATCGGGAACTTATCCGATAACCGTTTCAGGCGGCGGTCAGAGTGAGAGCACTTCATTCAGTGTTTATTAAAAATCCAAATTAAGAATAAACCTCCGAAAATTTGCAAATAATATTTGCAGAATGTTTCGGAGGTAATTTTTATGAGTAATAATATGGACTTGGGTTATGAGATGTTTTGCTATCAGTGTGAACAGACGGCGAACGGAAAGGGTTGCACACGGCTCGGTGTTTGCGGAAAAACTCCCGAAATTGCAAATCTTCAGGATTTACTTATCTTTCAGCTGAAGGGCATAAGCTGTTACGGCAAGGTGCTTATTGAAAAAGGTCAGCACATTGACAAGGACATTGTTCGCTTTGTGGAAAACTGCCTTTTTACAACGCTGACGAATGTAAACTTTGATGCCGATGTGCATGTGTCGCTTTTGCGTGAATCTCAGCAAATCAAGGAAAAACTTCGTGAAGTTGTGGGCGAAATCAAAAATCATACTCTGCACGCAACCTACAATCTTCCCGAAACAAAGTCGGAAATGCTCAAAGACGCACCGCTTGCGGGAATTATGTACGAAAAGTCGCTTGACCCCGACATCCGCTCTTTAAGACAGACAATTGTTTACGGTCTCAAAGGCATAAGCGCCTACGGTCATCAGGCTCGTGAACTCGGCTATTTCAGCGATCAGGTTGACGATTTTTACATCACTGCACTTGAGGCGACAACGGATGATTCGCTCACGGTTGAGGAGCTTATCAGAATGACGATGAGAACGGGTGAAAATGCTCTTGAAGTTATGAAAAAACTTGATGAAGCAAACACTGAAACCTACGGCAATCCGTCACCGCACAAGGTTGATGTTCACATCAAAAAAGGTCCGTTTATTATTGTGTCGGGTCACGATTTGAAAGACCTTGAAATGCTCCTTGAACAGTCAAAGGGCAAGGGCATAAATGTTTATACTCACGGCGAAATGCTGCCGTGTCACGGCTATGACGGTTTAAAAAAATATCCGCATCTTATCGGCAATTTCGGCGGTGCATGGCAAGATCAGCAAAAGCAGTTTGATAATATCCCCGGTTGTATTCTTATGACGACAAACTGCCTTATGCGGCCGAGAGATTCGTACAAAGACAGAATTTACAGTACAAATGTTGTCGGCTGGGAGGGCGTTAAGCACATCGGCAAAAAGGAAAACGGCGACAAAGATTTCAGCGAAATTATTCAGCAGGCAATTGAACTCGGAGGTTTTAAGGAAGATGTTGAACCGCACGAAATTCTTGTTGGATTCGGTCATCACGCTACGCTTTCATATGCCGATAAAATTGTCGAGGCCGTCAAAAGCGGAAAAGTCAGACACTTTTTCCTTATTGGTGGTTGTGACGGTGCAAGACCGGGCAGAAATTACTACACGGAGTTTGCCGAAAATGTGCCGAAAGACTGCATAATTATGACGCTCGCTTGCGGAAAATACCGTTTTAACAAGCTCGAATTCGGTGACATCGACGGCTTGCCGAGATTACTCGACATCGGTCAGTGCAACGATGTTTACTCCGCAATCTGCATTGCCGTAGCACTTGCCGATGCGTTTGATACAGATGTAAACGGCTTGCCGTTGTCGCTGATTGTTTCGTGGTATGAGCAAAAGGCGGTTGCCGATTTGCTGGCACTTTTAAGCCTCGGAATAAAGAATATCTACCTCGGCCCGACACTCCCTGCATTTTTAAGCCCGAATGTGTTGCAGTATTTGTCAGAAACATTCGGCTTGCGTCCAATCAGCAACGCAGAAGATGACCTGAAAACCTGCCTTAAACAGAATGTTTGATGATATACTGTAGCGGCGAACACGGTTCGCCACTACAAATTGTTTTCAACAATTGACCGTAAAAAATGGCTAACGGTTTGTCATACAACAAAAAACGGAGCAGACTGAATTGTGTCTGCTCCGTTTTTTGAAAGAGATATTTATGAAAATACTACTGAGTTAATTTTTCTTCCGGTTTTTTATTTTCCATTTCCGATTCAAGTTCTTCTTCAATTTGTTTTATTTCATCGTCACGCCGTTTGCCCTTTGTAAAGTAGGAGAACGGGGCAGAAATCAGGATTGCTCCGTAGTATGTAATGAATCTCCACATAAGGATTGCCGGCTTGATTTTGCTTATTGCACCGATTTTGAAGAATGAACCGAAGTACATTGTGAATGCAAGCTCCGCACCGCCCGATGCACCGGGGAGCGGGATAAGGTTTGCTGTAAACAGTACGAATGACTGAATACAGATTGAATCATAGAACGAAAGTGTCGGCTGACCTGCCGCTCTTGCAATCGGAGCCATTCCAAATGAAATATAGATGAGATACGGGATTGAAAGAATTAAAAGCACCTGTATAAATACAAGCACATAAATCACAACAAGCCGTTTTACGCTTGAAAAAAGCTGCTTGTTTGTGTCATGAAACATATCAACTTCTTTGTGAAGTCTTTCAACCTTCTTTTCGGGATTTTTAATGAACTTGAACTTTTTCATAATCTTATAAATAAGATTGATGAGCTTGTTTGTAACCTTACGGCTGAACGAAACAAGCAGGAACAAAGCCGTCATTGCAAGCTGAACGGTAAATCCGAAAACGATGAAAAGCGTTGACCAGATGTTTGTAAAAGCATCGCTGAAATAGTTGAACCTTGTGATAACGGCAATAACGCTGACAGCGGTCATTACTATCTGATACACAATGAACTTTTGCGTCATACAAGCCGAACCGAAACCTACGCTTATGTTCTTTTTTGACATAAGGTAAAGCTGCATAGGCTGTCCGCCTGTACTTGACGGTGTAATCGCACTGAAGAATACTCCGACAAATGCAACCTTCAAAGCCTCAATAAAACTGAAATCCTTATATTTTGACCGCACATATATCAGCGTGACAACAGCGTCAACAAGGATGTTCAAATCATAAATCAGCAAAGCCGCAAGGACAATCAGCATATTGCAGCCGTCAGGCTTTTTGAGCAAGTCGATCAGACCGTCCTCCGAAACAAAGAAGTAGATGATCAGATAAATCGAGATTGCCACAACAGCGAGATTAAATATCAGCTTTCCGCTGATTCTGAATTTTTTCTTTTCCAAATAAATCTTCTCCTGTGTGTTAAAAGTTGTTATTCAATTGTAGCGGGCATCAAATGTCACATCTGTGGCATTTGCGCAGAATTATATATCCTAATCATACTTTTTTTTAATAAGAAAATCAACAACAAATTTGTAATAAATTGCCGTATGGGAAAATAAATTTATAAATCTACGCTTTTTTATTTAACCGAATGTACTTATTTTAGCATTTGTTCATTACACATAAAGAATTTAAAACTTGCACCCAAACTTTAGCTGTGATAAAATAATACGGTGATATGTGCGGAGGTGTTCTTATGGATACTATGAGTGTGAACGGAAAAGCTTTTACCGTCATTAAGCTTCTCGGAAAAGGCAAGGGCGGTTATTCCTACCTTGTGTCAGACGGAGAACACAATTATGTTTTAAAGCAGATTCACCACGAGCCGTGTTCATACTATACCTTCGGTAACAAAATTCAAAGTGAGCTTAACGATTACGAACGGCTGAAAAATGCCGGGCTAAGACTGCCGAAGCTTATTGACTGCGATGTGGAAAACGAGAGGATTCTTAAAGATTACGTTGACGGCAAAACCGCATATGAGCTTGTTTTGCAGAATGAGATGAAACCCGAATATATTGAGCAGATTCGTGAAATGTGCAGACTGTTGAATCCAAAAGGAATTAACATAGATTATTTCCCGACAAATTTCATTTTAAACAACGGACTTTTGTGGTACATCGACTACGAATGTAACGATTATATGGAAGAGTGGAATTTTGAAAACTGGGGAATAAAGTATTGGAGCAAAACGAAGGAATTTTGTGAATACCACGAAAACAATAAATAACGGAGTGAACTTATGGACTTTTTCAGTACAAATCTTTTTAACTGGTACGGACTTGCTTTTGCAATTGCTTTGCTTGTACCCGACATCGTCTATATAAAAAGCAACAGAATAGACAGAACAATTTTTGATAACAGGGCTATGCTTTACATAGAAAGAATCGGAAAATATTGCAGTATTTTTCTTATGGGAATCAACATCGGCGTGCTTGAGGGCGGTTTTACAAAGCCGATTATGGAAACCTTTTGGATAATCTCAACCTGTGTTCTAACGGTCGTTGCACTTATTTTGTGGTTTTTATGCTTTAACAGATTTTCAAAATTATGGGCATATCTTCTTACAGCCGTAACCGCAGTAATTTTTATGATGAGCGGACTTTTGCAGGTTAAAACGCTTTTGCTCACGGCTGGCGTGGTATACCTTATCGGACAGCTTTATGTTACAAACAAGTATGTAAAATCAAAAATGCAATAATTGTGTAAAATATTGTAAAAAGATATTGCAATATTGTTTGTTTGGTACTATAATGACCTTTGGCTGACAAATATTTGTTTTTGACTGGAGGTGAAAAGATGAATGTTATTATGCTTTTAAAGCATAAAGATTCTTTAAAATATATTTATGAGGACAATACCCTAAGACAGGGACTTGAAAAAATGCGTGCTCACAGCTATACCGCTATCCCTGTTATAACCCGTGACGGAAAATATGTAGGCACGGTGAGCGAGGGTGACTTCTTGTGGCATATAATTGACAAAAAGACTTCGGGCGATATTGAAGAACAGGAAGAATTTCGTATCCGTGACATACTCCGTCACGACTTTAATCCGGCAGTTAAAATTTCGGTAGGTATGGACGAGCTTCTTGCACGGGCAATGAATCAGAACTTTATCCCCGTAACCGATGACCTCGGTACTTTTATCGGTATCGTAACCCGTCAGGATATCATCAGATATTTTGTCAATAAATAAGATACATAAAACAAGGCGGATGCTGAAAATTGCATCCGCCGTTTTAGTTATGGCAGAAACTGAATTTTAAATATACAGAAATCTACATATCAACTTCAGATTGATGTATTACAATCAAAGTACGGTGAGGAAAATGTACAACATTCTTTTGGTTGAGGACGATAAAAATATTCGTGAAATGCTTGTCGAATATTTTTCAAAAAGAGATAAAGAAAAATTTAATATCACTCTTGCGGAAAACGGCTTAAAGGGACTTGATAAGGCATATGAGAACAGCTATGACCTTTTGCTCCTTGATGTAATGCTCCCCGAAATGGACGGTTTTACGCTTTGCAAAGAAATCCGCAGATACAGCGATGTGCCGATTATGTTCATCACGGCAAGAACAAGCGAGGCTGATATGCTCAACGGCTACGCTCTCGGCTGTGACGATTACATTGTAAAGCCGATTGCTTTGCCCGTGTTTTATGAAAAGGTGAAAGCCCTCATCAAGCGTTCAAAAGGACTTGTACGGCACAATTTGCTTACGGTGGGGAATGTTTCGCTCAATCCGAACAACGGTGTTGTTGTGTCCGACGGTGAAGAAGTAACCCTTACCGCAAAGGAATATGCTATTCTTAAAATTCTGTTAGAGAATAAAAACAGCGTTGTGTCCCGTGAAAAAATCATCACAGCCGTGTGGCACTATGACACGATGATTGATGAAAGAGTGCTTGACACGCATATCAAAAATATCCGAAAAGCATTGGGCGAAAATGCGTCTGTTTTGAAAACGGTAATACGGCGAGGGTATAAGGCGGAGGATAAAAAATGAAATCAAGATATATCAAACGTCGAAAAAAGTTTCATTACATTATAATTTCCGTAACAATAATTGTGTGTCTGCTGGGAACGGTTTTTACCTCTCTTGCAATACTGAACAGCTCCAAAGACTTGTTAGTTGCCAATGCCGAAAATGAGCTTAAAATGAAGATGATTGATCTAGAGCATAACCTTGGCATAAATTTAACAGATTCTCAAGATGATAAGGTGAATGGAGCTTATCCATACAATGACAAAGTAGGATTGCTGAACGAAAATGTTGATAAAAGCAATACATACTATCAGGTTACTGATAAGAAAAATTTGACGATAACTACGGATAATGTTCTTACGGTGTATTATATATCGAGTAACAGAAATTATATAAGTTTTGATGTGATTAAAAATTTGCTCAGTGATAATGAGTATAAAGAGATTTGCGGATATCTCAACACTCCGACTGATAATGACGGAAATTACTATGTCTTGATTTGCAAAAAGTTTTATGAAAGCGAAAAATACGGCTATGTCCCTTGTCAGCTTGAGGTTGTAAAGACCAACAAAGTGAATGATTGGTATGTTCAGGATGAAGTTGTTAAAACATATAGCTTTGACCTTAGCAAATATGATTATTTGACCATAGAAGAATTAGAGGCTACTCCGTTTGAAAATGACGAAATGCACCGTAATATAATTGATAAAGATTTTTTTCTTGGAAAGGACAAACATAAATATTATAAAAATAATGTATAAAAAATTATTAAATATAACGCCTTATCTTATATTGATATTTACGAATCACCTGCTGTTGTAAATGACGGGATTTTTAAATGTTATTTGTTGAGCAGTGATTACTATTACAACAAAGAAAATCGCTTGATAAGTGATCTCGATGATAGTGACTATGTATATAAAGTTGTACAGGGGTCTTATTTGATTGTTTCTTTAAAAGAAATAGATTTACTCAATGATTGCCTATGGAAGTTTATAACGGTATTTGCCGTTGCGTTTACGATAATGGCGGTGGTGATTACGGTTGAAATTTTCTCGTGGAAAGATTTTAAAAGGCGAACCGCACAGGAGGAAACCCGTCTTGAAATGACAAATGCAATTGCACACAATCTCAAAACCCCTCTGTTTGTCATAGGCGGTTTTGCGGAAAATCTTAAAAATGAGGAAGATACCGAAAAGAAACTTCATAACATAGAAATAATTCAGCAACAGACCGAGGAAATGGACAGCCTTATTCACAGAATGCTCGATTTGTCACGATTCGATTCGCCCGCATTAAAGCTGAATTGCGAAGTTTTTGACTTTAAACCGTTTATTGAGAAAATTCTTGAAAATTATTATGTTCACACAGAACACGAAATTATTTTCATTTACAACTCAAAGGCAAAAATAAAGGCTGACCCTGCCATGCTTAAAACGGTGCTTGAAAATCTTATTGACAATGCCGAAAAATATTCCGATTACGGTTCGGATATCACAATTAATGTTTCGGATGATGTATTGTCAATCAGCAATCAATGCTCGTCATTTGACAGGGAAAATCTCTCAAAATTGTGGCAACCTTATTTCAGAGCCGCAAAGGGAGATAATAAGAGTGGCAGCGGAATAGGACTTTCAATAGTAAAATCCGCCCTTGAAATGCATGGATTCAAATATAAAGCCGAATTTGAAAACGGGATTATAACATTTAAGTTCAGATTTACTTCACTCGATTGAGTTTTTCTGCCTAAAAAATCGGAACAGCCGTAAACCCAATCACGGCTGTTCCGATTTTTGTTGTTTTGTTATGTATAAAATTCTATTTTTGTTTATAATACATCAGGCAATGGCAGTATCCCTCAAATTCGGGATCGGCAATTTTTGCCCTGAAATCCTCACACATACACAGTGTTGCAGGGCTTCTGATTAACATATACGGACAATAACCGCCCGTGCGTATAAGCTGTTTGCGAACTTCTTTTACAATTTCTTTGTCTGGATTAAGCAGAATTTTCAATTTAATCACCATATTTGTTGGGTAGATTTTATGCCGATTTTCGGGTATTCGGTAATCTTTTGATTCCGCCTACAATTATATCAGCAATGACAGAATTTTACAATAGAAAATTTGCAATAAATACAAATTTATTTGAATAATTATAATTAAATCTCAAATGCAACAATATACTATATAAAAAATTCATAAAAAACAGCAAGTGAAGAATTTTTGCGACAATTATTTGTTGAAACAGTTGATTTTTGCAAAACAGTGTGCTACAATAGCGTTATGATTGTATATACATTTATCATACAATGATTTTTAGTTTACAGGAGGAAAATTCTATGAAAAAGGTAATGTCCTTTGCAATCGTTTTGATGCTTGCATTTTCATGCGTGTTCACAGCGTTTGCACAGACAGACGACACAGCGACACCCGATGAGGCAAAAAAGGTAACAGAGCTTAAAATTACAAAGCTCCCCGACAAGCTTACATACACAGCAGAGGATGTAATTGAACCTGATATTGATTTATCAAAAATCGCAGACGAAAATGCAACAGAAGAAAGTCTAATCAAGTATTTCAGTCAGTTCAATCTTGAACTCAAACTTGACCTCACAGGTATTGAAGTTGAGGCAGTTTACAATGACGGTACAACCGAAAAGGTTGATGCTAAGGACTGCAAAGCTGAGCTTGCTGATCCGTTTAATTACGGCGAAGTAATTAAGGCATTGCTTGAATATGAGAAAAATATGCCTGAGTTTACAGAAGATATGACCGAAGATGAGTTTTATGAACTCCTTGAAAAAGCTCTTAAAGTTTTAGTTGATATGATTTACAGAGAGTATACTGTAAATGTATCATATCAGGATGCACAGACAAGCTATAAAATCAACTTTAAAAACAACATATGGCCGGATGTGCCTCAGCTTGATGAGCGTTACGAGGTTGTTTCCGTAAAAGCACCCGAAAAGGTGAACTACACAAAGGCTGATACAGATTTCTTCTATGAGGCTGATATGCCGTATGACGGAAGCCCCGAAAGCAAGGAATACTACGATGAAACATATTTCTATCCCGAATTTAAAGGTCTTGAAGTTACTGTAAAGGATAAAATTACAGGCAAAACTTACACAAAGACTTTTGACGGTACAGAGGAAGATATTGTATATATAAGTCCTGTTGATGTTCGCCCCGATGACACAAAGACAAATCTTGAAGTTTATGTTATGGGTGATGTAAACGAATGGCTCAATCTTCCCGAAGATGAAGAGTATTCAACAGAGGTTACAGGTACATTCAAGGTCAACTACTATGCAAACGGAGTTCCTTCAAAGGGCAATTCTTCAACAAATGATACAGCAACTAAGGACACTCTGAACGGTTCACAGAACAACAGTGGTGCAGTTCAAACAGGACAGAACAGCGTTGCAATATTCCTTGCAGCTGCAATGCTTGCAGGCTGCGGTGTAATTTTTGCAAAACGCAGAACTCGTTTTGAATAATATTAAATAACATTATTCAGAAATAAATTTATAAAAATGACCGCTTTCACTTTTGTGAGCGGTCATTTTATTTTGCGTTTTGTTTAAAATATTCCAAAAGTTAATCAAGACATATTGCTTTTTTTATTATGAAATGTTACAATTAACTTGCATAAAAAAACAGATGAATTATTTTGTAATGCGTAGAATTTGAACAAAGTGAGGGATAGATATGAAAAAGTTTTTACCTATAGCTATGGCGGCGGTAATGTCGATGTCTGCGGTTGCGGTTTCGGCAGTTCCTGCAAATGCGGTTGAACCGCTTAACACACCCGTGCAGTATGCACAGGTTGCAAGGGCAAGCTTGGCTACTCCGAAAATTTCAAAAGCCGAAAGTGTTTACGGCGGTGTAAAGCTTACATGGAACAAAGTAAGCGGTGCGGCTAAGTACAGAGTTTACTACAAGGGCCGTAAAGGTTGGACTCGAATGGTCGATACAACTT